>OBXC01000025.1_pt1 | contig 164412 bp, 138 predicted proteins | sample 1538111 | NCBI WGS metagenome assembly OBXC01 (sample SAMEA2580137, study PRJEB22360) | human gut metagenome | biome: human gut; feature: human-associated habitat; material: faeces | place: Denmark | collected 2008/2010
TTTATCCGATAGGAAGTTCTTTTCCTATCGAACAAAAAAACGATTATCCGCGTATCTCCTGAAGGTTTTTTTCATACATCTGCCGGATTTGGGCGGTTACCGTGTCCGTGAGCTGTTTTTTCTGCTCGCGGTCCAAATCGGCGGTATAGATGGGCTCGCCATATTCGATGATGACCTTTGTCTTTTGAATCTTCGGAAAATGATCTTCAAATATCGCTCCGGCATTGGCGATAGCCATCGGTACGATAGGGCATTTTGCTTTTTCTGCGATCTTTAAGCTCCCGGCATGGAACGGCAGGAGAGCGTCCTGCGTGCGGTTTCTGGTGCCCTCGGGAAAGATGCAGATGGATACGCCGTTTTTCATTTCTTCGATGGCGGCAAGGATGGTTTTCATCCCTTCCTTTACATTTTCACGGTCAAGAAAGAGGCAGTGCAGGTTCTTCATCCAGTTGGACAGAAGCGGGATTTTTAAAAATTCCTTTTTGGAGATATATCCTGTTGTACGTGGAACACGGATATATGTCATCACGATGTCAAAATAGCTTCTGTGATTGCCGACATACAGGACGGGGGTATCCTTGGGAATACGTTCTTCTCCGCGGTAGCTGATGGATACGCCGGAAATGCGCAGGACCATGCGAAACGCCCAGTTGACGATGGCAAGTGAGCTTTTGTCTTTCAGGGACGGATTGAATTTGCCTATCAGCCATTCTGCGATCAGAAGCGGGATGCTCAGGATAAGGAAAAGGACCACGAACAGGACTGTAAAAATAAAGCGAAACATATATGCTGCTCCTTTCGGATGCGTCAGGGGCGTCATCCGTGTGTATTGTTGTTGCTTTTCAGTATAGCTTTCGCCGTGCAAAAAAGCAAGCCTGTAAAAGGAAAGAGCAGGTTCATAGGACATCCTCTGCGTTTCATACAATAAGACAGAATCAGGATCACTGTCGTCAGGGATATGCTGCCGGCAGGAAAAGGATATATAGGCAGGGAGGTTTGGCATGAAAAGATGCGTGATATGGGCGGCAGCGCTGTGCGTCTGTCTGATGTTTACAGGCTGCGGATTCCGGGAAAAGAAAGAGGAGAGGACCGAGCTGGAATTTACGGTAGTGGACGAGGAGCGGCTGCCGGAAGAGCTCTTAAAGATGGTCGGGGAGAAAAAGGCAGAGCCTTTTAAGCTGACTTATGGGGACGGCGGCTATCTGTATCTTTGCGTCGGGTACGGAAAGCAGCCTACGGGAGGATGCAGTATTTCGGTAAACGAGCTGTATGCAACGGATAATGCGATATATCTGGACACGAATCTGACCGGACCGAAGGATGCGGCAGAGCAGGGAGAAAATCCGTCTTATCCTTACATCGTGATCAAAACGCCTTTTGTGGATAAAACAGTGGTTTTTGATTAAGATTCATGTTAAACTATAACTGCTTAAGACGGCGCAGCAGAAGATGCGCCGGAAGGATTGGAGAATACGGGATGATTTTGATAAGGAACTGCCGCATGATAGACCCGGCTTCCGGGACGGACGGACTGCGGGATATTTTGACGGATGGCAGCAGGATTTTAAAGATAGGCGAATCCGGCAGCATTGAGGCACCGGATAAGGATGCGCGTATCATCGAGGCGGACGGACTGACGGCGGCTCCGGGGCTGGTAGATACCCATGTGCATTTCAGAGACCCCGGCGCGGAGTATAAGGAAGATATTTTTACAGGGGCAAAGGCAGCGGCAGCGGGAGGTTTTACGAGCGTTGTGCTGATGGCGAATACGACTCCGCATGTAGACAACGAGGAAACGCTTTCCTATGTTATCGAAAAAGGGAAAAAGACAGGTATCCATGTATATACCTGTGCGAATGTGACGATGGATATGGCGGGGAGCTGACCGATATGGAAACGCTGGCAAAGGCGGGAGCGGTCGGCTTTACGGATGACGGCAAGCCTCTTCTGGATGCGGGGCTTACGCGCAAGGCGATGCAGGAGGCTGCCCGGCTTCATATGCCGATCAGTTTTCACGAAGAAAATCCTGCGTTTATCGTAAATAATGGAATCAATGCAGGGGCGGTCAGCGAAAAACTCGGTCTGAGCGGTTCTGACCGCCAGGCAGAGATAGACATGGTGCGTCGTGACCTCTCTATCGGACTGGAGACGGGGGCGGACGTCGTGATACAGCATATCAGCGCAAAAGAGGCTGTGGAGCTGGTGCGGCAGGCGCGCAGAAAGAGCCTGCGCATTCATGCGGAGGCAACACCCCACCATTTTACACTGACAGAAGATGCGGTGCTGAAATACGGCACGCTGGCGAAGATGAATCCGCCGCTGCGGACAGAGGAAGACAGGGAGGCTATCATCGAGGGACTAAAAGATGGCACGCTGGATCTGATCGCCACGGATCATGCGCCCCATTCTGCAGAGGAGAAACAGAAGGAATTTGCCAAAGCGCCCAGCGGCATCATCGGTCTGGAAACGGCGCTTTCCCTTGGTATCAGCCGGCTGACGGATACGGGGAGGCTGACGCTTTCGGAGCTTTTGGCGTGTATGACGGTCAATCCTGCAAGGCTGTATCATCTGGATGCGGGCTATCTGGCAGAAGGAGGACCGGCGGATATCGTTTTGTTTGATGCAGAAGAAGCATGGACGCCGGAGCATTTTTGTTCCAAATCCCAGAACTCACCGTTTTTAAATCAGACGATGAAGGGAAAGGTGCGCTATACCGTCTGCGGCGGTAAAATCGTTTATGAATGCGAGTGACAAGCGGCTTGCCGCGAGTTGATATCATAGTGAAAAAAGCCGCATTTTGGCGGCGGAAATGAGAGGGAATCATGTCACAGAAGAAAAAAGAAAATGCTGTAGTAGTCAGTCAGCAGTGTCTGGCAGACGGCATTTATGACCTGCATCTGAAAACAGATCTGGCGCAGGATGCGGTGTGCGGCCAGTTTGTCGGTGTTTATCCGAAGGACAAGAGCACACTGCTCCCACGTCCGATCAGTATCTGCGAGGTGGACCGGGAAAAGAATGAGCTGCGCCTCGTGTATCGCGTGGCGGGCAGCGGCACGATGGAATTTTCGGGTCTGAAAGAGGGAGATGAAGTTGAACTGCTTGGTGTTTTGGGAAACGGATTTCCGGTCGGAGAGGCAAAGCCGGGCATGAAGGCACTTCTGTTCGGCGGCGGCATCGGTGTACCGCCTATCTTACAGCTTGCAAAGGAGCTTTCCTGTGAAAAGCTGATCGTACCGGGCTACAGGGACAGTCAGTGCTTCCTGAAAGAGGACTTTGAAAAATACGGCACCGTATACACGGCGACGGAGGACGGCAGCGTCGGAACAAAGGGAAATGTGCTGGATGCCGTGCGGGAAAACGGCTTAAAGGCGGACATCATTTATGCCTGCGGCCCGATGCCCATGCTGCGCGCCATCAAGCAGTATGCGCTGGAGCAGGACATCCCTGCCTATATTTCTCTGGAAGAGCGCATGGCGTGCGGTGTTGGAGCGTGTCTGGGATGCGTTTGCAAAACCACAAAAAAGGATCATCATTCCCATGTGAACAACGCCCGTATCTGTACGGACGGCCCTGTATTTGAAGCGCGGGAGGTGGAAATCTGATGAAGACAGCAGTTACTATCGCAGGAGTTACTTTTCAAAATCCGGTGATGACCGGTTCCGGGACATTCGGCTCGGGAATAGAATACAGCGAATTTGTGGATCTCAACCGTCTTGGAGCAGTGGTCACGAAGGGCGTGGCAAACGTTCCGTGGCCCGGCAACCCGACGCCCCGCGTGGCGGAGGTTTACGGCGGCATGTTAAATGCCATCGGACTGCAGAACCCGGGAATCGATGTGTTTATTGAAAGAGATCTGGAGTTTTTAAAGCAGTTTGATACAAAGGTCATCGTGAACGTGTGCGGCAAGACCGTGGAGGATTATGTGGAAGTGGTGGAGCGTCTGGCGGATACGGATGTTTCCATGCTGGAGATAAACGTTTCCTGCCCGAATGTAAAAGAAGGCGCTATCGCGTTCGGCCAGAAGGTGGATGCGTTGTTTGACATCACTTCTAAGATAAAAAAAGCGGCAAAGCAGCCGGTCATCATGAAGCTGAGCCCGAATGTGACCGATATTACGGAGATGGCGAAGGCGGCAGAAGCAGCCGGTGCAGATGCGATATCTCTGATAAATACGCTTACAGGCATGAAGATAGATATCGAGCGCAGGCGCTTTGCACTGGCGAATAAGACGGGCGGTATGTCCGGCCCTGCGATCAAGCCGGTAGCGGTGCGGATGGTATGGCAGTGCGCCAATGCCGTAAATATCCCGATCATCGGAATGGGCGGCATCGCGACCGCAGAGGACGCCATTGAATTTATGATGGCGGGCGCGACGGCGGTAGCAGTGGGCGCGATGAATTTTGTAAATCCCTATGCAACGGCGCAGATAGCAGACGGCATAGAAGCGTTCATGGAAAAGCACGGCATAGAGGATATCAATGATATCATCGGATGCGTGAAATAACAGTCCGGACCACAGTGGTATGAACTGTTAAAATAGTTACTGTTCGCTGGAAAGGCGGGAACAGTAAGTTAAAACACATAAATTTCCTTCCGGCAGCATACTGTTTAGTACATACAGTATGGCCGGGAGGATTTTTTTATGGAATTCATACAGAAAAGCATTCAGATGGACCGCGAAAAATGCAGCGCGGGGACTCAGATAGCTCTGGAGGATGATATCAATATCACGGATGCAAAGCCGGATGTGTATCAGCTCGTGACAGAAAAAGGACATGTGGATGTCGAAGAGGTGCGGGCGATGGAGGATCACGTTCATGTGAAAGGGACGCTGCATTTTTCTGTGCTTTACATAGCGGATGAGGAGGTGCGCCGTCCGGCCTGCATGGAAGGAGCTCTGTCTTTTGAAGAGAGGGTCTTTATGGACGGCGTGCAGGCGGGAGACAGCGTATGTGTGAAGGCGGCGCTGGAGGATTTGAGCATCGGCATGATAAATTCCCGTAAGCTTTCGGTACAGGCGCTTCTGGATCTGAAGCTTTTGGTGGAAGAAACGGAAGAGATAGCTCCGGCAGTCGGAATCGAGGATGCGGATGGAGTAGAAGTATGCAGAAAACAGCTGCAGGCGCTGAATCTTGTAATAGAAAAAAAGGACATTTTGCGGATGAAGGAACAGATATCCGTTCCGGGAGGGATGCCGAACATATTCTGTCTTTTGTGGCAGGACTGCCGTTTAAAGGATATGACGTTTCAGATAATGGACGAAAAAATGACGGTTCACGGAAGTCTGGGGGTTTTCTTTTTATATGAGGGCGAAGGAGAGGAGCGCAAGGCGGTCTGGTATGAAACGGAGCTTCCTGTGAATGGAACTGTCGAATGCCAGGGGATGCGTGCGGAAATGCTGGAAGATATCTGCTGCCGTATAGGACATCAGGAGGCGGAGGTTCGTCCCGATGAGGACGGAGAAGAACGCTGTATTGCGCTGGATATTGTATTGGAGCTTGATATGAAGCTTTATGAAGAGACAAAGGAGGATGTGATTGCGGATGTTTATGGAGTGAAACAGGAAATAGAGGCGGTCTGCATGAGCGGTCAGTACCGCCAGCTTCTTGTAAAAAATACCGGAAAAACAAAAGCTTCAGGACGATTGAAAACGGCTCCGGGCGTGCCTGCCATTCAGCAGATATGTTCTGCTTTTGGAAATGTGGCAGTAGGAGGGATGGAGATATGCGAAGAAGGAGTCCGTATCTGGGGGACGGTAAACGTTCAGGTGCTCTATGCTTCTTCGGATTCAGAGCTGCCGTTTTACTGTCTGAAAGGCTCCCTGCCGTTTTCTTATGTATTGGAAGCGCCGGAGGTGTCGGAAGGCTGCAGCTACCGGATAGAGCCGGCGCTGGAAGAGGTTACCGCATCCATGCTGGATGCAGACGAGGCGGAGGTCAGGGCGGTGCTTTCCTTTAAAGGGCTCGTGTGCCGCGTAAAAAGGGAGGATGTGGTGACAGGCGCGCGGGTCAGTGCCCTTGATCCTGAAAAACTTGCCGCTCTTCCCGGAATTGTCGCTTATATCGTGCAGGAGGGCGACAGCCTGTGGGAGATCGGGAAAAAGTACTATGTTCCTGCAGCAAAGATGAAGGAAATGAACGGGCTTGCGGGGGAGGAACCTAAAGCGGGGGATAAGCTGCTGATCGTGAAGGGGCGGTAACAACAGCCGCCCTTGCATTGTATCGGCGGAATGTGGTAAAATATATCGATCATGTAGTGTACATAAGAGGAGAAATGAGATGAAGGAGCGGATTTACATCTGCCATACCTATTATCATGTATATGTTGCCTGTTTAAAGGAGCTGACGCTCCCGAGGGCGATGCAGGGAAATGCCTCCATTATCCTGAGCACGATGTCCAATGACTTTGGGGATTTAAAGAGCAGGATATCGGAGAGCGGGCTGTTTGAAGAAGTTTATATGTTTGAGGAGAAAGAGGAGCATAATTTTCCGGAGCTGTTAAAATATCATGAGGACCGGGGAAATCTGGTGCTCAATATGTTCTCGCGGATGAAATACACAAAGCTGTACGGAAGGCTGCAGGAGCCATATGTGCCTGTAGACCTGAAAAAGTACAGGGATATTTATGTGTTTTGTGATTCCGATCCCATCGGCTATTATCTGAATTATAAAAAAATCCGCTACCACGCGCTGGAGGACGGGCTGGACTGTATCTGCTATTATGATACGGCGCGCTATGATAATCGCGGACATTTTAAATTGAAAGCGTTTCTGGCATCGCTGAATCTGATATTTATCCAGAACGGATACAGCAAATACTGTATCGATATGGAAGTCAACAATACTTCCATTTTAAAATATCCGTGCCCGAAATATATCGAGCAGCCCCGAGAGGTGCTGGTGCGCCGCCTGACCCAGGAGGATAAAAACAGGATACTGCGGATTTTCATGGAAGATTTAGATGGGCTTTTGGAGCAGCTTTCAAACGGCGTCCATCATGAAAAAAAGGTGCTCGTGCTGACGGAGCCGCTGTGCGAGTTTCCTGTGCGGGAGAAGATATTCCGGGACATCATCGCAGAATACGGGCAGGACGCGCAGGTTATCTTAAAGCCCCATCCGAGGGACGTGCTGGATTACCGGGAGCTGTTTCCGGAGCATATTGTGCTGGACGGGAAGTTCCCGATGGAAATTCTGAATTTTGTGGAAGGGCTGGAGTTCGACAGGGTAGTCTCTGTGTATACCGTGCCGGATTCCATCCATTTTGCGAAGGAAAAGACCTTTTTAGGCGATGATTTTATGGATAAATACGAAGCGCCGGATAAGCACCGGTTCAACGAGCAGATATATTAAGGTCGGAAAGGAAAACTGTTTTTCATGAAAAAGATTTACCGGAAGATGATGGTTTTGATGAACCGGAAGCAGAAGCTCAAAATGGTCCAGATTTTGTTTATGATGGTGATAGGGGCGATTCTGGAAACGGCGAGCATCGGTCTTGTCGTTCCTGCTATTCAGGTGATCATGGACCCTGCCTGTGTGGAGGGGGACGGCGTCCTGGCGCAGATTTATCGATGGACAGGCTTTGAAAATCCGAATTATTTTACGGCGCTCATCCTTGTGCTCATCATCGCAGGCTTTGTGCTGAAAAATGTATTTTTATATTTTCAGAACGTAGTACAGCTGAAGTTTGTATACACGAATCAGTTTGAAACGTCCCAGCGGATGATGATAAATTTCATGAAGCGTCCATATGAATATTATCTGAATGCGGATACTTCGATCATCCAGAGAATGATAACGTCGGACGTCAACAATATGTACGGGCTTATCCTGGCATGTCTGCAGCTGATGAGCGAGGTCATTATTTTTGTGCTGCTGGCTGTGACGCTGACTGCGCTGGCGCCGCAGATGATTTTGACGGTGGCGGCGCTCCTGATCGTGACGCTTATGGTCATTAAATGGGTGTTAAAGCCTATCATGCGTCAGGCGGGCATCGAAAATCAGGACTATTACAGCGGGCTTTACAAATGGATAGAAGAGGCGGTCATGGGGATTAAAGAGATAAAGATCGCCAATAAGGAAAACTATTTTATCACCGAATACGGCAAGTGCGGGGAAGGCTATGTAAATGCGGTACAGCGTTACAATATTTTTAATGCGACGCCGAGGCTTTTGATAGAGACGGTATGCATGGCGGGATTGATTTTGTATCTGATAGGCATGATACTGTCCGGTCAGGACGTAACGAGCATGGTGAGCCAGATAGGCGCATTTGGTGTGGCTGCGATGCGGCTTTTGCCGTCCGCAAACCGTATCAACAATTATCAGACGCAGATTTCCTATTTTGAGCCGTTTTTCATGGGGGTTTCGGATAATCTTCAGGAGGAGATACACGATAAAAATGTGGAATATGATCCTGAAGTATACCGCCGCAAAAAAAATGTGGAAAAGCTTCCTTTAACGGACCGTATCGTGCTTGATGACATCGTATATAAATATCCCAATTCGGACGCGCTGATATTCGACCATGCGCACATGGAAATCCCGGCGGGAACGTCCGTGGGTATCGTGGGAACATCCGGTTCGGGAAAGACGACGATCGTGGATATCATGCTGGGACTTTTGGAGCTGCAGTCAGGTCATATTCTGGCAGACGGCGTGGAAGTGCGGGAGCATTATGAATCCTGGCTGAAAAACATCGGTTATATTCCGCAGACGATTTTTATGGTAGATTCGACTATCCGTAAAAATGTTGCATTTGGCTATGCGGATGAAGATATCGATGACGAAAAGGTATGGGCTGCGTTGAAAAAAGCCCGTCTGGATGAATTTGTGAGAGGGCTTCCGGAAGGTCTGGATACCGGTATCGGAGAGCGCGGCATCCGGATTTCCGGCGGACAGCGTCAGAGGATAGGTATCGCCCGCGCATTGTATGAGGACCCGGAGGTGCTTGTTTTGGATGAAGCAACGAGCGCGCTGGACAACGATACCGAAGCGGCGATCATGGAGTCTATCAACAGCCTGCATGGCCATAAGACGCTGGTGATAATCGCACACCGTCTGCAGACGATAGAAAAGTGCGATATGGTGTATCGCGTGGAAAAAGGAGAAATTTCCCGGGAGAGATAAAACGGGGGAAAGGAGAGCGGCATGGGAAAGTCAAAGCGTCAGGCAAATTTTGAACTGCTCAGGATATGTGCCATGTTTATGGTAGTAGTCATGCATTGGCTGTTCAACAGCCGCTCTCTGCCCGAAAACGGGCGTCCTCTGGATAACATAGGAGTGACGGCGGTTTTTCTGGAGTCATTTTGCCTTGTGGCAGTCAATGCCTATGTACTGATCAGCGGATATTTCCTGTCGGAAGCGCATTTTTCGTGGAGACGGGTGATAACGGTGATCGCTCAGACGTGTTTTTATACGATTTTTATCCCGCCGGTACTTGTCCTGTGCGGGATTTTGCCGCTTTCTGAGCTGACGGACGTGTATCGTCTGCAAAAAAGCATATTTCCGGTGCAGTCCGGTCATTATTGGTTTGTGAGCGCATATGTGGTCATGTGCCTGCTTTCGCCGTTTTTGAACGAGGGCCTGAAGCATCTGGAAAAAAGGCGGCTTCAGCAGCTGCTGGCTGCGCTCCTGTTCTTTTTCTGTATCGGGAAGACCTTTGTGCCTCTGCAGTTTGCGACAGACCGGTATGGTTATGATTTCGGATGGTTCTGCGTGGTCTATCTGATAGGGGGCTATATCCGGCGATTCGGGATTGGATTTTTCAGAAACATTCTCAGGGGATTTTGCGTCTATGTAGGTGCGGCGCTTTTATCGGGAGCGGCGGAGGTCGTGCTGACTGTCATTGCGGCGCGTTTTGCAGGTCTTTCTTACTATGCGTCGGTACCGTTTCACTATAATTATGCGCTGTGCCTTATCGGTGCGGTCGGATTGTTTTATATATTTTTTCATCTGAGTATCCCGGAAGGATTTTTTTCCCGGCTTGTGCTTTGGGTGAGTCCGGCGGTATTCGGTGTGTATCTGATACACGAACAGGCGGACCTGTCGGAGCGCTGGTATTCTATGGTGAATAGCCTGACCGGGAAGCTGGGAGCAGACTGGAGCTTTGCGGCCGGAGCGGCAGATGCAGGGACAGGCCGGTTTTTGGGGATTTTGTTTTTGCAGGTTGTGATAGTATTTGTCGTATGTGTATGTATTGATAAGATAAGAGGTGCGCTGTTTTCCCTTGTGGAAGGATGGATTTTCAAGCGGCGCAGGAACGGTTTGTACAAAAGAAGAGCACAGGAGGGGCGAGAGTGAAGGATCGGACAAAACAGATTATCACACAATATTTATTTCCGGCGGTTCTGCTGTTATATCCGCTGCTTAAGATAACGCAGGGCATAGAGCTGACGGATACGTGCTATGGTCTTATAAATTATCGCTTTTTTCCGGATGCGGGACAGGAGTGGACGGTGGCGACTTATCTGGCGAATGTTCTGGGGGCGCTGCTTATCAGACTGCCTTTCGGAGACAGCCTTGTGGGAATGCGGTTTTATACCGGGCTGATGGTGAGCGGAATGGCTCTTCTGGCTTATTTTTTTCTGAAAGGAAAGATGCCTGCATGGCTGGCTTTTGCCGGGGAGATCGCGGCGGTAAGCCTCTGCTGGATACCGACTACGAGCCTGTACAACTACCTGACTTTCGCTCTTTTTCTGGCCGGAACGGTGTTTTTGTACCGGGGGCTTGTATGGCAGAAGCGCCTCTGGATGGGGATAGCCGGGCTATGCCTGGGGGCGAGCGTTTTGACAAGACTGCCCAATATTCTGGAATGCGGTCTCATCATTGCGGTTTTTTATTATGGAATCGTGAAAAAAAAGCCTGCAAAGGAAATCTGGAAGGATGTCGGAGTATGCGTGGCAGGATTTGCGGCAGCGTTTGCGGTCGGATTTCTGGCGATATCCATTCAGTTTGGCTTTGACGCCTACGGAAAAATGCTGACAGGGCTGTCGGGCTATTCGGGGACTGACGCCACCTATTCGCCTTTTTCGATGCTGACTTCGGTGTTCGGGGCATATGTGCGCTCTTTCAAGTGGGTGCTTCTGCTCGTTGTAGCGGCATCTATGGGAACGGTGATGTTCGTGCTTTTTCCGGGAAAGCTGGAAAAGACCAAAATGGCGGTTTATCTGTGCATGCTCCCGGTGCTCCTGCGTTTTTTGTGGGGCAGGGGAATGTTCAATTTCCAGTATGCATTTTACTGGAGCGTGTTCGAGTGGACGATGGTGCTTTTGTATGCGGCAATAGGGTTGTGTATATGGGCGCTGGCGGATAAAAGGATGTTTCGGCGCGATAAGCTGCTGGCGCTGCTGGTACTCCTTGTCATCGCCATCACGCCGATCGGCAGCAACAATGAGACATATCCGAATATGAACAATCTGTTTCTGGCGGCTCCGGTAACCTTCTGGCTGGGCTATCGCGTGTGGCTTTTGCTTCGGCCAAAGAAGGGAGCCTTTGCGCTCAGAGCGATGCTGATATTTGCGGGCTGTGTTTTTATGGTTCAGAGTACGGGCTTTGGCGTGTGCGCGGTCTTTCGGGACAGTATCGAGGGACAGAGACGCGACAGCGTCGTAACGGGAAATGAAAAGCTTGCCGGGGCAAGGACGAACAGCGCCAACGCAGAGGCGATACAGGATGTGGTCGATTATTATAATGAAAATCTGGCGGATGACGCAAAACGTTCAGGAAAGCTTTTGACTTTTGGTAATGTGCCGGGCTTTTGCTGGATGTTCGATATGGCTCCTGCGTTGTCCCATGACTGGCCCGACCTGAATACGTATCCGGCTGCGATGATGGAAAAGGACCTTGCAGAGCTGGAAAGAATGGATTCTGAAAATCCTGCGGTCATTATCTGTCCCGGCAGGGTGGAGTCAGAGGATGCGCAGGAAATACAGAAATGGACGCTTTTGCAGGAATTTCTGGAGCATAACGGATATGAGTTGAAAATGGACAACGGCGTTTATCAGATTTACGAATAGAAAGAAGGAATGGATGATGGGCAGAGCGGAAAACAGAAAAGTACCCTTTACGGGAAAAGAAAAGATACGGTTCAATGTGCCGCCCTTTACGGGAAAAGAATATGATTATGTGCGGCAGGCAGTGGAAAATCAGAAGATATGCGGCGACGGGGAATTTACAAAAAAGGCGAACAGCTGGTTTGAAAACAGGACCGGCACGGCGAAATGTCTGATGACGACCTCCTGCACCCATGCGACGGAGCTGGCGGCGATTTTGGCGGATATTCAGCCGGGAGACGAGATCATCATGCCTTCGTTTACGTTCGTTTCCACGGCGAACGCCTTTGTACTGCGCGGCGGCGTTCCTGTATTTGTGGATATCCGACCGGATACGATGAATATCGATGAGACGCTCATCGAGGCGGCCATCACGGAAAAGACAAGGGCCATCGTTCCGGTGCATTATGCCGGCGTGGCATGTGAAATGGATACGATCATGGATATCGCGCGCAGGCATGATCTGGTCGTGATAGAGGATGCGGCTCAGGGCGTGCTGGCTTCCTATAAGGGGCAGGCGCTGGGAAGTATCGGGGATTACGGCTGCTACAGCTTCCATGAGACGAAAAACTACAGCATGGGCGAGGGCGGCGCGCTTTTGATAAAAGACCCCGCAAATGTGGAGCGGGCGGAGATCATCCGGGAAAAAGGGACCGACCGGAGCAAATATTACCGCGGGCAGGTGGATAAATACCGCTGGCAGGATTTTGGCTCGAGCTATCTTCCGAGTGAACTGAACGTAGCATATCTGTATGCGCAGCTGGAGCTGGCGGATGATATCAATGAAGCCCGTCTGGCGCGCTGGAATCAGTATTTTAAACTGTTAAAGCCTCTGGCAGACGCCGGAAAGATAGAGCTTCAGACGATACCGGAGGGATGCGTTCACAACGCGCACATGTTCTGGCTGAAAACGGCGGATGAAAAGGAATGCGCCGCATTGAGGGAGTTTTTGAAGGAGTATGATATTCTGGCGGTATCTCATTACGTGCCGCTGCATTCTGCTCCCGCGGGCGTAAAGTACGGACGCTTCTGCGGCGAGGACAGATATACGACGAAGGAGAGCGAGCGTCTGCTGCGCCTGCCGATGTACTACGGACTGACAGAAGAAGAGGCCGCTTTTGTAGCGGAGAAAGTAAAAGAGTTTTATGGAGCTTAAAGAGCGTTTGAAAAAACATGAAAATCTGGCGGCTTCCCTTCTGATGACAGTCGCCGTATTCGCCGTTTTTTCGATTGGATGGGATTTTTATTACGATTTGAACGACGATGTATTGATCAAGGACGTCCTTTCGGGCGTCTATTCGGGGAGCCCCAGCGGATACACGATGCAGCTTTTGTATCCGCTGGGTTTTGTGCTTTCTGTTTTGTACAGGGCACTTTCGCTCCCGGTGTTCGGCATTTTTCTGGTGCTGTGTCAGTTCGGGGCAGTGTGGGCAGTCGGATACCAGAGTGCAGAATGCTGTAAGAGCCGGAAGGGAAAGGCGGCAGCGCTCATTTCAGAAGCGATTTTATGGATTTCGGCATTTGGAATGCATCTGGTCTATATCCAGTACACGGTTACGGCGGGAATGCTTGCGGCGGCGGCGCTGTTTTGGATATTGACGGCAAAGCGGCGCAGATGGTTTGCGCTTGTCCTATACTGGCTTGCCTTCTGTCTCAGGACGGAGATAGCGCTTTTATTGCTGCCGCTGGCATGTGTGGCGGGGCTGTGCGCACTGGTACGGGAATGGAAAAAGGAGCGTGCGGCTGTGCGGTATTTTTCCCTGTTCGGGATTTTGATACTCGGGATGGGGGCGCTGTATGCGGCGGATGCCGCGGCCTATTCTGCGCCGGAATGGAAACAGTTCCGGCAGTTTTTTGACGACCGTACGGCGTTGTATGACTATCGTCTGGATTTTGTGGAGCAGTATGAGGAAAACCGGGCGGTTTATGAAAAGCTCGGGATCTCTCAGGAGCGGCAGCAGCTTCTTGCCAACTATAATTTCGGTGCGGACGATGAGATGGATGCCGTGATGATGCACAGGCTGGCACAGGAGGCTTCGGCAGCGCAGGAGAAGCCTGATTTTAAAAAGGAGCTTTCCGTCGCGGTCTGGCGGCTGGCGCATGAAAACTGGTTCGGAAAAGGGGATGCCCCCTTCAATCTGCTCTGGCTTGGCATGGGGCTTTTGCTGTGCGCTTTTTTCTGTATGGAAAGAAGGTTCGGAAGGATTTGGCAGCCGTTGCTTGGCGGAGCCTGTGGGACAGCGCTGTGGCTGTATCTGCTGCTGCAGGGACGGATGGTAGAGCGTGTGACTCATCCGCTGTATCTGGCACAGATTCTTTTATTCGCAGGAATGCTGTTTGCAGAGAGCCGCGCGGCGGATGCGGTAAAGCTCAGGACAGCGGATACAGAGGCGTGGAGCCTGGGGCTGGCGGCAGGTATGTGCGCGCTCGCAGGGATTGCGTGTCTTCCGGGCGCCGTTTCGAGGATAGAAGCGGAAGCCGGACGGCGGGAAGAGGTGAACGCGGCAAATGAAGCGGTGATGGATTATTGCAGAGCGCACCCGAAAACGCTGTATCTGGAAGATGTTTATTCAACGGTCGCTTATTCCGAGAAGCTTATGACAGACAGGGACAAGCCGTTTAATTATGACCTGCTGGGCGGCTGGCTTGTGAAAAGCCCTCTGACATCCCGGAAGCTTTCGGCGTTTGGCTTTTCTTCTATGGGAGAGGCAGTGCGCGCCGGAGAGGGTGTGAACATTCTGGCGGAGGAAGGGTCTGATATGAGCTGGCTAAAGGAGTTTTTTACGGATACGGGTGTGGAAGCAGAGCTGTTAAAGGTTGGCGGCATTGAGGGCGGGACGGATATTTATCAGGTGATACCGGCAGAGCGCTTAAACGGGACTGCGATAGGTCGTGGGCTCTTTCTGGAGGGAGAACAGAATGATGGAGCAGAGTGAAAGAAAAACAGACGGACAGGTTTATATAGAAGGAAAAAAGATTTTTCTGCGTCCGATAGACGATGAGGACACGGAGCGCATTGTAGCATGGCGCAATCAGGAGAGGGTACGGAAAAATTTTATTTATCAGAAGCCTTTTACAAAGGAAGGCCATGAGGAATGGATGAGGACGCAGGTGCAGACCGGACGTGTCGCGCAGTTCATTATATGTGAAAAGGACACCGGGCGTCCGGTGGGGAGCGTTTATTTCAGAGATATCGACCGCGAAAATAAAAAGGCGGAATACGGCATCTTTATCGGCGAGGCGGACGCTACAGGAAGAGGCATCGGGACAGAGACCGCGCGTCTGGCGGTTTCCTATGCCCGGGACGTATTAAAGCTGCACAAGCTGATGCTTCGGGTGTTTGCGGACAATGCAGGCGCGGTGAAAAGCTATGAGAATGCGGGGTTTGTCCGGGAGGCGCATTTGAAGGATGAGTTTTTGCAGGACGGACATTACCGGGATATGTTTCTGATGGCGGTATTTTTTGAGGAGAATGAGTGAAATGAAAAAGCAACTGGTCAGTTTTGTTATTCCCTGCTATCGGTCGGCGGAGACGATAGGCGGAGTGGTAGAAGAAATAGATGCAGCGATGGCATCGATGGAGCGTTATGAATATGAAGTCATTCTTGTAAATGACTGTTCACCGGACGATACGTTTGGAAAGATACGCGAGCTGTGTCAGAAGGATAAGCGGATAACAGGAGTAAATCTTGCTCGCAATTTTGGACAGCATGCGGCGCTGATGGCTGGATTCCATCAGGTAAAGGGCGATATATTGGTGTGTCTGGATGATGACGGCCAGACGCCCGCAAACGAGGTCGGAAAGCTTCTTTCAGCGCTGGAGGACGGAGCTGATGTGGCGTATGCGAAGTATGACCACAAGCATCACAGCGCATTCCGGAATTTCGGCAGCAGGGTCAACGACCGGATGCTCTGCTTTATGCTGGGAAAGCCAAAGGATTTATTTATTTCCAGCTATTTTGCGGCAAGACGCTTTGTGCTGGACGAGATGCTGCGCTATGAAAATGCGTTTCCCTACGTGATAGGACTTGTCCTGCGGGCAACGCGCAATATCGTAAATGTGACGGTGCATCACAGAGACCGGCAGTCCGGTACGTCGGGTTATACTTTTGGGAAGCTTCTGGCGCTATGGTTCAACGGTTTTACGGCGTTTTCAGAAAAACCGCTCCGTATCGCAACGCTGGTCGGCGTATTTTGTGCGATGGCAGGATTCCTGTACGGAATTTACACGGTGATCAAAAAGCTTGTCCTGCCGGGAGTGCCGATAGGTTTTTCAGCGCTGATGTCTTCGATCATGTTCATCGGCGGTATGCTCATGCTGATGCTGGGGTTGATAGGAGAGTATGTGGGACGGATGTATATCTGTATCAATAATGCGCCGCAGTTTGTGATAAGAGAGGTTGTAGGCGGGGATGAGGATGAGCCGGAAACGGAATGCTGAGTGGAAAAATAAAAAATTGTTTTTAAAAACAAAAAAGAGGATATGGATCTGTTCAGCGGCAGGAGGATTGTTTATAGGATTTTGTGCCTGGTGGGGCAGTCAGCTGGACCGTTTGGGAAATGTGAATATTACGGCCGCATTTACGTGGATTGCGCCGCTGGGTACAGCATGCATCATTACACCAGTGCTTGCTCTGATATTTTCACTGGCAGGGAGAAAGAGGCATGAGGTACAGGAAATCCCAGAGAAAAACAGGAAAAAGCATGATTGGATGTCGGAGGAGCGGTGGAGGGCAATGCAGCCGCCTGTGCGAATACTTTTACGGGCATTGGCGCTGTTTTTGCTGTGGCTTCCGGTGTTTTTGGCGGTATATCCGGGATTTTTTGCCTATGATGCGACGGATGAATTTAACGAGGTATTGACAGGAGAATATGTAACAAGGCATCCGCTTCTTCATGTTTTGATGCTGGGAAAGACAGTGACAGCATTTTATGACCTGACAGGTTCTTTTAATATAGGAATAGCAGTCTATGTGCTGCTGCAGATGGTGATAATGAGTTTGCTTTGCAGCTGGGTATTGGAAGAACTTGAAAATATCGGGGCGGGAAAACTACTGAGGATATTTTCGTTTTTCTTCTTCGGAATATTTCCGGTGATCCCGATGTATGTATTATGCACGTCAAAGGATATGCCATATACAGCAGGGCTTTTTGTTCTGCTTATACTTTTGCAGAAAATGTGCAGGGAAAAGGATATATTCTGGCGGAAGCGACTACAGGTGCTCGGATTGGGAACGGCATTATTTGTTACAGCAGTATTCCGCAGTAACGGAATGGGCGTGTTTTTTTTGACAATCCCGGTGCTCGTATGGCTTGCGGGAAAAAAAATGAGGCGGAGGGTGTTGACGGTGGCGGCAGCGGTACTTGCTTCCTGTTCTATCATGCAGGGAGCAATGAATACAGTGCTGAAGCCGGAGAGTACAAATGCGATGGAGGGATTTACAGTACCGATCCAACAGATGGCGAGAACCTGGAATTACAGTCCGGAAAATTTCTCCGGTGAAGATCGGGATATGCTGTTTGAGATTCTTCCAGAGGAATCTTTGGCGATGTATCAGCCAAAGCTTTCCGACCCGGTGAAGGCTGGGTTTGATGCGGAGGCATTTCAGGAAAATCCTGCCGGATATGCGAGATTATGGCTGAAAATAGGTTTGAAATCGCCGATGTCATATCTGAATGCATGGCTTATGACGTCATATGGCTTCTGGTATCCCAATACGGTGATTGATGTATATAATGGATGGAGAGAATATTCCGAAAGCTCCTACTTCAGCTGTGAGACGGAAGCACCGGGAGAGCGTCACAGCTATTTTCCGTGGCTGGAGCGACAGTATGAAAAGATTTCGTGGGAAAAAGAAATCCACGAGACTCCGGTGATATCCTGGCTGTTTTCCCCCGGCGCGCTGTGCTGGGTGTGGATACTGGGCGGACTTTGTCTGATCGCTGTGGGTAAAAAGCGTGAGGCGGCGGCGCTGCTTCCGGTTTACTTTAATTTTCTGACTGTGCTGATCGGACCGACCTATCTTGTGCGCTATGTACTGATTTTCTGGTTCGGCCTGCCGGTACTCTTGTCAATCTTGTCGGGATTGTGGTATACTTCAAAGGAAACGCCGGGTTACTGTTCAAATCAGTCTTAAACCCGGGTATAAGCGGCGTTTCCCGGAAGAAAGTGAAACAGCGGGAGGCTTTGCCGGGAGGCGGTTTTCTGCGGAAAGGCTTTTGATGAACCGAAAGATCAAAGCATATCAGGCATTAATATATATTGTGGTATTCTGGCTGACGGCGATGCTTCTGGCATTGGGGCCGGGAAGAATTCTGGACAGCGACAGGGCAGTAGCGGGGAATGAAGCGCCTGCCGGGACGGTACAGGTGCGGCTGGACCGGCAGATACAGCAGGTTCTTATTGCGGAAGGTTCGTATCTTCGTTATCTGGATTTATATGTTACGAGCGAAGCTTCAGTCGGAAAATATTATCGTCTGTTCGTTTATGATGAGAATAATGAGATTTTAGTGAACCGGGAGTTTGAGCTGGCACAGGCCGAAGTCCCGGGCTTTGTGCGGATTCCTTTAGGAATCGATACACGGCCGGGGACAGCTTATGTATGGCAGCTTCAGGGAACGGATACTCCGATGGAGCTGGCGTGGGAGAATACGGGCGAGACAGGGCTGACCTGCTTGGGCAATTATTATGTGCTGGCGGACGGACAGTCCGTAGAGCAGGCGGCAAAAAATATCGTGATGCGTCTTGTGTACACAGACAGCCCTGCCGCATGGAAAATGGGCTGTCTGATGGGGGCGCTTTGTGCAGCGGCGTTCGTTTTGTGTGCTGCAACCGTATATCTGGCGCAAAAGGGGCAGAGACTGATAAAAGAGGGTACGTCCGGGCGCGCATCGGCGCCGGGCGTTTTCGTGCGGGCACTTGTGAAAAAGGTGCCCGTCCGCCTTGCGGTATGGGCGACGGCAGGACCTGTCCTGATGTTTGGAACGGGGTATCTTTTGTATGCGGTCTTTGTCCGCAATCTGTTCGGCGGAAAGACGGACGATAAGCTGGTGTACGGCCTCGGGATAGGCATCGCATTCGCTTTTTTTGTGTGGGTGCTCCTTTCCCCCAGGACAAAGAAGCATTTTGAACCGTTCAAAACGCTGTGCAGGAAATATTGGGCTGACTGGCTGCAGACAGCCGCCTTTGCCGGGATGCTTCTGGGCGGTATCCACTATATGAACGCGCTTTATCAGGTGCAGCAGGATACGGCCTTTAGAGAGGTGTTTTTCTGGACGGAGCTTATGATACTTGCGATGGCGCTGCCGTCCATGATGAAGGATCTAAAAAACAGGCTGTGGCTCATCCCGGCGGTTTTGGCAGGGGCTGTGCGGTATGTGTTCTGGACAGTGACGGACGGAGCGGCAGAAAGAACGGCTCTGGCGTGCTGGGAAAGCGCATCCATTGTTCTGGCAGTGCTTATTTTGGGAGCTTTCATAAAAAAACTCCGTACAAAAACGCTTATCACATGTCGCGTAAACCGGTTTTATGCTATAACGCTGGCGGCGCTTTTTGTGTTTCTCTGCATCTTTGCAAACGGACGGGGATGGCCGTTTTATATGGCTGTGGTATTCGGCGTTTATTATCTGTTTTATCTGGGCTGGGAGCACAGGGAACGGCTGCTTTCCAATTTCTGCGACGGCGTGGCGTTAAATTTTGCGCTGGCAACGCTCTTTTGCCTTGCGAGGAGGCCCTTCCGGGCATGGGTATATTCCCGCTATAATTTTGTGTTTCATACGGTCACCATCACAGCCGGCTATCTGACGCTCGTGGTGTGTGTGCTGACAGTGCGCCTGTTTTTTGGATTAAAGGCAAAAAAGCGTCTGGCTGACCTGTGGGGAACGCTGCTTCTGTATGGGATGGCAGTATCCTTCCTGTTCCTGACGCTGTCGAGGACAGGCTATCTGGCGGTGTTTGCGATGAGCATGGTTCTGCTCGTTTTTGTGCCGTTTTTTGTATACAAAAAGGGCTGGAGAGGGCTTGCAAAAGAGCTTGCATGTATGGCGGCGGCATTCATCTTGTGTCTGCCGGTGACTTATTCGGGGATACGCCTTCTTCCGGCGCTCTATAATGACCCTTATATTTATGAGGTGGAGGATTCCGCGGCGGCTATCCATCGGGATGACCCGAAGGATTCCAGCGCCTATATGTCGGTCTCCTATTTTAAGTATGTGATGGAAAACAAGCTTTTGTCCGATGCGTCCGGGCTTTTGGAGGAGGCGGAGACGCTTTTGTGCATGGGAGACGGTCTGCGCGTGGAAAGCGAAGCACTGGTGGCTTCTGCAGAGGAAGGCGGGATTTCGGATGTGGACGAGTTTTCCAACGGCCGCATTGAAATTTTTAAGTCTTATATCGAGAACTGGAATCTGACCGGGCATGCGGATATGGGCGTAGCCCTTCCGGATGGCTCCACGAGCGTACATGCTCACAACAGTTATCTGCAGGTAATCCATGATCATGGTCTGCTGACGGGAGCTGTTTACATGATATTCGGCGTATTGAGCGCGTGGATGATGTTTGGGTATGCGCTTAAAAATGGAGAAAAAGAGCGGTATGCCGTGCTGCTGCTGGCGGTGTTTATCGGCTTTGCAGTCGCAGGGCTGGTAGAGTGGCTGTTCCACCCGTGCAATCCGCTGGGATTTTCGACAATGATCGTGTTGGCGCCTCTGTTTGTACAGGACAGCGCATCTGAAAAGAGGGAAAAACAGAATGAAGAAACCGTTTAATTATCAGTTGTTTTACCGCAGGGCGGCATTGATCGCATATGATATCGTGAGCGTGGTAGCTTCCAGCTTTCTGGCTATCCTGATACGGTATGATTTTCAGTTGAATACAGTGCCGGAGGAATTTTTACTGCCTATCCGCCAGTTTATGGTCATTAATATCGTGCTGGCGCTGGGGATTTTCTATTTGTTCAGGCTTTACCACAGTCTGTGGGCGTTTGCCGGAGAAACAGAGCTGCAGAATCTGGTGATGGCGTGTCTGACTGCGAGCGTTGCAGACGGTGTCGGAATCAATTTTTTTCGGATAGGGCCGAAGGCGGTGCCGGACAGCTATTATTTTCTGTACTTTTTCTTCCTGCTGACGTTTCTGTTTGCAAGCCGTTTTTCCTATCGTTTTTTCAGGAGCAGGAAGCATAAGCTCCAGAACCGTAAAAACAGCGTTTCGGTTATGATAATCGGCGCAGGCGAAGCGGGAAACGCCATCATCAAGGAGATTGTAACGAGCAATTATTCTACAATGGTCATCCGCTGTATCATCGATGATGATAAGAACAAGTGGGGCAGCTTTATACAGGGCATTAAGGTCGTGGGGGGACGGGATAAGATCATCGAATCCGCAGACCTTTATGATGTAGATGAAATTCTGCTGGCTATCCCGTCGGCATCCCCGATACAGATACGGGAGCTTCTGGAAATCTGCAAGGAAACGAACTGTAAGCTCAGAAGTCTGCCCGGGCTGTATCAGCTGGCGAACGGGGACGTGAACGTGAGCAAGCTTCGTGATGTTGAAGTAGAAGATCTTCTCGGGCGTGAGCCGATACGGGTGGATATGGATTCGATACTGGGGTATGTGCAGAACAAAGTCGTGCTTGTCACGGGCGGCGGCGGTTCCATCGGAAGCGAGCTGTGCCGTCAGATAGCAGCGCATAAACCGTCACAGCTCATCGTTTTTGATATTTATGAAAACAATGCCTACGATTTACAGCAGGAGTTAAAAGAAAACTTCCCGGAGCTAAAGCTGACGGTACTGATCGGAAGTGTCCGCAATACGAACCGGATCAATTCGGTTTTCGAGACATATCATCCGGATATCGTTTACCATGCAGCGGCGCATAAGCATGTCCCGCTGATGGAGGACAGCCCGAATGAAGCGGTGAAAAACAACGTGTTCGGCACATGGAAGACCGCGATGGCGGCAGCGGAAAACCATGCCCAGAAGTTTGTCATGATATCTACGGACAAGGCGGTGAATCCGACAAATATTATGGGGGCGAGCAAGCGTATCTGCGAGATGATCGTACAGACGTTCAACCGTCATTATGAAACGGAATTTGTTGCGGTGCGCTTCGGCAATGTGCTCGGTTCCAACGGAAGTGTGATCCCTCTGTTTAAAAAGCAGATAGCGGCAGGCGGCCCGGTGACCGTAACGCATCCTGACATCATACGGTATTTCATGACCATACCGGAGGCGGTTTCGCTCGTACTTCAGGCGGGAGCGTATGCAAAGGGCGGCGAGATATTTGTGCTGGATATGGGAGAGCCTGTGAAAATCCTGGATCTGGCAAAGAACCTTATCCGTCTTTCCGGGTATCGGGTGGATGAGGATATAAAAATCGTATTTACCGGGCTGCGTCCCGGCGAGAAGCTGTATGAGGAGCTGCTTATGAAAGAAGAGGGGCTTCAGGATACGGATAACCGACTTATCCATATCGGACGGCCGATAGAGCTGGATGAGCGCCTGTTTTTTAAGCAGCTGAAAAATCTTGAAGAAGCATCCAAAGAAGAAGTAAAGGACATCCGTCCGCTTATCCGTGAGATAGTGCCGACGTATCACTATAAGGAATAATAGGAGGGCGTTCATGAACGTACATCATATCGGATATCTGGTTAAAAAGGGAGAAAAGGCGGCTCAGGCGTTTGAAGCACTCGGATATGAGAGGGAAGGCGGCTGGACGCATGATGAGGTTCGCAGGGTGGACATCCTGTTTTTGCAAAAGGACGGCTATCGTATCGAGCTGGTCAGCCCCTATACGGCGGATTCTGTTGTATCGGGACTTTTAAAGACGTATAAAAATGCGCCGTATCATATTTGTTATGAGGCGGAAAACTTTTCAGAGGAGCTGGCGCGTCTGGAAGAGAGCGGATATATCCGCATTGACGAGCCGACGGCAGCGCCTGCCATCGGCGGTCGGAGGGTGACGTTTCTCATGCATCCGGCGGCAGGAATGCTGGAGCTTTTGGAAAACAGTTAAAGGAGGATATTATGGAACGGAAGAAAATCTATCTGGCATCTCCTACGATGCACGGAGACGAGCAGGCTTTTGTACAGAACGCGTTTGATACCAACTGGGTCGCGCCCCTTGGCCCGCATGTGAATGCATTTGAAGAAGAGATGGCGGCATATGAGGGGATCGGTCATGCGGCGGCTCTTTCCGCGGGGACGGCGGCGCTGCATTTATCGGCGATACTTTCGGGGGTAAAGCAGGGGGATGTGGTATTCGCTTCTTCCCTGACCTTTGCGGCGAGTGTAAATCCGTTCTGTTATGAAAAGGCGGTTCCGGTCTTTATTGACTCCGAATATGAAACGTGGAATATGGATCCGGGGGCGCTGGAACGGGCGTTTGAAAAATATCCTCATCCGGCGGCTGTCGTTTTAGTACACTTATACGGCACTCCGGCAAAAGTAGATGAAATACGCGCCATCTGCGACGCTCATAACGTGCCGCTTATCGAGGATGCGGCGGAGGCGCTGGGAAGTACCTTTGAAGGAAGAAAGCTCGGGACCTTTGGCAGGTTCGGTATTTTGTCCTTTAACGGAAATAAGATAATCACCACCTCCGGCGGAGGGATGCTTCTGTCTGATGACGAGGCGGCGATCACACGGGCAAGATTTCTTTCCACACAGGCAAGAGACCCTGCACGTCACTATCAGCATTCCACGATTGGCTATAATTATCGGATGTCGAATGTGCTGGCGGGGATCGGAAGAGGGCAGCTTTTGCATCTGGAAGAGCACAAGGCTCTGAAAAATGCGATATACAGACAGTATGCGGAGGCGTTTGCAGATATCCCGGAAATTCAGATGAACCCGATGAATCCGAAGGGCGATTCCAATAACTGGCTGTCCTGTATGACGATCGCCGAGGGCTGCAGCGTGACTCCGGATCAGGTAATGGATGCGCTGGCAGAGTATAACATTGAAACACGCCCTATCTGGAAACCGATGCATCTGCAGCCGGTATTCGCAGACTGCGATTTTATTTCCGCACAAGAGGGGACAGACGTGGCTGCGGATATCTTCAACAGAGGCATGTGTCTGCCCAGCGATATTAAAAATACGCCGGAGGACATGGAGCTGATAATTTCTATCGTGAGAAAGCAGTTTGGAAGGTAAGGATATGTATCGGAGATTTTTTAAGCGGCTGCTGGATATCCTGTTGTCGTTGTGTATTTTAGTCCTGCTGAGCCCGGTATATGTGATATTGATCGTGCTGGTGAGGATAAAACTGGGCAGTCCGGTATTTTTCAGACAGGAGAGACCGGGATTGAACGGGGAGATATTTACGCTGTATAAATTCCGCACGATGACGGATGCACGGGACAAGGACGGAAAGCTGCTGCCGGACAAAGACAGGCTTACCTCTTTTGGAAAATTTTTACGTTCGTCCAGTCTGGATGAGCTTCCGGAATTTTTCAATATCTTAAAAGGGGATATGAGCTTTATCGGGCCAAGACCGCTGCTCGTAAGCTATCTGCCCTACTATACGGAAAGAGAGTCTCTGCGTCATACAGTCCGTCCCGGACTGACAGGACTGGCGCAGGTGTCCGGGCGGAATTTTATCGACTGGGACAGGCGTCTGGCAAAAGATGTGGAGTATGTGGAGGGGTTAAGTTTTCTGATGGACCTGAAGGTGCTCTTTTTAAGCGTAAAGGTAGTGCTCTGCCGTTCTGATGTTGCAGAGGATACGAATCAGTCGGAGGGCAATTTTGCACAGATCCGGAAAGAGCGGCTGGAGCGCACGGGAAAACTGGAAGCGTGAGCGGACAGCATGGCTGACTGCAGAAAGTGCCGGATCGGCAGCATAGCGCAGCCGGCGGAAATGAGAGGAAATATGACAAATATCCTGATTTTGAGCGCGGGGACCCGCGACAAGGTAGTACAGTATTTTAAAAAGGCGCTGGCTGGAAAAGGGCAGGTGATCGCCACTGACTGTAGTGAGTATGCGCCGGCTATTTATGAGGCGGACGGGTATGAGCTGGTTCCGAGGATTACGGAACCGGGCTATCTGGAGCGTATTCTGGAAATCTGCAAAAAGAGAAAGATAACAGGCGTGCTTTCCCTGATCGACCCGGAATTAAGCCTTCTGGCGGCGAATAAAGAACGTTTTCTGGAAATCGGTACAACACCCGTTGTGCCGGATGCAGAGGCGGTGGAGCTGTGCTTCAATAAATATGCGATGTATGAAAAGCTGACGGAGCTTGGCTTTCCGACAGGAAAATGCTTTATGGACCGGGAGGCGTTTTTTGAGGCTGTGGATGCAGGAATGATGAAGTATCCGGTATTTGTAAAACCGGTCTGCGGCAGCGCCAGCATCAGCATCAATAAGGCGGCGGATAAAGAAACGGTGGAATTTTTATGCTCTCGTGAAGAAGACCTGATGATACAGGAATTTATGGACGGACTGGAATACGGTGCGGACGTATATATTGATATGCTCAGCGGAGAGGTCGTTTCGATATTTGTGAAGAAGAAGCTGAAAATGCGCGCCGGAGAGACAGATAAGGCGGTTTCGGTCAAGGATGAAGCTCTGTTTTCTCTTATCCGTGATTTTGTGAAAAAGATGGGTTTTCGCGGCATCATTGATATCGACCTGTTTGAAATCGGCGGAAAATGGTATATTTCGGAAGTTAATCCGCGTTTTGGAGGCGGTTATCCTCATGCCTATGTCTGCGGCGTAAACGTGCCGGAGCTTATCGTGAACAATCTGGAAGGGCGTGTGAATGAGCCTGCGATAGGAAATTATGAGGCGGGCATGGTAATGATGAAGTATAATGAAATCATGGTGAAACGGATATGAAAAAATCCATACTGGTGATAGGAAACAGTGATTCCGGTCTGTATGATTTCCGTAAAGAGGTGCTGGAAGAGTTTTTTCGGGAAGGCTACAGCGTCCATGTGTCCGTACCGGATACAGGATATGCAGAGAAAATCAGGAGAATGGGCTGTATTTATCATGAAACGACGATGGAGCGTCGCGGAATGAATCCGCTGAAGGACGGAAAGCTCTTTTTGTTCTATATGAAGCTGTTAAAGCAGATACGTCCGGCTGCGGCGCTGACCTATACGATAAAGCCGAATATTTACGGCGGCGTGGCATGCCGGCTCAGAAAGGTGCCGAGACTCGTCAATGTGACAGGGCTGGGGACAACGCTGGAGCATGAGGGGCTGATGCAGAAGCTTATCGTTTTTCTGTATCGTCAGGGCTTAAAAAACGCGGGCTGCATTTTTTTTCAGAACGAGAGAAACCTTGCGTTTATGAGGGAAAAAGGATGTCTGCAGAAAAATGCCGTGACGAAGATCATTTCCGGTTCCGGAGTGAATCTGGAGGAGCACAGCCCAAAGCCTTATCCCGGGGGAGAAGAGCTGAGATTCGTATCGGTGATGCGCATCATGCAGGACAAAGGGATAGAAGAGCTTTTGGAGGCGGCGGAACGTATCCACAAAAAGCATCCGGAAACCATATTTGAAATCCTTGGCTCCTATGAGGAAGAAACGCGGGATAAATATGAACCTTTGATACAGGACTTGCAATCAAAGGGGATTGTGCGTTATTATGGTTATCGGGACGATATCCCGGAATTTTATGAGCACTGCTGTGCGGTCATCCATCCTTCTTATCATGAAGGAATGTCGAATGTCCTGCAGGAGGCGGCGGCGACGGGAAGGCCTGTGCTCGCCAGCGATATCAGCGGCTGCAGGGAGATTTTTGAGGACGGTATATCCGGCATCGCCTTTTTACCAAAGAGCGCGGACAGCCTGACTGAAGCCATCGAACGTTTTCTGGCATGTTCATGGGAGGAGCGCAGGAAGATGGGAAAACAGGCGCGCGCCCATGTGGAAAAGCATTTTGACAGAAAGGGCGTCGTCAGGGAATACGCAGATACGCTGCATGAGCTGACAGCAAAATGAGCAGGGTGCAGGCAGCAGAAGAAAGTGAGGAGATCACAATGGGTTTATATGAAGACATCGTAGCAGGAAAAGAAAAGCTCTCCCTCGTGGGACTGGGCTATGTGGGAATGCCGATAGCTGTGGCATTTGCAAGAAAGGTTCCTGTGATAGGCTATGATTTGAACGAAGAAAAGATTAAATTATATCAGTCCGGCATCGATCCGACCCGCGAGGTAGGGGACGATGTAATACGGGAGACAAAGGTGGAGTTTACAGCGGATGAAACGAAGCTGCGCGAGGCAAAATTTCATATCGTTGCAGTGCCGACCCCGGTCAATGACGACCATACGCCGGATCTGACTCCTGTTGAGGGAGCAAGCCGTATCCTTGGCAGGAATCTGACAAAGGGCAGTATCGTTGTATTTGAATCCACCGTTTATCCGGGTGTGACAGAGGATGTATGCGTGCCTATTCTGGAAAAAGAATCCGGGCTTGTCTGCGGGAAGGATTTCAAGATAGGGTATTCCCCCGAGCGTATCAACCCGGGCGACAAGGTACACCGTCTGGAGACCATTACGAAGATCGTGTCCGGTATGGATGAAGAGACGCTTGACGTAATCGCGAAGGTATATGAGCTGGTAGTGGATGCGGGCGTATACCGGGCGGATTCCATCAAGGTTGCAGAAGCTGCAAAGGTTATCGAGAACAGCCAGCGTGATATCAATATCGCGTTTATGAACGAGCTGTCGATTATTTTCAATAAAATGGGCATTGATACGAAGAGCGTTCTGGAGGCTGCGGGCACGAAGTGGAATTTCCTGAAGTTTTTCCCCGGTCTCGTGGGCGGACACTGTATCGGCGTCGACCCCTACTACCTGACCTATAAGGCAGAGCAGATGGGCTACCATTCTCAGGTCATCCTGGCGGGACGCCGCATCAATGACGATATGGGCAGATATGTGGCGGAGAATATCGTGAAAAATCTTATCCGTGCGGACGTTTCCGTGAAGACGGCAAAGGTGGCGATCCTTGGCTTTACCTTTAAGGAAAACTGCCCGGATACGAGAAATACAAAAGTGATAGATATCGTAAGAGAGCTGCGGGAGTACGGCATCGAGCCTGTGATCGTGGATGAGACCGCCGACAGGGAAGAGGCAAAGCGCCTGTACGGTGTAGAGCTTTGCGACAGGAGCGCGATACAGGATGTGGACGCGCTGGTGATCGCTGTGGCTCATACGGAATTTTCCGGTCTGGAGCATGCCGATATCGAGAAGTTCTTCAATCCTGCAAATGAGAAAAAGGTGCTCGTGGACGTCAAAGGTATCCTGAACCGGAAGGAATGGGAGAATGACGGCTACCTGTACTGGAGATTATAAGCGGGGAAGGCGATGACCGAAAAAAATGAAAAAAAATCCGCCGCGTTATCCGGCGGTATGAAAATTTCCATCGCTTCCATCATCACAGTCCTGTTATTTGCAGGACTGTGGCTGTTTGGAGAGACGGGGATATATAATGACAGCAATCAGTATATTGCGATGCATATTCACAGGGAGCCGGCATATCCGTTCTTTTTATGGGTGTTCCGGAGTCTGATTGGAGAAAACGGTTATTTGGGAGCTGTCCGTTTTATGCAGAATATCCTGGCGGCATTTTCAGTAATCTGGCTTTCGGGGACGCTGAAAAAGCAGTTTGGATACGGGAGATGGATGGAGCTTTTAGTGAGCTTTCTTTTACTTTCGCCCCACATCATCACGCCGCTGTCCTCTGAGAGCGGGCTTGTGCTGTCCAACGGTATCGTCAGCGAAGCGCTGGGGCTGCCGTTGTTCTATATTTTTTCGGCACAGTGCATGAAAATGGTATGGGAGCGGAAAAAGAGTGCAGGGATTTCGGCGCTTTTGCTGGCTCTGCTCATGTCCCTCGTGCGAGGACAGATGATGTTTGCGATTCTTTTGTGGCTGGCAGCAGCGGCAGCGGTGTGCTTTGAGCGCTGGCTGGGGCAGCGGCAGATTTCAGACGGACAAAAGAGCGCTGCAAAGCATCTGCTGCTTTGGAGAATTTCGGCGTGTATCCTGTGTACTGCGCTGGCTTTCGGCGGGAGAGGATTTCTTGTAAAAGGCTATAATCTGGCGTTCAACGGACATTTTATCAACAACACCTTCGGAAATGTCGGAATGCTGGCAAACGTGCTCTATGCGGCAGACCGGGAGGACGGCGGACGGATAACGGATGAAAAGGCGCGCGCGTTTTTTTATCTGTCGTATGACCTGGCAGAGGAGAAAGAGGCAAATTATAAATTTGCCCCGGACGGATTTTTAAACCGGGCGGCACATCTGGAAAAGTGGCATGACGCGTTAAAATTCGAGATGATAGAAGAACCGTGGAGGCTTGTCCATGACAGCGAAGGATTTACGGACTACATCCCTGAGAATGTGGAATCCGACCGGATCGCGGACGAAATCATGTCTTCCATTATGCCCGCTGTTGCGGGACGCTGGATATATGACTATCTTGCGCTGTCGTTATACGGACTGATACGCTCGGTGGCAATCGTGCACCCGGTGCTGAACTGGTATGCGCTGGCGGCATATGTGGGGATGGCTGCACTGGCGGTATGGAGTTTTATCAAAAACAGGGATTCCAGAGCCGGGAGGTTTGCAGTATTTGCCCTGCTGTCGGTTTTTGCAAACGTGTATGCGACCTCGCTTATCATCATGTGTCTGTCCCGGTACATGATATACGGGCTTCCGTTGTTTTATACGGCGGGGCTATTGCTGGTCTATGAGAATATCATGCGGATACGCTCCGCAAAAAAAAGAGAAAGCTTTGCTTAAGATTCTATGAAGTCCATTGCACGTTTTGAAAAAAGAGAATATACTGTGGAATACAAAATGAAACAGTTTAGCCGGCATGGGAAAACTGTGGCGGTTGAATGCCGTGCTGGCGACGGAATGGGGAAGTATGAGAAGATTATCTAAGATTTCAAAATTGTCATGGAGCCTGCTTTTGACGGGCGCAGTATTTGCCGGGACAGTGATGTCCGGGTGCGGGAACGAAACGGATTACACGGAAGAGATAAAGGAGTATCAGGCGAAGCTGGAGTCTCTTGCGGCAGAGAATGAGGAGCTGAAAGCACAGCTTGGTATCACGGAGCCGACGCAGACGGAAACGCCTGCGGAAACAGAAACCGTTCCGGCAGAGACGCAGGTATCGGAAAATGACGGACAGACTCAGGTATCGGAAAATAATGAGCAGCCGGCAGAGAACGCCGGACAGGAAGAGAATCATCTGGATATTCTCGTGTTCAGCGACAGTATCTGGGGAAATTATCGGGATGAGACCGGAGTGTCGGCAAGAGTGGAGCATTATCTTCGGGATAAGGGATACGATGTGACGATGTACAACGCGGCGATCGGCGGCACGAGGGCGACTCTGGATCCGGAGGATAATGAACATCAGTTTGGTCCTGCCAGCGAGAATTCCCTGCCGAAGATGGTTTCTATTCTGCGCGGAGACACGGATGTGGAGCTTTTACAGGGCAAGCCCGCCTATGAGGATATGAAGGCGGCGCTGGCGGTAAGAGATGAGCTGGACTATATCATCGTTTCGTATGGTATGAACGACTTTTTGAATCAGGCGCCGACAAACAGTTCGGATGACCCCTGGACGGGATTCGGGACAGCTTTGACAAAGAGCGTCCAGAATATCAAGGGAATCTGCCCTTCGGCGCAGATTGTGATCGCATCCGCGAGCTACGGCTCTTATTTCCCTGTCCCCGTCCAGAATATGGGAGAGAAGGCGCTTTATAACTATGCGAGTATCGCCTGTGACGTGGCAAGAGGTGAAAATACGTTATGTCTGGATGCCTATAATAATCTGGGGATGGATGCCTACAATGCGGACGATTATCTGGAGGACGGAATCCATCTGAATGAAAAAGGACGGGATCTGTACGCTCAGGGTGTTGCTTCCTGTATTTTGGGCGGGACTCCGGGACAGATTTCCAGCAACAACCTGATTGATTTTGAATAAGGATAAGACCAAAGGCCGCAGCTGCGGCGGAAAGAGGAATTTATGGGATATCGTGAGCTTACATTTGACAAGGACAGTGTCTTTTTAGTAACAGGCGGCGCGGGCTTTATCGGTTCCAACCTGTGCGAGGCGATTTTGGAGATGGGATATCAGGTACGCTGCCTGGATGACCTTTCGACCGGAAAGCAGGAGCATGTGGATATGTTTCTTGACAATCCCCGCTATACCTTTATCAAGGGGGATATCAAGGATTTTGATACATGTATGAAGGCGTGCGAGGGCGTGGATTATGTGCTGAACCAGGCGGCATGGGGAAGTGTTCCCAGAAGCATCGAGATGCCGGTATTTTATGCGCATACGAATATCATCGGCACGCTCAATATGATGGAGGCCGCAAGATTAAACGGCGTAAAGAAGTTCGTATATGCGTCCAGCTCTTCCGTATACGGAGACCATCCGGCGCTCCCGAAAAAGGAGGGAGTGGAAGGAAACGTGCTCTCCCCGTATGCGCTGACCAAAAAGACGGACGAGGAATACGGAAAGCTTTACAAGAGCCTGTATGGTCTGGATACTTACGGGATGCGTTATTTTAACGTATTCGGACGCCGGCAGAATCCGGAAGGTATGTATGCTGCCGTGATACCGAAGTTTTTGAAGCTTCTGTTAAACGATGAAGCGCCTACGATCAACGGGGATGGAAAGCAGTCCAGAGACTTTACCTACATCGACAATGTGATAGAAGCAAATCTGCGGGCGTGTCTTGCACCCAGCGAGGCAGGCGGACAGGCGTTCAATATCGGCTCCGGCGGCAGGGTATTTCTGATAGATCTGTATCATGTGCTCTGTGATGCGCTTGGTAAAGATATTGAGCCTGTATTCGGTCCTCCGAGAGCGGGCGATATCCGGGATTCCAATGCGGATATTTCAAAAGCGAGAGAGCTGCTGGGATATGATCCCGAATTTGATTTTGAAAAAGGAATCCGCCTTGCCATTGACTGGTATAAGGAAAATCTGTAAAATAAAAAGGAATGAAAAGCCGTCCGCTTTTTTTCGGGCGGCTTTTGCCGTATAGAAAAAAGAAGCCGCATAAGCGGCAGAATGAGAGGAAGCCTATGCATTATCGCGTTGTGATTTTCGGAGTAAAGGATACGACGGCGGAGATCGTCAAATATGTGCATGAAAAGCTGATACCTGTGGACCTTCTCGTAACGATCCATCCCGATGTGCTTTCGGGCAATCAGGTTTCGGGCTACAAGGGGCTGTCTTATTTAAAGGACGAGTATGGAATAGAGGTATTTGAAACCCATTCTTATGGCTTAAAGGATGAGGAGACGACCCGTTTTTTTGAGGAGAATACGTTTGACCTTGGCATATCGATGGGATGGCAGAGGCTTGTGCCGGCTGCGGTATTGTCCCGTTTTGGAGTCGGGGTATTCGGCTTTCATGGCAACTGCGCTTATCTTCCCTTTGGCAGGGGGCGCTCGCCGCTGAACTGGTCGATCATACTGGGGGATACCCGCTTTAATCTGAATCTGTTCCGATACGATGAAAAAGCGGACAGCCCGAATATTTTCGCAAACGAGATGTGTGCGATAACGCCGCATGATACGGTGCGGACGATGCAGTACAAAAATATGCTGGTGAGCAAACGTCTGATAGCGAAGCTGGTTGCGGCATATCAGGCGGGAGAGGTAAGAGTAGACCGGGAGTCGAAAGATTTTGACAGCTGGTACGGGAAGCGGACGGCAGAAGACGGAAAGCTGGATTTCCATGACCGGACGCGCAACCTTTATAATCTGATACGGGGCGTGACGAGGCCGTTCCCGGGCGCATACTGCATGTGCGGCGGGGAAAAGGTAACGGTATGGAGCGCCCATCCGTTCGATGAGATGATGGATTTTTCGATGTACGCCCCGGGCGAGGTGATAGATGTATTTGACGGGCATCCTATCGTGCGGACGGTGGACGGGTCGCTTTTGATAGAAGAGTATGAGTGCGGGATTGTGCTGGAGCCGGGGATGATTTTGGAGTAAGAGATGAAAATAACGATCAGGATGGATGATATCACGCCGGATATGGACTGGGAGAGCTTTGAGGCATTTGAGCGGATGTTCCGGAAATACGGGATAAAGCCGCTTTTGGGTGTCGTGCCGGATAACCGCGACCCGAAGCTTTCCGTAGATGCGCCGCAAAAGGATTTCTGGGAAAAAATGCAGTCCCTGCAAAAAGAGGGATGGCTCCTTTCAATGCATGGCTGCCGCCATATATATGTGACAAAGAAGGGCGGACAGTTCCCGTTAAACCCGCAGTCGGAATTTGCGGGCAGGAGTGAAGAGGAGCAGAGAAAGCTTCTTTCCGAAGGGAAACAGCTTCTGGAAAAACATGGGATATACACGGATATTTTTATGGCGCCGGGTCATACCTTCGATAAGATTACGCTGAAGCTTTTAAAGGAGCTCGGGTTTTCCTATGTGACGGACGGATTCGGTAAGGAACCCTATATCCGGGGCGGGATGACATTTCTGCCGATCGCATTTTTGCGGAAATTCGCATTTTCGGACCGGGAGGGCATTACGACAATAGTCATTCACGCCAATCATTCGACGAAGGAAGAACTGGAACGCTATGACAGGATGTTTGCTGAAAACAGGGAACGTTTTGTCTCCTATTCGGAATTTTTAGCATACTATCCTAAGAGACAGGGAGTTTTTGCACGGGCGGCGGAATATGCTGCGGCGCTTTCCAAACAGTGGGCAGCGCGGGCAAAGAGGCTGAGGAGCAGCGCAGCCCGGAAGAGATAGCGCACGCAAAAGGAATAGCGCAGCGCAGAAAAGATAGCGCGCACAGAAAGGATAGTGCGCACAGGAAAAATAGAGCAGGGGACAGAAAAGCATGAAAAAGAAAGAGGAACAGCCGGTGCGTGTATTGCAGGTGCTGGGCGGGACGGGTCTGGGCGGCGCGGAGAGCCGCGTCATGGACCTGTATCGGAGCATCGACCGGACAAGAGTACAGTTTGACTTTGCGGTCCATACGACCCAGAAGGGCTTTTTTGATGATGAAATACGGGCTCTGGGGGGAAATATCTATGCGTTGCCCCGGTTTCAGGGATATAATTTTTTTGCCTATCGAAAGGCGTGGAAGCGTTTTTTTGCAGAGCATCCGGGTTATGCGTTTGTGCATGGTCATATGACGAGCACGGCGTCGGTCTATCTGCCTCTGGCAAAGCAGGCGGGGATACCCGTAACGGCGGCGCATGCCAGGAGCGCAGGAGTGGACGGAGGCTTAAAAGGAATGCTGACCCGGCTGATGCGTCTGCCGCTCTGGAAAAGGACTGATTATTGCCTGGCAGCATCCGGGCTGGCCGGCGAAGCGGTATTCGGCAAAAAAGCGGTGGAGCAGGGAAAGGTCATCGTGCTGCCGAATGCGATCTCGGCATCGAAATACGCTTATGACCCGGAGAAGAGGGAGAAGCTGCGGGCAGAGCTGGGAGTGGGGAACGCATTTGTGATCGGTCATGTGGGACGTTTCCATCCCTGCAAAAACCACGCGTTTCTGATAGAGATTTTCGGAAAAGTATGTGAAAAAAATCCGGACAGCCGTCTGCTTCTTCTGGGGGAGGGAAGCGGGATGGAAAGCATCCGTCAGAAGGCATGCGGGCTTGGGGTAGAAGACAGGGTTCTCTTTTTAGGAAACCGGGCGAACGTACAGGATTATTATCAGGCGATGGATATGTTCGTATTCCCGTCTTTTTATGAGGGTCTTCCCGGTACTGTACTGGAGGCACAGACGGCGGGACTGCCCTGTCTGATATCGGACCGCATTACACAAGAAGTGTGTGTGACGGAGCTGGTAAAGCGGCTGGCGCTGGAAGCAGATGCACAGCTGTGGGCAGAGGAGGTGCTGGAAGCGTCGGAAGCTGTCAGCAGGAAAAGCCGGCTGGAGGAAATCCGGGAAAGCGGTTTTGATACGGAGCGGCAGGTGGCGCTGATGCAGCAGTTTTATGAAACGGGCAGACTGCCCGGGGAGCTTGCCGGGAGAGAGGCGGATTGAACAGCCGCGGGTAGAAGAGCCGTATAAGCGGCAGATTGGAAAAGATATGTATATTTGTTACAGGAAAAAAATGCTGCGGTTGGCGCAGATATGGTTTTATGATAAAATAGAAGAGTTTCCGGGAAAGGAAAGCGGGGACGCCCGTGATGCAAGGCGGGCGGATATCGCGTTTTACCACAATATCGCAGAGCCGCAGGAGGGACGGTTTACAATCTGTCAGACCTTCCACTCTCAGATAAGCGACCTGACACTTCCCGAGGAAGAGCTTTTTGCAAAGATAAGCAAGACGGAACGCTATCAGATACGCAAAAACAGCCGGGAGGATGTGGCTGTGAGGATATGGAACAGTGAAGAGATCTTAAAAGACGGACAGGTAATAGAGGATCTTGCGAAGATGTATGAGGCGATGTATGCCTCCAAGGGGCATCCAAAGACGATGAACAGGGAGCAGGTAAGAGCATACACACAGGCGGGAGGACTTTATATCACCTGCGTGGAAAAGGACGGAGAGCCTCTTGTTTATCATTCTTATACGGTGGATCGGGACAATGCCAGACTGCTGCATTCCGTATCGGATTTTCGGGAAAGAGAGGATGCAAATCTTATCGCACACTCCAACAAACGGCTGCACTGGGAGGATATGAAGCTGTTTGCCGGTATCGGTATTAAAAATTATGACTGGGGCGGGATATCCAGCCTGACCGAGCCTAACGGTATTGATATTTTTAAGATGAAATTCGGCGGTACGCTGACAACTTATTATAATGTGATAACAGGCCAGACGCTTTTGGGCAGACTGGCAATGCTCGTTTTAAAGAAAAAAGGGCTGTAACGGGAAAACAGAATGGAAGGGACGGAACGGATGGGAAAGGATGCGCAGGACAGCTCCAAAGCTGTCTCTCAAAAAAAGAATATCCTGCTGGTCGTGCCGAAGCTGGATCAGGGCGGACTGGAGCGTGTATGTGTCCGCACGGCGCGGATACTGGGCGAGGACTGCAATGTTTTTATCGCAGCGTTTGACCCGTCCGAACCGGCATACGACCTGACAGGGCTTTCCGTATATGACCTGCACGCGCCGGCTGCCAAAGGAAGAGCCGGCAAGGTGCTGCGGGTATTTGACAGGGCATGGAAGCTCAGAAGACTGAAAAAAAAGCTTTCTGCGGATGTGACATACAGCTTCGGGCCTACGGCGAACCGGGCGAATATTGCTGCGGGAGGCTGCGGGGAGATGTGGTGCGGTCTGAGAAGCTTTGCGGACCTGGAAAAGGAAAAGGAGCTGGCGGTAATCGCACGAAAAAGCAGACGTCTCATCTGCTGCTCGAAGGTGCTGGCAAAAGAGGCGGAAGTGCGCTGCGGCTTTTCCGGTGCGGACGTTTTATATAATCCTTACCGGATAGAAGAGCTCTCTGATCTGGCAAAGGTACAGGATGAAGAGCTGGAAGCAGTGAGGGATAGGTTAAGGGCGTCAGGAGGAAAGCTGATCGTGTCGATGGGACGCGAGGATTATCCGAAAGGGTACTGGCATCTGCTGAAAGCGTTTTCCCTGCTTTCCCAAAAGCTGCCGGAGGTGCGGCTGTCAATCGTGGGGAGCGGCGACTTTTCGAGGTATGAGATGCTGGCGCAAAAGCTTGGAATCCGGGAAAAGGTAATATTTGCGGGAATGAAAAAAAATCCCTTCCCGTGGCTTGCCGCAGCTGACCTGTATGCGGGTGCGTCGCTGTTTGAAGGATTCCCGAATGCCCTTGTGGAGGCGATGTCTCTGGGAACTCCGGTCGTTTCGACCAACTGCATGACCGGGCCTGCAGAAATTTTGACGAAGGACTATGAAAAGGCTATGCTGTGCCCGGACGGACAGGACGGGGAATACGGAATTTTGACCGCGCAGCTGGAGCCGGGGGAAAATCTTGACCCGGATGTGATAACGGACGGGGAAAGGCGGTTTGCCGCTGCGCTGGAGAGGATGCTGACGGATGAAAAGCTGCGGTCGTCTTATGCAGCTGCGGCAAAGCTGAGGGCGGAGGACTTTAGCGAAGAGGCGTACCGGAAAAAGCTTCTTTCGTTTATGGAATGATATTTTCAGGGAAAGTAGAGAAGGATGGAATGAAAAAAATCGCGTTTCATTTAAATTGTCTGGCGCGGGCAGGAGCGGAGCGGGTAGTGACAAATCTGTCCGCCCAGTTTGCGGCAGAGGGCTATGAGGTGGTGATCGCTACCGAGTGGCAGGAGAAGGAAGAATATGAGCTGGACAGCAGGGTGCGGCGCGTGATCGTAGGGCCGGAGGGCGAAGAGGAAAACAAAGGCAGGCTTGCACGGATATGGCTGCGTTATGCGAAGCTCCGCCGTTTTGTAAAGGAAGAGAGGCCCGACGTGCTCATCGCCTTTGGCAGAAAGGCAAATTACAGGGCGCTGACTGCAACGCTGTTTATGAAACAGAAGGTAGTCGTATGCTGCCGAACGAACCCGACAGGACATTATGACCTTTTGGCGGATAAGCTTCAGATTCCGATACTGTTCCGCCATGCGGCAGGGTTCGTATTTCAGACGGTAGGGCAGCGCGATTTTTTCCCGCCCTTTGTGAGGAAAAATTCGACGATCATCTTAAATCCGGTCAACCCGAAATATATCGGTATAGAGCCGCCGACAGAGCGCGCAAAGGAAGTGGTGCATTCAGGCCGGCTGGTGGATTTTAAAAATCATCCGATGCTCATCCGGGCCTTTGCAAAGGTACATGAAAAGCATCCCGATTATGTTCTGAAGCTTTACGGGGCGGATTCCGGAGACGGTACGAAGGAGATAATCGAGAATCTGATAGAAGAGCTGCACGCACAGGACTGGGTGCTCTTGATGGGCGGCAGCGATGAGCTGGAAAAGCTTTTGCCGAAAGCGTCGGTATACGCCTTTTCCTCCGATTGGGAGGGACTTCCGAACGGGGTTTTGGAGGCCATGGCAATGGGGCTTCCGGTCGTTTCCACAGATTGCCCCTGCGGCGGTCCTGCAACGATGATACGCGACGGGGAAAATGGTCTGCTGGTGCCTATCATGGATGAAAACGCAATGGCGGAAGCGATATGCAGGCTGATCGAGGACCGGGAGCTTGCAGAGCGGCTTGGCAGGAATGCGGCAGGAATAGCGGATATCGCCAATGGAGAAGCGGTATTTGAGAGCTGGAAGAGCTATCTGGAATCGCTTTGAGTATACAATTCAGGAGGAGTATCATGTTTTCTTACGACGATTATAAAGAAATCATCCGGGTGATACAGTCGACCGGACTGCAGGCGGGATATGAAGAAGCGCTGACAAAAGACCGCTTCATCATCATGAGGCACGACGTGGAGTACAGCGTGGACAGGGCGTATGCGCTGGCAAAGGTGGAGAGCAGTATGGACTTTACCTCCACATGGTTTTTCCAGTGGACGAACAATTCCTATAATATCCTGTCGAGACGCAATCAGGACCTTATCAGGGATATGCACGAGCGGGGGCATGTGATAGGGCTTCATTATGCTCTCAACGGGCTGACAGATATGGAGCTTGTGAGAAAGCAGATAAAAAAGGAGATAGACATCCTTTCCGAGATGCTGGGCTTTCCGATCACGCAGTTTTCCGTACATCGTCCGTCTGCGGATGTGCTTCGGGAAAATATAAAGCTTCGGGGTATTTTGAACGCATATCAGGATGAGTTTTTCACGTTTGCGGATAAGGTGACGGAGGAAACGGAGCTGAATGTAAAATATATGTCGGATGCCAATCACATCTGGCGTTACGGCTACCCGACGAAGGAAAATATCGTTGGCCATGACAAGGTGCAGATATTGACGCATCCGTTCGCATGGTGCAGGGAAGGCTACGATAACCGTGACAATTACGCGTCGCTGATACAGGAGAAGTATCGGGAGATGGTAGAAAGCATCAACAACGAGTGTAAAGATTTCTGCGAGTACATGGATGAGTTTATGGCGGCGCCTTTGCTTATGCCGAAGAAGTGAGCAGCAGAAAAGTATGAAGTTTGACAGGAGGAAGGACGCATGTGCGGCATCAGCGGATTTATCAGCAAAAAAAGGATTACGGTCGAACAGCTCATCGCCATGAACGATACGATGCTGCATCGCGGGCCGGATGATTCCGGCGCGGAGATTTTTGCGGCGGCAGACGGTTACAGCGTAGGGCTGGCGCAGCGGCGTCTTTCCATCATGGACCTCTCCCCGCTGGGGCATCAGCCGATGCATGCGGCGGACGGCAGGGTAAGTATTGTATACAATGGCGAGATATACAATTTTAAAGAGCTGAAACAGGAGCTTTCCGGTTATCCGTTCCGTTCCCAGTGCGACACGGAGGTGATACTTGCAGCTTATGAAAAATGGGGTATCGGATGTGTGGAACGGTTTAACGGAATGTTTGCCATCGCGCTGTTTGACAGGGAAACCCAGGAGCTTTATCTGGTACGCGACCGGATTGGCAAAAAGCCGCTCTATTACTGGAAGGACGGGGAAAATCTGGTATTTGCATCGGAGCTAAAGCCCATCATGGCGTGTCCCGGTTTTCCGAAAAAAATCGACAGGAGCGTGCTCCCGACTTATTTATACCAGCAGTATATCCCGGAGCCGGATACAATTTTTGAAAATGTCAAAAAGCTTGAGCCGGGCACGATTCTGCGGTTTTGTGCACAGGGCGGCGATATGGAGAACGTCCGCTACTGGAGTATTGCGGACAGCTATCAAAAAGGCATCGCAGATCCGGTGACGGATTACGGGGAGGCAAAAGAGCAGCTAAAGTCGCTTCTGCAGAAATCCGTTCGCAGAAGGATGGAGGCGGACGTACCGCTCGGGGCATTTTTGAGCGGCGGTTACGATTCCTCTCTCGTGACGGCTCTGGCGCAGGAGGCAGGCAGCGCTCCGGTCAAGACCTTTTCCATCGGTTTTGCGGAAAAGGAATATGACGAATCCGGATATGCCGCGGAGGTGGCAAAATATATCGGAACAGATCATACGTCGCAGGTCATCACGGAAGGAGATATGCTGGAGCTGGTGGACAGCATCCCGACGTATTTTGACGAGCCGATGGCGGATTCTTCGCAGATCCCGTCCATGCTCGTGGCGGCGCTGGCACGGAAAAAGGTGACAGTGGCGCTGTCGGGCGACGGAGGAGATGAATTTTTCTGCGGTTATCAGATGTATGAAAAGCTGGCGCTGGCGCAGAAGCTGGACGGGCTGGGCGGTATGGTGTACGGGGCGAGCCGTCTGCCGGGGATAGCGAGGCTGGGGCTTTTGGAAAAGCTGCCCTTTTCCGTGCGGACGATCGCGCAGAACAGGGACCCGCGCTATAAAACACAGCTTTGCTCGGACAAATATCTGTCCTGTGTAAAGGCGCTGACAGGCACGGACGAGGTGCGGTTTGACCGGGAAACGGCTTACGGTGTGAAGGACTGGCAGATACGGCGGATGCTCCTTGATATGGACACCTACCTGCCCGGCGATATTTTGAGCAAGGTGGACCGGGCGACGATGAAATATTCGCTGGAAGCGCGCTGTCCGGTGCTGGACAGGGACGTTATGGAATATTCGTTCCGGCTGCCCCATTCGTTCAAGAACCATAAGGGATGCCAGAAATATATTTTAAAGGATATCGCGTATGACTATATCCCGAAGGAGCTTCTGGAGCGTCCAAAGACAGGTTTTTCCGTGCCGATGGATAAATGGCTGAGAGGGCCTCTGAAAGAGAAGCTGACGGATTATGCTTCGGAATCGTTTTTACGCAGGCAGGGGCTTTTGGATGCAGAGGCGACGCAGGCTCTGGTGCAGGGATGGCTCCGGCAGGGCGACGGCGGCTCGTATACAGGCAGCAATTATTCCAGGATATTATGGGCGTTTTTTATTCTGGAGCAGTGGTATGAGGAATATATCGTATGAAACATGTGGCATTTTATATCGGTTCTCTGAAAAAAGGAGGGGCTGAGCGCGTATTTGTGAATCTGGCTTCGTGGTTTTTGGCGCGGGGCTATGAGGTGACTATGGTGACTCAGTACCAAAAGGAAAATGAATATGAGCTGCCAAAGGGAGTAAAGCGGGTATTGTCTGACCTGACGCCGGAGGAAGAGGGCGGCAGGCTTGCGAATATCTGGAGACGCTTTCGGAAGCTGCGCCGCATTTTCAGGGAGACTGGCGCGGATCTGGTGCTGTCTACGATTGGAAAAAATAATTTTATGGCGATTTTGGCAAATGCGTTCATGCCTACAAAGGTCGTGGTGTCCGTGGTAGCGGAGCCGACAGAGGAGTATCCGAACGCGCTTATGAGATTTCTTGCAAAGACTCTGTTTTATTTTGCGGATGGCATCGTGATGCAGACGACGGATGCAGTACGCTTTTTTCAGAAGAGCCTTCAGAAAAAGTGCGTGATATTAAAAAATTCCCTGAATCCGGATTTTGTGCGTCCGCGTTTTGAAGGCGCGCGGCAGCAGGACATCGTGGCGGTAGGGCGGATGGATGACAATAAAAACCAGCGGATGGCGATACGGGCATTCGGAAGGCTCGCAGAGCGATTCCCCCAGGCGAGGCTCATCCTGTACGGCGACGGCCCGCTCAAGGAAGAACTGGAAAAGGAGACCGCTCAAAGCCCGCAGGCAGGGCGCATCCTTTTTCCCGGAAGGGTAACGGACGTGCCGGAGAGGATTGAAAAGGCGTATGCGTTCGTGCTGACTTCCTTTACGGAAGGGATGCCGAATACACTGATAGAGGCGATGTCGCTGGGGCTTGCCTGTGTTTCGACGGACTGTCCCTGCGGCGGACCGCGGGACCTCATCCGGGACGGTGAAAACGGATTCCTTGTTCCGACAGATGACGATGAAGCGCTGGCGCAGCGGCTTGCGGAACTCCTGTCAGACCCGGAGCGGGCAGACAGGATAGGAAGAGAAGCGGCAAAGCTGCAGCAGGAATATGCACCGGAAAAGGTGAACGCAGAGTGGGAGCGGTATTTTGCGGGGATTGCGGGGGAGCGCTTCCGCCAGACCTCATAAAAACGCTGGTATATTCACGGAAACCATGATATACTGACATGATAGAGACCAATTTTCTACAGTAGAAAGGATTATTCTGATGAGCAGAGAAGAAGTTTTTGAGCGTTTAAACGAAGTATTCCGGGACGTATTTGACGATGAGACGATCGTGGTGGGCGAGACTACGACAGCAAACGACATCGAGGACTGGGATTCCCTTGAGCATATCAATCTTATGGCGGCAGTGGAGAGCGAGTTCGGTATCAAGTTTTCCATGGGACAGGTCGTAACGATGAAAAATGTAGGCGAGATGGCAGATATCATTCTGCAGAAGTTATGATTCGGAGAAAGAAAGGATGAGTATTACTTCCTTTTCCTTCCTGTGCCTGTTTGCAGTATCGCTGCTTCTCTATTATGTGATACCCAAAAAGGCGCAGTGGAGCTTCCTGCTGCTGCTCAGCGCCGGATATTTTCTGACATCGGACGGAGTGAAGGCGGGCGGCTGGTATTTGATATTATATCCGCTGGCAGCGGTTGCGGCGGTCTATTTTGCGGCACTTACGATAGACAGTACAAAAGAGCAGAAGAAAAAGAGGGCTGCTCTTATTTGTGCTGTCATCTTTTGCGTTGCCCTGCTGTGCACACTGAAATTTTTCGGTCTGGGGCTTCTTGTCCCGATGGGCATCTCCTTCTATACACTGACGCTTCTGGGATATCTGTTCGATGTTTACTATGAGATAGGGCCGGTGCAGAGAAATTATGCGAAGCTTCTTTTGTTCGGATGTTATTTTCCGACGATGATATCGGGACCTATCTTAAAATACGGCGAGATGGAAAAGCAGATGTACGAAAGCCGCCGTTTTGACTACAGGCGGGTGACGTTCGGCATGCAGCGGATGATACTGGGCTTTTTGAAAAAGCTCGTCATTTCCGAGCGTCTGGCGCTCATCGCCAATGAGGTATTCAACAATTATCAGAGCTACAGCGGGCTTTCCATATGGGCAGGCGCGGCAGCGTTTACATTCCAGCTTTACACGGATTTTGACGGCTGCATGGATATCGTGCTGGGGCTGTCAGAGTGCTTTGGCATCCGTCTCCCTGAAAATTTCAGCGCGCCGTTTCTTGCGCGCAGCATTTCGGAGTACTGGCGCAGATGGCATATCAGCCTTGGCAACTGGCTGAAGGATTATCTGTTCTACCCGCTTCTTCGGACGAAGTTTTTTATGACCCTTCCGAAAAAGCTAAAGGACAGGGTAGGTAAAAAGAGGGCAAAGCAGATAACGACCTTTTCCGCAATGTTCATTTTGTGGTTTACGATCGGCTACTGGCACGGCGGGACATGGAATTTCATTATCGGTTCCGGACTGCTGCACTGGTTTTATATTGTGTCAGGCGAGCTGATGGAGCCTCTCTTTGTGAAGTGGCGCACATTTTTCCATGTGGATACAGAAAATAAATGGTTTATCCTGTTCCAGAGGGTAAGGATGTTTGTGCTCGTGATGCTGGGGCTTATCTTTTTCAGGAATACGCAGGTTTTGGATGCGGTGTATATGATAGGGCGCGGTTTTTCGGGACTCGGGACAGAGCTGTTTGCCTCCGGCGTGCTTTCAGGGATTGGGATGGACTGGATCGAGTGCACTATCGTGCTCGTATCCCTGCTGTTTACTTCATGGATTTCCGTAAAAAGTCAGAAAGAGGATTTGCGGGAGAAGCTGGCGTCAGTACCGCTGGTGCTGAGGTGGGCAATTTTGTACGCGCTGATATTTTATGTGATACTGCTCGGCAAATACGGGCCGGGTTACAGCGCATCGGAGTTTATTTATCAGAATTTCAAGGTTTGAGCAGGAGCAGCAGATGACAAAAAAGCAGGCGGCAAAGGCGGTCGTTTTTCTGGCCGGATTTCTTTTCATATTGATGACGGTGACTTATATCATCCGCACGAACGGGGATGTGAAAGACCGGTTTACCGGATTTTATGCGGAAAAGGACGATACGATCGACGTGATAATGGTCGGTTCCAGCCCGGTCTATCCCTATTACAGCGCGCCGAAGCTATACGGGGAGGCAGGTATCGCAGCATATCCTCTGTCCACCAACAATCAGCGTCCCAAAGCGATTAAGTATCTTTTAAAGGAAGCGTTAAAAACGCAGGATCCGTCGTTATTTGTGATAGAGCTCAGGATGTTTACGATGCCGGACGAGGAATGGGAAGACACGATGGTGTTTACCAGAGGCGTGACAGATAACATGAAATATTCCCTGAACCGGATACAGGCGATCAACGCGCTGGTGAGCGATAAGAGCGAGCGCTATACCTACTATTTTGATATTTTTAAATATCATTCCAACTGGAAGACGATGGTAATGCCCAGCCAGCTGGCATGCTGGCGTTATGAAAAGGCGGATCCGATGAAGGGGCTGCAGATAAAAGAGGGGGTAGGCCCGGCAGAGTGGATGGACTATTCCGGCATTACAGAGGAAAAAGAGCCGGAGCAGGAGCAGATAGAGGTACTCAGAGACCTGCTGGATTATATCGGGGAGAGCGGAAAAGAAGCGCTGTTCATCGTTTCTCCTTATGTGATGGAGAGCGTGGAAACACGGATGCAGTTTAACTATCTGGAACGGGTCATTACGGAGGCGGGCTATCCGGTGCTGGATTTCAACAGGCACATCGAAGAGATCGGGATTGATTTCTCAGAGGATTTTTATGATTACGGAAGTCATGTGAATGCGCTCGGAGAAGTAAAGTGTACGGAATTCTTAAAAAAATATCTGACAGACAATTATGACCTGCCCGACCGGAGAGGCGTGAAAGGATACGAAAGCTGGGATGAGGCATGGGAGCTGTATCAGAGAAAGCAGGCGGAGGCAGAGGCGCGATGCAGGGAAGACATTGCGAATGAAAACTGGGCGCCTGAGGTAGCAGAGTAAGACAGGAAAGGAGGCGGCGTTATGTGCGGCATCGCAGGTTTTTGCAATCGTCAGAAAAGCTGGCGGGAAGATATTGAACTTATGAAGGACAGACTGATATCCAGAGGCCCGGATGCGGAGGGCACATGGGTCAGTCCGGATGAGGATGTGACACTGGGACACCGCCGGCTTTCTATCATGGACCTGTCGCCTGCCGGAGCGCAGCCGATGGTCTCTCACAGCGGAAGGTACGTGATTTCCTATAATGGGGAAATTTATAACTGCAAAGAGGTGGAGAAGCGCCTGCGCAGGGAGGGACGCCTGAAAGAGTTGAACGGCGGTTCGGATACGGAGGTGCTTTTAGAGGCGCTGGAGGCATGGGGCGTCAAAGAAGGGATTTCAGCCTGTAAGGGAATGTTCGCCATTGCTCTTTATGATAAAAAAGAGAAAAGCCTTTTTCTGATACGAGACCGGGTAGGGGAAAAGCCGCTGTACTTTGGAATGGTGGGTGAAAGCTTTGTTTTTGCGTCGGAGCTGGGAGCGATAACGGCCCTGCCGGATTTTCATAATCCGATCAATCGGGAAGTGCTCGACATTTATATGGTTCATGGATATATCCCGGCGCCGTATTCGGTTTATGAGGGGATTTATAAGCTGGAGCCGGGAAAGATACTGCGGATACGCCCGCCCTATCGGGAATGGGACATACAAACTTACTGGTCGATGGCAGAGACCGCAAAAAGGGGACAGGAAAATCTGTTCCGGGGAAGCTTTGCAGAAGCATCCGGGGAACTGGAACGACTTCTGACGGAATCAGTGAAAGGACAGATGATATCGGATGTGCCTCTGGGCGCTTTTTTGTCCGCGGGCATTGACAGCTCTACGGTCGTTTCTCTGATGCAGTCTGTTTCCGATAAAAAAGTAAAGACTTTTACGATAGGGATGGAAGACAGCGCCTATGACGAGGCGGAGGCTGCCGCCAGGATAGCGGCGTATCTGGGAACGGAGCATACGGAGCTTGTGATCACGGAAAAGGATGCAAAGGAAGCGCTTCCGAAGCTGGATGGTATGTTCGGGGAACCTTTTGCGGATTCTTCGCAGATACCGACCTGGCTGGTAAGCAGGCTGACCCGGGAGCATGTGACAGTTTCGCTGAGCGGCGACGGCGGCGACGAGCTGTTCTGCGGTTATGGAACGTATCAGTCTGTCGGAAGCGCTTGGGAGAAGCTGCGGAAAATTCCGTATCCTCTGCGCAGGCAGGCGGCAAAGCTGCTGACAGACGGAATTTTTTCGGGAAAAGAGAGCAGTCAGATACGGGGAATGCTTCTGTCTGCAAGGACGCCGGAGGAGCTTTATCAAAAATCAAACCTGTCCGAGCCGTTTTTAGGAAAGCTGACAGTGCGGACAGGAACGGCCAAAAGCGTGTTTGATACGTATGAGAGCGGTTTTTTGCCGGGAGTACACAATAATCTGATGCTGATGGATCTGCTGATGTACCATCCGGACGATATCCTGACGAAGGTAGACCGGACGGCAATGTCGGTGTCTCTGGAAAGCCGTGTGCCGATGCTCGACCGGGATGTGGTGGAATTTGCGTGGACACTGCCCGTTTCCATGAAATGGCAGGACGGCAGGGGCAAGCTGATACTGCGCGATGTGCTGTACCGCCATGTGCCGAAGGAGCTGATGGAGCGCCCGAAAAAAGGGTTTTCCATCCCGATACGGAAGTGGCTGAAGGAGCCGGAGCTGTTTGCGTGGGCAAAGGAGCTTCTGGCGGAGGATAAAATACGCCGGGAGGGATATTTTGACCCTGAAATGGTAAAAAGGCTGTGGGACGATTTTGAACAGCGGGGCATCTGGCGCAAGCAGATATGGCATCTTCTGCGCTTTGAGAGCTGGCTGGAAAACGAGGCGAAGATAAGCTGATATGGACATCATGAACGGATATGCTCCGGCGCGTATTTCGCAGGAGCGGCAGGAACAAAAAATCTCCGTCATCGTGACGGTATATAATATCGAACGTTATCTGGAAAGGGCTGTGGATTCAATTCTTTCCCAGACATACCGGAATCTGGAAGTCATCCTCGTAGACGACGGCTCGACGGATAAAAGCGGGGAGCTTTGCGACAGCTATACCCGAAAGGACAGCAGGGTAAAGGCTGTACACAAGGAAAACGGCGGCGCATACAGTGCGAGGAATGCGGGACTTTCCGCAGCATCGGGGGAGCTTGTGACGTTTGTGGACGGCGATGACTGGATAGACGCAGAGATGTATGAAACGCTCGTTTCGGCGATGGAGGAACAGGGGACGGATATGGCGGTATGCCGTTACCGGAAGGTGTTCGACGACCACACGGATGACCGTTCAACGCCGCTTGCCGCGGTGTTTGAGGGGCAGGAGCTTCTTGCAAAATATCTGGAAGAGGATGAAAAATGGCTCATCCAGACGGCGGTCTGGAATAAGCTGTGGCGCAGAAGTTTGAGCGAGGGACTGAAATTCCCACAGAGCCTGTATGAAGACATGTATTTTACGATACGCCTGCTGGCAAGATCCCAAAAGAGCGTTTATCTGGATACGGCGTTTTATAATTATTACTGCAGCAGGGCTGAGAGTACAACAAATATCGGATTAAGCCAGAAAACGTTTGATGACCTGATCCCCAATTTTTATGACAGGAGCGCCTTCCTGCGGGAAATCGGCAGGGAGGATCTGGCGCTTTTGCAGGACTATTATCTGTACAAGAGGCTGCTGCTGTTCTACACGGCGGTGCAGAGGAGCAGGGATGCGCGCAAAAAGGAGCACAAGGCGTTTCTGGCGCAGAAGCTTAGGGAGGGGAAACCGTCTTATCCGGCGATATTTTCCATTCCGCAGGCCAACCCTAAGGAATATCAGAAAATGAAGCTGTTTTTGAAATGTCCGGCGCTGTATGTGCCGGCAATGATATTGAATGATTCGGTCATCGTCCCGCTGAAGCAGCGATTAAGACGGTAAGCTGTAAAAAGGCGCACACTATTTTGCGCAGAATAAATGGAAACGAGGTGAGGACAGCATGGTAGCGGTGCAGTTATCCGGAGGACTGGGCAATCAGATGTTTGAATATGCCCTGTATCTGAAACTGAAATCCATGGGAAAAGAAGTGAAGATAGACGATTTTACCTGCTATGGGGAGCAGGAGCTGCAGCGTACAAACCAGCTTTCTGTATTCGGCGTTTCCTATGAGCGGCTTTCCGAACAGGAATATATCGGGCTGACCGATTCCTCCATGCGTCCGGCGGACCGGGTGCGGAGGAAGCTTTTGGGACGCAGGGACCTGTCGTATAGAGAGGCATCCTGCAATTTTGACCCGGAGGTGCTGGAGCGTGAACCGGCGCTTCTGTTGGGATATTTTCAGTCGGAAAAATATTTTTCGGATATCAGAGAGCAGGTACGGGAGGCGTTCCGGTTCCGGATAAAAGAGGCGGGAACGACCGAAGCAGCCATAAACGGAGCATCAGACAAAACGGCAGGCATCGTTCTTCCAAAAGAGCAGAGCAGGCTGCTTTCCCGAATCCGCGGCTGCGAGGCGGTGAGCGTACACATCCGCCGGGGCGATTATCTTTCCGCGCAGAATCAGGCAATGTTTGGCGGGATATGTGATGAAGCCTATTATGAGCGGGCTGTTGCAGAGATGAAAAGACGTCTGCCGGAGGCGGTATTTTTCTTTTTTTCCAATGATCCGGAGTGGGTGAAAGAGCGTTATCGCGGGCAGGACTGCGTAGTCGTGGAGGGAAACGGTGAAGACGCAGGCTTTCGGGATATGTTTCTGATGAGCCGGTGCAGACATCACATCATGGCGAACAGTTCCTTTTCCTGGTGGGGCGCGTGGCTGGACGACAATCCGGATAAGATTGTGATCGCGCCAAAGAAATGGTTTAACGACAGGGAGTGCCGGGATATCTATACGGATGGGATGATACGGCTGTAAGGAGGAGCGTTATGATAGGAACACAGATCATGAAAGGACAGGGCATGGGAAACCGGCTGTTCTGCTATGTGACGGCCAGAGCGGTTGCGGCAGACAGGGGGGCAGAATTTGGAGTACCCGGAAAAGAGATATTGCTGTCGGGGCTGACGGGAATGAATGAAGAGCCTTTTTTGGATCTGTGGATGGGAAAGGACGCTTCGCCGGAGGATTTTGACAGGGTATATGAGGAAAAGGAGGAGCGGATATATACCGGGGCATGCCGCCATGATATCGTACATGGCTGCTATGTGGCGGGCGCAGACAGGGGTGTCACGGACGCGCCGGATGGAACGCTCCTGATGGGGAATCTGCAGGATGAGAGCTATTTTGCAAAGTACAGAGGTCAGCTCAAAGACTGGCTGAAGGTAAAGCCGCGTTATGATTCCTACGAATATACGAGGGACAATCTGTGCGTGCTGAATATGCGCGGAGGGGAATATACGACGGAGCCGGCGCTGTTTCTGCGGAAAAAATACTGGACGGACGCAATGGCGTGTATGAAAAAGATCCGTAAAGATATGGAATTTATGATCGTGACGGATGATGTGGAGGCGGCACATAAGCTTTTGCCGGGAATCCCGGCGTTCCACTTCCCGGTGCACGGGGATTATGTGACTGTTAAAAATGCGAAATATCTTATCATTTCCAATTCGTCTTTCGCCTGTTTCCCGGCATTTACTTCGGAGACGGCACAGAAGATAATTGCCCCGAAATACTGGGCAAGACATAACGTGTCGGACGGATATTGGGCTTCTGAACAGAATATTTATAGTGGCTTCGAGTATCTGGACAGAAACGGTGAGCTGTTTTGTGCGGAGGCTTGTCGTGAAGAGCTTGCGGCATACCGGAGAAACAGCATGGATTTTGCAAAGAAGCATGAAAAGCCGGAGGGGTTCCGGCAAAAGCTTTATGAGGCAGAGGCAAAAGGGCACATGGCTTCGTATTACGGCGTGAGGGCGGCGCGGAGCCTGCAGAGAAGGATTTCCGGAAAACAGTGACCGGGCTGAAAATTATCAGTATGAGTTTAAAGCGAGGAACAAAACACAAATGGGGATGTTTGAAACGATAAAAAAACAACCGGAAAAATGGATATACAGGCTGCTCCTGACAGGGTTTCTGGCAAGTATGCTGCCAATCTGGTATTTGTCCCGTTATGCGGTGCCTGCCTGTGACGATTTTACCTATGGTGTAACGACGTATCAGGCATGGCAGTCGACGCATTCTGTTACAGCGGTGATTCAGGCTGCGACGGATATGACCGCGGAGACATGGAGACAGTGGCAGGGCACATGGTCATCTGTATTTCTGATGACTCTGCAGCCGGGGGTATTCGGGGAGCAGTGGTATTTCCTGACGACCTTTTTGATGACGTTTATGCTGGGCGGCGGGATTTCCGCACTCGTACTGACGGTGTTAAAACAGTTCGGTGTAGCAGGAAAAGAGATGAAATATGCGCGCGGAAGCTGCCTTCTGGTGCTTTTGCTGCTGACATTTCAGACGATGGTTTCTCCTGTACTGGGACTGTACTGGTATAACGGAGCACTTCATTATGTATTTATGGAGTCGCTGCTGCTTTTTGAGGCAGCGGCGATGTTAAAGCTTCTTACGGCAAAAAAGAAGGCGGCCAGAGCAGGATGGACCGTTTTTACAGTCATATTCGGCGCAGTGCTTGGCGGCGCAAATCTGCTGACCGGGTTACAGGCGGCGATTCTGGGGTGTCTGCTTGTGCTGTATCTGTTCTGGAAGAAAAAGGAATCCCGTTTTTGGGCGCTTCTTCCGGTCATCGCTAATCTGGCGGGCTTTGCCTTTAACGTGCTTGCGCCGGGCAACAGTATCCGGGAAAATACGGCGGAGGGCATGGGCGTTGTCATGTCTGTTGCCATGTCTTTTTACTGGGGAGCGGTTTATGTGACCGAATGGCTGACTCCGGTTGTGCTCATTGGATTTACGCTGATGCTCCCTCTGATATGGAAGCTTGCAAAAAGGTCGGAAACATCGTTTTTTAAGCCGTTGTGGGCGGCAGGATTAAGCTTCTGCGTGTTCTCCGCAATGTTTACGCCGACCCTGTTTGCCACGTCCAGCGAAGGACCGGACCGCTGCAAAAATGTGATGCGCATTGTTTTGTATCTGCTTGTATTTTTTAATCTGTTCAATGGCTTTGGTTGGTGTATGCAGCACAGGAAGGATGGATTGGCTGTGCGGCTTTTGACCGAAGTGGAAAAAAAGACGGCTGTCTGGACGGCGGTTCTGACAGTAATGCTTGGGGCGGTGCTCGTGCTGCCTGCTGACAAAAATACATATACGACGATTTCTGCGCTCCGTTCCATTGCAAGCGGAGAGGCTGCGCAGTATGCAAAGGAAAATGAGGAACGGCTGACGCTTTATGTAAGTGATGAAAAGGATATCGTCATCCGGCCGCTGACTGCGACGCCGTATCTTCTGCATATCGATGATGTGACAAATGAAGGAGGCAGGGGCTACTGGCTCAATCTGGCTCTGATGGATTATTATGAAAAAGACAGCATAACGGTGTCTGAATAGGAGGAGATAGCTATGGTATACGATTGTTTTCAGTTTTTTAACGAGCTGGATATTTTAAAGCTGCGGATGCACGTCCTCAACGATATTGTGGATAAGTTCGTGGTCAGCGAGGCAACGGTGACTTTTTCCGGCGATAAAAAGCCGCTGTATTTTCAGGAGAACCGCGAAATGTTCGCGGAATTTGAGAATAAGATAATCCATAAGGTAGTGGACGATACGCCGATGGATGTGAGCGCGTTTTTGCGCGACAGCCATCAGAAATGTGCGGTGGCAAGAGGACTTGAGGGAGCGGCGGATGATGATATCGTAATCTTTTCCGACGTGGATGAGATTCCCAATCCCGAGGCTGTTAAAAAAGTGCTGGCAGATTTTGACCCGGATAAAATATACGCGCTGGCGCAGCGCAATTTTTACTGCTATCTGGATATGGAGGAGAAGTCCGGCAGCCTGCTTTCCATCACAGGTGAGTTTGAGGGCTTTGAAGGAGCCGACAGAAAATGGCTGGGCACAAAAATCTGCAGCTATGCGATGCTGAAGCGTTTTACGACGGAGCAGCTGCGCGACAGCAAGCAGAAGGAGCTGATGGTGCGCGTGCCCGATGGCGGATGGCATTTTTCCTATATGGGCGGCGGCAAGGACGAGTCTGTGGAGGACCGTGTAAAGTATAAGATAAAGAGCGCAGCGCATCAGGAATACAATAACCGGGCGACGCTCTCCAGGGTAAAAAAGAAGATACGCAACCATGAGGATATTCTGGGACGAAGCACGGATTTCCGGATAGTTCAGGTAGATGAAAGCTATCCGGTCTATCTGCGTGAGCATCTGGAGGAATACAGGTATCTGATGTATCCGGAGAAAAAGTCGGTGTTGGAGCGTCTGTTTAAAAAGTAAGCAGGAATGGAGTTAAAATGGCAAAGGTTTCGATTTGTATTCCGGCGTACGGCAATCCTGTAGGGATATGCCGTTTGCTGGAGTCGGTCAGGATACAAAAATACCGGGATTTTGAAGTTATCGTTACGGATGATTCCCCGGACGACAGTGTGGAAAAGGCGGTAAGGGCAGCGATGAATGCCGGGGTGTTCGATATCGCCTATTTCCGTAATGAAACAAGAAAAGGCGCAACCGGAAACTGGAACGAAGCGGTGCGCCGTGCATCGGGCGAGTATATTAAGATCATGCACCACGACGACTGGTTTACAGATGAAAACTGTCTGGGCAGGTTTGTGTCGATGCTGGAGGAGCATCCTGAGGCGGACCTGGCATTTTGCGGGACCCGTCAGGTAATGCTGACAAAGGACGGAAAAAAGACAGGCGAACAGTATGACCGGACGATTACGCCGGAGCATATGAAAATGATATCGGACGATTGGAGAAATCTTTATATCGGGGATTATATCGGCGCACCCAGCGCGACGATTTATAGAAAAAATGCGCCTGAATATGAGGAAAAGCTGACCTGGATAGTAGATGTGGAATTTTATATGCATCTGCTGTCAAACAACCCGAACCTTGTCCAGACGGATGAGCCGCTCATCAGCATTGGCGTCAGTGAGAACCAGCTCACAGAAAGCTGCCGGACGGACGGAAAGCTCAATATTTTTGAATATCTGTTCGTTATGGAACGATATGGACTTTCAAAAGAGCCGCAGTTTCGGGAAAAGATCATTCAGATAGCGTTAAAATACAAAATGCCCTATGCGTCGATCGCGCCGGGCGGCATCCCGAAAGCGGAATACCGGAAGGCTGCGGCAAAAAAGCGGCGGGAGGATTTTGTTTTTTATCTGAAGGTGGCAAAGCGGAAGCTGTCCGGAAAAGGCTGACAGACTGCGCAGCCTTTGAGCCGAAGGGGAGGAAGAAAGGAGCAGGAGATGCTTGCAAATTTACAAAAACTGCTGCACATTTTAAATAAGAATCAGAAAAAGAAGGTAGCGGGCTTAGGCGTGATGATATTTGTCGGCGCGCTCATGGAAATGATAGGGGTGGGGCTTATCATGCCGGTTGTGGAGGGTGTTATCAATCCCGGCCAGCTGCTGGATAAGCCTTACATCCGTTTTATGCAGCGATTTCTGCCTTTTGATACGGCGAATGAATGGCTGCTGTTTCTGATCGCTGCCATCATCGGCGTTTACATCATCAAAAATGGCTATCTTTTACTGCAGACCTATGTGCAGTCGAGATTTGTCAATAAAAACCAGTCCAATACGATCAGCTATATGCTGGAGGAATATCTGAACCGTCCGTATGAGTTTTATCTGAATGCGGACATTCCCACGATATTCAGGACGATAGACGGAGATGTGCCGAAAGTATTTACGACGCTGATGGAGTATATCCAGCTGGCGACGGAGCTGATGGTATCGGCGGTTTTATGCGTGACGCTCCTGGTAACGAATCCCTCCATGACTATCATGATAGTGCTCATCATGGGCGGCGGTACGCTCGTCATCTTGAAGATATTGCGGCCTACGTTAAACCGTCTGGGAAAAACGTCTCAGAGGCTCCAGAGCCAGATGGGAAAATGGCGTCTGCAGTCGATATACGGCATTAAGGATGTCAAGATACTGAATAAAGAGCATTACTTTGCTTCCAGTTTCGGAAAGTATTCCCAGAGGAACGCAAAGCTGACGACCGAATATACGGTGCTCAATAATGTCCCGAGAACGCTTCTGGAAACGCTAAGCATCTGCGGCATTCTGGGCTATCTGGCAGTATGCATTTTAAACAGCGCGGATATGAGCGCCCTTGTCCCGCAGATTTCGGCATTTGCAGTGGCGGCGATGAGGCTTCTTCCGTCTGTCAACCGCATCAATACGCACATGAGCAATATCGCGTTTTACGAGCCGAGCGTCAATTATGTTTATGAAAATGTAGATTTTACATCGTACCGCCTGCACGGCAGATACGAAAAGGATTACGACCCTCATACTCCTCCGATGGAGCTGAAAAAGGAAATCCGTATGTCGGATGTCAGCTATGTGTACCCGGAGAGCGATAAGATGATACTGGATCATGCGGAAATGGTCGTTCCGGTCGGAAAATCGGTTGGCGTAATGGGACCTTCCGGAGCGGGTAAGAGCACGGCGATAGATATCCTGATGGGACTTTTGCAGGTGCAGGGCGGAAAGATTTTGTGCGACGGCAGGGATATTTTTGAAAATTATCCCTCATGGCTTTCTCATATCGGCTATATTCCGCAGACCATTTATCTGACGGATGATTCTATCCGGGAAAACATCGCCTTTGGCGTGGCAAAAGAGGATATTGATGATAAACGAGTGTGGCAGGTTTTGAAGGAAGCCCAGCTAAAGGAGTTTGTAGAGGAGCTGCCCGGACAGATACATATGGAAATAGGAGAACGGGGAGTGCGGCTTTCCGGCGGTCAGAGACAGCGTCTTGGTATCGCGCGCGCGCTGTATCATAACCCGGATATCCTGGTGTTTGACGAGGCGACCAGTGCGCTGGATACCGATACGGAGACAGCGATCATGGAGGCTATCGAGAACTTCCACGGCAAAAAGACGCTTATCATCATCGCGCACCGTCTGAGGACGATAGAGAACTGTGACATCATTTATAAGGTGGCAGATGGAAAGATAGAGGAGACTTCTTTGAAAAAAGAAGCGCATTGAAGGGACAGGAGGCATCGATGGCTGAATTATTGATTTTGTGGGGATACATGTTTTTGATAAACGGCTGTATCGGGGCAGCTGTTTTAAAGGGAGCCTGTAAACTTTCCCGTAAAGACGGAGCTACATCGGGCTTCCCGTTCGGAATTGCGGCGACTGAGCTTGCCGGTGTTGTGGCGATTACGGTATACGCACAGGTATTCAGTCTTTTTGGAAAGGTTTCTGTATTGGCCCATTTGCTGCTGCTTGCCTTTGCTGTCGCAGCGGCATATTGGTGCAGGGCAGAGCTTCTTGCATTTTGGAACAGATACCGGAAAACGGTTTTCTCATGGGAAGGCATATTGTATCTGGTCTTTGCGGTTATGACGGCATATTTTGCATCGAGGGGATTACAGCATACGGATACCGGGATTTATCATGCGCAGATGATCCGCTGGTACGAAGAATATGGTATTGTGCCGGGACTTGCAAATCTGCAGCAGCATTTTGGGTATAACAGCGCTTATCTGGCATATGCGGCGATTTTTTCCATGAAATGGCTTCTGGGACAGTCCCTTCACGGAACAACAGGATTTCTGCAGGCGTTTCTTGTCATTTGGGCATTATACGGATTAAAAAGTTTCAAATACCACAAACGTCATCTGGCCGACGGATGCAGAGCGGCAATTCTGTTATATGCGATTGTAATTGCGGAAAGAGTCATGTCTCCGGCTACAGATTTCGGTGCAATGTATCTGGCATTCTGGATCCTGACATTATGGGCGAAAACAGCCTGCGAAAGAGAAGAAAGGGCAGAGGAAAAAACAGATTTTTATGCGCTGTTATGCGTGGCAGTGGTCTGTGTGACAACCTATAAGCTGTCTGCGGGGATGCTCGTTCTCTTAACCTTGTACCCGGCGGTTTTCCTGATACGGGGAAAGGAGTGGAAAAAGATTGCCTTGTATTTTCTGAGCGGGGTGATAGTGCTTGCCCCGTGGCTGATCCGCAACGTCATTTTGACAGGATGGCTGATTTATCCGTTTGAGGCAATCGATCTGTTTCGGTTGGACTGGAAAGTACCGCTGGAGCTGATGCAGCATGATTCAGATCAGATTAAGGTATGGGGGCGCTGCCTGTTTGATGTGGGGAGAATACAAGACCCGGTCAGCGTATGGCTCCCGATCTGGTGGAATGCAAAAGACCGGTATGAGATAATGCTGTTGACAGGAAATATCATAGCGGCTGCTCTGACCGGATTTACTGCGCTGTACCGTTTCATTCGGAAGGAAAAGATCTCGTGGGATTGTGTAGTCCTGTATGCGGCAGTTTTTGCCGGGATAGCGGGATGGTTTTTTACAGCGCCATTTATACGCTATGGATTGGCATTTCTGCTGATTCTGCCGTGTATGGCGGCAGGGGAATGGATTCGTCCTGTCAGAATGGGACCGGCAAGGATCATCAGTGGATTTGGATGTGCGGCAATTTTCTTTTCAATGAGCATGTATTGGGATTATTATGTATTGTTTGATCTGGTATGGGGAAAGCAGCATTTGACAGATCCGGCATGGATTATTCAGCAGGATTATGATATCGTTGAAACAGGAGAACTTCAGATAGAAGGCGGTCTGACAGTATATTATCCTCTGGAGGGAGATAATCTGAGCTATCATGCATTTCCGGGGAGCGCCTACAGGTCGATGGCAGAGGGATGCAGGATGCGGGGAACTTCTATAGAAGATGGATTCGTACCGAAATAGGATTGCGAAAGTGAGGATTTTGAAATGGAATGGAAAGATGGACGGCTTCAGCTTCCGAACGTGACGCTGATGGCGATGACGAGTGTAAACGTAAAACAGACGATCAAGGCGATGGAATACAGTATGAGGCAGATTGATTTCGGGGACTGTGTGCTTATTACGCACAGAAAGCCGCTTTTTCTGCCGAAGAGTATCCGCTATTCCCATACGTCGAAGCTGACGGACATCAACTGTTTTAATTATAAAATGCTCTATGAGCTGGGAGATCATATCCATACGGATTTTGTGATGATAGTCCACGCGGACGGGTTTATTGTGCATCCCGAGATGTGGCGGGATGAGTTTCTTGATTATGACTATATCGGTTCGCCCTGGCCGGTGCCGGATAATGATTACGTTTACCGGGATATCAACGGAAATCTCTGTCGGGTCGGAAACAGCGTGGGCATCCGCAGCAGGCGGCTCGTGAATTTCCCGAAGGAGGCGGATCTGCCCTTTGAGCCTGACCATGGTTCTTTTAACGAGGATGGATTTTTGTGTGTGAAAAATCGCCATTTAGTAGAGGCGGCGGGCATGAAGATAGCGCCGCTTGAGGTGGCAAAATGTCCCTCAAAATATTTTGCGCATGAAACGATGATTCCGGAGATAGAGGGGATAACGCCATTTGCGTTCCATAAGTGGGCGGGAACGAATGCGGGATATCCCAGGTTTTGACGGAAGAAGAATATGGAGAATGGTATGGAAAAACAGGCGGTTTTGACAACAAATGAAAAAATAGAAAAAGCAGGGCTGCTCTGTTTTTATATCGGGCTGCTTTTGGAGCTTTTGATCGTGATACTGGACAAAAGCTCGTGGATCAACCCGTTTGAGGGACAGATGTTTCGGGTGAGCTTTTTGTTTTTTGCCCTGAAGATAACAATGACCAGATACTCCTTTAAAGAGTGGACGGCGATTTTGGCAGCGGGACTGATAGCCGGAATATGTTATCTGTGTTCAGACAGAGATGAGGCGGTCCGTGTGGTCGTTTTTGTGGCTGCGATGAAGGGTGTGGATTACAAAAAGGCGATGAAGCTTACGTTCTGGTGTACCGTTTTCGGAATGCTCGTCCTTGCAGGACTTGCGGGAGCAGGTGTATTGGGCGAGGTATGGGATGCCGGCGAGGGCTATGGGATAAAGGAAGGCTCGCGGCGGCTCTGTCTGGGCGTCGGAAACAGCAACGCGCTGGCTATCATGGTGTGGGCGCTGATGACGCTGGGGCTGTATGTGTATCAGGAAAAAATGAAATGGCAGTATTACTGTCTTTTGATCGTATTATCCGGCATAGTATACAAGCTGACCTTTACCCGTACGACCCTTCTGATGATGCTGTTTACGCTGGTGGCAGCGGCAGTCCTGCAGTATGCGCCGAAGCTTCGGGAGAGGGCATGGGTTTATTGGTCCGGTATTGCAGTTCTGTTTTTATGCGTGGGATTTTCAGTGTTTGCCGCGCATGTTTCCACATGGCCTCCGTATATGCCGGAATGGATTCAGAAGCTCAATTCTATTCTGACGGGACGCATTGCAAGTATTTATCCGTTCACGAACGGGGGCGGAGTTTTGGAAAACTGGAAGCTGTTTGGCGATCCGACGTATGTACAGTATTTTGATATGGGATATGTACGGTTGTTTTTCTGGTACGGAATCATTCCCGGTATCTGCTGTATTGTGGCATTGTGCCTGCTGATAGAGCAGCTGCGCAGAAAAAAGGACGCGATGGGTTTCGTACTGGCGATTTCTTTTTGCATTTTTACAGTGGTGGAGGCGCATGCAGTCTCCGTTTATATCGGTCGTAACTATGTGCTGTTTTTGATGGGCGCATATTGGTGCGGTGTGCTCGGGAAAAAAGCCGTGAAGGAAGAGTATTGGTGGCGTTTCTGGCGGTTGTTTTCTTTGAGCAGGAAGGAAGCAAAATGAAGGTCGTGATGCTGGGTGCGGACCGCAGCGTAAAGGGCGGCGTTTCCGCGATGGTAAATAACCTGTATGAGGCAGGCATTTCCCAAAAAGTAAATCTGGTCTATATCGGGACAATGGTAGACGGAAGCAGTATAGGAAAGCTTTTCAAGGCTGGGGAAGCGCTCCTGAAGTTTTTGACCGTGCTCCCGGGGGCAGATATCGTACATCTGAATATGGCTGCGGATGCAAGTTGTTTCCGCAAGCTGATTTTTTTAAATATCGCTTCCGCATTCCGCAAAAAAATCGTGGTGCATCATCACGGCGGCGATTTTGAGGGATTTTATGAAGAGCGGTGCAGTGCAAAAATGCGGGAAAAGGTTCGCAGAAGCCTGAATAAGGCGGATCTTTTCCTTGTGCTTTCTGAAAACTGGAAGCTGTTCTTTGAAAATATCGTGTCCCCGGATAAAATCTTTGTGTTGGAAAACTGCGTTCCGATCCCGGAGAAAGCAAAGCAGGACTACAGCGGACATCAGGCTGTTTTTCTGGGAAGACTGTGTAAAGAAAAAGGAATCGGGGAGCTTTTGGAGAGCGCCAAAAGGGTACGGAAAGCGGTTCCGGATTTTGAGCTGGTACTTGGCGGTTTCTGGGAAAAGGGAAATGAAGAGCTGGAAGCAAAGGCCCGGGAGCTGTCGGATTTTGTCCGCTGTCCGGGCTGGGTGTCGGCAAAGGAGCGGGAAAGGCTGTTTGCCCAAAGCAGCGTTTTCGTGCTGCCGACCTGGTTTGAAGGACAGCCGGTCTCGCTTTTGGAGGCGATGGCAGCGGGGATGTGTACCGTTTCATCCGCAGTGGGGGGAATTCCGCAGGTTCTTGGAGAAGCTGAAAACGAAACGCTCCCGTGCGGATTTGATGGGTGCGGCGTGATGACGGGTGCAAAGGATTCGGAAATGCTGTCAGATGTCTTGATCCGCGTGCTTACAGACGAGGAACTTCGGGAATCTATCGGGAAAAAAGCCAGGCAGAGGGCGGAAGAAAAGTATGGAATGCCGGGATATATAAAACGATTGACCGGATTTTATGACGAACTGATGAAAGAAGGATAAGGGTATGGATAAAAAAGTGAGCGTTATCGTTCCGGTATACCGCGCTCTGCAGTGGCTGGCATGCTGTGTGCAGAGCATCACGGGGCAGACCTATAAAAATCTGGAAATTATTCTGGTGGACGACGGCTCGCCGGACGATTGCCCGATGATTTGTGATGAGTGGGCGAAAAAGGACAGCCGTATCCGTGTGCTCCATAAAGAGAACGGCGGTCTGATGGCGGCGTGGATGGACGGCGTGAAGGCGAGTACGGGAGATTATGTGTGTTTTGTGGATAGCGACGACTGGATAGACGTCTGCATGGTGGAAAAGTTTCTGGAATTTTCCTCAGACTGTGGAAAAGAAGTTATCTGCGGCAACTATGTGCAGGAGGAAAAAAACGGGAGCTTTGAAGTATATCAGACGATGGAGCCGGGCGTTTATTCGAGGCAGGAGCTTTTTGAGGAGCTTTACGGAAGGATTTTGGGACAGGAGCGGCGTCCGGTAACGATGTCGCGGTGTATGAAGCTTTTTTCAAGACAGCTCATTGTGGATAATATGAAATACTGCGACCCGTCAATACGGATGGGCGAGGATGTCAATATCACGCTTCCGGCGCTTTTGGATGCGGAACGTATCGTTATCATGAAGGACGCGGCGTGGTATCATTATCGCTACCTGACGGATTCGATGGCTCATGCCTATGACGATGGTTTATTTGAAAATATCCGCAGGCTTTATACCGTCATGGAGAAGATTATGCAGGAGAAAAAAGCGCCGGACGCAATTTTACAGGCGCAGAGAGAGCTTATCCTGCTCATGTTTTTAGAGGTGAAAAATCAGGCGAGAGGAAGCCGGAAGGGCTGGAAAGAGCGCCTGAGACAGGAATGCAGGGACGAAGAGCTCCAAAGGGCGCTTTCAGAGACTGCCGTATCCGTAAAATCGATAGAAAACAGGCTTTTGTATCGGGCGGTAAAAGCTCCGGGCAATATGATCCTGGAAACAGTAAGGATTTTGATGAATATCAACGCGCGCAGAAAACGCTGAGCCTGCCGGCGTATTTACGGGGAAAGGAAGGACGCAGATGGAACAGGGGAAAATCAGCGTGGTCGTTCCGGTATATAACGGGGCGAAGTGGATAGAGGAATGTGTAAAAAGCGTACAGGCGCAGACATGGACAAACTGGGAGATGCTGATACTGGATGACAGATCCTCGGACGGAACGGACCGTATCGCGCAGAAAATGGTGGAGGAGGATTCCCGTATCCGTTTTGTGGAACGCCGCAAAAAGGGCGTTTCTTCCGCGCGCAATCAGGGGATAGAGGAAACGGACGGGGAATTTCTGACCTTTGTGGATGCGGACGATAAGCTGGACGCGCGGATGTTTGAAGTGCTGGCAGACTGTCTGGAGAAGGAAAACAGCGAAATCGCTGTGTGCGATTATTACAGATGGGACGGGACGGAGAACGGGCTATGCGACCGGAGCGGAAGGAAGATAGAGGAGAGTTATGCGGTGAAAGCAGATGCTTTACCCGGGCGGTTCACGGTGGACCGCGACGCCTATGTCGGACAATATCTGCTGCACGGCAATACCCGCTGCTGGAGCGTTTTGTATCGGAGAAGTGCGGTCGCAAACGTCCGTTTCAGGGAGGATTTAACGATAGGGGAGGACATGATGTTCCTCGTGGATCTGATGCCTGGGCTGAAGCGGATCACGCTGACGGATTACCGGGGATATTTTTACCGTATCAACGAAAACGGCGCGATGCTTCGCCCTTTTACGCTGTCGTATATGGATGAGATAAAGGGGTGGAAGCTCGCGTGTGAAAAAATAAGTGCAGGATGGCCTGAGCAGAAGGCGCGGGTCAACAGTATCCTTGCGGTATCTGCGATGCTCGCAGCAGGAAAGCTTTCCAGACTTTCTGCAAAGGAGCGGGCAAAATACAGGGAACAGGCGGCAGAATGCCGGGAGGCGGTGCGGCAGGCGCTCCGGGTTCCGGGAGCAAAGGAAGAACTGCCGGAAGGATATCGGGTAAAAACGGCACTGTATATGCTGTGCCCGGCGATGTACCTGCGGTTGTATCATATCTGGAAAAAGGAGTAAACAGCGATGAAAGATGACAAAATTGTATTATATACCCATGCCGGCAGCGGAAATCACGGCTGTGAAGCAATCGTAAACAGCCTTTGCAAAATGCTTCCAAAGCCCGCAGTGCTTGTGACAAATCGTCCCGGTGAGGATGAAGCCTATTCTTTAAAGGAATTGTGCAGCGAGATAATCGGGGAAAAGAGCATTGAAAAAAATGTTCTGGTTCACGCGTTTTATTATGCGAAGCGGCTGCTCTTACGCGACCCGGAGTGCTTTATGCGCTATCGTTACGGGGCGGTGTGCGGCAAAAATCTGCGCCGCCTGAATATTTCCATCGGCGGGGACAATTACTGCTATGAAAATATGCTGGACCGCCTGATGCTGGCAAACCGGATGTTTCACCGTCAGGGGGCAAAAACGGTGCTCTTTGGCTGTTCTATCGAACCGGAGCTGTTAAAACGTCCGGAAATCGTAGAGGATATGAAGCTCTATGATGCGATCGTAGCGCGGGAGAGCCTGACCTATCATGCGCTGCAGGATGCCGGCGTGCAGGATAATGTATTTTTATATCCGGATCCGGCGTTTCTTCTGGAAACAAAGGAACTCCCTCTGCCGCAGGGATGGGCGGAAGGAAAGATGCTGGGCTTAAACATCAGCCCGATGATAGTGGACAATGAGCGCCAGGCGGGTATCACGATGGAAAATTACAAGGCGCTGATAGCTCATATCCTTGAGACAACGGATTTGAACGTGGCGCTGATACCGCATGTGGTATGGGACAGCAACGATGACAGAAAGCCGATCCATACGTTGTATGAGGAGTTTTCCAAAACAGGCCGCGTGATTGAGATTGGGGATGCTTCCGCATCGGAATTAAAAGGTTATATCAGCCGCTGCCGTCTGTTTATCGGAGCGCGCACTCACGCGACAATAGCGGCGTATTCCTCCTGCGTACCGACGCTGGTTGTCGGATATTCTGTAAAAGCAAAGGGAATCGCAAAGGATCTGTTCGGCACGGAAGAAAAATATGTTCTTCCGGTACAGGCATTGCAGAACAGGGAGGACTTGATAGAGGGCTTTGAGTGGCTTCTTTCCAACGAAAAGGAACAGAAGAACAAGCTGGAAAGCATGATGCCGTCCTATCGCGAAAAGGCTGCGCAGGCGAAGGAGCTTTTGAAAAAGCTGGCAGATCAGGACTGAAACGGGAAAGTATAAGAAAGGAAAAGCCATGGAAACGATAAAAGCGCTGACGGACACGGCTGTATTGCAGATTGAAACATATCCGTCTCTGACATCAAAGGAAAAGGTAAAGCGTCTCATAAAAAGCTGTATACCCGGAAAGCGTCCTGCGCCTCTGGATGCATTTTCATGGCCGAACGCACTTTTGGGAAAAGGGCTGCTCTGTGCCTGGGAGGCTGTAGGAGATGAATCGGCTCTGCGCGCTGTGGCTGGTTATTTAAAACGGTGGAAAACAAAAGGATTTCCGATACGTTATGTGGATAACCTGATGAACGGAACGTTGGCGATGGAGCTGGAGGGATTGCTGCGTGGGGGAGCAGACAGCGATGCAGCGTCGGCATCGGTATCCGGGACATCCAGCGCGACAGCTTCGGTACCGGCATCCGGGATATTTGGCGCGGCAGAGGTTTCCGAGTATCTGACGTTGTGCCGGGAGGCTGCGGACGCCTGCGCTGCGTGGCTGAAGGCTGCGCCCCGCACGGAGAACGGGCTGCTGCCTTATCGGAAGCAGCATCCGGACTGGCTGTTTGCGGACGCGCTGGCAATGGTCAGCCCTTTTGCCTGCCGTTACGGAAAAGAGTATGGGGATAAGGCGTTATCGGAGCTTGGAATACGTCAGCTGACTGCTTTTATGGAAAAAGGGATGGACATAAAATCCGGGCTGCCCTATCACGGTTATGACGAAAAAAACGGAATGAAATACGGTATCATCGGCTGGGGACGGGCGTGCGGCTGGATGCTTCTGGGGCTGGCAGAGAGCCTGCCTTATGTGGAGAATGAAGGGACGTTTACGGCGCTTGAAAAGGCATACGGAGAGCTTTTGACTCAGGTGTTTCAATGGCAGCGGGAGGACGGCGGATTTTCGTGGCAGCTGTCTGCACAGGAGGGACATGCTGACAGCTCAGCGGAGGGAATGATAGGACTGGCATATGCGCTTGCCAAAAAAAATCTGCGGAAGGCAGCCTTTGATAGTGAGTCAATCTGTACGTTTGAAGCGGAAATGTGTGTGAATGAGAATGTGACTCGTCTATGCGAGGTAGCGAAAAGGCGCATAATTAACGGGAAAGTTGGAAGTTGCTCGGGGGAATGCCTCGGTTTTGCGGAATATCCGCAGGTGTATGGAAGTTATCCGTGGGGAAACGGGAGCATACTGGGATTTCTGTCATTATGGAGTAAAGAATGGGAAGAGTAAGATACGCGACAAGAAATATTATGTTCGGTCTGGTCGGGAGTGCGGCGACGACAATCCTGAACTTTGTGCTGCGTCAGGTTTTTATTATGCGGCTGGGCGATACGCTTATCGGCGTTCAGGACCTTTACAGCGAGATACTGACAATGCTTTCGCTGGCGGAGCTCGGCGTCGGAACGGCATTGAATTACAGCCTGTATGGTCCTGTGGCGAGAGGCGAGCGTGAAAAGATAAAGTCATATATGCTGATGTACAAAAAAGCGTACCGGTTTATCGCCATCGTGATCGCTGTGATCGGGCTGGCGCTGGTGCCTTTTTTGCCATGGATCGTAAAGGGGGCGGATTATCTGACGCTGCGGCAGCTGCGCATGTATTATCTGCTTTTTTTGTTCAATACGGTCATCACCTATTTTGTGGCATATAAATACAGTCTTGCAAATGCGGAGCAGAGAAATTATATCCAGACGAATGCGGATGCGGTGACAAAGGCGGTCTCTGTGGTACTGCAGCTTCTGGGACTGCTCGTTTTACCGAATTATATGCTGTATCTGCTCATTCAGGTAGGAGTGTCCGCCGGACAAAAGATTTTTATGAGCATATATCTGGACCGGAAATATCCGCTTCTGCGGGAAAAGGATGTCACAGAGCTGTCGCCGGAGGAGAAGGGAGAGGTCATCGGCAAGACAAAAGCGCTTATGATGCACCGGATAGGCGATATGGCGCGGCTGCAGACGGATGCCATCATTATCTCCACCTGCCTTGGCGTCGTATGGGTCGGTCTTATCGGAACATACAAAATGATAGTCAATTCCGTGTCAGGGTATGTGAATATTATTTTCAACTCGGTCATTTCCAGTTTTGGAAACCTGATCGCGACAGAAAGCAGGGAGAGACAGTATCGCCTCTTTCTGGTATACCGCTTTTTCGCTATATGGATTTACGGCTTTTCGGCAGTGGGCTTTTTTATGCTGCTGTCTCCTCTCGTGGAGCTATATGTGGGCGCGGACCGGGTGCTCGCTCCGGCTATCATTGCCTGGTATCTGATCGATTACTTTTTCAAAGGAGAGCGGGTGGTGCTCTCCAACTTTAAGACAGCGGCGGGAGTTTTTGAGGAGGACAAATACCTGTCGCTCATTCAGGGAATCGTAAATCTGGTCGTATCCATAGCGCTCGTTTATCAGATAGGTCTGGCGGGAGTTTTCATCGGGACGGTCGTATCGGGACTCATTGCGAATATCACAAAGCCCGTTATCATATACAGAGTCTGCTTTCACAAAAGCGCGGCTTCGTATTTTAAGGAATCTGTCAAGTATCTGGCGGTGATAGGCGCTGCTCTGGCGGTTTTGATCCCGCTGCAGAAGCTGCTGATGCCGACGGTGACGGCGGTGGGATTTATCGTGATGATCTTTGTGATAACGCTCGTATTTAACGGGATTTTCCTGCTCGTATTCGGGCGGTCGGAAGAATTTAAGTATCTGTATGGGATGGTAAAGGGGCGTTTTGTGAAATGATGCGGCTGAATTACCGGGAAGATGGTTCGGTCTGTCCGGTCAGGTTGTAAAAGCGCCGGAACGATACAAAAGTGACAGAAAGGCGGATAGCGATGATAATCATAGAGGTGATGGGCGGACTTGGCAACCAGATGCAGCAGTACGCTCTGTATCAGAAAATGAAAAGTCTTGGAAAAGAGGCAAAGCTGGATGTTTCCTGGTTTTTTGATGAAAACAGACAGAAGAGCGTGCTGGCGGCGCGCAGTCTGGAGCTGGAGTGGTTCGACCATCTTCCTATGGAGTGCTGCACAGAGCAGGAAAAGCGTGCGCTTTTGGGAAAGGGCGGATTTTTCGGAAAAGTAAAGAAAAAGCTTCTTCCGGGAACAGACCGGCATTTTCAGGAAACGGGTATGTATCATCCGGAAATTTTTGAATTGGACAACGCTTATCTGTCAGGATTTTGGGCATGTGAAAAATATTATGCAGACATTCTGCCAAAGCTGCGGGAGCTCATTGTATTTCCGAAGCAGGAGACTGGGGAAGCCGCCCGGCGCAATCGGGATTTGATGGAACGGATGGGAAAGGAAATTTCGGTCAGCCTGCATATTCGCCGGGGCGATTATCTCGATCCGGAAAACGTGGCGATGTTCGGGGGAATATGTACAGATGCTTACTATGAAGCGGCTGTAAGGTTTATCAGGGAACGCTTTCCGGAGGCTCATTTTTATGTGTTTTCAGACGACCCGTCCTATGCAAAGGAGCGCTATCGGGAGCCTGATTTTACCGTCGTGGACTGGAATACCGGAAAGAGCAGTTTGTTTGACATGCAGCTTATGAGCTGCTGTAAGCACAATATCTGCGCCAACTCCACGTTCAGCTTCTGGGGCGCTCGACTGAATCCGTCAAAGGATAAGATCATGATCCGGCCGGCGAAGCATAAGAACGGGCAGGATGTGGGGATGGAGCGGATGCAGGAGCTGTGGGAGGGATGGAAGCTGATTGACGGGGAAGGGAAGAGTGTGTGAAATAAAAGGGAAATGTGCATGAATCTGGGAAAAAGTGTTTTTAGATAGGGTGATGAAATAGAAGATGAAATAATAGAATCATGCACATTTTTTTGAAATTGGTTTTCCGGATTTATCAGAAGTGCATAAGTGACAGCACAAATCGTGTGAATGTGGATATCGTTTAAAAAATAAAAATCAGGGATTTGGTGAAAGAACGAATAAATTTATTCCTTACCAATACATCTCCAAAGATGTGTAGAACATTCCGATAGAAAAAACGGATGGCAGAATTATAAAGAGTAAGAGTTGTGGTTTTCAGCCATTCCTCCTTTTGCGCAAGTAAAAAATTCTGACATCCTGACAGGTAAGTTCTTCTGGATTCTTATCCTAATATTTCAGAAACTAAGAGACGTAGTTTTTATAGCAGTTAATGAAATGTTCTTTGAAGTTAGGGATTTTTCTGACTTCCTCAAGCTGTTTTAAATATTTCTCCTACATAATAAAATCCACCATGTGAAATCAGTAGTTATCATATAACGCTGCTTTGTAGGGAGGTGTATTTAGAGCATAAAACCGCTTGCTAATCAAGCGGAAGGATGGTATTCTTTTCATAGGCAGTGAGAAGGTTGATCTTGTTTGGATGTTTGGTATCGCAACCTAACCATACTACTTTTAGAACTTTCTTTTTAATGCTTTTGTTATAGAAAATAAAAAATTGCTATGCCACAGCCTGGCAGGTCATCGCATAGCGATTGTGTTTGATTTGAGTTTATAATAGATTCTTGAAAACATGTGAAAGAATAAAGATAATGTCAGTGATTGTTTGGCATTAAAAAGGGTAGAAGGATGGTAAAAAAAATACTCTTAATTATTCCGGCCTATAATGAGGCTGATAATATTACAAAGCTGATAGAGGGGTTGTTGTGTGATTATCCTCAATATGATTATGTGGTGATTAATGACGGATCCACCGATCAAACAGGTATCATATGTAAGGAAAATGGGTATCAGGTTCTGAATCTTCCTATTAATCTAGGAATAGGAGGAGCGGTTCAGACTGGATATTTGTATGCGCGTAAGTATCAATATGATATTGCTGTACAGATAGATGGGGATGGACAGCATGATGTAGCCTATGTGGCAGATGTGATCAGACCGCTTATCGCAGGAGAAGCGGATGTGGTGATTGGTTCTCGGTTCCTAAAAAAGGAAGGATTTCAGTCATCTGTGTCCAGAAGGATGGGAATCAGTTTTTTAAGCAACCTGATTTTCCTGTGTACAGGGAAGCGAATCAAGGATGTGACCAGCGGTTTCCGGGCTGTGAACAGAAGATTTATTGAAATATATGCAGAGGATTATCCGTCAGATTATCCGGAGCCGGAAGCCATCATCACTGCTGTTATGAACCGGGGAAGGGTAAAAGAGGTTCCGGTTGTAATGAAAGAGAGAGCGGCCGGGACAAGCTCCATTAATTTGCATAAATCTGTATATTACATGATTAAGGTGACATTGGCAATTCTAGTGAAAAGAATCAGCTATGGTATAAGGAGATAAGAATGCTTCCTGTAAATTTGAGGATTACACTGGGGATTGCTCTGGTGGTATATTTTGCGCTAATTCTTCTTTTTTTAAAGAATAAGGCAATAGAATTAAAGTATACGCTTCTGTGGCTGCTCGCAGGATTATGCATGGCGCTATTAGTGATATTCCCGTCCATACTCCCAGCATTTCTCAGAATACTGGGGATTACCGGGAATATGAACGGGCTGTTTATTATCTGCATCGCTTTTTTGATGATTTTGTGCATGGCGCTTACCTCTATTGTATCTAGGCAGGCGGGCAAAATCAGACAGCTGACGCAGAGCATAGCAATCTTGGAGAAGGAACTGCGGGAAGCAGAGAAGGATGGTAGGGAAATTAAAAATGTATAGTTGTAAGGATCATACATTTGTAATTTGTGCATATGGAGAAAGTCCATTTTTGGAGGAATGTGTTCAGTCGTTGAGAAATCAGACGGTACAGAGCAGGATTATTATGGTGACATCAACTCCGAATGAACTGATAGAGAGGATAGCAAAGCAATATCAGATTCCTTTATCTGTCAATAGGGGGAAAAGCGGGATTGCAGAGGATTGGAATTATGGATATTCAGAGTGTTCAACGGGGCTGGTAACACTAGCTCATCAGGATGATATTTATGAACCGTGGTATGTACAAAGCATACTTGAGAGCCTTTCAGACCGAAAGAATCCTTTGATTATTTTTACTGATTATGGGGAGATTCGGAATGGTGTGAAAGTAAATAGGAACAGGCTTCTCCAGATTAAAAGAGTGATGCTTCTGCCGTTAAAATGCAAGAAAATGCAGAATTGTAAATGGATCAGGCGAAGAACCTTATCGTTCGGATCGGCAATCTCCTGTCCGACGGTTACCTATGTAAAGGAAAATCTTCCAAAGCAGGTTTTTCAGAGCGGATATAAGAGTGATTTGGATTGGCAAGCATGGGAAATGTTGTCAAAGAGAGAGGGGCAATTTATTTATTGTCCCAAAATCTGTATGTATCACAGGATACATGAGGAATCAGCAACAACGAGTATTATAGCTGATCATGGCAGGAGACGGGAGGACTTTGAGATGTTCTGCAGGTTTTGGCCTGTGCCGATTGCACGGTTGATTGCGTGGGTGTATCATTTTGGGGAGAAGTCGAATCATTTATGAGTAGGGAAGATATAGATGTGGAAGTATCGATTATTGTACCTGTATATAACTGTAAAAAATATATAGAGAAATGTTTAGATTCTGTCCTGAATCAAACGTACCATGATATTGAGTGTATTGTGGTAGACGATGGAAGTAGCGATGGGTCGGAAGAAGTAATCGATAGAATTGGTGAGCGGGATGAAAGGGTAAAGGTTATCCACCAGAAAAATAGCGGTGTATCGTCGGCACGAAACAGGGCTTTGCAGCTTGCAACAGGAAAATATATTACTTTTTTAGATGGAGATGATTATCTGGGAAAAGGTTATATAGAGCAATTAGTTAATGCTGCTGAAGAGAATTCTTCTGAACTTGTCATATGCGGTTATCAGATGGTAGATACAAATGGGAGGGTTTTAAAGAAGATAATCCCTGGGAAATATGTGGCTTTTGAACATGAAGAATGGGCATATCGTATTTCAGCAGTATGTGGAAGGCTTTATAGACGGGATGTATGGAAAAGAAATCATGTGAATTTTGAAGTGGGAGTACGGGGGGAAGATGTGCCGATATCCTGTTTTTTTAATAGAGTGTGTCGCCACATAGTTACTATACAGCAGGCAGAATATTATTATGTGCAGCACAAGGACTCTGTTACACATAATTTCAGAGGGCTGCGCAATATAAAATTGCCATATCAATCCATTAACACATTATTGGAACGTCAGAGAGAAGTGATGGGAGGAAATAGTTCTGAGTTTTTGGAACTTGGAATGATGAGATTTTTTGCACAGTGTATTTTTGATTTAGGACGAGGAGCCGAAAAAGAGCAATTACGAGAATTATGTGTTTTTGTGCAGGAAACGATGAAGAACTATTTTCCAGGGTATTGGAATAATAAGTTGTCATTAGTCTGGTCAAACTTGGAGATACCGGTAACACACAAAATTGCGGTGAAAATTTTTATGATATTGTTAAAGTCTAGGACTCTTTACTTTGTAGCAAGAATTTTGTAGAAACAGGAGAATATAAATGGGAGTTAAGTTTTCAATCATCACTCCCTGCTATAACAGCAGGGATACCATTGCGAATACTTTGGAAAGTGTATTGAGTCAGACGATACAAGACTATGAATATCTGGTGATTGATGGAGGCTCAACCGATGGAACAGTGGAGATTTTAGAAGAATATGAAAAAAAGTTTCATGGGAAAATGAAATTCTGGTCTGAAAAGGATCAGGGTATTTATGATGCAATGAATAAAGGGATTAAAAGGGCCGACGGGGACATCATTGGTATTATCAATAGTGATGATTGGTACGAAAAGGATGCATTGGAAAATGTTTTAAACAGTGACACGGGAGAGGAATATCTGGTTTTTCATGGGTTGATGAGAACCATTGATGCCGCAAATGGAAAGGAAATTCGTACTGCTATATATAGTGCAGACTATTTAAAGGAAGCAATGATTAATCATCCTACCGTTTTTGTGAAAAAAGAGGTTTACCAAAAATTTGGTATCTTTGACTGTAAGTACAAATATGGTGCGGATTATGATATGATGATTAGATTCTATAGGTCTGGGCAGGTTTGTTTCCTTCCTATCTATAAAATAATTGCTAATTTTCGGACGGGGGGGATGTCAGCTACAGTGGGAGCATTAAAAGAAGCGATGGAGATAAAATATAGGTATGGGATGATGACGAAAATGCAGTATGCGGCGGCGTGGATTTTTTTAACGGGAAGAAGGATATTTGGCTATGCTATTCAGTAGGATAACAGGATTTTGAGGAGTGTAGGATGCATATAAACTATTGTACGTTGTTTGATATAAATTATATAGATAAAGGGTTGGCAATGTATGAATCTCTTAATCGTGTAGCAGAAGATTATACATTGTTTATTGTTGCTTTTGACGAAAATACATTTCATATATTGAGTGATATGAAATTAAAAAATGTCTGCGTGTTGCAGGAAGAAGATTTGTTGGACGAAGAACTGCAGAAAGTGAAGGCTGAACGAACGAGGGCCGAGTGGTGTTGGACTTGTTCAGCAGTGATAATTGATTTTTTGATGAATAAATATGAACTGCAGAATTGTGTATATTTGGATTCCGATCTGTATTTCTTTGCGAATCCCAAGGTATTGGTGGAAGAAATGGTTCAGGAAGGAGGCGAAGTGCTTATAACGGAGCACAGATTTGGCAGGGGAATCGAAAATTATCTGATCGCGCACATGTATGGAAAATTCTGCGTACAGTTTACCGCTTTTGTAAATGATGTAAAAGGAAGGACAGTACTGAATTGGTGGAAGGAAATGTGTATTCAGGATTGCTCGATCAACGGCTCATATGAAGTTTATGGGGATCAGAAATATCAGGATCAGTTTGAGAAAAGGTTTGCAGGAGTTCATGTACTTAGGAATGAAGGGGGGGGACTTGCACCATGGAATATTGGACAATATTATTTGAAACAGGAAAATGGCAAAATAGAGATTGTAAATAAAAAGACAGAAAGAAAATTTCCATTGATATTTTATCATTTTCAAGGTTTTGAATTATTAGGTAGAGATTATGTTAACCTTTCGGTTTATAAGTGGACAGGAAGAAAGGTTGATGAGAAGCTGGTGAGCGCTGTTTATGAGAGGTATACTCAAGCCCTCCAGAGAGTGAGAAAAAGATTGGAAGGAAATTATGCCTGTAATTTTGATAGGCAGGCAGATGAATTGAAGGAAAGCAAAATACAGCGTAAAAAAGATAGCTGCATTAGGAGGAGGATGGGGCAGATTCTTGTGAGTATATTGAGTTATATTCGTATCAGGATTTATAGTAAAAAAGATTTATGCAAGATGATTGATCAGAGAAGCTTGTGAATGGTTTTTGGGGAAGGTAAGAATAGGAATTTTGCAAAAAATATGTTTTTAGCAATTTTTGTGCAATATAGGATGTGGCTTTTGTTTGTGTATATTTAATTTTGACAAGAATGTATATCAAATCTTGAATGCGATGAAACTATATTTCGGAATTAATGCAGGTGGGCAAATTCATGTATTGAAAATCCATGAATTTGACGTAAATTGAAAATATGGGAATGGTGATGTACACATGGATACGAAGGAAAATGTGAATGTTGTTATTTTTTCACAGAATGTTAAACTTGAATCTTTGAAAAAAATAAAGGAAAATATAAATAATGATGTATGTACTCTTTTTGTAACACCACATCAACTATATCCAAATGAAAGAAAGTTAATAGGTGAATCATTTCCTAAAAGTAAGTATATCAAATTTGCGGATCTTTTATCTGATTCGGAAAATGAAAGGTGTGATATTGAGGCAGAGGGAAGATCTCCATATGATTTGGATGGGTATTATTCGGAAATTCGTAAGCTGAATTGCATTATAATAAATAAATTAGAAAAAAAATATAAATTAATTAATAAAAGTATATGCTCTGATGATTTGGGGATTGATGCTGCTGAATGGATTTGTCATGGATTTAAAATAGTAAAATTAGATTATTTTTATCCATCGTTTACAAAACCATTAAATATCTTTTTCACATTTAAAGAAAATATACGAAAGATTTTGTTTAATAATACCTTGATAGTTTCATTTTTAAAAAAATGTCAGGAGAGAAGAAAACTGGAGGCAGTTACAGAAGATGTCTATGTCGCTTACAAAGATGGCAGAAAGTACATATTCATTGGAAAAATGTTTCGTATAGCTTATCGAATGGATTTGGAATGGGAAAAGTCTGAGGAAGAATATGATAGGTTAAAAAAGGGGAAATTTGAACGTAAGGAGGATTGTCAGTATTTAACTACGCTTCATGAATCTGGGAAGTGTGTAGTGCCGGACAAAAGGCAGTATGATGTGAGATATATACAGGATGGTTATCTTCCACCGAATTACTCTAGTTGTTATTTAAAATATAAGCCTCAAAATGTCAGCTATTATGCTTGGGACATAGTAGGAGAAAAAACGTTTAAAAAATTTGATATTCCAGTGACGATTATGCCGTTTAGACGGAAAATGTATTTGCCAGAACCGGTTTTTCATTCTAAACTTAGAACGATATTAGTTGCAACATCGGGGCCGGGGGATTGGACAGCGCAAAAAAACAGATCAGACGAGGATGTCATGCTGGAGACGTTTATTGAGATCGCCAGGAGATTTCCAGATGTAGAAATTATTTATCGCTGTCATCCTACATGGGTACATCCGGCTCATAATGGAGTTAATTCCATAAAAAGGGTAGCTGAATATATTGCTTATACAGGGTTAACTAATATTCATCTATCAAGTAATATTCCTATAGAAAATTTGGATGATTTTATATTATCATTTCCGAGAAGCTCATTAGAGGATGATTTAAAGAAAGCAGATATAGTTTTTGGAGAACATTCGGTATCTATGTTAGATGCTGGATTTGAACAGATTCCGTTTGTATCAGTGAACATGACCGGAAGAAGAAATCTATTTGAAGGCATATCTGCTTTAGGGTTCCCGCATTGCGAGACAGTAGAAGAAATTGAGAATGTGTTAAAAAGCTATTCATCCAGAGAATTGAAAAAGCAATATGCAGATGCAGTAGCAGCATATAACGTTATGACTGACAGAGAGGATGATACGGCAGAGGTGCATGAATGAGTATAAATAGCAAAGAAAGCATTACTGCCAATATGCTATGGCGTCTTTTTGAACGATTTGGTGCACAGGGAGTCACATTTATTGTATCCATTATTTTGGCTCGCCTTCTGGAACCGGAAATATATGGCACCGTAGCGTTGGTCACAGTATTTACTTCTATACTTCAAGTGTTTATTGATAGTGGACTGGGGAATTCTCTGATTCAAAAAAAGGATGCAGATGATTTGGATTTTTCTACAGTTTTCTATTTCAATATTGCTTTTTGTATAGTTCTCTATATTTTGCTGTGGATTGTTGCTCCATTCATTGCCCAATTGTATAAAAATTCTTCACTTAAAGATATTATTAGGGTTCTTGGCCTGACTATTATTATTTCGGGTATCAAAAATATACAGCAAAGTTATGTTGCTAAATATATGTTATTCAAAAAGTTTTTTTATTCAACTTTAGGAGGAACAATCGGGGCGGCTATAATTGGAATATTAATGGCATATAACGGTTTTGGTGTGTGGGCACTTGTTGGACAAAATCTTTTTAATACATTTGTGGACACTTGTATACTATGGATTAGTGTTGAATGGCGGCCTAAAAAATCTTTTTCATTCACCAGATTGAAAGCATTGGTTTCATATGGATGGAAACTGCTTGCTGCAAAATTGCTTGATACAGTTTATGAAGATATACGTACTCTTATTATTGGGAAAATGTATTCTACAGATGATTTGGCTTATTATGATAGAGGAAGACAGTTCCCAATGCTGGCAGTGTCAAACGTAAATATAGCAATAGACAGCGTTTTATTTCCGTCAATGGCCATGGAACAAACGGATTTAAGTAGAGTCAGGGCTATGACGTCGAGGGCAGTTAAAATGGCATCATATGTTGTCTTTCCTATGATGACAGGAATGGCTGTATGTGCCGAGCCGTTGATTAGGATTATATTAACAGATAAGTGGATAGAATGTGTTCCATATTTGAGAATTTTCTGTTTTGGTCTGGCGTTAAATCCGATATTGATAGCAAACTTAAATGCAATTAAAGCAATCGGAAGAAGTGATCTTTATTTAAGACTGGAAATGATTCGTAAAGCGATAGGGTTGATCACATTGGTGGCATTTATGTGGTTTGGAGTAAAAGCTATCGCGTATAGTTATTTGTTAAATTGTATTTTGAATATATTTGTTAATTCTTGGCCGAACAGAAAAATTTTGGGATACGGCTATTTACAGCAATTAAAGGATATAATTCCATCACTTGTAATTTCCGGGATAATGGGGGGGATAATATTTTTTATTCCACAAATTGGATTAAATGATTGGGTTACATTATTGTTACAGATTGTTGGGGGAGGAGCAATATACATAGGGTTATCAGTTGTCTTTAAAGTGGAATCACTTTTTTATATTCTATCTATTGTGAAGAATAGTAAGATTCGTAAATGATTATTTATAAGGATGAGAATGTATACTTAAAAGAAAGGCATTGAATATGAAAAAATATAAAGTGGGATATACAACAGGGGTTTATGATATGTTTCACATTGGTCATCTTAATATTATCCAAAGGGCGAAAGAACAGTGTGAATGTTTAATTGTCGGAGTTAGTACAGATGATTTGGTTAATAGAGAAAAAAATAAGATACCTGTGATTCCATATGCTGAACGCGCAGCAATAGTTGCAGCCATTAAATATGTAGATAAGGTTGTTCCACAAGAAAATAAAAATAAGCTATGTGCCTGGGAAAAGTATCATTTTGATGCAATGTTCGTTGGAGATGACTGGCAGGGAACACCACAGTGGATTAAATTTGAAAAACAGTTTGCCCCCCTTGGTGTGGATATTATTTATCTTCCGCATACAGATGGAATTTCTAGTACAAAGTTAACGGGCATTATAAAAGATATTTTGGATGAGCACCCTGAAGGGAAAAGATAGCGGAGATTAGATGAATCAAAAGCAGATAGAAAAAAAGAGATGTAACGAAATCGATATCATGAAAGGGATTGGAATCCTACTGATAATTTTAGGTCATTTAGAACCTGAAACATATTTGATGAGATTTATTTATTCGTTCCATCTCTTTCTCTTTTTTGCAGTATCGGGATTTGTAGGTGAAAGATATAGGAATCGATCTTTTAAAGAAATAGTATGTCAAAATATCAGAAGACTGTTGATTCCGTATTTTATTTGGAATAGTATTTCTAACCTGATAGAAATGTCGGGAGGGGATATAAATTGGCATCAGTTTTGTATGAATATAATGTATATGAATGGTAGCGTGGGATGGAACGCAGCATTATGGTTTTTAGTATCGTTATTTTGGACAGACACAGTTTGCGCCATTGTTATTAGAGTTAAAATGGTTTTTCAAGTATGTTATATGGTGCTTATGCTTGGATTATGGATCTGTTTAGCATCATCAAAAATAATGTTGCCATATGGATTGTATACAGTACCAATTGCCTCTTTTTTTTGGTTGATGGGATATAGAATAAATATTGATGGAGTTTATGAGAAAATTGTAAATCGGAGGAATAGAATCAATATATGGAGTGCATGTTTTGGGGGATATTTATTAGTTGTATTTGGGGTATTTTATAATACTGTCATTTCAATTTATCATGTGAATTACAGTAATTATATTTTTACTATTATTGCGGGAATTGCAGGAGTATATAGTTTATTTTGTATATCAATTATTATTGAAAAAAATTTTGTATCACTTGCTAGATTATTAAAATTTTATGGAGAAAACACTCTAATTATACTTTGTACACATTACTTGATATTGAGGTCGTTTGGAGCTGTAACGCAGAAATATGCAGGAGTAAATTATTGGCGTTTGACATCAACATCTAAAAGTATCATAATGACATTTGTTATGGGCCTGATTTATTATTCTATCATTGCGATAAAGAAAACAATTTGCAATAGAATAAAAATATGCCAATGACAAGTCTCTTTTAGATTGAGAAAACAGTGCCTGAAAAGGTGTAGGGAACTGAATTGCCATTAAAAACAGGAGGACAGACATGATGGAATATATAATGCCGAATCGTATGGATAGAGAATTTTTTCGTCATCAGTATGAATATGAGAAGAAAGCGATAGAGGTTCTTCGGTCAGGCAGATACATATTGGGGGAGGAAGTCGCTCTATTTGAGGATGAATTTGCCAGGTTCTGCGAATCCCAATACTGTGTAGGTCTTGCTAGTGGACTGGATGCTTTATGGATTGCATTTCGCGCCCTTGGAATTGGAAAAGGAGATGAGGTCATTGTGCAGGCGAATGCGTATATCGCCTGTGTGATGGGTATTACAATTAATGGGGCAGTACCTGTTTTTGTTGAACCGGATGAATTTTTTAATATTGATGCAGATGAAATTGAGAAAAAGATTACAGAGAAAACAAAAGCTATTTTGGTAGTGCATCTGTATGGGCAGGCTTCCGATATGAGGAAAATAGTGAGAATTTGCAAAAAATATAACTTAAAATTGGTTGAAGATTGTGCACAGTCGCACGGAGCGCGCTATGATGGAAAAATGACAGGAACTTTTGGGGATATAGGCTGCTTTTCTTTTTACCCTAGTAAGAATTTGGGAGCATTTGGTGATGGAGGGGCAATTGTTACCGATAATGAGGAATTAGCCAAAAAGATTAAAATAATCCGTAATTATGGAAGTGAAAAACGGTACTGCAATAAGGTAGTAGGTGCAAATTCCAGATTGGATGAGATACAGGCCGGTTTTTTGCGTATTAAATTAAAATATCTTAATGAAATCAATGAGGAAAGAGAGAAAATCTGCAAAAAGTACTCGGAACAGATAGAAAATGATTTGATCAGGAAGCCGAAAGTGAGAATAGGATCAACCTCTGTGTGGCACCAATATGTGGTGAAAACAGAGGATAGGGAGGGACTGATTAATTATTTGGACAAACATGGTGTTGGAACGTTGATTCATTATCCGATTCCTCCTCATTTGTCGGAGGCGTATAGTCATTTGGGATATCGAGAGGGAAGTTATCCGGTTGCTGAAAGATATGCGAAAGAGGTTTTATCTCTTCCGTTGTATAATGGGATGACAGATGAGGAATTGGATTATACGATTAAGTGTATAAACACTTTTAGGAGCAAAAGATGAGTTTAAAAGAAAAATGCAAATTATTAACATTTTCTGATCTGGGGGATGAGAGAGGGAAATTGGTTGTAATTGAAGGAGAAAGTGCAGTTCCCTTTAGTATTAAAAGGGTATTTTACATGTACGATTCTGACAATACGGTTGTTCGCGGACAGCATGCTAACCGAAAGTCGGAGTTTGTCCTGATAAATGTAAGCGGAAAATCCAAGGTATATCTTTCTGATGGAAATGAAGAAATGACAGTTTCTTTGGATAAGCCAATGCAGGGATTATATATTCCTTCTATGATCTGGAAGGATATGTATGACTTTTCTTCCGATTCGGTTTTATTGGTCTTGGCGAGTACGCATTACGATGCGGAGGAGTATATTAGAGACTTTGAGCAATATATGGCAGAAGTCAGATGATGAATAGGAGATGGAAGTCCTGATGCATATTAGTAGGGAAGAATACAGAGTGACAGTATCGAAAAAATATGGAGAGTATATTTTTTATATTTTATTGATTGGGGTATCTTTTTTGGCATTATTGCTGTTTGGAGAAGGGGGATATTATGAATATACAGACAGTTATTTATATATTCAGATGAAAAGTTCACAAGGAGTAGTTCCTCTTTATCCATTGTTTATTCATGCACACCGTAAAATATTAGGGGAAGAATTTTATTTATATGGTGTGGTAATTTCGCAGACAGTATTATGTATAGCGTGTGTTACTTGCTGGAATATATGGATACGAAGAAGATTTAAAGCTGGTTATTTTATATTGGCTTTGGTATATCTGGTTTCTTTAATACCGTTTACAATAGATATGCCAATAACATTGATAAATCATAGCATTTTAACAGAGGCATTGGCCTATCCTTTGTTTTATATTTTTGTGATTTTTTTTATGGAAGCAGCTTTCCGAAAAAAAATAGGCTGGGGAATTTCTGTATTCGGCTGGGCAATACTTATGGCATTGATCAGAACTCAGATGCAGATATGTCTCGGTTTTGCTTTTTTAGATTTTGTATATATATTGTGGAATAGAGAGAAAAAACAGCAAAATCATGGGAGAAAAAGGAAGTTTATCTGCTACGTCTTTTCGGTTGTATGTGGACTGATCGCAATGGTACTGGGAGAAATTGCTGTTCTGCAGATAAATCAGTTTTTAGTGGTAGTACAGCAAGAAGTACGTGAGAATTATTTTGCTCAGGAGAAAAATAATAAGAGCGAGTCGCTGAATCAAAAAAAATCTTCTCAAGATGCTGCTTCAAATATGACGGGGCAGTTTGATAGTATTTTGATCGACAAGACCTTTTATGAAATTGAAGAGAATGATTGGATATATTTTAAAGACAAAGAAGTCCAGGAGTTAGTTCGGGATATTTATGCGGTATCGGAAGAAGAACAGTCCAATTATAAACATAGTCGAAATGATCTGTGGAAATGGCAGGATATTATGAATGGTACAGCTGGAGGGACTAGTATTGTACGGAAAGGATGGGAAAATTATCTGGAAGATAATCCAGACAGCATTTTAAATGGAAATCAAAAAGAAGTTAATCGGCATATTTCTTTTGTTTTGTTAAAAAAGCATTGGCCAAGAATTTTATATCATATGCTTTGTATGTTGCCGCAAGGATTTATATGTACTGTATTTTTTCAAATTGAAGAAATTTATGGATTATGTCATGCTTATACGTTGTTAATATACACTGCTGCAATTATTTTGATGATTTACGGAATTAAAAAGAGAAAAGTCTCTCAAAGCAGATATGAGCTGATGGCAGGGATATTGACATTGAATATTGGAATGGTTGTGGTCATTTGTACAGTGTTTTTTGGAATGCAGCGTTATTTGATTTATGGATTTGGAATTTTTTATACGGCATTTTTATTGATGTTGGAAGATATATGGCATGCACAAAAACAACGAAGAGAAAGAGATAGTAATATTGGGCTATAATATTTTTTTGATTATATTCTGTAAATAGGACATAATGAGAAGCCTTAATATAAAAATAATAGGAGAATATAGAGATATGAAAATTAGCATTACCATGGATGAACTTTTATATTACTTCTTTTTATGCCTGATGTTTATGGGTAAGGGAATTGGAATGGAGAGCGGGCAGAGGATATTCCAAATATGTATGCTTGTGTCATTGTTTTGTTTTGGAATTAAATTATTGACCACAAGATATAGTATAAAAGAATGGGGGGTTATAAGTGCTTTAAGTTTGCTTGGCTGTATGATTTGGAAAAGTTCTGGTGAAATGGCAGCAATATGGGCAATGTTTATTATCGTTGGAATGAAAAATGTACCAACAGAAAGGTTAATGAAAATACTTATGGGATTATGGGGAGGGACATTTTTCTTTTCAGTTGTAATGGGACTTCTTCATATTAAAGATGGTGTAGTTGTCGTACATGAAAAATTAGGATTAGGGCCAATCATAAGATGGTCGTTAGGATATACACACCCGAATGTTCTGCATATTTCATATTTTATTCTGGTAGTATTATTGGTTTACACGTTTAGGTGGCAGGGTAAGGCTTTATGGAAGGCATCTATAAGCTTAATGATAGGAAATTTTTTGATATTTCTTTATTCTGTGAGTTATACGGGGGTATTGATTGTAACAGGGTATATTTTTCTGACTTTATATTTTGATTATCGAAAAACATTTTATAAATTCGAATCAATAATGTGGTGTATCGTATGTATTTTTTTCATTATTTTTCCGGTGTTTGGACCGTTGTGGTTAAATACTCACAATCATAAGTTGTTTATGTTTTTTAATGAGTTGCTGTCATATCGGTTCGAATTAGTGTATAATATTTTTGCGGAATATCCAGTTTCTATGTTTGGCACTGAAACAATTTTTAGCGGAAATGCACATTTAACATTAGATAGTTCGTTTGCATATTTACTAATGTATTATGGAATTGCAGGGTTTATATTATTTTCGACGGCTTTAATATATTTGGTATATTATTTTTCAAAAAATAATAAGAAGTATGAAGTGGCAATTACGGTAATAATGATTTTAGCTGGTGTAACAGAACAGTTTTTGTTCAATTTATCGTTTAAGAATTTATTATTCATTTTTATGGGAGATGTATTGTTTACACATATTTTGAAGGATACAAACAAAAAAAATATATGGAATTGTACTTTTTCTGTTTTGCCAATTAGAAAAGAAATAAATTTGGAAAAAGGTATTTTATGGAAATTATTCAATGTGAAACGAAATATAAATATCAGAAAGATGTTTCAGATTGGAATACTAATGGCATCCATAGGGATGATAATAGGATTTTTTATTATTAAACCTTTAGAAAATGTATATGTGTATCGATGGCTGACAGATTACCGGGGGGAAGAAACAGTTTATCTTGATGAAGATGAACTGCCGGATAGTTTAAATGCACTGGTAATTGGTTATAATGGGCCAAATGGAGAAATGTTTAAATTTTCGGGTAATATTGTAATAATAGAGAAGGTGAGGGCAGTAGTTGGAGGAGCTGTTTTGGGAGGAATGGCGGGAGGTTTTTTGGTAATTGCATTTAATGGTTTAAAAAAACGAAAATGCATGTAAAATTTTTCAACAATTACAAGTTTGTTATATTTCACATAGTAAAACAAAAGTTTATTTGGTATTTACTAAAATATGTTGAAGAAGAAATAATAATAAATAAAATGTAGAGGACGTTGCCGGAGACAGAAATATAAATGTCCCCGGCAAAAATTTTTAGATAGTTTTGTAAGTTATAAAAAATTGTGGTATACTAAAAAAAACCTTTTAGGAAAGCGATAGAATGAATTATTTACCATATACTGAAATATTAAAAACGAAAATAAATATTACGACAATGGATGAGGCTGTCTCATGGATTGATGAGCATCTGGAAGAACTGTCAGGAAAATATGTCTGTATTTCCAATGTCCATACGACAGTTACAGCTTATCGGGATGAAAAATATCGTGAAGTACAGAATGGGAGCGCACTGAGCTTACCTGATGGTAAGCCATTATCAATTGTGCAGCGGTATCGGGGATATGAGAATGCAGGAAGAGTGCCGGGGCCGGATCTGATGCCGGAGATTTTTGCGCTTTCGGAGAAGAAAGGGTACAGGCACTATTTTTATGGAAGCAAGCAGTCCACGTTGGATGCATTAAAAGAAAGACTGTTGGAAAAATATCCGAAGCTCAATATTGTGGGAATGTATTCTCCGCCGTTTCGTCCTTTGACAGAAGAAGAGGATCAGGAGGCTGTGGAGCGCATCAATGCTGTAAAACCGGATTTTATCTGGGTTGGTCTGGGAGCACCAAAGCAGGAAATCTGGATGGCGGAGCATGAGAATCGGGTGCATGGTGTTATGCTTGGAGTAGGTGCAGGGTTTGATTTTCATGCGGGGACGATTAAACGCGCTCCGAAGTGGATGCAGGAATTGTGTATGGAATGGCTGTATCGGATATCACAGGATCCCAAGAGGCTTCTATGGAGATATCTGGATACGAACTTTTCTTTTTTATGGTATCTTTGGAAAGAAAAATGTCAGAATGATAAAAGAGAACATAAAAAATCGTTGAAAATTGCGATGATCGGTCATAAGAGGATTCCGTCTCGGGAAGGCGGCGTCGAAATTGTTGTAGATGAGCTTTCTACAAGGTATGTAAAGTTAGGACATCGGGTAGATGCTTATAATCGCTGCGGGACACATGTATCCGGAAAGAAATTTGACGAGGCACGCGGGAAGAGCTACAAGGGTGTCCGGCTGATTCAGATTCCGACTTTTAAAAATAGTACGTTGAATGCACCGGTCTATTCTGTTCTTGCCACTTTCCGGGCATTGTTTGGTCGTTACGATGTAATACATTATCATGCAGAAGGACCATGTATGATGCTGTGGCTTCCAAAATTGTTTGGCAAACATGTGGTTGCCACAATTCATGGGCTTGACTGGCAGCGCTCCAAATGGGAAGGACTGGCTGTAAGAGTATTGAAGTTCGGGGAGAAGATGGCAGCGAAATATGCGGATGATGTGATTGTTTTATCGAAAAATGTTCAGGAGTATTTTCGGGAAAACTATGGACGGGAAACTGTATTTATTCCAAATGGAGTGAATCGTCCCACCTTGCGTAAGGCGGATATGATTCGGTCGCAGTATGGGTTGGAAAAAGATAGTTATATCCTTTTTCTTGCGAGAATCGTTCCGGAAAAGGGACTGCATTATCTGATCGAAGCATATCAACAGGTTGAAACGGATAAGCGGCTGGTAATTGCCGGAGGAGTCAGCCATTCAAGAGAATATATGGAGCAGATTCACGCTATGGCAGCAAAGGACAGTCGGATTCTTATGACAGACTTTGTGCAGGGACAGGTTTTGGAGGAGCTTTGCTCTAATGCCTATCTTTTCGTATTACCCAGCGATGTAGAAGGAATGGCTGTCAGTCTTCTGGAAGCTATGAGTTATGGAAACTGTTGTCTTGTGAGTGATATTAAAGAGAATACGGAAGTGGTGGAAACACATGCGGTAACGTTCCGAAAGGGCGACATTTCGGATTTACGTGAAAAACTGAAAGAGTTATTGGAAGACCAGAAATATGTTGATAATATAAAGTTGGGGAGTATGGACTTCATATGTTCGAAGTATGATTGGGACTGTGTTGTAAAGGAAACACTGAATCTCTATTATAGAAGAAACTAAAAGGTAACTTGAACCTTAAGTTATAAATAGCAGGGGACAAGAAAAATGAAGATTTTAATTGTAAATAAATTCCTGTATCCGAATGGCGGATCGGAAACTTATATTTTTGAAATTGGAAAACAGTTAGAGAAGCTGGGACATGAGGTTCAGTATTTTGGAATGGAGCATGAAGGGCGTATCGTAGGCAATCATGCAGAAAGTTACACATCAGATATGGATTTTCACACGGGGAAGCTTTTAAAGCTGTTGTATCCGTTTAAAATTGTCTATTCTACTGAGGCAAGGAAAAAAATCCGCAGAGTACTGGAAGATTTTCTGCCGGATGTGGTACATTTGAATAATTTTAATTTTCAATTGACACCGTCAATTCTGTATGAAATCCGGGCTTTTGAAAAGAAATCCGGCCATAAGATACAGATTGTATTTACAGCACATGATTATCAGCTTGTCTGTCCGAACCATCTTTTGATGAAACCGGATAAAAGTCTGTGCTTCGAATGTCTGGATGGTCATCCAGGACATTGTATGAAATATGGTTGTATTCATGGCTCTCGTGTTAAAAGTGCAGTTGGAAGTCTGGAAGGGTGGCTATACCGCAGACTCCGTGCCTACCGGATGATTGACACGGTAATCTGTCCCAGCAGATTTATGGAACAAAAACTGTCTGTACATCCGGATTTGAGAGGGAAGACAGTTGTAATGCATAATTTTGTAGAGTTGTTTTCGGAAGACGTATTTGAAAAGCAGAACTATGTGTTGTATTTCGGACGTTATTGCGAAGAAAAAGGAACGCCAACTCTATTGGAGGTATGCAGGAAACTTCCGGAGATTCCGTTTGTATTTGCCGGAGGAGGACCGTTAAAAGAGGAGGTCGCTCAGGTCAAAAATATAACGGACAAGGGATTTTTAAAGGGAAGAGAGCTTGCGGAAACCATTGGCTCTGCACGTTTTTTTGTGTTTCCATCAGAATGGTATGAAAATTGTCCATTTGCGGTGCTGGAAGCTCAGGCATACGGTACGCCGGTACTTGCTTCCAATCTGGGAGGAACGCCGGAGCTGGTGCAGAATCATATAACCGGAGAAATCTTTACAGGTGGGAATGCGGACGAGCTGTTGGAGAAAATTCAAAGGCTGTGGAATGATCGCAGCCTTTTAGAACAATATACAGTAAATTGCCGTAAGGCAAAGTTTGAGACTGCGAAGGAATATTGCGTCAGTCTGGTCAAAATTTATCGCGGAGAGGCAGTTTGATGATAGCTGCCACTTCAACAAACAGGAGGAATATTTATGGCAAAAAGAACTTTATATGGAACCGTAATTATCACATATCGTTGCAATGCACACTGTAATATGTGCGATTGCTTCCGGGATCCAACACGTCCCGAAGAGGAGATCACGCTGGATGTGATCAAAAAGCTGCCGGAAATGGCATTTACAAACATTACAGGCGGAGAACCGTTTATCCGTCAGGACATTGCGGATATTGTGCGGGAGCTGTACAAAAAATCCGACCGTATCGTGATTTCCACAAATGGATATTTTACAGACAGAATTATTGCGCTGTGCAAGGAATTCCCGAAGGTTGGAATCCGTATCAGCATTGAGGGGCTTCAGGAAACAAATGATAAGATCAGGGGGATTCCCGATGGCTTTAACAGAGGTTATACCACTTTGAAAACGCTTGTTGAAATGGGACATCCGGATGTTGGGTTTGGCATGACAGTGCAGGATATGAACTGTGAGGATCTTGTGCCGCTTTACAATATTGCAAATGATATGGGAATGGAATTTGCAACAGCGACCCTGCATAATTCATTCTATTTCCGTAAGACGGACAATAAGATCGACGATAAGCTGAAGGTATCGCAGAATTTTGAGAAGCTGATTAATGAGCTGTTAAAGAGCCGATCCCCGAAAAAGTGGTTCCGTGCATATTTCAATCACGGCCTTATCAATTATATTTACGGGAATAAGCGTCTGCTTCCCTGTGACATGTCCCGCAACGCATTCTTCATCGATCCATTCTGCGATGTGATCCCGTGCAACGGTATGGCGAAAAAGGCGGTAATGGGAAATCTGAGAGAGCAGAGCTGGGAAGAGTTATGGAACTCGAAACAGGCACAGGAGGTGCGTGTCTGCGCGAAAAACTGCGACAGAAACTGCTGGATGATCGGATCGGCGTCTCCGGCGATGCATCGTTATATCTGGGTGCCGGCATGGTGGGTTGTGAAGCATAAATTCTTTAAAGGCGGGAAGTACAGTCTGAAAGAGAATAAGTTTATTGAGGGAGTTTGAAAAAGTCATATGAAAAAACCTATTAAAATGGGGGGATTATAGACGATGACTCTTAAAGAGAGAGCAAAAGATATATTAAGCGAGTTTGTATATTTTTTTTATAAGCATAAAATATTAAAAAATAGAATTAGAGTGTATTCTGTAGATGAAACAATAGAAGAACTTTTAACTACAAATAAGAGTCTAGTTCGTTTTGGAGATTCTGACATTGCATTGTTACGTGGAAAGTCAGAAGCACGGCAACAGGCATATCAAACTCTTTCGGATGATTTAAAACGTATTTTAAGATACGAATATGATGAACTGATGGTAGCTATTCCAGATATTTTTAATGGAGTTGAACAATACCATCAGAAGGGGAAAAAGTTTTGGAAGGATCAGCTTTTGGTAACCAGAAAAATTTATGAAAAAGAATGTAATCTAGATAGAGTTTATGGTAATGCTTTTGTAACCAGATGCTATTATTTGTATAAAAATAAGGATCATACTGATAAGTATTTTCAAAAGTTTCAACAGCTCTGGCAAGGAAAAGATGTTGTTATGGTAGAGGGAGAAACATCACATTTTGGAGTTGGTAATGATCTTTTTGATACAGCGGCAAGTATAGAAAGAATTATTGGACCATCAAAAAATGCATATGATAAAATTGCAGAAATAGAAAAAATATGTAAGAGATATCCTAAAGATAGATTGTTCCTGGTATCACTTGGAGCAGCTGCAAAGCCATTAGCAGAGAAACTTTTTTTAAATGGATATCGAGTGATTGACGTTGGAAATTTAGATATGGAATATGAATGGTTTTTGGCAAAAACCCTGGAAAAGCTTCCAATCCCAAAACAAAAAATTGTCGGAATAGAGGAAAATCATAAAGCTGGATATGATGAGTATTTGAATCAGATCAAAGCCAGAGTTTGTTAGATCTGATTTCCGATATGGAGGATAAATTGTGATTGCAAAGTTAAAATATATTTTTACTCAAAAAGATAAATTCAAAATGTTGTTATTGTTATTAACAGTAATAGCAGGAAGCTTTTTAGAGCTGATGGGAGTAGCTGTTTTTTCTCCATTTGTGGATGTTTTAATGAATCCGGATATGATTGAGGAAAAATGGTATTTAAAGTGGATTTATGATACTTTTCATTTTAACGGATCCAACTATTTTCTTGCAATGTTGACGGGGCTAATTATTTTTATATATGTTTTTAAAAATGTTTTTCTGGCTATGCAGAAAAACTGGATTTATAAATTTTCATACGGTGTACAGCTGAAAATTTCGACAAAATTATTGAAGACATATGTTAGGGAACCATATACATTTCATCTAAGCCATAATATTGCAGTACTTCAAAGAAGTCTTCAGGAGGATACAGATTTATTTACAAAGGGAATTATCCATGCAATGGAACTTGTTGCGGAAATTGCAGTTTGTGGTACATTGGGAATTTATTTGTTTTTAGTGAGTAAATCCATAGCAATTACAGTTTTGGTTTTATTACTTGTTAGCTTATTTGTGTTTACATCTTTATCCAGAAGATACTCTAAGAATTTAGGGAAACAATGTCAGACATATAAGGCTAATTTGTACCAATGGGTTAATCAATCACTGGGAGGAATTAAGGAATTAAAGATTTTAAACCGTGAGGATTATTTTATTCATGCTTACGAAGATAATTATGCAAAATATGTTCACGGATTAAGGATTAATCGTCTGATTGCTACGCTGCCGAAATATTTTGTGGAAGCAGTATGCATGACAGGATTATTGCTTGCAGTATTATTGAAAATGTTCTGGGGACAAAAAGATGACTTTACAACCTTTATTCCTCAGCTATCTGTATTTGCAGTAGCGGCATTCAGACTTTTACCATCTGTTGGAAAAATAAATGAACATGTGGCAGATATTTTATATTCATTACCTTCTCTTGATTTAATTTATCATGATTTAAAGGCAATCGAAGAAGAACCGGAAGTGAAAGAAAAAGAAGAAATGGATTGGGAGTTCAAGAAAGAAATTTCAATTTCAAATGTGTGTTATCATTATCCGGATGGAGAAGATATGGTAATCAATAAGGCTTCCTTTATAATACCAAAAGGTAAAACCGTTGCCTTTATAGGCCCTTCTGGAGCTGGAAAAACAACGATTGTAGATATTATTTTAGGACTATTAAAGCCACAATTTGGTAAGGTGGAAGCAGATGAGTTGAATATTCATAAACATCCATATGTGTGGCAGAAAGAAATCGGGTATATTCCACAGGTAATATATTTGTCTGATGATACAATAAGGAATAACATTGCATTTGGAATTAGAAAAGAAGAGATTGATGATCAGGCGATTTTACAGGCTTTGAAAAAGGCACAATTGTACGAGTTTGTAGAGAATCTTCCGGAAGGTCTGGATACAATGGTTGGGGACAGAGGTGTTCGGCTGTCTGGTGGGCAGAGACAGAGGATTGGGATTGCAAGAGCACTGTATCATGATCCGGAAGTGCTTGTGCTGGATGAAGCGACCTCTGCGCTTGATAACGAGACGGAGGCTGCGGTAATGGAGGCAATCGATCATCTTCAGGGAATGAAGACTATTTTGATTATTGCACATAGGCTCACAACGATTCGGAATGTAGATATGATTTATGAGGTTTCAAACGGTAAGGTAGAGCTGAAAGCAAAAGAAAAGGTATTCCCTGACCTGAAGGAGGAACAGGATTAAAAATGAAAATTGTGTTTGTAGTACCTGACATGGCGGGGGGCGGTACGGAACGGGTCATTTCCTTGTTGGCAAATGAATATGTAAGCCGTGGTATAGACACGGCAATTCTTTCTTTTGCAGGGAATCAACAGGCTTATCCGCTGGATAATCGCGTGGAACTTATTAGTGCTGGTGGGGCTTCCGGAGGTAGCTTTAAGATACGGCTAGAACGCTTAAAAGCTATGCGTCGGTATTTTAAGGATAATAAAGGATGTTATATTTTTTCGTTCAGCACAATTGGAACGGGGTTTGTTGTTTTGTCTACATTATTTATGAAACGTAATATGCTGGTATCAGAGCGGACAGACCCGCGCAGCTGCGACCATAAAACGTACCGGGATTTCTTTTACAGATTTTGCAGTACGTTGGTATGCCAAACACAAGATGCAGTGGACAGTTTTCCGGATTATTTGAAGAAAAAGGCATGTGTGGTAGGAAATCCGATAGATCCAGCAATTCCGGATATATATGAAGGCATTCGTCGAAAAGCGATTTGTGCGGTAGGAAGGCTGGAGCCGGTTAAAAATTTTAAGATGCTGATTGAGGCATTTTCTATTTTTATAACTGTCCATCCAGATTATATTTTGGAAATATATGGAAGGGGAAATTTGGAGGAGGAATTGAAACGGTTTGTTAGGGAGAAGCATTTGGAAAAGCAGATAATATTTCAAGGCTTTTGCCCTGATGTTAAGGAAAAGATTAGGGATGCATCTATGTTTGTTCTTTCTTCAAATTATGAAGGCATTTCCAATTCTATGATAGAGGCGTTGGCGATGGGGATTCCTGTGATTGCGACAGACTGTCCAATTGGTGGAAGCCGTACTTACATAAAAAATGGGAAAAATGGAATTCTTGTTCCGGTCGGAAATGAAAAAAAAATGGCGAAGGCAATGAGAGATATAACCGAGGATCAGGAGTTTTCGGAGAGATGTAGAAAAGAGGCTGAAAACATTCGCCATAGTTGTTCTATCGAAAAAATTGCGGACAAGTTGCTTAAAATCGCAGATAAATGTATTTAGCAGATGAGAGGGAAAATATGAAAGTTCTGTATATGTCGCATCGGTATCATACAAATCAAAATACAATCATGAAAGGCTGGAAAGAAAACGGACATGAGATTTGCTTTATCAGTCAGTTTGCAGGTAAGATAGAGGACTATACTTATGTAAAGCCGATTGTCTTAGGATATGGGGCGGTGTTTCGGGCATTTGATTGGTTTTATATTAATGTACTTTTTCGTAAAAAATCAAATGCAATCGATATGAAATTAAAATGTGGATGGCCTCCAATTCGAAAGATGGTTAAAATTATCCGGGAATTTCAACCGGATGTGGCAATTATACGTGAAAGATCCATATATTCTATTTGTATGACCGCAATATGCAGACATTATCATATTCCCACAATTCTGTATAATTTAAGTCCGGTATGGGATTTTAAATTTAAGGATGATTTGGCGCATAAGCTTGTATGGAAGTTAACGCCTAAGTATCGAATGACTCCGGTTGATGTGGTTGGGATTAGTTATGATGGGAAAAAGAAGGATGAAAACAGTTTTTGGGCTCCATTTTTGATGGAGCCACAGTTGGCATATAATGAGAGAAAATATTTTCAAAATGACAGGATCAACCTGTTTTGTATTGGCAAATATCAGGAACGGAAAAATCTTTGGATGATGGTGTATGCGGTTGAAAGGCTTGGTAAAAAATATCCATTACATTTAACAATTACCGGTGAGTTATCAAATCATTTCCATCAGGAGTATTATGATAAAATTACTGGATATGTAAAAGAACATGGTATGGAAAACCAGGTTTCTTTTTATACAAATTTGAATAAAAAGAGGGTAATGGAAGAGTATGCAAATGCAGATTTGTATGTTATTCCAAGTACTGGGGAACCGGCTTCTATTACAGTAATTGAGGGAATGGCATTTTCTATTCCAGTAATCAGTGGAAGTGATAACGGAAGTGCTAATTATATTGAAAATGGAAAGACAGGGTATGTATTTGAGGATTGTGATCAGCGGGATTTGGAAGAAAAAATAGAATTGATCATTCAAGATAAGAACAATATGATGGAAATGGGAAAAGCCGCTTATGAACATGTGAAAAAAAATTTTCAATTTGATCGATATTATGGAGTGGTTGAAGAGATTTTGAGGGAACAAAAGAAAGAGCGGGAATAAATTAATTTATGAAAGACAAAAGAATTTTTTTATTTGGTATTGTTAGCATTATAGCTATATTGTTTCTTATGCTTTTTTCATATTCTACAAGTCCATGCTTTCCATGGGCATTTGGCTGGGATTCAGCTTTTTTTCAATTAGTTGGAAGAGGAATGGCAGAGGGAAAATTACCATATCGAGATTTTTTTGATATGAAAGGTCCATGGCTATTTTTGATACAATATTTGGGAACTCTAGTAGGAAGATATGGAGTTTTTTTGTTACAGTGTATTGCACTTGTTGTGGAATTATTACTGTGCATAAAATGCAATATCAAGTTTTTTGGGGGAGGGTATAGAAATAGTATAATTTTACTTATTCCATTTTTGGTTGTTATGTCTGTTACAATGGAAGGCGGGAATCTCACAGAAGAATGGTGCTTGCCTTTATTGATTTTATGTTTGTATCTGGCATTGGACTTTTTTTGTGAAAAAAAGGAAAAGCATAGATATATATATGCATGTATATATGGAATAAGCTTTGGCTTTATTGCGTTTATTAGAATTACAAATGCGACATTGATATGTGCGATTGTGCTGTCAGTTACAGTTGAATTGCTCCAGAGGAAAGAATGGAGGAATTTAATAGGAAATGCGATATCATTTTTAGGAGGAATATTGATATCAGCATTAATTCCAATAATTTTTTTTGCAAGATATCATGAATTGAGAGAAATGTTTTATAGTACATTTATATTTGGTTTTATTTATGGAACAGAGGGGTTTAAGTATGGAACGGGTGCACCGTTTATGCTATTGTTTATTTTACCTGTGGTTGGTTTGATAGTTATAAAAGAAAAAAGGATTTCTATATGGATTTTGGTTATTTCAAATATAGCAGGAATGCTTTTAACACTTGGAATGGGAAATAGTACATTACATGATTATATGCTGGTAATTCCGCAGATGATGCTTGGAATATGGATATTAAACGGGGAATTTAAAAAGAAACGATGGCAAAAAGAAAGTTGGATAATTTTGGGAATGATAGGAGTTATGACGATGGTATATCCATGTTATAAGTTACCCTATGTTATAAGGTCTCTTAAAGAACATAGTTCAGCGGAAGTCAAGGCGGAGGCTGAAAATATTATTGAGCTTGCAGATATTGTTAGAAAAGAGGGAGGAGATAGTGTTTGGGGATATGAGGTACCATTACGCGGATATATTATTTCAGGTATGATGCCATATAGTCGCTATTGTGGTTGGCAGGAGCATTATATGGAGTTGTCTGAGGAAATTGCATTGGATATTTCCGATATGTTAGAAACATATCCACCTGAGTGGATTGTGCAGAGGGTAGATAAAAAAGTGAAGAATAAGAATGTTAAGAAAAATATAGATCAACATTATAGAACCTATGCAGAAAATGAAGATTATGTTTTATATAGAAGAAGAGAGAGATAGGGAATATATATGAACGGAGAACATATATTTGAGGAAACATTTTCGATTACAATCTTGACACCGACATATAACCGTAAGAATGAGTTGAGAAAATTATATGATAGTCTGAAAAAGCAAAGTTTAAAATCTTTTGAATGGCTCATTATTGATGATGGGAGTACGGATGATACCGAAATGGAAGTCCAACAATGGAAATCAGAGGGAATAGTAAGACTTTCTTATTTAAAAAAAGAAAATGGTGGTAAGCATACTGCTTTAAATCTGGGTGTTTCAATGATTCAAACAGAATTGACTTTTATTGTAGACAGTGATGATTGGTTACCGGAACAGGCAATTGAAATAGTAAAATATTATCATGAAAAGTACAGGTATTATCCGGAAATTTGTGGATATAGTTTTTTGCGTTTTTATCCGGATGGTTCTGTAAATGAAGCATTTTATCCTGAAGATGAGAAGGTAGATACATATGTAAATGCTAGAATAAATGGGAGGATTGCCGGAGATAAGGCAGAAGTATTTTTTACAAAAATACTGAGAAGATATCCTTTTCCTGTCTATGGGGAAGAGCGTTTTTTACCGGAAGATATTATTTGGGTAAAAATGTCTGGAGTGTACAAAATGGTTCACATTAATGAATGTGTTTATATCAGCGATTATTTAGAGGGAGGGCTGACAAAATCAGGGCGAAAAATGAAGCTGAAATCTCCTAGAGGAATGATGGCAAGGTCATGCGTATATTTGGAAGATAAAAATGTAAATATAGAAACCAAAGTTAAGATGGCATTATTGTATGATATATATCGAAATGCTGTGAAGCGTGAAATGTTGACAGAGGAAGAAAAAGCAAGTAAGCATATATTGATTTCTTTATGCAGAATTCCGGGACTATTGTTATATAAAGTATGGATAAAGAAATATGGAAACCAATGTCCCCTTTAAGACCATTAAGCGCGGTCTTAAAGGGGATTATATTATTTTCCTATTCCTTCATAAATAATATTTGCTTCTTTGAATCCCTCGGTATTGAGACAATTACGACCATCAAGAATAATGGGATTTTTCATTGTCAGAAAATCGGTAGAGGTTAGAGCCTTTACCTGTGGCCATTCAGTAAAAATCAGGCAAAGGTCAGCATTTCGGAGGGCTTCAGCAATAGAATCACAATACATGACATCGTCGTGGATTTTTGCTTTGAAGTTTTCAGTGCCGACAGGGTCCCATGCACGTACCTTGGCTCCGTCATCTAAGAGAATTGGAATATTTACAAGCGAAGGGGCTTCGCGCAGGTCATCTGTACCGGGTTTAAAAGTAAGACCCAGAACAGCAACAGTAAGGTCTGAAAAATCATTATAATATTTACGGGCTTTTTTGAGGAGTTTTAGCTTCTGCTGTTCATTAACCTCGATAGCAGCTTTTACAGTTTTGAGTTCTACATCGTTGTAGGAGGCAACCCAACTTAAGGCTTTTGTGTCTTTGGGAAAGCAGGAACCGCCATATCCGATTCCAGCGTGGAGAAAACGGTTGCCGATTCGAGGGTCATATCCCATGCCAGTAGCTACATCTTTTACATTTGCACCGACAATCTCACAAAGATTGGCAATTTCATTAATGTAGGAGATTTTTAGAGCCAGAAAGTCATTAGATGCATATTTAATCATTTCTGCACTTTTGCGATTGGTGATCAGAAGGGGCGTTTCTGTAAAACCGGCATAAACCTGACGCATAATTTGTTCACTGAAGGTATCTTCAACGCCGATTACGATTCTGCTGGCATGAAGCGTATCGTGAACGGCGGTTCCCTGTGACAAAAATTCGGGATTGGATACAACGCTGATCCGGACAGGATTTTTTAGGCTGTTTTGAAGGAGTTGTTCTATCTTATCATTTGTACCGATCGGAACAGTAGATTTTATAACAACAACGCAGTCTTTTATAACAGAATCGGCAATCTGGCGAACAACATCATAAACATAGGTAAGGTTGGCAGAACCATCTTTCTTTTCGGGTGTGCCCACTCCGATAAAGATAACATCAGCGTGACGATAGGCGGAACAGTAGTCGGTTGTATATGTAAGTCGGTCTTTGTTTTTAGACATTAAGTCTTCTAGGTCGGGTTCGTAAATAGGGCTTTTTCCTTGGCGCATCATAGCGACTTTAGAAGAATCAACATCTACACAGACTACATGATGACCGGTTTCTGCAAGACAAACAGCGGTTACAAGGCCGACATATCCGGTTCCGGCGATAGCTATATTCATGATCATACTCCAGTCTTTTTAAATATTTCTTATTATTTATTGTAGACGTTTTTGCAGGAGATGTCAAAAAAATTCTTATGAATTTTGCTTTAACAGCAAAAGAACTAAAGTTTTGTCATTGTAAAATCATGCAATTTAACGTATGATATAATCTGAGATTGTAATCATAAACAGAAAATTAAAGAATCTTATATTTGAATTAAACATGAAAGTGATGAACTAAAAATGAAGAAAAAGCATAAAATAGCTGATTCAGCAAAGAAAATCATTGGTTTAGACACAAAAAAACTGTCTTGGATTTTTCTGGTAGTATTCATAGTTGGATTGATTCCACTGTTATATCTGTCAGGTTATGTTCATGCATCCGGAGATGATTATGGGTATGGGGCGGGAACCCATGCAATCTGGCTGGAGACCCATTCTGTATTTCAGACGTTAGCTCGTGCGGCAAAGACATCAGTGGATTATTGGCATGGCTGGCAGGGGACATGGTTTACGATTTTTCTTATGGCGCTACAGCCGGAAGTCTTTTCGCCGAATGGCTATTGGATTGTTCCGTGGATCATGCTGGCGATTACGATTGCGGCAACATCTCTTGTCACATACTATTTTCTGGTAAACAAATTGGAACTAAAAAAGGGAACATGGGCATGCATCAATATTCTGTTTCTGCTTATGATGGTCCAGTATTTTCCAAGGACTAAATCCGCGATTTTCTGGTGGAACGGAACGGTGCATTATATTGTTCCATATGGTCTGGCAATGATTGCGGTTTACGGTATGTTCCGGTTTGTGGATACGGCTAAAAAAAGGTATTTTGTGTATGTCTGCCTTAGCATGTTTTGTCTGGGCGGCTCCAGCTATCTTGCACCGTTGCTGGCACTTGTTGTTTTGGGGTATTTGCTTGTTTTTATAAGAAATAAGAAGCATATTTACTGGCTGCTGATTCCGGCGGGAATTGAACTTGCAGGGCTTTTTATCAGCTTTATTGCTCCGGGAAATACAAGAAGGGGAGGAGAAGATTTTGGGTTTCACTGGATGCTGGTAATTGAAACGATTGCGGAATGCTTTCGACAGGGAACATTGGCAGTTGCAGAGTATATCCAAAATGCTCCGTTCATTCTGGTTGTGTTTGCTGTGATAGCAATGTTTGTGACAGAAGCCTTGCTGCAGAAGAAGGAGAAAAAGAAGTTTCCGTTGCCGCTGTTATTTACGGTGTTGATGTACTGTTTATACTGTGCAATGTATGCACCTGGCATTTATGCCGGGGTAGAGGTGTCAGGAGGCGTACCAAATACGATTTTTCAGGTTTTTCTTCTGACTTTTCTGGCAGTGCTGGTTTATGATGTAGGCTGGTTTTGCTCCAGACGGAAAGAAACGCTTGAACGAAATGAAGTATGGAAAATTCGATGTTGGTTTATGCCTCTTATAATGGCTTGCCTTATATTTTTGCTTTTTAATAAAGGAACATTAAAGGATTCTACAGTATACGAGTGTTATGAGTATATTTCCTCCGGGCAGGCGGATGATTATAAAATGCAGATGGAGGAACGGTTGGAGCTACTTTTGAATCCGGATTTAAAGGAAGTAGAGCTTCCTGCAATGAATCCGGAGCAGGGACCGTTAATGCATATGGAGGTTATGGAAAATCCGGATGCATGGACTAATACTGTAGCAGAGCAGTTTTTTCAGAAGGATAAAATCGTACAGATGCAACGGCAGCAATAAGAGGTATTGGAGGAGGAAGAAGTGAGGGAAAGAAAATCAGGGCTGGAACTTTTGCGGATTATTTCTATTTTGATGATTATTTGCATTCATGCCTTTGGTCTGCTTTTAGATGTGAAGATCAGCCCAATCGGGATGAAGACAACATTTTTTATTAACAGTGTATGCAATATCGGTGTAAGTTGTTTTGTCCTGATTTCCGGATATTTTGGAGTAAAACGGGATTTCCGTAAAATTTTACGTTTGGAGCTGATGGTGATCTTCTTTTCACTGTGTACGACGGCAGTACTTGCGGCTGCTTTCCCGGAAACTTATCGGGGAGGAGAATTGTTTGAACTTCTCATCAAATCCTGTATCCCTGTGATTTCAAGGAAGCACTGGTTTTATACCTGTTATATCTGTTTGCTTTTATTTTCACCGTGGCTGAATGAGGCTCTGGACAAGATGACGAAGCGCCAGCATGAAGGGCTTCTTTTGACGATGTTCATTCTGTTTAGTGTTTGCCCGTCTTTCTTTTATTTTGAGATAATGCAGGATGGCGGAAAAGGTCTGATGAATATGCTTCTGATGTATGTGATGGGACGTTATATCAGGAAGTATGCTGATTTCATGATGGAGCGCTGGAAAGGGTGCGCCGTATTTGCAGTGCTGGCTGCAATTTGCTATTTCTCGATTACTCATCAGATAAGTATAGGAGGAATCAGACATTCTTTTACAAAAGATAACAGCATTGTGAATGTAGGAATGTCAGTGGTACTTTTATATTTATTTAAGGATATGAAATGGCATTCAAAGGCAGTAAACAGGATAGCGGCACATATTTTTGGAATTTATATTTTAAATGTTCCGGTGCTTCAGCTTCTTCATGCATTTGTGTTCAGGATGGGAGACGGAAAATTGGAAACAAATTGGTTTCCGGTCTGGATGGCGTTGGAAACAATGGCAGCATTTTTGATCGGTCTGGCAGTTGATATAGTTAGAAAGCTGCTTTTGGGAAAAGTTGAGGATAAGATTGTTAATACAGGAATAAATGTGTGTGACCGGCTCGGGGCAGAGCGTATGCGGAAGGTCGGGAAAAAAATGATAGGATTTTTTGAAAGAAAAGAGGACAGGCTTGTATGACAAGGAAGAAATGGACAGATTGGAAAATAGCGGCATGGATGTGGTTTTTGATTTATTTAATCAGTCTGGTTCCGATTGTTATTCTCGGTTTTTATAATTTCCCTTGTGCAGATGATTTGGGCTACAGTATTTATACAAGACATGCATGGTTAGATACGCACAGTATTTTTTCAGTTTTGAAAGCTGCCTGCCAAAAAGTTGCAGAAAGTTATCATACATGGCAGGGAACGTGGTCTTCTATTTTTCTGATGGCGCTCCAGCCGGGGATATTTGGAGAAAAGTGGTATGGTGTGACAGTTCTTTTGATGACAGGAGTGATGAGCGTTTCAGTTTTTTATTTGTTTCACTGTATCTTTGTACGTTGGCTTGGAGGGAGGAAGGCTATCTCGATCGCAGCGGCAAGCATTGTCCTTTTGGTTGCTATTCAGTGTATGGTAGATAAGACACAGGCATTTTTTTGGTATAATGGGGCTGTACATTATATTTTGCCGCAGTCCGGTCTGTTTGTTTTAATGGGAATCGTTCTGTCGCTCGTGATGCTTTCTGAGCATAAAGCCCGGAAAAAGCAGATGCTTTTTGCAGCGGGAATTTTGTTGACTGCATTGATTGGTGGAGGAAATTATGTAACGGGGCTTGAATGTGGAATATGGCTTGCAACGGCAGTGCTTCTTCTGGTGTTATCAAAACGCGGGGAATGGAAGAAGACAGCAGTGTTTCTTGGCGTATGGGCACTTTCATTTGGAATCAATGCGGCCGCACCGGGAAATTTTGTGAGAGAGTCGGAGTTTGCATACCGTCCGGGAGTGATACGTTCCATTTTTCAGTCTTTTTATTATTGTCTGGACTTTGTATTTCAACAATGGATGGGGTGCGAAATTGTTGTGCTTTTATTTCTTATAGCCCCGTTTGTGTGTAAAGGAATTCAGGATTATTCGGGAAAGTTTCAGTTTCGGTATCCGCTTTTGGTTGTTGGATATAGCTTCTGTATTTTGTCGTCAATGTTTACGCCGAGTGTGTTTGCAAGTGGGATTCCCGGTGCGGGACGGATTTATAATATCATTTATTTAACACATTTGCTTTTGCTCGTGGTAAATATGATTTATTTGTATGGATGGTATTGGGTCAGATATGGTGGAAAAAAAATGGAAGAGCGTTATTTGCTCACGTTTCGTTTAGCGGCTTTTGGATCTGCGGGTTTCATATTTGGAATTACGGCAGCAGTTAATATTGATACATATACTTCTGTATCGGCAGTGGCATCGATTTTAAGCGGAGAAGCGGCTGAATATCAAAAGCAGCAGGAGGAACGGCTGCTCATTTTAGAGAATCCACAACTTTCAGATGCTGTTTTACAGGAATTTTCAGAAAAGCCTTATCTTTTATTTTATGAGGATATCGAAGAAGATACGGGAAACTGGAAGAATCTTCGGATGAGCAGTTATTATAGGAAAAATACGGTTCGCTTGAACAGAATAGACGAAATTGGTGTAGAATAAGAAATGCAGGTATACAAAGGGAATGGTGAAAGGAAAATGAAACAGGAAAAGATAATTTTGTATTTGGTTGTACCATGTTATAATGAGGAAGAGGTCTTGGATAAAACAGCATCCGTTTTGCGGGAAAAACTGCACCGTCTGCAGGATGCAGGAAAAATCTCGAAGAAGAGCAAGATTCTGTTTGTAAATGATGGCAGTAAAGATTGTACCTGGAAGATGATATGTGAGTGGGCGAAAAAGGACAAAATATTTGCAGGACTTTGTTTCTCACGTAATTATGGACATCAGAGTGCGATTCTGGCAGGAATGATGGCGGCGCGGGAAAAAGCGGATGCAGTTGTGACTATTGATGCGGACCTTCAGCAGGATATTGAAGCTCTGGATGATTTCCTGAAATGTTATGAGGAGGGCTGCGATATCGTCTATGGTGTCAGAAACGACAGGAATACAGATGGATTTTTCAAAAAAATGACAGCGGGTATTTTTTATAAGCTGATGCATCTGTTGGGCTGTCGGACGATCACCAATCATGCGGACTATCGTCTGATGTCAAAAAGAGCTTTGGATGCTCTGGCTGAGTTTAAAGAAACGAATCTGTTTTTGCGTGGCCTTATCCCAACGATGGGCTTTCAGTCTGATATTGTGTATTTTGATGTGAAGGAGAGAGAAGCCGGCCAGTCAAAATATACATTTAAGAAAATGCTGACGCTTGCAATGGATGGAATTACATCCATGAGTACAAGGCCGTTGGAATTGATCATTGTTCTTGGATTTTTAACTTGTCTGGTAAGTGTCGGGATATTTATTTCCTGCATATGGGACTGGGCACATGGGCAGGTTGTGGCGGGGTGGACTACAACGGTTGCTTCTACCTGCCTGATCGGTGGCATGATGCTTCTTTCCCAGGGAATCATCGGAGAATATATTGGAAAAATTTATATGGAAAGCAAGGGCAGACCGAGATATATCGTAGAGTCTATGATTTTACGGGAAGATGAGGAAGATAGTGTTGAAAAAAATCAGGGAAGCGTGGAAGAGAAATAAAAAGACAGTAGGTAAGCTGACGCTTACTATGGCAGGGATGCTGATCGCAGGCTTGTTATTGATAATAGGTGTATATCTGCTTCCAACAGGGCGGATGAAAGGACATGTGGCAAATTCGGCAGATACATTTAATTACGAGGGAGAATATCCGGAAATTGTTCAGGGATACAGAAACAGTATTCTGGATAATTACACGGATGCATTGATGTATGCGACAGCGATTCATCCGGGAACTGGGAATCCGGTTTCGGATGCTATGAGGAACAGGAGATATGAAGATTCCGGTTCTAATCTGGCGCAGTCACTGAATGACTATGCAAATGATGTGACGGGGAAAGAGGATGCCCGTTATGAGATGGAATATCCCAGATATTGGCATGGATATCTTGTGATTTTAAAGCCCCTGCTGCTGTTTTTTGATATCGGAGAGATCAGGATGTTTAACATGGTTATTCAGGGAGCTTTGCTTCTTTTTCTGTTTTATCAGGCAGATAAAAAGCTGGGGGGACGTTCTATTGTTCCTATTGGGATGATGATGGCGGTGCTGAATCCAATCGTCCTTCCGTTGTCTTTGCAGTATTCATGGGTATATTATATTGCGTTGGTCAGCGCGGATATTTTATTGTTCATGAGAGAACCGTTTCAGAATAAAAAGTATCTCTATTTATTTCTGGTGACGGGAGCTATGACAAGTTATATGGACCTGTTGACATACCCACTGATTACCCTGGGACTTCCAGCTGTTTTGCTGTTCCTGATGGAGCGGGAGACAAAATGGCAGACAAGATTTCTTCGTTCTGTAGAGATTATACTGACCTGGGGAATCGGATATGGTGTGATGTGGTTTGGAAAATGGTTTTTGGCGTGGATATTAGGAGTAAACAGCATGTTTGCAGATGCCCTTGGAGAGATTGGGATTCGGTTATCCTCTACAGGAGAGGCGCAGGAGGCGCTGAGCGGAATCATGGTTCTTGCTAAAAATATCGGTGTGATCGTGAAGTGGCCGTATATATTTATGCTGCTGTTGTTTTTGGGAGGATGTATTCTTTTATGGTATAAAAACCGTGGAGGCTGTCAGGTAAAAGAGAAGGTTCTTTATTCGCTGCCGTATATTGTAATGATTCTACTGCCGGTGGTATGGCTGATGATTCTGGCAAACCATTCGTGGGTGCATTCCAGATATACATATCGGGAATTGGCAGTAACGGTGTTGGCAGGGAGCGCTATGGTTCTGAAATTATGGATACCTGATAAAACTGTGGCACAGGAAAAGTCCGAACAGTTATAAAATGGAAATCTGGGAGAAAAAAATGGGTGTAAAAATAGATATTCATGCGGATGATTTTGGAGAATCCGTGCATGCGAGTGAAGATATTCTGGACTGTCTGAAAGCGGGAAAGCTGGACAGTATCAGTGTTCTTGCGAATATGAGCTGTTTTCAAACCTGCGTAAAAAGGTATCGGGAGGAAGAGAAGGATTTCCCGAAGAAGCCAAGGATATCTGTTCATTTGAACTTTATGGAAGGGAGTTGCCTGTCTGCTCCTGAAACCTTACCTGGACTGGTAGATGAAGAAGGGCATTTTTGTATTTCATGGGGAAAACTATTTCTCCAATCATTCCTTCCTGGAAGAAAAAAAATGAAGGAGCAGCTGCAGACAGAGATAGAGCTTCAGACTTCAGCGGTGCAAAAGGCATTTCCTGAGCTGAAGAAGCTGCGGTTTGACAGTCATCAGCATACGCATATGATTCCGGTGGTAGCAGATGCTTTGCTGGAAGTGATTCAAAAGAACGGATTAGAAGTGGAATACGTGCGTAATTCCAGAGAACCGATGTTCCCGTTTTTGAAAAAAGGTTCTTTCTATAAAACATACCGTCCGGTGAATTTTGTAAAAAATATGATTTTACATTTTTGTTCATTTCTGTTAGAAGGAAAATTCCGGAAGATGGGACTTGAACCCATGTATTTGTGGGGCTTGATTATGAGCGGATATATGGATAGGGAAAGAGTGGCGGCATTGATGCCGATATTGAAAAAAACGGCTGAGAGACGGGGAAGGACATTAGAAATCCTGTTTCATCCGGGACAGGTGTTAAAGACAGAAATTACGCCGGAATTCAGTCAGGAAGAAGCGATAGCTTTTCATGTGTCGGATGACAGAAAAGTGGAAAAGCAGGCAGTTATGGGGATGTAAGAAAGAAAAATCATGAAGGAGAAAAATGTGATGGATAAAATAGCAGTACTGATTCCTTGCTATAATGAGGAGAAAACGATTGAAAAAGTTATCCATGATGCAAAGGAAGCACTTCCCGAGGCAGTAATTTATGTATATAACAACAATTCTACCGACCGGACAGCGGAGCTTGCTCAAAAAGCAGGAGCTGTTGTGCGTAACGAGTACAAGCAGGGAAAAGGAAACGTAATCCGGAGGATGTTTCAGGAGATAGATGCCGAATGCTACATTATGGTAGATGGTGATGACACCTATCCCATGGAAAATGCCGGTGAGATGGCAAAACTGGTGTTAGAGAAAAATTCGGATATGGTGGTAGGTGACAGGCTCTCTTCCACCTATTTTGAAGAGAATAAACGTCCGTTTCACAATATGGGAAACAGCTTGGTTCGAGCTTCGATAAATGCGCTCTTTAAATCAAATATCAGGGATATTATGACCGGATACCGGGCGTTTTCTTATCGTTTTGTCAAGACATTTCCAGTGTTGTCAAGAGGGTTTGAGATTGAAACAGAAATGACGATTCATGCAGTTTACAACAATATGCAGGTGGATAATGTGGTAATCGCTTATCGTGACAGGCCGGAAGGAAGTGAATCAAAGCTGAATACTTATTCTGATGGCTTTAAAGTGCTGGGGACGATTTTCAGGATGTTCCGACAGTATCGCCCTTTTGCATTTTTTGGTCTTATGGCGCTTTTATTGTTTTTGATTGCAGTTGTATTTTTTGTTCCGGTAGGGATTGAATTTGTGAAAACGGGACTTGTCCCGAAATTCCCCACATTGATAGTATGTGGATTTGCAGCATTGGCGGCGATTCAATCACTGTTTGCAGGGTTGATTTTGCATAATCTGGGCATGAAAGACAGAAGGGATTTTGAATTCCGGCTTCAGATTGTGGAAAAAATGGAAAAGAGATGAGATTACTGAAAGAAAAAGAAGTCAATAGGAAAGAAAATATCTGGCCATGGTACTGGAAAAAACAAGGGATTTTCTGTAGTAACAGCATTTGTGGCAGCCCTTATCTGCGTACAGATTTTTAAAGCAGCAGGAGTGATAAGCTTTGAATTTTTATTTCCCTATCTCGTTTTAATCTTTTTTATGTATGGTTTTTTGCATAAATACTGGGTAGTCGGTATCTGTAAAAAATGGCTGCATTCAGAGGAAAAGAGCTTAAAGCTTGTCGCTGCTGTAGTGGCTGCGGCAGCGGTTCAGGGAGTGTCTGCAGAAGGGGCGATTAAAATCGAAAGTTCAGCAGCACTTATTTCGGCAATTATATTGATACTGGTCTTATACTTATATACCTGGTTTATCTTAAAATATCAGGCGGAGTCAGGGAGATACCGTTTTAAGGAGAACTATGCGGTTTATTTGTTTGCATTATTGTTAGCGGTATTTACTGCGACCGGAAAGAAAGATATTTTTGCGATACAGGGATGGAGCGGCTGGTTTCGTGTACTGATCGGGGAGTATATATTGCTCTATCTGACGTTGAATTGTTGTCTGGAGATTTTTGAGAATATACAGATAATGGGACAAGTCAGAGAAGGAACTGAAAGAGAATACGGTGGTATTAAAAAGCTTCTGCACAGCAGGCCGTTTCAATGGGGAGCGGTAATTTTTGTGATGACCTGTCTTGTGGATGCAGTATTTCTGTTGGCGTTTTTCCCGGGGGTTATGGAATATGATTCATTTGTGCAGATGTGTCAGGTATATGGAGCGGATTACAGCAATCATCATCCCTGGCTTCACACAATGCTGATCAAGCTTATTTATGATACGGGTTATGTATTGCTGGGGAGCTATAACAGGGCATTTGCACTTTACTGTATATTTCAGATTTTAATTTTAGCTTTTGCTTTCGCATGTGTGGTTGGTTATTTGGCCCAAAAGGGAGTAAAGTCAGCGTATCTGGTTTTGATTGGGGCAATTTACATTTTATCACCGATCAATCAGATGTATTCTATCACTATGTGGAAGGATATCCCTTTCGGTGTTACGGTCGTTTTGTTTACGCTGCTGCTTTGCGTGATGCGGGATCATTTAAAGACGGGGGGGTCAAATCGCATATGCTGGGTATTGTTTGTGCCGGTAAGTTTTGGACTGTGTTTTTTCAGAAGTAATGGGTTGTATGTTTTCCTGGGGATGATTCCGTTTCTGATCTGGGCATGTTGGAAACAGTGGAAGGCTGCGGTTGGCGCAGTTGCAATGGTACTGATATTAGGGATTATTTATAAAGGACCGGTATTTTCTTATTTTCATGTATCAGAACCGGATATGATAGAATCTCTGTCCATCCCGGCTCAGCAGATTACGGCGGTGATTTCTTACGACGGAAAAATTTCAGAAGAGCAAAAGAAATTGCTGGCAGGGGTGATAGAGTTGGAAAAGGTTCCTGAGGCATATTTGGAATCTACGACCTGCTCTGATGCGATTAAAAATCTTGTCAGAGAGACAGACAGGCAGGAATATATCGGGGAGCACGCTGGAGAATTTCTGAAGACATGGATATCGTTGTTTTTTGATAATCCGAGGATTTATGTAGAAGCTTTTATTGATGAGACAAAAGGCTACTGGTATCATAATACGAAATTCCCGTTTATATGGGCGACCTATATTCAGGAGAAGGGCATGGGAATCGACCGTGCAAGCCAATTGCCGGAAGGGATGGTTCAGGGGATACGGGGATATCTGGATGCATATAAAAAGCATTTTGATGAATATCTGAGTGTGGGACTGTTTATCTATTTGTTCTTTGTGTGTTTGATGTGTGGGATTCACAAGAAGAGTGCTCATCTTATTGCGTATCTTCCGGCATTGGGGATATGGGGAACGTTATTGATTGCAACTCCGGTATTTGCGGACTTGCGGTATGCCTATGCGATTTATCTGTCGGTGCCGTTTTTGACATGTTTGACGGTGGTAGATACAGCCTCCCACCCCATCAAAATCCCTCCCATATAAAACAGCGGCATATTATAAATGGTATATCTGCTCTGACAGAAGATTACTGCGGATACGACCGCCACATTGACGATGATACAAAGAAGGACCAGCAAGGAGAAGTGTACGACCTCCGGGCGGGCCTTCTTTTTTGTACAAACGCCGTTTTCCGAAGTGCAGCGGCGTTTGGAACGCACGATGCAGAGCGCACAAAGGGCGAGATAGCCTGCGTACAGGATGAGCGCGGCAATTGAAAGCAGGAAAGTCCGCATGGAAACGGTTGTCACAAGGCCGGAGAGCACATTGTCCAAAAAGCATCCTATCATGGAGGGCAGGCAGGACAAAAGAAGGCTTCCGGTCATGGTCTGCATGATATCATCGACCCGGGCTGCCATTTCTGTTTCTGTGCCGGGTTCATTGGCGGCAACATAGTCGGTAACACCGGGGCGGAGAGTATCTATCTGGATATGGTCATAATGGTCGCCAAAATGGTTGACGCGGGGAAGCCAGCCATTCGGTGCGCTGTGTTTTAAATAACCCGCTTCGTCGCAGGTATCATAAATATCGTAAAACAGTTTGCGAATATTGGCATCGTCGATTTTCTCCCCGTAGTCACGCTCGGCAGTATAAAATATCATGGTGAGCAGAAAGCGGCTGTCTCCGCTGTGGCGGACGGTTTCTCCGCGCAGGACGGTGTTATAAGAAAGGTCCAGTCCGGTAACGGCAAGAAGGATGGTAAGGGCAGATACAGCGAGGGACAGCAGCCCCTTTTTCCAGCATTTTGAGCGGAGCATTTCCACGAAAATGACAGTCAGCAGGATGAGCAGAGCTGCGTACATCTGCTTGCGGATAGAAATGAGCAGGATGCAGAAAATAGCAGCGCTGCAAAGATTTTTCAGGCGGGAGCGCGCTTCCATGACATAGGCTGCCAGAAAACGGAAAAATAATAAGAACAGCGGAAGCGCCAGAGCCTCGGATTCAATGCTGGTGGAGTACATAGCGCGTCTTCCCGCACCGAAGCGGCACAATAAGGACACCCCAAAAGGCATCATGAGCAGAAGAAAGGCGACCGGTTTGGGGAGGGAGAGCTTTTTGTATAAAAATGCGGGAATCGACCAGGCGGCAACTGCAGTAAGAAGGCTCTGGATGATGATGGCGCCCATCAGATATTTTTCGCGGTCGGGTCCGAAAAGCGCGCGCATAAGAGCCAGAAAGAGGGAGTAGAGCGGTTCCCGGTGCAGGCTCATGGCGATATAGGTCTCGCTGTCGGGGGAGAGATAAGGTCCGTCCAGAAAAGCGAAGAACAGGTAAAATATCGCAGAAAAGATGAGCATTGCGGATAAAAAGAAAGTATCCCGGCGGGATTTGGAAAGTTTCATGGTAAATCTCCTTACATTTAAAACAGGACTCAGAATTAAAAAACAGGTACTTAATTAAAATCTATGATAGCAGAAGCCTGTCTGAAAAAGCAACAAAATATTAAAAATCCCCCAATCCCTAAATCCAGCCTTGTATCCCCCCTCCAAAATGTAGTATCATAGAACCATCCAACACGACCGACACCTACTATCAGATTCAGGAAAGGATCATTCAGATATGCTTTTAGAACTTCAATACCCTTTTGACAGTGAATTCATTTTAAAAAAATCAAAGAGCTTAAAGCGCCGCCTCTTAGAGGAGAACACAGCGCGCATCAAAAAAAAGATAGCGGTTCTGGGCGGCTCGACAACGCACGACGTGGTCAGGATTCTGGAGCTGTTTTTATTGAATCAGGGCATAGAACCGGAATTTTATGAGTCCGAGTACGGGATGTACTGGGAAGACGCGATGTTTGGCAACGAGGAGCTGAATGCGTTCGCACCGGACATGATATATATCCATACGAGTCTCCGCAATCTGAGGAGCTTTCCGGAGCCGTCCGATTCCAGAGAAGCGGTGGAGGAGAAGCTCGCGGCAGAATACGGGCGTTTTGAGACGATGTGGGAAAAACTGGCGCAGGAACGTCAGTGTCCGGTGATACAGAATAATTTTGAGTATCCGTATTTCCGGCTGATGGGCAATCAGGATGGAGCGGATATACACGGGCGGACGTATTATGTGAATGAGATGAACCGCCGGTTTGCGGCATATGCGCAGGAGCATCAGAACTTTTTTATCAATGATATCAACTATCAGTCGGCAGTTTACGGACTGGATGAGTGGTCTGCGCCGGAATACTGGCATATGTATAAATACAGCCTCTGCCTGAAGGCAATCCCGTGGCTGGCGCATAATGTTGCGAATATCGTGAAGTCTGTTTTCGGTAAAAATAAAAAATCCCTCGTGCTTGATTTGGACAACACGCTGTGGGGCGGCATCGTGGGCGACGACGGTCCTGAAAATCTGGAGATAGGGCAGGAGACGAACATGGGGCAGGTATTTGCCGAATTTCAGTCCTATGTGAAGCTATTGAAGGATTATGGCGTGATGTTAAACGTAGCGTCCAAAAATGAAGAGGAAAATGCGCTGGCGGGATTAAATCATCCTGCGGGCGTTCTGCGTCCGGATGATTTCCTTTTGATAAAGGCAAACTGGGAGCCGAAGAGCCTGAATATCGAACAGATAGCGCAGCAGCTGAATATCCTGCCGGACAGTCTTGTATTTGCGGATGACAATCCGGCGGAGAGGGAGATAGTCCGGCAGCAGACAGCGGGCGTGACGGCTCCTGAGATAGGACGTCCGGAGGATTACATCCGCGTATTGGATCGTGGCGGATATTTTGAGGTAACGTCTCTTTCGGACGATGACCGTAAGCGAAATGAGATGTATCAGGCGAATTTAAAGCGGGAACAGCAGCAGGCTTCCTTTGCGGATTATGCGGACTATCTGCGTTCTTTAGAGATGACGGGCGTAGTCAGGCCGTTTGAACCGGTATATATGGGGCGTATCGCGCAGCTTACCAATAAGAGCAATCAGTTTAACCTGACGACGCAGCGTTTTACACAGGCGCAGATAGAGCAGATGGCGGCGGACGAAAAATACATTACTCTGTACGGTAAGCTGGCTGATAAATTTGGGGACAATGGCGTCGTTTCGGTGGTGATAGCAGAAAAGGATGGCAACTGCGCCCATATCCGTCTGTGGCTGATGAGCTGCCGGGTGTTAAAGCGTGACATGGAGCTTGCGATGCTGGACGGGCTGGCGGAACGCTGCCTGGCGGAAGGCATCAGTACGTTGTACGGCTATTATTATCCGACGGCCAAAAATAATATGGTCCGGGAATTTTACGGACAGCTCGGCTTTGAAAGGATTTCGGAGGATGAAGCGGGCAATACGGGCTGGAAACTTTCTCTTACGGGATATGAAAACAAAAATCATGTGATCGAAGTGGAGAATTAACATGCTGTTTCAATCTTATGTGTTTATTCTGCTGTTTTTCCCGCTTTGTCTGGCAGGTTTTTGGATGCTTTCGCAAAGAGGGAAAACGGCTTTGGCGCAGCTTTGGCTGATCGGTTTTTCCATATGGTTTTATGCGTGGGCGAATCCGGTAAGCCTGGCTGTGTTGGCGGGAAGTATCGCCGTCAACTACGGACTGTGCCGGAAGCTGGGAAATACAGGGAAAAAAGCGGATACAGGCGCAGAAACCGGGAAAAAAATTCCGGCGGACAGGAGAAAGCTCCTTTTGTGGGCTGGAATCGGATTTAACGTAGCGCTTTTATTTTATTTTAAATATTTTGATTTTTTTGTGGACAATCTGAATGCAGTGTTTCGGACGGACTGGACTTTTTCAGCGCTGCTCTGGCCATTGGGTATCAGCTTTTTTACGTTTCAGCAGATCGCTTATCTGGTGGACGTATACAGGGAGGAGGAAACCTGCTGCAGCCTGCGGGAATATGCCTTGTTTGTTTCCTGCTTTGCCTATGTTTCCTCGGGACCTATCGTGACAGCGGGCGAGATGCTTCCCAGGTATCGTGCGATAGGGAAAGAGAGATTCGATGCAGAAAAGTTCACGCGCGGTCTGTATCTGTTTACGCTGGGGCTTGCCAAAAAAGTGCTTCTTGCGGATACGTTCGGGAAGTCGGTGGATTTTGGATATGCCAATGTGGCGGCGCTTTCCGGAACGGATGCGCTGCTTGTCATGCTGTTTTATACGCTGCAGCTTTATTTTGATTTCAGCGGTTATTGCGATATGGGGCGCGGTATCGCGCATATGCTCGGCTTTGAGCTGCCGGTAAATTTTGATTCTCCTTACAGGTCGTCGAATCTGGTAGAGTTCTGGAGAAGATGGCATATCACACTGAACCGTTTTTTCCTGAAATATATTTATATACCGTTGGGAGGAAGCAGACGGGGAAGTGCGCGTACATATGCAAATCTGTTTCTGATATTTCTCATCAGCGGCATCTGGCATGGCGCTGGCTGGAATTTTATCGTCTGGGGCGCGCTTCACGGGGCGGTCTATGTGCTTACGAAGGCGTGGCTGAAATATCGGGAAGGGCATAAAAAGGGAGCGGCAGAAAATGTGCAGGCAGGATGTGGCAGGATTTTGAGCAGGACAGGACATGCGGCGGGCGTGTTCGGCACTTTTTTATTTGTGAACATCTGCTGGATATTTTTCAGGGCGGCAAATCTGTCTGAGGCGGGAGAGATGCTCGGACGGATTTTAAAGGGCGGTTTTGGAATGCCGTCTGCCGGTGTGACCGCGCCTTTTAATCTGGAAGAATTCTGGTATGTAATGAAGATATTTCATTTGGATCGGCTTGCGGGGAGCGGGATGTATCTGTGCGCCGGTATTACGCTGACTGCGCTCGGGCTCGTTTTTTTCCATAAAAATGCCGGAGAGATGGAGAAAAAGTTTAAGCCGGGGACATGGAATATGATATTGACGGCAGGACTGTTTTTGTGGTGCGTACTGTCTCTTGGAAGTGTGAGCAGCTTTGTATATTTCCAGTTTTAAAGGTTGGAGAGAAAATGAAAAAATATAAAAGATGGCTGGCAGGATTTTGCGGGATCGTGCTGGCGGGATTTTTGGGCGCCGGGGCGCTGGTCATCTGGGTCGATCCTTTTTTTCAGTATCACAGACCGTTGGAGGATTTTCCATATCTGGTCGACAATCAGGTCAATCAGAATCCGGGGCTTGCCAAAAATATGGATTATGAAGGAATCCTGATAGGTTCATCGATGACTGCCAGTTTTAATACAGACTGGTTTGAGGAGCTTTTGGGTATAAAAACACAGAAGCTTTCCTATAACGGCTCTTATCCGAAGGACCTTTCCAATATTATGGAGCTGGCATTTCGCGCAAAAGGAGACGGGATAAAGGCGGTGTTTATGGCGGCAGATCAGGGAACTTTTTCGGCAGGGACGGAGGAAGTAAAGTTTCCTGTGACAAAATATCTGTATGACGACAATGTTTTGAATGATGTCCAGTACCTGTTCAACAAGGACGTGATACTGAATTATATCCTGCGTCCGCTGGCAGACCCGAAGGACGCCTCCGACTGGTCGGAGCTGTATAAGCCATGGTGGACGGATGAGTATTATACAAAGGCAAATGTGCTCATGTATTATGAGCAGGCGGAGGAAAAAGAAGAGGCCCTTGCGGCGGACTATTTTAACGAGGCGGTCGAGAAGAACCTTGAGGTCAATATCATTCCTTATATAGAGGCGCATCCGGAAACGGAATTTTACATTTTTTACCCGCCTTACAGCATTTTGTTCTGGAACGATGCGGTGCGTCAGAAGGAGCTGGATGCGGTCATAGGGCGGCTGGAGTATATGACGGAACGGCTTTTGCCCTATGAAAATGTGCATATATTCAGTTTTCTGGGAGAAGAGGATATCATCCATAATCTGAACAATTATGCGGACTATATCCATTACCATAAAAATGTATGCCGCTACATTACGGAATGCTTTGCGGACGGGGACTGTGAGCTGACAGAGCATGATTATCGGAAAAAATTTGCCGATTTAAAAAGGATGGCGCAGGAGCACGATTATGAGTCGATATGGGACGACTGGTATGATGCGCCTCCCAGATACGGGACGGAGGAAGAATAACAATGCTGCATAAAATTTTAGGGGGGCTGTTTGTATTCGGTCTGGTGCCGCTGGGACTGGGAACGGTATGGACAAAAGGAATGAAGCAGAAAAAGGACAAGCTTGCCCATATTTATCTGGCGGGATTTTTGAGCGAGCTGGCGATTTTTCAGGTCATTGCGGTTCCGGTAATGCTGACGCAGCCTTATGGTATGGAATTTCTGGTAAAGCTGGCGACGGCGGTGCTGGCGCTGCTTTCTGCCGCGGGGCTTGTGTGGACAGCGGTACGGGAAAAGGCGTTTTTCAAAAAAGGAGTGTGTATCAGAGAAGCTTTAAAAAAAAGGGAGCGGAGGATATCAAAGGAATGCGTCCTTTTTTGGATACTGTTTGCGGCAACGCTCCTGTTTCAGCTTTATATGGCGTACAGCTATGCTTATTTTGACGGGGACGATGCCTATTATGTGGTGGAATCGGTGCTGGCGGACCAGACCGGCGTATTGAACCGTATCCGTCCGTATACGGGACTGTCCACGAATCCGGATATGCGTCACGCCCTGGCGGCATTCCCGCTCTGGATAGCCTATGTGGCTCGCATGACGGGAATCCATGCGGCAATCGTGGCACATACGGTGCTGCCGCTCGTGCTTATTCCGCTTACTTATTATGTGTTTTTCCTGATAGGAAGAAAGCTTTTGGGAGCGTATTCCGTGAAGCTGCCGATTTTTATGACGCTCGTTTCTTTGATGCAGATTTGGGGGAACAGCTCGATATACACGAATGCGACATTCTTTCTGACGCGTACCTGGCAGGGAAAATCAGTGCTGGCAAATCTCATCCTGTTGGTGGATTTCTGGCTTTTGCTGGAGATTTTTGACGGGTTTTCTGCAAAAAGGAAAGGGTATTGGGCGCTTCTTGCGGTCGCAAATGTGACGGCGGCGATGATGACGAGCATGGGGGCGTTTTTGACGGCGCTTGTGATCGGTATCACGGGGATTGTGGCAGCGATACGTTTCAAAAGTCTTTCCGTGCTCTGGAAGCTGGCGCTGTGCTGTATCCCTAATGTGATTTATCTGGCGCTGCTTTTGTTTTTTCGCTGAAAAGGCTTGTACACAAAGTGCCGTTTCTACGGCGGAATGAGAGGAAGATATGCAGGATATTTTAACGGTTTTTCGGGATTACTGCGGATCGGGGCTGTATCCCGTGCTGTTTTTGACAGCGCTTATTTATCTGCTCGTGACGGAAAAAAGGCGCGGTGTGAGGATCGTTCTGGCAGAATCGGCTCTTGTCATCACAGTATTGTTTTTTCTTCCGTTTACCCGATGGACGATGGAGCTTTTGGGGGAAGGCGAAACCTATTATCGTCTGCTGTGGCTTTTGCCGATGGCAGTCGTTATCGCCTATGCGGGAGTAAAGATGGTCGGCAGGCATTACCGGATAGGCTTTGCAGCGCTGGCAGCCGTGGTGATATTGACCGGAAGCTATGTTTATAAAGGGCCGTTTCTTTCAAAGGCACAGAACCGGTATCACATCCCGAATTCGGTGATAGCAATCTGTAATGAAATCATGCCCAAAGAGGATGAGGAGCGGGTGTGGGCGGTATTTCCGGAGGAGCTCATCTATTATGTGCGTCAGTACACGTCTGAGGTACAGATGCCTTACGGGCGGGAAATGCTCGAACCGTCATGGGAATGGAACTGGGATACCCATCCGATTTATGAAGTGATGCGGGAGGACACGATAGACGTAGGGGCGCTTGCGCCGCTTTTGACGGAGTATCATTGTCAGTATGTGATATTCAATAAAAGCATTCCGCTGACCGGCGAGCCGGAGCAGAATGGATTGACAAAGGTGGCGGATATCGAGGCGTATGAGGTATATCGGAACGAAGCGGTGGAGATTGTGAAGAAATAATAAAAAGGCAGCGCATGCTGCCTTTTTATTCGTCCGCTATTTATTCTTTAAATACACTTGCAAACCGTTCCGCTACCTTTTTTCTTCCTTTCTCATTGAGGTGATATCCGTTCTCCAGACAGTCGGAGTCCTCTACCGTGATCGCACCGTAGTAGGTGTCGATAAAGGAGATGCCGCTGGAACGGCAGGCATCTACTTCCCAGTTGAGGTAGTCAACGAGAGTACCGTTGCCGAAATCATCCTTATCGGCATCGGCGGTTTTGCCGTCCGGCGTGGTGAACGTACCGTAGGGCTGCGATACGACATAGATACGGATATGAGGAAAATGCTCCTGAAACAGCTCTGCAGCGGCAGTCAGCGCGCCATAGACGGTATTTAAGTTTTTGCGGTTGTTTTCATCATAAACGATGCGCCCGCCCTTGTAATCCTGAAGGTCATAGAAAATAACGAGGTCATCTACCTTGGAAAGGTCAACGCTTTTTAAGGTTTCGAGGGCGGCAGTGGCAGCTTCGGAACCCATGCCGGGAACGATGGCGTTCATCAGGTCGAAATTCTGATTGACGAGCGCTGCGGCAACCCAGTAGAGGCTTACGCCGTCCAGCGGATAGTCGTTTTTATATTCCGTATTTTTCATGGCGATGGAGCTGCCGGGAAAAGCGCCGTTGTAGATGGTGGAATTCGTGGCCTTGGCCATGAGCGCCGCAAGCCCGCTGCCGCTCCTGTCATCGGAGAGCGGATCATTTCCGAGGGCGAGGATGGTAGTGACGCCGTCATCCTCCCACGCCTCGCGCATCTCAGGCTCGAGCGGCTGGAGATAGTCCATCAGCTCCACATCGAATTCTGTCGTTGTTTCCGATGGGTCGTAGCCGGTATGCTTGCCGATGTTCCATATGAACAGACGAAGGATGGTAAACAGCAAAACTGCTGTAAAAACGATCAGAAATATCACATGCCCGCTCGGTCTTTTATCAAAAAAGCTGCCGGATGACTGCCGGGAACGGCGCTTCTTTTTTCGGGAAGGATTCGGTTTCTTTGCCGCTCCGGCCTTTTTTTTAGGGGGCGCAGTATTCAAATGTTCTTCTTCAGGTCTCATGAAGTTCCTCCTGTTTCAAATATCGCTTTACGGGATTATCTTAACATCCGCTGCCGGTACTGTCCAGAAGCATGAAAAAAATTTCAGATTATTTAAGAAAATGTACATAATTTCCGGTATTCCTATCCGTTCGGAAAAATGCTATACTGACATCATTCGGAATGATAAAGCTTACCGGAATGGAGATTTTTATGAAAAGGAAATTGAATTTCAGGGATTTTCTTATCCTTCAGGCAGTTGTGATAGTTTATACGGCGTCGAGTGTGCTGGGAAAGCTGGCGGCGGTTTCTGCGGAAGGGGAGAATGGCTGGGGCTTTCTGCTTCTTTACGGGGCGGAGATAGGCGTGCTCGGCATATATGCGGTCTTATGGCAGCAGGTGATAAGGAGAGTGGAGCTTTCAGTGGCGTACGCCAACCGCGCGGTGGCGCTTTTGTGGTCGCTTTTGTGGGCGGTATTTCTGTTCGGTGAAAAAATAACCCCGGCGCAGCTTTTGGGAATCGCGCTCGTTATGATCGGAACAGCTGTCATCAACGGCGGAAAGGAGGCGGAAAAATGAATATCGATCATCACTATCTTTTTCTGGCAGGGTCGGTGCTCGTCGCTTCCGTTTCTCAGGTGCTGCTGAAAAAAGGAGCCATGAAGGAATATCCGGGATGGCTCAGACAGTATCTGAATCCGTGGGTGATCGGAGGATACCTTCTGATGTTCGGTTCTGTTTTTTTGAGCATCATGGGACTCAGGGGGCTGGATTTTTTCAACGCTCCCCTGATGGAATCGTTGGGCTATGTGCTCGTCCCGGTATTCGGCGCGGTTTTCTTTAAAGAAAAGCTGACTGTGCGTAAATTAGTGGGAATAGGCTGCATAGTGCTTGGAATGGTCGTGTTTTACATTGGCTGAGAGTGAAAGCTGGAGCCATTTTGCATAGTCGCAGGATTTTTTCGGGGCGGCTGTAAAGGCTTCCAGCTGGGCGGGATCGGAAAGGCGCAGACGCAGCTCTTTGCGGTCATCCGGCGGCATATTGACATATTTGAGATAAGAAATTTTTAACTCGGCAAGATGACCTTTGCAGCCGGGACAGTATTTTTTGTGCCCGTTGAGCATATGGATGCGTCGGCAGTATTTGCAGTAATGAATGTACATCATGAGAAAAATCTCCTTTTTGAGTGTTGCTTTTTGTATCTATCCGTTACGATTGTGTCATGAAAAGGGGAAATCTGCAATGAAAAGCGTTCGACAAAAAGCGCGCGTCAGGGGAGTCGGGACTGGAGAAGATGAGGAGGAACGCCTGTGCAGAAGAGGCAGGAAAGTACAAAAAACGTTAAAAAACGCACTGTAGGAGGAGCAACTCCCAAAAAGGGAAACGGGGGAGCTGCAAAAAGTAAAAAGTCGAATCCGGCGGGCAAAAGGGAAGATTTTCTGGATTTTCAGCCTAAGAAACAGGCACCTTCCAAGGCACAGGTACATAATAAAAAGAAAAAGGAATATCAGAACGGCGGCTCAAAAAAGAGCGCTCCTGTCAGGCCGGCGCGGGAATTTGCCGCGATGGACGCAGTAGTGGCATTTACCGGATTGCTCGTCCTTGTCGTGGCAGTGCTCACGACGGGGATATACCTGAGCTCTGCGGAAGTGGCGAAGCAGAAGGAGGCCATAGCGGCAGTCGGGAAAAAGCTGGAGCAGGTAGGGACTGCCGGGGAGGAGATTTTGTCCGCAGTGGCAAGGCAGCGGGAGGAAGCAGAGGACGCGCGGGACGTTTCGGAGGCGGCGCCGATGGAATATGAGGAAAAAGAGCTGGAAACGGATATGGATCTGGCGCTTAAGATGACCTCAGTGGAAAAGGATCTGAAAATAAAATTTACGAACAGGGAAACGGGAAAGCTTGTGGGAAATCAGGCGTTTACGGTTTCAATTTCGGGGCCGGTATCAAAGGCGGCGTCGGACGACGATAAGGACGGAATCCTTTATCTGGCGGATATGACGCCGGGAGATTACACAGTAACCGTCACGGGGCCGGACACAGTAGACGGCGGCAGGGCGGCAGGCGTTTCAGGAAATGTGACCGTAAAGGATAAGATTGTCTACGAGCAGATTGATGTTGCGGATGAAGTAAAAAAAGAATCGGAGATAAATGCCTCGAAAGAGGATACAGCGGTACACGAACAGGCACCTGCGGCGCCTGCAGATACGGTTGAATGGGCGGAATCAACGCGGACGGAGATCGTTGAAAACGGCGGGGACGCCTATGAGGAGGTAAAGAAATCGGATATCCCGGCGCCGTCCGCTCAGGCAGCGGCATACGGGAACGCACCGTTTGGAGAAAGAACAGAAGATGCGGTCTGGTTTTCAAAAGAGGGGGTATCAGGAAATGACGGAGATGGGCAGGATGCTAAAAAAGTAGAGGAACTCCAGATTCCGTCAAGCTCTATGCTGAAAAGCGGGAGCACGACGACGCTGAGCGTGACGGCAAAGCCGGAGGATGCGGCGGATATTTCCGTAGACTGGAAGGGGACGGAAGGAAGCGATATCGTAAGCGTGGACGAAAAAGGCGTGATAACGGCGCTGAAGCCGGGGAATGCAATGGTAAAGGCGGTCGCACGTGACGGGAGCGGCATAGAGAGCAATCTGTGCGTTGTGATGGTCGTGGAAAATGAAAACGGCGGTCAGGAAACGGAGAGTGGTTCGGAGTCATCAGAGCAGCCGGATGAAAGCCAGAGCGCTTCGGGAAGCACCCCGTTAAAGGACAGGAACGGAGCAAGGCTTTATTGCAAAGAGGGAGACTCCTACAGAGAGGCGACAGCGGCGGACTATGAGGGACATGATGTTTTTTATCGGAAAAAGGAGAGTGTTTCTTATCGCTATACAGGTTGGCAGACAATCGGCGGGAAAAGGTACTTTTATGATAAAAACGGGAATCCCGTGACGGGAGACCAGATTATTCAGGGAGTCAAATACAGCTTTCGGGAGGACGGGAGTCTGGACGGCGGAAATGTGATGGGGATCGATATTTCCAAGCATAACGGCACGGTCGACTGGAATGCGGTAAAAAATGCCGGTGTGGAGTTTGTGATACTGCGCTGCGGCTATAGAGGTTCTGCCAGCGGCGTGCTCGTAGAGGATGAAAAGTTCAGGACGAATATCAAAGGGGCGACGGCGGCGGGACTGAAGGTCGGAATCTACTTTTTCAGTCAGGCGGTCAATGAAATGGAGGCGGTAGAGGAGGCATCCCTCACGCTTTCCCTCATAAAAGGCCATAAAATTTCATATCCCGTTTATATTGATGTGGAGGCCGCCAACGGCAGGGCGGACGGATTGAGCGCAGCGGAACGGACGAAAGTGGTCAAGGCGTTTTGTGAGACGGTCCGGGACAGCGGCTATACGGCGGGCGTATATTCCAACAAAAACTGGTTTGCGGAAAAAATGGATACGGGGGCGTTCGGAAATTACCGGATATGGCTGGCACAGTATACGGAAAGCCCGACCTATACCGGACGTTATGAAATGTGGCAGTATTCCAGTCGGGGGACGATACCGGGCATCAAGGGCGATGTGGATCTGAACATCTGCTATCAGTAATTCCCTTGTTGCTGTTTGCACCGGCCTCAGGCAGGAACGAATTTATAGTTGGAAAAAGGTCGGGATTGTGGTACACTAAAGAAAATGCAGTTCAGAAGAAAAAGAGGAGAAGAGAAGATGAGAACCTATCTTGTTACAGGCGGAGCCGGATTCATCGGTTCTAACTATATTCACTATATGTTCAAAAAGTACGGCGACCAGATACGCATCATCAACGTGGATGCTCTCACCTATGCAGGTAATCTTGAGAATTTAAAAGAGGTGGAAGAGCTGCCGAACTACACATTTGTAAAGGCGGATATCTGCGATAAAGAAGCGATAGAGAAGATTTTTGCAGAAAACGATATTGACAGGGTGGTGCATTTTGCGGCGGAGAGCCATGTGGACAGAAGCATCAGAAACCCTGAAGTATTCGTCCAGACAAATGTGCTGGGAACGGCGGTGATGCTGAACTGTGCAAAAACGGCGTGGGAGCTTCCGGACGGAACCTTTAAGGCGGACAAGAAGTTTCTGCATGTTTCAACGGATGAAGTGTACGGGTCTTTGGACGAGGATGGCGGATATTTTTATGAGACGACGCCCTATGCGCCCCACAGCCCGTATTCTGCGAGCAAGGCAAGCTCCGATATGCTCGTGAAGGCTTATATGGACACTTATCATTTTCCGGCAAATATTACAAACTGTTCCAACAACTACGGCCCGTATCAGTTCCCGGAAAAGCTGATACCGCTTATCATCAATAACGCTCTGCACGGCAAAAAGCTTCCGGTATACGGTGACGGCAAAAATGTGCGCGACTGGCTGTATGTGGAAGACCATGCGAAGGCGATAGATATGGTACAGGAACAGGGACGCCTGTTTGAAACATATAATGTGGGCGGACACAATGAAAAGCAGAACATCGAGATAATCGAGATAATCCTTGATACGCTTCAGGAGATGCTTTCTGATGACGATCCGAGAAAGGCACTTGTCAGCCGCGACCTTATCACATATGTGGAAGACAGAAAGGGGCATGACAGAAGATACGCGATTGCTCCGGATAAGATAAAGGCGGAGATCGGCTGGTATCCGGAAACGATGTTCAAGGATGGTATCAAAAAGACGATAGCATGGTATTTTGAGCACGAGGACTGGATGGAGCGCGTGACAAGCGGCGACTATCAGAAATATTACGAGGAAATGTATAAAGCGTAAAAACCGGATGGGGACGGCAGAATAACCGTTCCCATTTGAGCCAGTAAGCCGGCGCGCGGGGCGCGGCGGCGTTTGGTACGCACAGGATACGGAAAGGAGCGATTCAGGATGAAGGGAATCATTCTTGCAGGCGGTTCGGGAACCCGCCTTTATCCGCTGACAAAGGCGGTTTCAAAGCAGATAATGCCGGTATATGATAAGCCGATGATATATTATCCGTTATCGACACTGATGCTTGGGGGCATCCGTGAAATACTCATCATTTCCACGCCGAGAGATCTTCCGGCGTTTCAGGAGCTTTTCGGAACGGGAGAGCAGCTGGGACTGTCGATGAGCTATGCGGTCCAGGAAACACCGAGAGGGCTTGCGGACGCATTTTTGATAGGTGCGGATTTTATCGGGAACGACAGCGTTGCGCTTGTTCTGGGCGATAATATCTTTTACGGACAGAGTTTCTCCAGAGTGCTGCGCCAGGCTGCGGAGCGGGAGAAGGGAGCGACTATTTTCGGCTATTTTGTACGCGATCCCAGGGAATACGGCGTAGTGGAATTTGACGAGAACGGCAAGGCGCTTTCCATCGAGGAAAAGCCCGAGCATCCGAAAAGCAATTACGCAGTTCCGGGGCTGTATTTTTATGATAATGACGTGGTGGAAATCGCACGTAATGTAAAGCCGTCGGCAAGAGGGGAGATTGAGATTACTTCAATCAACAATGAATATCTGCGCAGGGGCACACTCATGGTAGAGACTTTGGGACGCGGCTTTGCATGGCTGGATACGGGCAATCACGACGCGCTTTTAGATGCGGCGGATTTTGTGGCGGCAGTGCAGAAACGTCAGGGTATGTATATTTCCTGTATCGAGGAGATTGCCTTCCGCAGAGGCTTTATCAGCAGGGAGCAGCTTTTGAAGCTTGCAGAGCCGCTGATGAAGACCAATTACGGAAAATATCTGGTGGAGGTTGCCAACGGATTATAAGCGGACAGGCGGTTATGATTCTTGGATACGGAAAGGAGCATTTTTTAAAATGGGTAAGATTACAGTGGAAACATGTCATATCGAGGGCTTAAAGGTGATTACCCCGCAGGTGTTCGGGGATGCCCGCGGATATTTCATGGAAACTTATAATTATAATGATTATAAAGAGGCGGGCATCGACCAGGTTTTCGTGCAGGATAATCAGTCCGCTTCCAAAAAAGGCGTGCTGCGCGGCTTGCATTTTCAGATAAATTATCCGCAGGACAAGCTGGTGCGTGCGATAAGAGGCGAGGTATTCGATGTGGCGGTAGACCTGCGTCCGGATTCTCCTACCTACGGTCAGTGGTACGGGGTGCTGTTGTCCGAGGAGAATAAAAAGCAGTTTTTCATTCCGAAAAATTTTGCGCACGGTTTTGTAGTACTGTCCGATTATGCGGAATTTGCATATAAGTGTACGGATTTTTATCATCCGAACGATGAGGGTGGCCTTGCATGGAACGATCCGGATATTGGCGTGGAATGGCCTATCCCGGAGGGAATGGAACTGATTTTGTCCGATAAGGACCAGAAATGGGGCTCTTTTGCAGAGTTTTCAGGAAAGCACGAATGAAAAAACTGAGTAAAAAAGCGGGAATCGCCATATTCACTGCGGTGATGGCGATTCTTGCCGTTATTATCGTTGTATACAATAATCCGCTGGCGGACCGTCAGGACGAGCTGTTAAAAAAGAGCATCGCCCTTGCGCTCATCGCAGCGGCGGTCATTGCATTTATCGTTCTTTATGATAAGATTACGGTGCTTCCGAAGGAGCTCTATCAAAACAGGCGGCTGATATGGAAGCTGGCAAAGAGCGATTTTAAAAAGCGCTATGCGGGCTCTTATATGGGCGCGTTCTGGGCGATGGTACAGCCGGTCGTCACGGTGGCGATGTACTGGGTTGTATTCGTCAAGATTTTTCCGAACCGGACAGGCTATGCATCCGGAGGAGCACAGGATATACCGTATATCCTTTTCCTGACGGCAGGACTCGTACCGTGGTTTTATTTTTCCGAGGCGCTCACGAGCGCGATGATGGCGCTTTTGGAGTATAATTATCTTGTTAAAAAAGTCGTGTTCAAGATAAGCGTTCTGCCGATCATCAAGATTATCGCGGCAACGTTCATACATGGCTTTTTTGTGCTGGTTCTGCTGGCGATAGCGGCACTTTACGGCTATTATCCGAGCTTGTATACGCTCCAGATATTTTACTACAGCGCGTGTATGTTTATTTTTGTGTTGGCTATCAGCTATACAACCTGCGCTGTCGTGATATTTTTCAGGGATCTTCAGTCCATTGTAAATATTTTTTTACAGGTCGGAATGTGGGCCACACCTGTACTCTGGAATATCAATGACTTTGACCTGAAGATACAGATGATTGTAAAGATAAATCCTCTCGTATATATCGTGGAAGGCTACCGCAGCGCCATCTATGGCAAACAATGGTTTTGGGAGGACTTCTATTCTACCGTTTACTTCTGGATAGTCACAGTAGTCCTCTTCGGCATCGGCGCCCTCATATTCAAAAAACTAAAACCCCACTTTGCCGACATTATGTAACCTAAATGAGCCATGCAGGGACTTTTGTGCATGCGCCCCGTGGGAGCTTGCTCACAAAGGGGCGAAGGTACAAAAGTCCCTATACGGCGACTAGCCGCAGCGAGAAGCAGGCGCAAAGCGCCGGATTCGAGCTGGCATGGCGGGGTAGAGGGAGTCACGGGGAGCTGGCTCACGGAGGACTGTTTGCGGACGAGGACCTATACGGCGAACAGCCAGCCCTTTTTTACAGTAACCAAAAAGGATACAATATTTATGGAACAAAGAGAACTTGCGATCCATGTGGATCATGTAACCAAGGTTTACAAGCTCTATCAGCGCAACAAAGACCGGCTGCTTGAGTCTTTGGGGCTTACGCGCAAACCGCGTTCGACGCCGCACTATGCGCTGAATGATGTCAGTCTTGATATTTATAAAGGTGAGACCGTCGGCATCATCGGAACAAACGGTTCCGGAAAATCAACAATATTGAAGATAATCACCGGAGTACTGCATGAAACGAGCGGAACAGTTGAAGTTAACGGGCGTATTTCCGCCCTGCTTGAGCTCGGCGCCGGATTTAATATGGAGTACAACGGTATTGAAAATATTTATTTGAACGGCACGATGATAGGCTTTTCGGAGGAAGAGATAGATGCAAAGCTGCAGGATATCCTGGATTTTGCAGATATCGGCGATTATGTGTATCAGCCGGTCAAAACGTATTCCAGCGGTATGTTTGTGCGGCTGGCTTTTGCAGTTGCGATAAATATCGATCCTGAGATACTTATCGTTGATGAGGCGCTTTCTGTCGGAGATGTGTTTTTCCAGGCAAAGTGTTATCGTAAATTCGAGGAATTCAAGAAAAAAGGCAAAACGATATTGTTTGTCAGTCATGACTTGAGCGCGATCAGTAAATACTGTGACAGGGCGGTTCTTCTGAATCAGGGCGTGAAACTGGGGGAGGGAAGCCCGAAAGATATGATAGATGCCTATAAGCAGGTGCTTGTAGGGCAGTATGAAGTGCCGAAGGCTTCGGAGGATGTGCCGGACCTGACGGCAGACGGAGATGTACGGGAAGCTTTGGAAAGTCGCAAAAAAGAGCAGGCGGCGAAGGCTGGCGTGAATCCCGAGACGCTGGAATACGGCACAAAGCAGGCCGAGATTGTGGAGTATTTTATCACGGATAAAAATGGTCTGCCTACGACGGCTATCTTAAAAGGCGATGAATTCACGATGCATATGAAGGTAAAGGTATACGAAGATTTGCCGGCGCCCATTTTTGCACTGTCTATCAAAAATATCAAGGGCGTGGAGATAACCGGAACGAACACGATGTTTGAAAAAACGTTTTTGGAAAGCGTAAAGGCGGGAAGCATGATGGAGATAACCTTCCGTCAGAGGATGCGCCTGCAGGGCGGGGATTATCTGATATCTCTGGGTGTGACAGGCTATGAAAAGGATGCTTTCACCGTATATCATAGGCTGTATGATGTATTAAATATCACAGTCGTTTCATCGAAGGATACAGTCGGCTATTTTGATATGGAATCCGAAGTAGAAGTGAAGGAGCTTTAACCTATGGAAAGAGGCAGAACGGAAACGATCGGAAGCGTAGTGCTGGATTATTCCCATTATCCGGAAAAAGATTTTTATTGTGACGGCGCATCGGAAGATGCGCTTTTGGAGCTTGTGCAGAAAATACCGGAGCAGGAGTATCCGCAGGCGATACGGGAGGCGTGCAGCTGGGAGGTGCTCTATCACCTTTCAGATCTGCGGGAAAATATCGTGGAATGGATACCGATGGATAAATCTATGAAGGTGCTGGAAGTCGGTTCCGGCTGCGGCGCTATCACGGGAAGCCTTGCGCGCAAGGCTGGCAGTGTGACGTGCGTCGACCTGTCGAGAAAGCGGAGTCTGATAAACGCTTATCGTCACAGGGAATGCGATAACGTTACAATCCATGTGGGAAATTTTTCGGATATTGAGCCGGAGCTTCCGCAGGATTATGACTATGTATGCCTGATAGGGGTGTTTGAGTACGGCCAGAGCTATATTGGCGGCGACACTCCTTTTACGGATTTTTATAAGATAATCAAAAAGCATGTAAAGCCCGGCGGACGCGTAGTGATCGCGATTGAAAATAAGCTGGGGTTAAAATATTGGGCAGGCTGCCGGGAAGATCATGTGGGAGCCTTTTTTGCAGGTCTGGAGGATTATCCGGAGGGCGGCGCAGCCCGCACATTTTCCAGGAACGGTCTGGAAAAGATGCTGAAAGAATGCGGGGAGGAGGATATTCATTTTTATTATCCTTATCCCGATTATAAGTTTATGACGATGCTCTATTCCGACCGGTATCTGCCGAAGGTCGGGGAATTATCTAACAATCTGCGTAACTTCGACCGCGACAGGATGCTTTTATTCGATGAAAAAAGAGTATTTGACATGCTGATACGGGAGGGAATGTTTGCGCAGTACAGCAATTCATTCCTTGTTGTGGCAGGACCGGAGCCGGAAACGATGTATACGCGGTTTTCTAACGACCGGGCGGCTCATCTGTGCATCCGGACGGATATCGCAGAGACGGACGGCAAAAAATGCGTGCGTAAATATGCAGCGCGTCCCGAAGCAGCGGAGCATATCAGGGAGCTTTTTGAAAACGGGGCATATTTTGAAAAATGCTTTGAAGGCAGCGGGCTGTCTGTAAACCGTCTGGAAGAAAAGAAAACGGAAAACGGCTGTCCCTACGCAGAACTGGAATTTCTGGAAAACACGAGAACGCTGGAAGAGCTTTTGGACGATTGTCTTCAGAAAAATGACGAAGAGGGATTTATGCGCTTGTTTGAGCGCTATTTAAATATTTTATCTTCCGGGAACGGCGGAAAGCAGAACTTTGATCTGATATTTCCCAATATCTGTGTCCAGGACGAAAAATGGACGATGATAGACTACGAATGGACATCCGCAGGACTTTCAGCCGAGGACATCGCGCGTCGTGCGCTGCACTGCTACGGTCTGGAAAATACGAAGCGTACAGAGAACCCTATCGTGAAAAAGGCGATGGAAAAGGTGGGGCTTGACGAAGTTCAGAGGCAGAAGCTTGCGGAGCGGGAAATAGAGTTCCAGCGCAGCGTGATGCGGGAAAAAGACGGCAGGAGCCGGACAGCCCTGACGGATATGCGGCATCTGATAGGAAACCGCGCTGTTCCGTGGCAGGAATTTTTTGCGCGGGCAGAGCGGAAGAAAGTGCAGATTTTTGAAGATTTTGGCGGAGGCTATACGCCGGAGCATTCTTATTACAAATATGACGCTTATGAAGCGGACGACCTTATCCATACAAAGATAGAGTGTCAGGCGGGGACAAAGGGAATCAGACTGGACCCGGCAGAGCTTCCCTGCCTTGTGCAGATACACAAAATCGTGTGGAGAGGGCGGGAGCTCACAAAAGAGGAGACAGACCGCTGCATGTCCACAAACGGGGAAGTGCTGGACGCGCAGGAGGGACGGGTCTCTACAGTGCTGTTTGATACCGGAGACCCGAATATCAGCGTGCGTCTGGATGTTTTGGACGAGGAAGAGACTGCAGGCGAGACGCTGGAGATCGAGGCGCAGATAGCATGGCTGTCCGGCGAGATGTTGGCGGATATCAGTGCAGGCATCGGACGGGCAAAAGAGCAGGCAGGAGCAGCGCAGAGGAGCAGGAGGAAAGGCTTTTGGTTTCAAAAATAAAAGAAACACTTCAGGAGCAGCTTGTTAAAAAAAGATACCGCTGGTATCAGGAACAGATTGCAAAACAGCAGCTCTCATATGATGAATGGATACGGGAAAAGGAACGGCAGGAGCGGGAGGAACGGCAGTTTTTGGGAAAGCAGTATAAGCTTTCTGTTGTTTCCTACGACGAATGCCGCGCGGATTTTTCTTTTGAAAATTATAAAAATGCGGATATCATTGTATTTCATGCGCCGGATGGCACACCCGATATACGGGAGCTGGCGTTTGTGCCGGACTTTTTTGAGCGGTTTCCGGACACGGTGATCGCTTACGGGGACGAAGATGAGATAGATGAAAAGGGCGTCCGCACAAATCCGTGGTTAAAGCCGGACTGGTCGCCGGACACGCTTATTTCATATTTTTATTTTGGTGGATTTTTTGCAGTAAGAAGAGAGGCGGTCAGCAGTTTAAAGTGGCTGGGTGACGAAGATTTTCATAGAAATCTTTATGACCTTGCGCTTCAGGCGGTGGAGCTGTCGGGCGGCGCAGGGCATATAGACAGCGTGCTCTTTCACAGAAATAAAATAGATGTCTGGGGAATGGAAGAGGTCTATGAGGACTTAAAGCGCAGCGCCTATGTGCGCCGGGGCTGGAAGCTTGCGCCGGAAGGTAAGGTTTCCGTCATCATTCCGAGCAAGGACAACCCGAGAGTGCTTTCCACATGTATCCATTCGGTTATGGAAGGGAGCACCTACCGGGATTTTGAAATCATCGTAGTGGACAATGGAAGCAACGCCAAAAACCGCGCCCGCATCGAGCAGATGAGGGAGATGCTGCAGGAAAAATATCGCTTTGTCTACCATTATGAACCGATGGAATTCAATTTTTCGCGGATGTGTAATCTGGGCGTATCGTATGCGACGGGCGATTATATCCTTTTATTGAATGACGACATCGAGATAACGCAGGATGACTGGCTTGAAAAGCTGATGGAAAAAGCTGTGCTGCCTCATGTGGGAGCGGTAGGGGCAAAGCTCATTTATCCGGGAACGGAAATCATCCAGCATGCAGGGATAACCAATATCCATCTGGGGCCGGCGCACAAGCTGCAGTTCCGTTCGGATGCGCTGGAGTTTTATTTTAAGAGGAACAGGCTGGCGATGGATGTGCTGGGCGTAACGGGAGCATGCCTTCTTGTGAAAAGAAGCATTTACGAGCAGGCGGGCGGTCTGTCGGAAAAGCTTCGCGTAGCATTCAATGACGTGGAATTTTGCTATCACCTGCATGAAATGGGTTATTATAACGTGGTGAGAAACGACGTGTGCCTGACGCATCATGAGTCCCTGAGCAGAGGAGCGGACGACAGCACGGAGAAGCTGCGTCGTCTGCATATGGAGCTGAATCTTTTATATGAGCTGCATCCTTCTGTTTACGGGCGTGATCCGTTCTATCACCGTTATCTTATCAAGGACGTTCTGGATGCGGAATTTTATACGGGCTGCCGTTATGATTTTGACAAGAGGGTTGAGACTGTCGAGCCGGCGCTTATTGAGGGCGGTCTTATGCCGGAGTGGCATAATGAGGTGCTGCGTATCGGCGTGGAATTTGCGGGCGATATGGAGCGCTGGGAAAAGGGGATTTCCGGCAGCGGCGACTGGATGATACAGGGGTGGACATGGGCATTGATGGTGGATAACTGCCGCTATGATTTTTCCCTGTTGTTAAAGCCGGTGGAAAAAGGATATCTGGCGGATGGATCGAGTACGGAGGCGCTTCCGGCAGACCGTGAAAAGGTGTGGAGACTGCCGTGTACGAGACAGTATCGCCCTGACATTGACGAAAATCTGCACGGCATCACGAACACCAGACTTCCGGGAGTCTGCGTGAGATTTGACAGGGACAGCCTTCCGGCAGGAGATTATCTGATAGGATTTTTATGGGAGGATACCTGTTCACGGCAGAAGCTCTACCGGTTCAGTCCGGAGATATTGAGCGTGGAGTAAAGGAATTGAAAGCATGGAAGAGATAAAAAACACATCGGCGCAGAAGGATTTTCAGGACGCCTACGAAAAGGAGCACTATAAGGCAGTCTATCTTGCAAACCGTGTGGCAGAGCTGGAAGACCAGGTGGACGACCTGCAGTTTAAGTTAGACCGTATCAAAAACAATCCGCTGTGGAAAGCGTCTGCTCCGGCAAGAAAATGTATGCACTTTATCATCCGGCAGAAGGACCGGCTGAAAAATTGCGGCAGCCTTTCCGGTGTGGTTCAGAAGATGCGGTACAAGGCATGGGAAAAAAAGGCGATGACCCATTACGGAACGGCTAGCTTTCCGACGCAGGAAGAGCGGGACAGGCAGGAGCGGGCGGTATTTGAAAGGATGCCGAAGATAAGCATTCTGGTGCCGCTCTGGAATACGCCGCAGGATTTCCTGCAGGAGATGATAGGTTCCGTGCAAAAGCAGACGTACGGCAACTGGGAGCTCTGTCTGGCGGACGGCTCGGATGATGACCATGCCTATGTGGGGGAATACTGCCGCAGACTGGCAGAAACGGACGGGCGCATCGTCTATCAGAAGCTTCAACAAAACGAGGGCATTTCGGGAAACACCAACCAGTGCTATAAGCTGGCGACGGGCGAATTTATCGGTCTGTTCGACCATGACGATATCCTGCACCCGTGCGCTCTGTACGAATATGTAAAGGTCATCAACGAGCAGGATGCGGATTTCGTATACTGTGATGAGGCGACGTTTAAGAGTCCGGATATCGACAAAATGATAACGATGCATTTTAAGCCGGATTATGCGATAGACAACCTGAGAGCGAACAATTACATCTGCCATTTCAGCGTATTTGCCCGGAATCTTCTGGAGGGTACCGAGCTGTTTCGGACGCAGTTTGACGGCAGCCAGGACCACGATATGATACTGCGGCTCACCGATAATGCCAGAAAAGTCGTTCATGTCCCGAAGCTGTTATATTACTGGCGGGCGCATGCGGGCAGCGTGGCGGGAAATATCGAAGCCAAGCCTTACGTAGTGGAAGCGGCAAGGGGAGCGGTAGCGGATCATCTGCGCCGTCACGGTTTTTCTCATTTCACGATAACGAGCACGCGGGCGTTTGAGACGATTTTTAAAATCTCGTATGAGATAATCGGCGAACCGAAGATTTCTATCGTTATCCCCAATAAGGACCACACGGAGGATTTGCGGCGCTGTATCAAATCCATTGTGGAGAAATCCACATGGGAAAATTATGAGATCATTGTTGTGGAGAACAACAGTGAAACAAAGGAGATATTCTCTTATTATGAGGAACTGAAAAACAATCCTCAGATAAAGGTCGTAACGTATGACGGGGAATTTAACTATTCCAGAATAAATAATCTGGGCGTTTCGCAGGCGACAGGGGACTATGTGCTCCTGCTCAATAATGATACGCAGGTCATCACGGTCAACTGGATGGAAGAGCTTTTGATGTATGCTCAGCGTCAGGATGTGGGTGCGGTCGGCGGAAAGCTTTATTACGGGGACAAGACAATACAGCATGCGGGAGTCGTGATAGGGCTTGGAGCACACCGGACGGCAGGACATGTGCATTATCGTCAGAAAAGAGAAAATCTTGGATATATGGGACGGCTGTGCTATGCGCAGAACATGACGGCCGTGACAGGGGCGTGCCTGATGGTAAAAAAGGCGCTTTATGAAGAAGCGGGAGGGCTGGACGAAAGCTTTGCGGTTTCTCTGAACGATGTTGATTTTTGCTTAAAGCTGCGCAGCATGGGATATCTGAATGTGTTTACGCCGTTTGCGGAACTGTATCATTTTGAATCCATATCCAGAGGGCTTGACGACAAGGGGGCGAGCGCGGAGCGTTATAACGATGAATCTGCCCGCTTCCGGAAGAAATGGGAAAAAGAGCTGGCTGCAGGAGACCCGTATTTCAACCCGAATTTTTCGCTTGATAAGCCGGACTTTTCTTTACGGGTATAAAAAAATAGTGTATACTTAAAGGTAAGATGACTGTGGGCAGAAACGGCCCATGGGGGAAATGGAGGTAGCAAAAGCTATGAATTACATGGAGCAGTACAAATTCTGGCTGGAGGATTCCTACTTTGATGAGGATACAAAGGAGGAGCTTCGCAAAATTGCAGACAACCAGGGGGAGATTGAAGACAGATTTTACAAGGATCTGGCATTTGGCACGGGCGGCCTGCGCGGCGTCATCGGCGCCGGCACAAACCGCATGAACATCTATACTGTAAGAAAAGCGACACAGGGTCTTGCAAACTATATTTTGAAGCAGGGAGGCGCGGACAAGGGTGTTGCTATCGCCTATGACAGCCGCTATTATTCCCCGGAATTTGCGGACGAGGCTGCCAGATGCCTTGCGGCAAACGGGATCAAGGCTTATATTTTTGACGAGCTGCGCCCGACGCCCGAGCTGTCCTTTGCACTTCGTACATTAGGCTGTATTTCCGGCATTGTTGTGACGGCGAGCCATAATCCGCCGGAGTACAACGGCTATAAGGTTTACTGGGAGGACGGCGCGCAGGTAACGGCTCCGAAGGATCAGGAGATCATCGGAGAAGTAAACGATGTGACGGATTTCCATACGGTAAAGACCATGTCGAGGGAAGACGCGATGGCAGCAGGGCTGTATCAGTTTATCGGCGAAGAGATCGATGTGGCTTACATGGAAGAGCTGAAAAAGCAGATCATCCATCCTGAAATTATCAAAGAGATGGCGGAGGATTTAAAAATCGTCTATACGCCGTTCCATGGCACGGGAAATAAGCCGGTAAGACGTATCCTGGCAGAGCTGGGCTTTAAACAGGTTTATGTAGTTCCCGAGCAGGAGCGTCCCGATCCCGCATTTACGACGCTGGATTACCCGAACCCGGAGGATCCCAAGGCGTTTAAGCTGGCTCTGGAGCTGGCAAAGAAGGTGGATGCGGATATCGTCCTTGCGACAGACCCCGATGCGGATCGTCTGGGCATTTATGCGAAGGACACAAAGACCGGCGAATATGTTTCCTTTACCGGAAATATGTCGGGTATGCTGATCGCGGAATACATCCTGCGCGAGCGTACTGCAACGGGGACGATGCCGGAAGATCCGGCGATGGTTTCCACGATCGTAACGACCAATATGGCGGCGGCGATAGCGGCAGATTATAATGTGAAGTTCATCGAGGTACTGACCGGATTTAAGTATATCGGCGAGCAGATCAAATGGATGGAAGAAGCGGGCAAGGGTCATTATGTATTTGGTCTGGAAGAGTCTTACGGCTGTCTGGCAGGTACCCATGCGAGAGACAAGGATGCGGTCGTTGCAGTGATGTGTCTGTGCGAAATGGCTGCATGGTGCAAGAAGCATGGCAAGAGCTGCTGGGATCAGATGATAGAGCTGTATGAGAAATACGGTTATTATAAAGAGACGCAGTATGCCATCACCTTAAAGGGTATTGACGGTGCGGCTCAGATAGCGGAGATGATGGACAAGCTCCGTAAGAATCCGCCCAGGAATTTCGGAGACCTGAAGGTAGTTGAAATGCGCGACTATGACCTGAATCAGGTGACGGATATGGAGACCGGCGAAGTACGTCCTACAGGACTGCCCAAGTCCAATGTGCTGTATTTTGAACTGACGAACAATTCGTGGTGCTGTGCCCGTCCTTCCGGGACAGAGCCCAAGATAAAGTTCTATATGGGCGTGAAAGGTACGAGCCTTGAGGATGCACAGCAGAAGGTAGATCAGCTTACCGCGGATTTAAAGGCTGTACTGTAAAAATCAAAAGGTATAAAGTCATTGCAAAATGAGTGAAAAAGCGTGCCACAGCGTCGGAGCTTCCGGTGCTGTGGCACGCGCACGATAACGGCGGTACAGGACCGCATGATGAAAAGGAGTAGTCCCGATGGCGGTTTTGAGCCTTTCCAACTTGAAAAAGACATGGTATTACCTGCAGAAAAACGGAATAAAAGAGGCGGTTATGGCAGCTGCAGAGCGCATCGGGCAGGAGAAGCAGGGATATCGCTATGAAGCGCCGGAGGACCGGGAGCTGGAACGGCAGAGGAGCGAGGGAACCGGTATGGTGCGCATCAGCATTGTAGTTCCGGCATTCCGTACAAAAAAAGAGCATATGGAAGCATTGCTGGATGGGATGATGGCGCAGACCTACAGGCACTGGGAACTGGTCATTGCGGACGCCGGCGGGGCGGAAGAGACCGTACGTGACTGGGCGCAGAAAAAAGGCATAAAGGTGTGCGTGCTGCCGTGTGAAGCCAAAACGGGAGGCGCAGGAGAGAAGCTGCCGGAAAGCATGCAGGACCGTATCTGGCATGATAGAGAAATATGTGTGGTACGTCTGACGGAAAATGCCGGCATCTCCGAAAATACGAACCGCGGCATCGAGGCCGCCGCAGGAGATTACATCGGGCTTTTGGACCATGACGATATGCTGACACCGGATGCCCTGTATGAAATGGCTGCGGCGGCAGAACGCGTCAGAGAAAAAGGGAAGATTACGGAAACACAGCCGCTGGCGCTGTATTCCGATGAAGATAAATGCGATGGGGACGGAGAGCAGTTTTACGAACCCCATTTTAAAACGGATTTTGACGGGGAGCTTTTGCTGACCAATAATTATATCTGTCATTTTCTGATGATAGAGGCAGGACTTATAAAGCGGCTGGGGCTGCGTGCGGATTTTGACGGGGCACAGGATTATGACCTTGTCCTGCGCGCTTTTGCAGCGGGAGCGGCATTTATACATGTGCCGAAGGTGTTGTATCATTGGCGCTGTCATGACGCTTCTACGGCGGCAAATCCCAGAAGCAAGGCATATGCCTATGAGGCGGGACAGCGTGCGGTTGAGGATTTCTGCCGGGAAAAGGGCTGGAAGGTGCGGGTAACGCCGCTGAAACATTTGGGCTTTTACCGGGTAGACTATGAGGGAGGCGTGTTTTTGCAGCGCAGTGAGGTCGGTGCGCTGGCGGGACCGCTTCCGGCGCGCAGAGGAGCATTTCTCAGCGGGATATACGAAGCGGATGGTACGATGCGTTATGCCGGACTCAGAAAAGGCTTTTCAGGACCGATGCACAGGGCGGCGCTGCAGCAGGAGGCGCAAACGGCTGACCTGCGGAGCATGAAGGTGCGGAAAGAGCTGGAGCCGCTTTATGAGGAGACGATGGAGGCAACAGGCGAGTCTGGCTGGAAGAGGAGCAGAAATTTCTGCGAAAGGGTGCGGGAGCAGGGATACCTTATCTTATGGGACCCGCAGTATGGAGGAAAGAGACAGGAGCATGAAGACAACCGTTATCATACCGAATTATAACGGAAAACATTTTTTAAAAAAATGTCTGGAAAGCCTGACCAAAAGCACGGTATGTGCGTCTATCATTATGGTGGACAACGGTTCGACTGACGGAAGCTGCAGCTATGTGCGGGAGAATTTCCCCCAGGTAAGACTTTTGACGTTCCCGGAAAACAGAGGATTTTGCGGAGCGGTAAATGCAGGGATACGAGCAGCGGAGACGGAATATATATTTTTGCTGAACAATGATACGGAGGTCGCACCGGACTGCATCGGCAGACTGGAAGAGGCGATGGAGAAGGACAGACGGATATTTTCCGCAGGGGCAAAGATGCTCTCCATGCAGGAGCCTGATAAAGTTGACACAGCCGGCGACCTGTATTCGGCGTTTGGCTGGGCGTATGCAATCGGAAAAGGAAAGCCGTCCGGGAATTATATAACGTCCCGGCGGGTATTTTCAAACTGCGCAGGGGCGGCGATGTATCGTGCGGAATATCTGAAAGAGACAGGGCTTTTCGACGAAGCGCATTTTGCCTATCTGGAAGATGTGGATATCGGATATCGGGCGCGCATCGCAGGATATCGGAACGTGACAGAGCCCGGAGCAGTCGTATATCATGCGGGCAGCGGTTCCACCGGTTCCCGTTATAATACCTTTAAGATAAGGCATTCTTCCCGGAATAATGTGTATCTTATCTATAAAAATATGCCGCTTTTGCAGCTGCTTTTGAATCTGCCGTTTCTGGCGGCGGGCTTTTTCATCAAGCTGCTCTTTTTTGCACTAAAAGGGCATGGAAAAGATTATGCGGGAGGGCTTGCAGAGGGATTCAGAATGTGCCGGACTGCGGATGCACGGGCAAAAAAGGTACGCTTTCGTCTGTGTCATCTGGAAAATTATGTGAGGCTTCAGCTTGAGCTGTGGGCGAATCTGTTCCGGCGTCTTTGAGGCTGGTGTGAATGTGATTCCGGGATGAGCGGGCCTTTTTTACGCAGTAAAATTTTCAATAATTCCGCGAATATTACTGTTTGCTGGTAAGCAGGCGAACAGTAACGGCGGCAGATTTGCCTTGTGCTTTTTAAAAAGGTATTGTATACTACAACATGTATACGGGGAAGTGCAGCAATGATAAAGGATAACCAGAAATATTTAAACAGGCTCCATGTAGTCGTGGACGCGCTGGTCACCGCAGGCTCGTACGTGCTGGCATGGTGGCTGATGTTCGGGAGTCGTTTTGCAGATAAAGGAATAGGCGTACTGGATATGGGGACTTATTTTACGGCCCTGTATTTTGTTGTGCCCGGTTATCTGATACTGTATTACTGGTGTAAGCTGTATACGCCTAAGCGGGTACAGCGCACTGAAAATGAAATATTAAATATCATCAAGGCAAATTTGGTCGGTATCATCCTCGTTCTTGCGGTTTTGAACCTGGCGCAGTCCGTAAATCGGGATCTTCAGCATTTTTCGCGAGGAATGCTGATCATGTTTGCGGGTCTGAATACGGTGGACGGGATACTGGTGCGGGCGCTGATACGCCGTATCCTGCATCTTTTCCGCAAAAAAGGTTATAATCAGAAGCATATTCTGCTGGTGGGATATTCCCGCGCGGCGGAAGCCTATATCGACCGTATCATCGCGAATCCGCAGTGGGGCTATACGGTCCGCGGGATTCTGGATGACAATGTGCCGAGGGGCGCGGTCTATAAGGGCGTCAAGGTGATGGGTTCCATCGACAACCTTTTGTATATCCTCCCGGAAAACAAGCTGGACGAGATAGCGGTGACGCTTTCCCTTCAGGATTATGACCGGCTGGAGGAGATAGTGAACCTCTGTGAAAAGTCCGGCGTCCATACAAAATTTATACCGGATTACAACAGCCTGATACCGGGAAAGCCGTACACGGAGGATCTGGGCGGGCTTCCGGTCATCAATATCAGGTATGTGCCTCTGAGCAATACCGTCAACGCGGTGATGAAGCGCACGGTGGATATCGTGGGCTCCTTTGTGGGGCTTGTGGTGACATCTCCGCTCCTGCTCGTGGTAGCCATCGCAATACGGGCGACGAGCAAGGGACCTGTCATCTTTAGTCAGGAGAGGATAGGGCAGCATAACCGTCCTTTTAAAATGTACAAGTTCCGGACGATGTATGTGCAGGATGTGAAGGAAGAGAAGAAAGGCTGGACGACGAAGGATGACCCGCGCGTGACAAAGGTGGGGAGATTTCTGAGGCGGACGAGCATCGACGAGCTCCCGCAGCTGTTCAACATCCTGGTAGGCGATATGAGCCTCGTGGGACCGCGCCCCGAGCGGCCTCAGTATGTGGAGAAGTTCAAGGAAGAGATTCCGCGTTATATGGTAAAGCATCAGGTACGGCCGGGGCTGACCGGATGGGCGCAGATAAACGGCTACAGAGGGGATACTTCGATCCGCAAGAGGATTGAATACGATATTTATTACATTGAAAACTGGAGTCTTGAATTTGATATCAAGATAATGTTTCTGACTATCTTTAAAGGCTTCATCAATGAAAACGCGTATTGACGCAGACACGTAAGGAGAGAAAAGGATGGCGACAAATTCAGGTAACCATAAGAAAAGCACAGGTAAAAATGTTCCTCCGAAGGGAACTGCTCCAAGAACCGGAGGAAAGAAGATGTCCGCGAAACAGCGGAAGGCGAAAAAGAGAAAACGCATCATCCTCTTTACTGTCGAGATCGTGGCTTTGGTCGTTTTGCTGACAGCTCTTGTGAGTGTTTTGATGATAACGAAGATGGACAAGGTAAAGATAAATCCGGAGGACATTACGTTCAATTCGGAGGTGGAAGAAAACAAAGAGATGAAGGGGTATAGAAATATCGCCCTCTTTGGCGTTGATTCCAGAACAGGCAAGCTCGGCAAGGGCAACCGCTCCGATACGATAATGATAGCGTCCATTAATCAGGATACCGGAGATGTAAAGCTTGTTTCCGTATATCGTGATACGTACTTAAACCTCGGGACGGACGCCTACAACAAGGCGAACGCGGCGTATGCACAGGGCGGACCTGAGCAGGCGATCAATATGCTGAACATGAACTTTGACTTAAATATCCAGGAATATGTGACGGTCGGCTTCGATGCACTGATAGAGACGATTGACGCGCTGGGCGGCGTGGAGATAGATGTGCATGAGAATGAGATAAAAGACCTGAACAATTATCAGCGCAGTATGTTTTCCGAGGATGAAAACGATCCGCTCAACGAGGATATCGTAAAGGTGACCCAGCCCGGACTTCAGACGTTAAACGGCCTGCAGGCGACAGCTTACTGCCGTATCCGTTATGTGGGCAATGATTTCGGGCGGGCGGAACGTCAGCGCAAGGTGCTGCTGGCATGTCTGGACAAGGCGAAACAGGCAAATCCCGCGACGCTCGTGGAGATTTTGAACAAGGTTCTGGAGCATGTGTATACAAACCTCGGCGTGGAGGAGATGGCTGACGTGCTGAAGGACGTGGCGAGCTATGAAGTGGTGGCTCAGGACGGCGTTCCTTTTGAAAGTGCACGGACAACAGGGACAGTCGGCAAAAAGGGTTCCTGTGTTATGCCGGTCGACCTTGCGGAAAATGTAAAAATGCTGCATGAATTTTTATTCGATGTGACAGACTATACTCCTTCCGAACAGGTGAAGCAGTATAGCCAGAAGATTTCCAGTGATACAGGTGTTTACAAAAAGTGATAGCGTATGAAAATTGATGTGATCATTCCCACCTACCACCCGCAAAAGAGATTTTTGGAGCTGGTGGAGCGGCTGGAAGACCAGACGGAACCGGTAAACCGGATCATAATTGTGAATACGGAAAAGGAGGGCTTCGCAGAGCTTATGGACTGCGAAGCCTTTTGCCATACCCATCCGAAGGCAGAGCTGTTCCATATTCCAAAGGAGAGCTTCGACCATGGGGGCGCGCGCAATATGGCGGTGCGGCGGTCGGACGCTGATTTTTTTGTGTGTATGACGCAGGATGCGCTCCCGGCGGACAGATATCTCATTGAAAATCTCATGAAGACGCTTTTGGGAAGGGACGGCACGGCGGCGGCATATGCGCGCCAGCTGGCGGAGGACGACTGCAGCCTGATAGAACGGTATACGCGGCAGTTTAACTATCCGGAGCAGGAATTTTACAAATCAAAAGCGGATATCGGCAGGATGGGAATCAAGACGTACTTTTGCTCCAATGTGTGCGCGGTCTACCGGAGAGAGATTTTTGAAGAGCTTGGGGGCTTCGCATCCCCGACTATCTTTAACGAGGATATGATACTGGCGGCAAAGGCGGTGCAGTCGGGCTATTCGATCGGCTATGCGGCGAAGGCTCAGGTTGTGCATTCCCACAATTATTCAGGATGGGAGCAGCTTACGCGCAATTTTGATCTCGGCGTTTCCCATGCCCAGTATCCGGGAGTGTTTGAGGGCGTTCCGCCGGAAGGGGAAGGTATGAAGCTGGTAAAGCAGACCGCGGGGTATCTGTTGAAAAAGGCGCCCTGGTTTTTGCCGAAGCTTGTCTGGCAGAGTGGTATGAAATGGCTCGGCTACAGGCTGGGTAAACGCTATGAAAGGCTTCCCGGGCGGCTGGTCGTATTTTTGAGTATGCAGAAGGGTTACTGGCGGAAAACCGAAAAAGACGCGGAGTTTTCACAAAATAAACACAGGTAGCCATTATACTGTATATTATAAAATACAGGCTTTATATGCAGGTATTACAGGAAAATATCCGTAGTGGACAAGAGTACGGCATCAAAAACAAAGAGAGAAGAGGTTGGCGCGATGGGTGACGAATACAATCCGAATCCTCAGGGAGAAGAACCCAGAGAGGATGCGGGAGCGGAAAGAGACGCTTCCCGGTATCAGTATCACGGTTACTATCAGGAACAGGGAGACAGGGAAAACGGTTACAGCGGCTGGAAAAATACGGCGGATGAACCAAAGCCGGAAAAGCGCAGGAAGCATTCGGCGGGGAAGATTATCGCAGTATGTGCGCTGGCAGTCATCTTTATCTGCTGCTGTATCGGCATCAGTTTTCTGGCGGTGAACATACAGGAGCCGGATATGACTACCGAATCGGGGGCACCGGCTTTCGGACAGCCGGACGGCAGTGCGCAGCTGCCGGAAGAAGACTGGAAAGAGCCGGAAAACGGCGACGCTCCGACAGGGACACCGGTTCCGAAAAAGGACGGCGAGATCGCTTCTGCGGGAACAGTGGAGCAGGGCGTGCAAACGGTGGTGACCGATGTGACGGCAGTTGTGGAAGCTGTCATGCCCGCATGTGTGTCTATCACGAATAATTTCGTGGAAGAGGTGCAGGATTTCTGGGGGCAGACCTATTCTCAGAATGAAACAGCGAGCGGTTCGGGCATCATCATCGGAGAAAATGACACGGAGCTTTTGATCGTGACGAACAATCATGTGGTGGATGGCTCGGAGGAGCTTTATGTGCAGTTTATCGACGGCTCCAGCGTAGAGGCACAGGTAAAGGGAACCGATTCGGCTGTGGATCTTGCGGTGATAGCGGTAAAGCTTTCCGGTATCGAGCCGGATACGAAGGCTGCCATATGTGTGGCGCAGATGGGAGATTCCGATAATCTGCAGATAGGGGAGCCGGCGATCGCGATAGGCAATGCGCTCGGATACGGACAGTCCGTGACGACAGGGGTCATCAGTGCATTGAACAGAAGTCTGGAAGTGAGCGAGACGGGAGCAAGCAATGCGCTGATACAGACGGATGCGGCGATAAACCCGGGAAATTCGGGCGGAGCCCTGCTGAATATCCGGGGCGAAGTAGTAGGGATAAATTCCAACAAAATAGGCGGAGCGGCGGTAGAAGGTATGGGCTATGCGATACCGATATCCACTGCAAAACCGATCATCAGTGAGCTGATGCTGCGGGAGACAAAGGATAAGGTAAATGAGGAGGAGCGGGGATACCTCGGCATTTCCTGCATCAATGTGACCAGCGACCTGTCGGCAAACTTCAATATGCCGGAAGGGATTTTCGTGGCGGAGGTCTACGAAGGGACCGGGGCGGAGAGAGCAGGCCTTGTGCGCGGCGATATTATTACGGAGTTTGACGGCATTACTGTAAAAAATCAAAATGAGCTGACTGCCCGGATGGAATATTACAAGGTCGGGGAGACGGTGGAGATAACGATCATGCAGGGAAGCCCGAACGGCTACCAGCCCAAAAAGGTGACTGTCACTTTATCCTCTTACGATGAGTTAGAGGAGGCGAGCCGGAAAAAGCAGCTGGAGGAACAGAAAAATTCCCGGCAGAACAACCGTTTCTGGCCGTAAGAGAGCGGACGGATGTGAAAACAGGACAAGGAGGATAGAAGGTTATGGATGAAAAAGACTTACAGGGTACGAATGGTCCGGAAGGCTCCGACGATAAAAATAAAAAGGAATATGAGGACGTCTGCTTTATCTGCCGCCGTCCGGAGAGCAAGGCGGGAAAGATGTTCCACCTGCCGAACAATATATGCGTATGCGACGACTGCATGCACAAGACGATGGATGCGGTGAGCCAGTTTGACTATCAGGGGATGCTGAACAATCCGGCGATGCTTAATATGCTCAACCAGCAGTTCGATAAAAATGTTCAGATGCCCCATGTTTCAGGCGAAGCAGATGGGGAGGAAGGACAGGAGGATAAGGACGGCAGTTGTGACAGCCAGCAAGGGTTTCCGAAGATAAGTTTTATCAATCTGGGGGATTTTATGGGAGCAGACGGTATTCCCAAAAAACAGAAGCTCAAGAAAAAGAGCGGGGAAAAGAAGCCCCCTCTGGATTTAAAGTCCATTCCCGCACCGCATAAGATAAAAGAAAAGCTGGACCAGTATGTTATCGGACAGGAATATGCAAAGAAAGTCATCTCCGTGGCAGTCTATAATCATTATAAGCGCGTTGCAACGGGGACAATGGACGAGATAGAGATTGAAAAATCCAATATCCTCATGATCGGGCCGACAGGAAGCGGAAAGACGTATCTGGTGAAGACGCTGGCACGGCTCTTGGATGTGCCGCTGGCTATCGCGGACGCAACCTCATTGACGGAAGCCGGATACATCGGCGATGACATCGAGAGCGTGGTAAGCAAGCTTCTGGCGGCTGCCGATAACGATGTGGAGAGGGCGGAACAGGGCATCATCTTTATCGATGAGATAGACAAGATAGCCCGCAAGCACAATACAACGTCCCGCGACGTATCGGGCGAATCGGTACAGCAGGGAATGCTGAAGCTTCTGGAGGGCGCACAGGTGGAAGTGCCTGTGGGTGCCAACAGTAAAAATGCGATGGTTCCGCTGGCAACGGTAAATACCCAAAATATCCTGTTTATCTGCGGCGGCGCATTTCCGGATCTGGAAGAAATCATCAAGCAGCGTTTGCGTAAAAAGACATCGATTGGTTTTGATGCGGAATTAAAAGACCGATGGGACAAGGAAAAGGATATTTTATCAAAGGTATCGGTTGAGGATTTGCGTGCCTTTGGTATGATACCTGAATTTTTGGGACGTTTGCCTGTAATATGTACGTTGGAAGGTCTGAGGAGTGATATGCTTGTCAGAATATTGAAGGAGCCTAAGAATGCGATATTGAAGCAATATCAGAAGCTTCTTGAGCTGGATGAGGTAAAGCTGGAGTTTACGGACGATGCGCTGGAAGCTATCGCGGAAAAGGCGACCCAAAAGGATACGGGCGCCCGTGCGCTGCGTTCTATCATTGAAGAATTTATGTTGGATATCATGTATGAGATACCCAAGGATGATAATATCGGGCGGGTAACCATTACCGGAGATTATATCCGGGGAACGGGCGGACCGCTGATTGACATTCGTCAAAACGGGCATACGCTGGAGGAGATAGACCAGCTCAACAAAGTGTCAGACGCCGGACAGATAGAGGAGAAAACAACGGAAGCGCAGTCTGAATAGTACATGACGGAAAAAAATCTATATATGCATAAATTCCTGCATTCCATCATAAGCTTTGAGCAAATGTGCAGGGAGCGCAGTTTTAAAAGGCGCATCATCCCGAAGGAGTGGAATGGACTGCAGGGATATGATTGTTTCCGAAGATTATATGGGGATTCTTCTGGATTATCTTCCGGGAGAACAGGAGCGCAGCGGCGACTGGTATTGTTACAAGCAGATAGACGGCGCATTGGGCGTTTATTATATGGAGATTGCGAGGGCGATGCCGCTTTCACCGGCAAATTATCTGTACCGGTATATTCCGCAGCTGTACGGTCTGGGAGGATTTCCTGCGATGGGGAGCAGGGAGTTTGACGCAGGACCGCTGGAAGTTTCCGGGATATTGGCGCAGCAGCAGCCTCCGTTGGAGCTGACCGGCCGCAGCGTGGTCATGGCATTTCTGGACACCGGGATTTCATATGAAAACCCGGTGTTTCGCTTTTCAGACGGCAGCAGCCGGATACTGGCGATATGGGATCAGACCGACCAGAGCGGAACGGCGCCGGAAGGTATCGGATATGGTTCGGAATACACCCGCAAAAAAATAAACGAGGCGTTGTTTTCAGAAGATCCTTTTTCAGTCGTGCCGGAGCGGGATGAGAACGGGCACGGAACGGCGATGGCGAGCGTTGCGGCGGGGAGCCGTCTGCAGGAAGGAACGGCGTTTACCGGCGCGGCGCCGGATGCAGACATCGTAGTCGTAAAGCTCCGTCCGGCAAAGCGGTATCTGCGGGAGTTTTATCAGGTTGCGGAGGAGGTTCCCGCTTACAGTGCGGACGATATCATGTTTGCTGTGAAATATGTGCAGCAGTTTGCAGTCCCTCTGTACCGCCCTCTGGTCATCTGTCTCGGGACAGGAACGTCGCTCGGAAGCCATACGGGAGGCTCGCTTTTGTCGGAATACCTGCAGAGCATTGCGGCGCGCATATCCCATGCGGTTGTGATCGGCGGCGGGAACGAAGGAAATACGGCGGGGCATTTCCGGGCGGCGCTGAAAGAGGAGGAGACGAAGGCAGAGATACGGGTAGGGGAAAATGTGCGGGGCTTTACGGCGGAGCTTTGGGGCACGCTTCCTGCTGTATTCCGCATCAGTGTGCGCTCGCCGGGAGGCGAGCTGATACCGGAGACGGATTTCAGGCTCGGTGCGTCCGTGGATTATACGTTTGTATATGAAAAGACGAGGGTACGCATCGATTACATGATGAATGAGACAAATACGGGAAATGAGCTTATCCTGCTGCGATTTACCCTGCCTTCCCCGGGGGTGTGGACGATCAGCGTCAGGGGGCTTCGTTCTCTGTCGGGGAGCATATTCGATCTGTGGCTTTTGCCGAAGCAGTTTCTGGATGGAGAGGTGTCGTTTCTTGCCCCGGATCCGGACGTCACGCTTACGATGCCGTCCTATGCGGAGGATGCGGTGACGGTCACCTCGTATAACAGCGGGAACGGAAGCTTTTTTTACAGATCTGGCAGAGGATTTTCGAGAATGGGGAAGATAAAACCGGATCTGGCAGCTCCCGGAGTGGGCGTGAGCACGGTGAACGGGCCGTACAGCGGCGGTTCCATGGCGGCTGCGCTGACTGCCGGGGCGGTCGCGCAGATGTTTCAGTGGTGCGTTTATGAAAATAATTACAGGCGGATTTCGGGGCGCGGTATCAGGAGCTTTTTGAACCGGGGGGCGCAGAGGCAGGAGCAGGGAGAATATCCCAGCCGGCTGTGGGGCTACGGACGGTTGGACATGAGGAGGACTTTCGATGAAATTGCAGGAAACTATACGGAATAACCATAAGTTTGCAGGAATCGCTGCAGGAATCTTCCTTCTGGATGAGGGCATGAAAAATCATGTGGAGGATTCGGAAGCATTTGATGCGCCGAAACCTGTTCTGGGCGGGAAGGTCATGCTTTCCCGCTATCATAACAGAGGGGCCTTTTTGAATGCGGGTGAAAAAAAGAGCGCCCTTGTGCGCGGTATGTCCGTTGCGCTGACGGCAGCTGTGCTCCTGCTGTTTATCATTTCTCTGGGGCAGAAAGGGAACGGGCTTTTGAAGACGGGGCTGGCGTTTTTGCTGGGCGGCGCATTTTCCAATACATACGACCGGCTTTCCCGGAAATATGTGGTGGATTATATGAGCCTGCGGACCGGAGTGCAGGCGGTGGACCGGGTCGTGTTCAATTTTGCGGATATGTGTATTCTGATAGGGGCGCTTATCCTGCTATTTACATATTGAATAAGTTTGTGGTATGATAGGAAACGAATAATTACTGATTTGTTTAGGAAATCTTGGCGTGATGGATGACGATGCGCCGGGAAGGCAGAGAGAAAAGAATGGAACCGATCATAAAGATTTCAAACGTCAGCAAGACGTTTGCCGGAAAAGAGAATACGGTCGAGGCGCTGAAAAATATCAGCCTCGACATTGAAGCCGGCGATATTTACGGCATCATCGGCATGTCGGGCGCAGGTAAGAGCACGCTCGTGCGGTGCCTGAACTTTTTGGAGAGACCGACTCAGGGCACGGTCTATGTGGAAGGGCAGGATTTGTCCGCTTTGAGCGAAAAGCAGCTGCGTCAGCTCCGCACCCGCGTGGGGATGATATTTCAGAATTTTAACCTGCTGATGCAGGATACTGTGCTGGACAATGTGTGTTTCCCGATGGAAATAGCAGGGATGCCCAAAAAGCAGGCGAGGGAAAAGGCGAGGGAATATCTGCGTATCGTAGAGCTTTCGGAGAAGGAGAAGGCTTATCCGGCGCAGCTTTCCGGAGGACAGAAGCAGAGAGTGGCTATCGCGAGGGCTCTGGCGATGGACCCGAAGATACTTTTATGCGATGAGGCAACGAGTGCCCTTGACCCGACGACAACTAAATCTATCCTTGCTCTTTTAAAAGAAATCAATAAGAAATACGGCATTACGATCGTGATAATAACGCATTCCATGGAAGTAGTGCAGGAGATATGCAGTCATGTGGCAATCATCAATGCGGGGATGCTTGCAGAGAGCGGGACTGTGGAAGAGGTATTTGCTTCCCCGAAATCCCGTGCGGCAAAGAAGCTTGTATTCCAGGGAGAGCAGAAGGTTTCTCTGATGAAGAGCAGGCGCTGTATCCGCATTGTTTTTACGGAAAATTCTTCCTTTGAGCCGGTCATTGCCAATATGGTTCTGGAATGCAGGGCGAGCGTAAATATACTGATGGCGGATACGCGGGATATCGGCGGTATCGCCAGAGGGCAGATGGTGCTCCAGCTTCCTGAGGATGAAGGAACGGCGGAGAAGATGATAGCATATCTGCGCGAAAGAAATCTTACGGTGGAGGAGTTGGATGATTATGTTGAGCAGTAAAGAAATCCTGATGTTGCTGGAAGCGACGGGAACCTCCATCTACATGACGCTGGTATCTACGCTGATGGCGTATGTGATAGGGCTTCCGGTCGGCGTTTTGCTGGTGGTATGCGCTCCGGGAGGATTAAAGCCGAAAAAGGCATTATACAAGATACTGGATATCATTGTAAATATTACCCGGTCCATTCCGTTTTTGATACTGATGATACTGGCGACGCCGCTGGTGCGCCTGATAGTCGGAAAATCCTATGGTGCAAATGCAACCATTATTTCGCTGACGCTGGCGGCTGCCCCGTTTGTGGCGAGGCTTGTGGAATCCTCTCTTCTGGAGGTGGACAAGGGCGTTATCGAGGCGGCGCAGAGTATGGGCGCAGGAGTATGGCAGATCGTGACGCGGGTGCTCATTGGCGAAGCGAGGGTATCTCTGATAGTAGGTTCTACGATCGCGTTGGGAACGGTGCTGGGTTATACGGCGATGTCCGGCGCAATCGGCGGAGGCGGTCTGGGAGATATTGCGATACGGTACGGTTATTCCAGATGGGTGCCGAGCCTTCTTATCACGACGGTCGTGCTTCTCGTTATCTTGATGCAGATCATACAGGCGGTTGGAAACCGGCTTTCCAGGAAGCTGGATAAGAGACAGTCGAGCTGATCTTTTTTGTTCATGACGGCAGAGCAACTTATAGCTGACGGACAGTCTGCAAATAGGTGTTTTGTTGTATGAAATAAATGCTTCCGGTCCATCCGGAAAAGGAGGAGAACTATTATGAAGAAAAAGGTATTGGCACTGGTATGCGCTCTTGCGCTCGGCACAGGCGTGCTCGCAGGCTGCGGCGCTTCTGAGCCTGCGGCGGCAGAGACAGCGGCAGAGAGCGCAGTCGTGGAAACGGCATCAGAAAAAGCGTCAGCTGAGGAAACAAGTGATACAGCCAAAGCTGAGACAGATCCGGCAGAATCCAAAGGCACTGTGACCGTGGCTGCGACAGCAGTTCCTCATGCGGAGATTCTTGAGGCTGCGAAGCCTTTGATGGAAGCGGCAGGCTGGGATCTGGAGATCGTTGTATTTACAGATTATGTGCAGCCTAACGAGGTAGTGGAGAGCGGCGATATCGACGCCAACTATTTCCAGCATGTGAACTATCTGAACAGCTACAATGAAGAAAAGGGAACACACCTTGTAAATGTGGGCGAGATTCATTATGAGCCCCTCGGCATCTATCCCGGCAAGGAGAGCGACCTTACGGCAATTTCCGATGGCGCAGAGATAGCGGTTCCCAACGATACGACAAACTGTGCGAGAGCACTTCTTTTGCTGGAGGCACAGGGATTGATAAAGCTGGATCCTGAAGCAGGCATCACGGCGACAGAGATTGACATCATCGAGAACCCTCATAACATCAAGATCGTTCCTCTGGCAGCAGAGCAGGTGGCACGTACCCTTCCGGATGTTGCGTTTGGCGTGGTAAACGGTAACTATGCGCTGGAAGCAGGGCTGTCCACAGAGGATGCGGTAGCAATCGAGTCGGCTGATTCCGAGGCGGTTCAGGAATATGTGAACGTGATCGCGGTTAAAGAAGGCAATGAGGAGAACGAGGGCGTTAAAGCTCTTGTAGATGTGCTGAAGTCTGACGAGATCAAAACCTTTATCAACGATACCTACAAAGGCAGCGTAGTTCCTTACGAAGGATAAGCTGCGGATGAAAAAGGGCTTTTGCGGATGCCGCAAAAGCTCTTTTTGGACAGGTGGAGGGAGTAATTTATGGCAAAGAGATTTTGGGGATGGCTCGACAGGTGGTGGTTTGTGCTCCTGACAGCAGGGTGCATCGGCACATTTGCGCTCACATTTCTGTTTTTCGGTGAGGAAAGCTATCTGACAGTGCAGGATAATCTGGATCTGTTCGTGGCGCATTTTCAGGTGATGAGCCACTCGGATACCTGGTTTGCACAAGGGGCACAGGTGCCGATGCTGGGCGGCATCAGCAGGGATTGCCTGAGCGGGGAATGGAATCTTTATAATATCCTGTTTGCTTTTCTTCCGGTTTTTCCGGCGTATATGACCGGATACTTTTTGAAGATAGGGATTGGTATGGGTTCGTTTGTGCTGCTTGCAAAGGATATTTATAAAGAAGACTTTGCGAAGTATCGCGGGATAGCGTGGGCAGCGGGGCTCTGCTACGGAATACTGCCATTGTTTCCGGCATACGGAATTGCATTTGCGTCTGTTCCGCTTGCGGTTTTGATATTGCGGAAAATATATTTCGGAGAAGGAAAACTGTGGTATACCGCACTGTTCGGATATCCGTTTTTATCATATTTTTCTTATTTTGGATTTTTTATACTCGCGTATCTGGTGTGTGCGGTGGTCATCTTATCTGTCAGAGATAAAAAAATTTGCGGACGGCTTTTTGGCGCGCTGTTTGTTCTGGCGGCGGGGTATGTCTGTTTTGAATACAGGCTGTTCGGGCAGATGCTGTTTTCGGACGTTCCGACGATACGGGAAACGATGGTGGAGAGCAATCTGGGATTTTCAGAAATTTTAAAGGAAATATGGGGTGCGTTTGTCCAGCCTGTATTCCATGCGGCTTCTGATCATGCGTATTTTGTGCTTCCGGTGTGTGCGGCAATGCTCATCTGGCAGGCAATTCTGGCAGTAAAAAGGCGAAAGGCTATGATGCAGCATAATACACCGATCGGCGCTCAGAATGCTGCGGAAGCGGGAAGCTTCGGAAAAAGCGCACTTTTGTGGACAATTTTATTTATCATATTTAACTGCATCATATACGGTATCTATTTCTGGGGCGGGTTCAGGCGGCTGTTTGAAACGATCGTGCCTCCGCTGAAGGGATTCCAGTTTAACCGGACGGTATTTTTCAATCCGTTTTTATGGTATGCGGCATTTTTTCTGGCGCTGAAATTTTTGTATGACAGGGGAAGAGTATTTTGGAGACGTGCCGCTAATCTGTTGGCATGCATCGGCGTTGCGGTCATCGTAATGACGCCGGCGGTCTATAATGAATTTTATTATACGGCATATCATCAGTTGTATCGGGCGGTAAAACATACGAACGTGAACATGCTGAATTTCCGGGAATATTTCAGTACGGACCTGATGGAGCAGATAAAAGCGGATATCGGTTATGACGGGGAATACAGCGCCGGGTACGGCCTGAATCCGGCAGTTCTTGAATACAGCGGTATCTCTACGTTGGATGGTTATCTGGGCTTTTATCCGCAGAGCTATAAGGAAGAGTTTACAAAGCTTATTCTGCCGTCCTATGAGCGCGTGCCGGAATGGCAGACTTATTACGGGGAATGGGGCGCACGTGCCTACCTGTATGCGGGCAGCGGGGAAAGTATCTATAATCCTTATCGGAATCAGCTGCTGGAGGACAGGCATTTGTATCTGGACAGCGAACAGTTTGTAAAAATGGGCGGAAAATATTTATTCTCCCGATATGAGCTGGATAATGCGGAAGAGCTGGGATTTTTCCTGCGCGGTATATATTCGGATGATGATTCGCCCTATACGGTCTACTTATACGAAATTTGACAAGAAATACGGAAAATGATATACTGAAGAGACGTTGATTCATCCAGCGTTTCATACAGCTGAAAATATTTTGTCCATAGATAAAGATAAGGGGGACATGAAAATGCCTATCAGAATCGAGAATTTTGCCGGAAAATTCGGCTGGAATGCGAGAAAATACTTTCCCAGGCTTGCATCTGCAAGTTATTTGAAGTTTCAGTTTTTAACAAGGGGGAAGGTTCAGCAGGATTATATTGATTACTTTTTGAATGCGCCGGAGGTTCCGCATCCTCATGTGGTAAATCTGGAGACTATCAATCGATGCAATTCTACCTGTGAGTTTTGTACCGCGAACAAAAATGCGGAGAAGCGTCCTTACGCACGGATGAGCGAGGAGCTTTACTACAGTATCATCGACCAGTTGAAGGAATGGGATTACAAGGGACATCTGACCCTGTACGGAAATAACGAGCCGTGGCTGGATACCCGTATTGTGGAGTTCCATAAGTACGCGCGCAAACAGCTTCCGGACTGTTTTATCTTTATGTCTACGAACGGACTGATTCTGGATATCGACAAGGTAAAGTCCATCATTCCTTATGTGAACCAGCTTATTATCAACAATTACTGTCTGGATATGAAGCTGCATGACAATATCAAGGAGATTTATGATTATGTGCAGGCACATCCCGAAGAGTTCAAGGATGTGGATATCCTTATCCAGATGCGTTATCTGAAGGAAGTGCTGACAAACCGCGCGGGCAGCTCGCCGAACAAAAAGGCAACCGAGAAGATCATCAAGGAAACATGTCTGATGCCTTTTACGGATATGTGGATCACGCCCAACGGAAAGCTTGGTATTTGCTGCTGCGATAACTTTGAGGTGACGGATTTTGGTAACTTAAATGAGATTTCCTTAAAGGATGCGTGGAACAGCCCGCTGTACAAGCAGCTGCGTATGAAAGTAAAGGATGGCAGACAGAACTGGGATTTCTGTAAGCATTGTGACTTTATCGACACGAAGCTGCGTACCGATATTGCAAAGGAAGCGATGAAGAAAGCCGGTTACGGAAAGTATACAAAGTAAGACGGTATCGCAGAAGGTATACTGACGCGTTTCGCGGATATACTGACAAAATAAAAACGCACAGAACAGTTTTTTAAACTGGGCTGTGCGTTTTTTGCAGTGCGCCTGGCGCGGAGTGTGCGCCGTAGTGCACACTTTTTACGCTTTTGCTTCGTGATATTCTTTTTCCGTGTTGACGTTCCAGATATTGGAGCGGTCTGAAATGCCATTTAAGATATTGTGCACAGCCTCGAAAGAGGTGCACATGGAGTGGTCGATATTATTGTAGCGGTGCTGGCCGTTTCTTCCGACGCAATAAAGGTTTTCGATGGTATTGAGCCATGCGATAAGAGTGTCGATATCGGAATAGGTATCAAAATAAGCAGGATAAGCTTTTTTAACAGATTCCGAATGAGTATCTATCACGTCCTCGGCGCGGTCTATAAGCCCCATCTTGACCATTTCGGAAACGCCAAGCTTTGAAAAATCTTCGTCGCTCATTTCCCAGAGTTCATCGCCTTCGGTACAGAAATACTCAAGTCCTATCCAGACAGTGTGCTCCAAATCCACAACCATGTAAGGAGACCAGTTGTTGTATACCTGGAAACGTCCCAGCTTTACGGTGCGGTCATGGACATATACCCAGTTGTCCGGAATGATATTTCCTATAGTTTTCATTTTGGTCTTGTTTTTTAAGTTGATCTTCGGAACGAGCACGCCCAGCGTCCGGTAATCGCGGTAAGGCAGTCCGGCAGCGATGGAAGCTTCCTTTGCAGGAACATCGTTCATACCGCCGACAAGATCCTTTAAGGGCATGGAGGAGATAAAGAGATCTGCTTCTGCCTTGATCTGCTTTCCGTCATGCTCATAGGTCAGAGAAGTAATCTTGTCGCCGTCTTTTTCAAAAGAAACGACGCGGCAGTTTTTCAGGATGTGACCGCCGAGCTTTTCAATTTCGGAGGCAGTCACGTCCCAGAGCTCGCCGGGACCTAATTTAGGATAGCTGAACGATTCTATCAGGGAAGTCTCTACATGGCGGTTCTCCTTGTTCGGGAGGAGTTTTCCGAACATATCCTTGATAATGGCAAAGACTGAAAGTCCTTTTGCACGCTGTGCGCCCCAGCTGGGATCTATCTCGCTGGGATGGCGTCCCCAGAGGTTTTCGGTATAGTGTTCGAAAAACATGGAGTAGAGTTTTTTGCCAAAACGGTTGATATAGAAATCCTCGAGGGATTTTTCTTCACGTTTGTGGATGACGGAACAGAGGTAGCTGCATACGGCAACGATGTCGGTCCACAGTCCCATATTTGCGAAGGTTTCCCATTTTAAGCTGATAGGATAATCAAAAAACTTCTTATCATAGTAGATACGGGAAACGCGGTTTCGTTTAAGCATTACACGGTCTTCCTTTTCGGGGTCGGGACCATTGTCAGCCCAGGGCATCGTGCGGTCGAGCTGGATATCGTCCCACGCGGGCTTTCCCTGCATGGGCAGCATCTTCTCCCACCATTCATTGACCTCGGGGACCTTGGAAAAGAAGCGGTGTCCGCCCATGTCCATCCGGTTTCCTTTATAATTGACAGTTTTGGAAATGCCGCCCATATAGGAGCTTTCCTCAAAAACGGTAACTTCATATTCATCTGACTGCTTTAAGAGCTCATAGGCAGCGGTAAGACCTGCAGGGCCTGCGCCGATAATAAACGCTTTTTTCATGAAAAAAATTCCTTTCCGTATCTGAAGTGAATCTCGCAGTCCTGTGCAGGGGGCTGCCGGCAATTGAATTTAGCCATACTTTTCTTATTTTAGCATATCATACCCTCAGTTGACAAGGGGATACGTGTTGATGTCCCTGGATGACTCGTAAAAACGATATAAAAGTGTAAAAATGCGTATAAAAACGGGAAAATATACACTATAAGATAATTTTATAATGAAAATAGTTCAATAATAGTTACTTTAAAAATACGAGCTATATGACTATAATAGGAGACGTGACTAAAATTGCGAGACAATTTTTCACGGGAGGGATAAAGATGAGTTGTATATGGATATCTGCACAGGAATGCAGCAGAAGCGAACTTCTCCGGCTTACGGAGCTGGTAAGACAGGACAGTGGCCTAAAGGTTATCGTGTCGAACAAGCCGCCGTATCCGGGCGGATGTCAGGAGACGTCCGGCAACGAAAATTCCGATTTGCTGATACGGCTGGGTGTCAGGGCGAATTTGAAAGGATTTGCCTATTTGAAAACAGCTGTAAAGATATGCAGGAAGGACAGGGGAGAGCTGGACGGGATAACGAAAAGGCTTTATCCGTCTATTGCAAAAATATACGGAACGTCCGCAGATAAAGTGGAGCAGTCTATCAGACATGCAATCAGGACATCGTGGGACAAAGGCGGGAATGAAGAACAGAGACATGTTTTCGGATATTGCTGCGGAGAAGGAAAAAGACCGACGAATGCGGAATTCATCGGTCATGTGGCAGACCATCTGGATCAGATGGAGAAAATGTTGTTTAGCTGAGGCTTAGCCCTGATCTGGAGGAAGCAGCATTTCAACAAGGCAGCGGGCCGCAGCGCCGAGAGGGCGGGCAGGGTCGCGCACGAGGCAGATATGCCGCTGAGGGATTTCTTCCTTTAGAGGAATGGGGCACACGCGCTTTTCGGCAAGCGCCTGAGCCGCCATTTCTTCGGGCATAAAGGCGAGACCGAGGTTGTGTGTTGCGACCGGGAGTAAGAGGTCGGCGCTGGCCAGTTCAATGTCATAGTGAAGTGTCAGCCCATGCTCTGCGAAAAAGTCTTCGTAGAACTGGTGGGACATAGTGGCGTTGGGGAGTCCGGCGAGAGGATATTTTTTCAGCGCCTTTAAGGAGTTTTTATGGTGGCAGAGCCCGAAAAATCTGGGACCGCCGACAAGAATAGTCCTGACTGGGCGCAGATGCACCGCTATATATGGTTTTTCAATCTGAAATGGAGTAGGGACGACGGCAATATCCGTACGTCCCTCTTTTAGATTGGAAAGAACCTGTGTGGTTACGCCGTTGCTGATGCGGAGTTTGACATCGGGATATTCTTTCTGATACAGGGCAAGCTTATCTAAAAGAAGGCAGTGAAGCGCTGTTTCCGTAGCACCGACGCTGACAGAGCCGCCATGGAGACCGAGGGACATATTCAGTTCTTCCTCTCCCCGGAGGATACGCTCATAGGCGGGAGCAACATAATGGTAGAGAGTTTCGCCCTCGGGAGTCAGAGTGACGCCGCGGCGGGACCGGATGAAAAGCCGGCAGCCAAGTTCGCTTTCCAGATTCTGCATGCTTCGTGTGACAGAGGGCTGGCTGGAGAGCAGGACAGAGGCGGCGCGGGTAAAGTTTTTGTACTTGGCGACATAATAAAAAATGCGGTAATAATCGAAACTGGCGGGCAAAAAAATGCCTCCTTTCTGAAAAAATGGGCAAAGGATTAATTCTATGATACGATTTTGATATAATACGCATATCAGATTTATATTTTTAAATGGAATGTAAATCTAGTATAATACGCCCGGAGCGAATTGAAAAGCATAAGTTTGAAGAAAAGGAGGCATGTGAGTATGGAGCAGTCCATAGAAGAGGTATTAAACCGGCTCGTGGCTGTGGAAGATGCCGCCCAGCAGATGCAGGACGCGGGGGGGGGGCAGAAAAAAGAGCTTGCCGCTCGGACGGAAGAGAAGAAAAAAGCGTTTGACGGCATGCTGGAGCAGGAGACTGCCGACAGGACCAGGGCGCTCAGGGAGCGCATGGAGCAGGAAAAGGCGCGGGAGCTGGAGGCGCTGCGTGAGCAGACGGAAAAACAGCTTTTGCAGATTCAGCATAAGTATGACACCGAGCATGATAAAATCTCGGATGAAATTTTGCAATCCATGATAAGGACGTGAGCAGATGAGTTTATTTCGTTACAGCGGCCTGACGACCAAGGTAAGGGCAATGAGCGGGAAGCTTTTGACAAAGGGGGACTTTGACCAGATAAGCAATCTGCAAAGCGTGCCTGAGGTGATCGGCTGGCTGAAAAAGAAACCGTCCTACGCGGCAGTTCTGGGAAATGAAAATGAGAACGACCTGCACCGGGGGCAGGCGGAAGGAATAATACGGCGTTCCTTCTATGCGGATTTTTCCAAGCTGTACAGATTTTCCAATCTGGAACAGAGGGCGTTTCTGGATGCCTACTTTCAGCGTTATGAGATTATCTGTCTGAAAAACATTGTCCGCGCCATCATGGGAAAGGAAGAAAAGGAGGCGGATACTTCCGATCTGGAGGTGTTTGACAGACATTCATCTTTTTCTTTGCAGCAGACAGCCGCGGCTGAGACGATGGACGCCCTGACGGCGGCGCTGACGGGAACGGTATATGCGGATGTGCTGCGGAATGTAGGCGGAAGCGGCAGGGCGACATTGTTTGACTATGAGTTCGCGCTGGACATGTTTTACTTTAAAAATCTGTGGAAACGTGTCCGCAGAGAACTGAAAAAGGAAGACAGGGAGGCGGTCATCCAGTCTGTAGGGACGCAGATAGATACGCTTAATCTGGAATGGATATACCGTGCGAAACGCTATTACCGGATGGATGCGGCGCAGGTGTATGCGCTCATCATCCCGGTGCATTACCGCCTGAAGCTGGAGGAAGTCAAACGGATGGCGGAAGCTGAGAGCATAGAAGAAATGCTTGCCTGCGTAGGGACGACAAAGTACGGAAAATATTTTCAGGATATAGGATCGATCGATCTTGAACGAGTGGGGACAAACATCCAGGAGGCGGTGCACAGGGCACTGATGGGGCATAACCCTTATTCGGCGGCATGCCTGGAGGTGTACTTATATAAGAAGGAACAGGAAGTACACCGCATAATCACCGCGATGGAGTGTGTCAGATACGGTCTGCCGGCTGAAAAAATCAGAGAATATCTGGCGTAAAGGAAGGTGTGGTAATTGATTGAAAAAATGAAATTTGTAAGCGTTATCGGGCGTAAGGAACAGCTTGATACCGTGACGGAAAAGTATCTTGGCCGGTATGAGATACAGTTGGAGAACGCAGTAGGGGTGCTGAAAAACCTCAATAACCTCACGCCCGGCGTGGAGGTAAACCCCTATCGGGAGCCTGCGGCGAAGGCTGCAGAGATTGCGGCACATTACGGAAGCGACGCGTCGGGACTGACCCGCATGGATGCGGAAAAAGCCGTAGATTTAGTGGTATGGGCGCGGGAGAAGATACAGGAGTCGGACAAAAAGACGGACGGCCTGCAGAATGAGCTGAAAAAGAAAATGGAGCTTCTTGCGGGGATAGCTCCGTATCAGGAGCTTCACTTCGATATTTCCAGAATACTGCATTTCAAGGAGGTGCGTTTCCGGTTCGGACGGCTGCCTGTGGCTTATTATGAAAGGTTAAAGACCTATGCCTACGACGACATGTGTACGATATTCGAAAAGTGCCGTCAGGATGAAAATTATGTCTGGGGCATTTATTTTGTTCCGGCAGCGGAAGCAAAAAAGGTGGATGCCATCTATTCCTCTCTGCATTTTGAGCGGATTTTTGTGGAGGATGCTTATGAAGGAACAGTGGACGAGGCGTGCGAGAGGCTGAGAAAAGAGATTCGTGAGCTGGAAGATGCGGTCGCCGGTGAAGAGGCTGTTTTAAAAAGTGAGCTTGCGTCAAAAAGCGCAGAGCTGTCCTGTGCGGCGAAATCTCTGGCTTATGCGGCGAAGATGTTCGACGTCAGAAAGCTGGCAGCATTTACAAAAGCTAAGAACGAAACGTTTTTCATCCTGTGCGGATGGATGGCCGGAAACGAGGCGAACAGTCTGAAAAAAGAGCTGGAAAACGATCCGTCGATTTTCTGTACATTGGAGGAAAACCCGGACAGGCGCGTGATGGTTCCTCCGACCCGCTTGAAAAACCCGGCGCTCATCCGTCCCTTCGAGATGTTCATCAGGATGTATGGACTGCCGAACTATCAGGAATTTGACCCGACGCTGTTTGTGGCGATCACCTATTCGGTCATATTCGGAGCGATGTTCGGAGATGTGGGACAGGGACTGGTGCTGTTTATCGGAGGCCTGCTTTTATACTTCTTAAAAAAGATGGATCTGGCAGCAATTATCGCGAGCTGCGGATTTTTCTCGACGATATTCGGATTTTTATACGGAAGTATATTCGGCTTCGAGCATATCCTTCCGGCGCTGTGGCTGCATCCGGCTGAGGCGATGACGAACCTGCCGTTTATCGGTACGCTTAATACGGTATTCATCGTAACGATCGCGCTCGGCATGGGCCTGATACTTTTGACGATGGTATTCCATATTATAAATGCGGTCAAGGCAAAAAAGATGGGCGAGGCGCTGTTTGATACGAACGGAGTAGCGGGCATGGTGTTTTACGGAGCGGTCGTTTTGGTCGTTGTGCTGTTTATGACGGGCAACACCCTTCCGGCTGCGGTGGCGCTCATCATCCTGTTTGTGTTGCCCCTGCTTGTCATTGCATGCAAGGAGCCTTTAACCGCACTTCTGGAAAAGAAGAAGCACACGGAGGAATCGGGCGTCGGGATGTTCATTGTGCAGGCGTTTTTCGAACTTTTTGAAGTGTGTCTGAGCTATTTTTCCAATACGCTTTCATTTGTGCGTATCGGTGCGTTTGCAGTCAGCCACGCTGCGATGATGCAGGTGGTGATGATGCTTGCGGGCGCGGAAAACGGGGCATCCCCGAACTGGGCTATCGTGGTCATCGGCAACCTTGTGGTCATGGGCATGGAAGGCCTGATAGTCGGTATTCAGGTACTGCGTCTTCAGTATTATGAATTTTTCAGCCGTTTCTACAAAGGGGACGGAAGAGAATTTAAACCTTATTTTACAAAGGAAGAAAACATTTAAGGAGGTCATTTATCATGGCAAAAATTTTATTATTCGCAGCATTTGCTGCCTGCATCATCGTTCCGTTCCGTGTATTCGTAAAAGGGGAGCAGACAAAGAAGAGATATAAATCCACGCTGGCGTTAAACGGCGTGATGTTTTTCGGGCTGATGTTATTTACAGGCTTCATGATGTTTTCAGGTAATGCGTCCGCAGCAGAGACCGCAGAGGCAACTGCTGCGGCAGCAACCGGATTGTCCACAGGTCTTGGCTATCTGGCAGCAGGTCTGTCCATCGGTCTTTCCTGCGTGGGCGGCGGTATCGCCGTAGCCAGTGCAGCCAGCGCGGCGTTGGGCGCTATCAGCGAGGATTCTTCCATCCTTGGTAAGTCCCTGATCTTCGTAGGTCTTGCCGAAGGTGTCTGCCTGTACGGTCTTATCATTGCATTCATGATCCTGGGTAAGCTTTGATGAAAATGTATCTCATCAGCGACAACATTGACACGCTGACCGGCATGCGGCTGGCAGGCGTGGAGGGCGCGGTGGTCCACGAGAAAGAGGAGCTGAAGGCAGAAATCGACAAGGTGCTTGCCGATAAGGAGATCGGTATCCTGCTTTTGACGGAAAAATTCGGGAAGGAATTCCCGGACATCATCGACCACATCAGGTTGGAGCGGAAATTACCACTCATCGTAGAAATTCCCGACCGGCACGGCACAGGCCGTGCCCCGGATTTTATTACATCTTATGTGAATGAGGCGATAGGGATAAACATCTGACCGACGGGGCTGCCGGCGGTTGGAATTTCCGGAGGATTTATATGACGATAGACGAAAAGCTGCAGCATTTTATGGACGTGACCACACAGAGGGTTAACGCGGAAAATGCAAAACAGATAGAAGATTATAAAAAAGGGCTGGACAAGGTATATGAAAGCTACTGCGAGACAGCCCGCCGCAAGTCTGAGCTTTCCTTAAAACTGAAAGAGGAGAGCCTGGAAAAGCAAAAGAATGCCGACCTTGCAGAAAAGCAGATGGAGATACGGGAAAAGACCGGAAAGCTCCTGCGCGAGCTGGATGAAAAGCTTTACTCCGAGGTAAAGGGAAAGCTGGAACGTTTTATGGCGACAGGAGATTATGAAAGATATCTGGTCGCACAGGTGAAAAAAATCCTTGAGTTTGCAGACGGTGACGATGTGGTGATATATATCGACCCTGAAGACATCGCCCGTAAAGGGGCGGTTTCTGCAGGAGCGAATACGGCGCTGACTGTGAGTGAATACAGCTTCGGCGGCGGTGTGCGCGCGGTCATTGAAAAGCGCGGTATCCTGATAGACCAGTCCTTTAACACCAGGTTAAAAGAAGCCTTTGAAGGAAAGGAGGCGAGCCAGAGATGGAAAAGTCTTTAAAAATATACGGCATTAACGGCCCGCTCGTAACCGTAAAGGGCAGGACTGATCTGAAAATGAGCGAAATGGTATATGTGGGCAGCGAAAAGCTGGTAGGCGAGGTAATTCGTCTTTCTCCCGAACTTGCGACCATTCAGGTATTCGAAGAGACGTCAGGCTTAAAGCCCGGAGAGCTTTTGTACCCTACAGGTGCAACTCTTTCGGTAACGCTGGCGCCGGGCATTGTTTCGAACATTTTTGACGGTATTGAGCGTCCGCTGGCGGAGATAGAGAAAAAATCCGGTAAATATATTGACAGGGGATTTTCCATGGATTCCCTTGATACACAGAAGAAATGGCAGACTAAAATGTGCGTAAAGCCGGGCGAACGGGTGAGCGGAGGAACGATCATCGCGGAAGTGCCCGAGACTCCTGCTATTACGCATAAAGTCATGATACCGCCCGATATGGAGGGTATCGTGGAAACAGTCGTGCCCGATGGCGAATACACGATAAACGACACACTCGTGACGCTGATGAAACCCGATGACAACGTGGTCAGCCTGACGATGACTCAGAAGTGGCCCATCCGCGTGCCCAGACCTAATGCAAAACGCTATCCGGCATCCCGGCCGCTCGTGACAGGGCAGCGTATTCTGGATACGCTGTTCCCTATTGCAAAGGGTGGAACGGCTGCTATTCCCGGAGGCTTTGGTACCGGTAAGACGATGACGCAGCATGCAATCGCAAAATGGTCTGATGCGGACCTTATCGTTTACATCGGCTGCGGCGAGCGCGGCAATGAGATGACGGAAGTACTGGAGGATTTCTCCAAGCTGATAGATCCTAAATCAGGCAATCCGATGATGGACAGGACCGTGCTCATTGCGAATACCTCCAACATGCCCGTGGCGGCGCGTGAGGCGAGCATTTACACAGGTCTGACACTGGCAGAGTATTACCGCGACATGGGTTATCATGTGGCTATCATGGCGGATTCTACCTCCCGCTGGGCGGAGGCGCTGCGCGAGTTGTCCGGTCGTTTGGAGGAAATGCCTGCAGAGGAAGGCTTTCCGGCATATCTGGCGAGCCGCCTTTCCGCATTCTATGAGAGAGCCGGCATGGTGGAAAACTTAAACGGGACAGAGGGGAGCGTGACCATCATCGGTGCGGTATCCCCGCAGGGCGGCGATTTTTCGGAGCCGGTTACTCAGAATACGAAGCGTTTTGTGCGCTGCTTCTGGGGACTGGACAAGAGTCTTGCCTATGCGAGACATTTCCCGGCAATCAACTGGCTGACCAGCTACAGCGAATACCTGCCTGATCTGGCAAGCTGGTATGCGGACAATGTGGGAGCGGAGTTTATCGACGACAGAAACCAGCTTGTGGCGATATTAAATCAGGAAAGCAGCCTGATGGAGATAGTAAAGCTGATAGGAAGCGATGTCCTGCCCGACGATCAGAAGCTGACGCTGGAGATAGCGAGAGTGATACGGCTCGGATTTTTACAGCAGAATGCCTTCCATCCGCAGGATACGTCCGTACCTCTTGCAAAACAGCAGAAGATGATGGAAACGATACTGTATCTGTATGAGAAATCAAAGGCGCTTGTGGCGATCGGCATGCCGGTATCTGTCCTGAGAGAGGATAAGATATTTGACCGCGTCATTTCCATTAAGTATGATGTGGAAAATGACCGGCTGGATAAATTTGACGATTACAAAAAGGCGATCGACAAGTTCTATGACGACGTGATCGCCCGCAACGCATAACAGGCGGAGGTAAAAAATGGCAATAGAGTATTTAGGCTTGAACAGTGTCAACGGTCCCTTCGTTGTTTTGGAGGGCGTAAAGGGCGCTGCTTATGACGAGATCGTGGAGATCGTGGCGGACGGCAAAGAAAAGAAGCTGGGCCGTATCGTGGAGATAAACGAGGATAAGGCGGTCGTGCAGGTGTTTGAAGGGACGGACAACCTTTCCCTGAAAAATACGCACACCCGTCTGACAGGGCATCCGATGGAGATAGGTCTGACGGACCAGCTGCTCGGCAGGACATTCAACGGTATCGGCGAGCCGATAGACAATCTGGGCGAGGTGACGGCGGAAACGTACGCTGATGTAAACGGAAAACCTTTAAATCCGGTTTCCCGAGAATATCCCCGTAACTATATCCGTACCGGTATCTCTGCGATAGACGGTCTGACAACACTGATACGCGGGCAGAAGCTCCCGATCTTTTCAGGAAACGGACTGCCTCACGACCAGCTGGCGGCGCAGATCGTGCGTCAGGCGTCTCTGGGCGAAGACTCTGACGAAAAATTCGCCATCGTATTTGCGGCGATGGGCGTAAAGTATGATGTTGCGGAATATTTCCGCCATACGTTTGCAGAGAGCGGCGTTTCCGACCATGTGGCGATGTTTTTAAATCTGGCGAACGACCCGGTGGTAGAGCGTCTCATCACCCCGAAGGTGGCGCTGACTGTTGCGGAGTATCTTGCGTTTGAAAAGCATATGCACATTCTGGTCATCCTGACGGACATGACCTCCTTTGCGGAGGCGATGCGCGAGGTTTCTTCCAGCAAGGGCGAGATTCCCTCCAGAAAGGGATATCCGGGCTATCTGTATTCGGAACTTGCGACGCTCTATGAGCGCGCGGGCATCGTGGAGGGCATCAACGGCTCTGTGACCCAGATTCCGATACTGACGATGCCGAATGACGATATCACGCATCCCATCCCCGACCTGACAGGCTACATCACGGAAGGACAGATAGTTCTGGACAGAACGCTGCACGGACAGGGAGTGTATCCGCCTATCAACGTGCTGCCGAGCCTGTCCCGTCTGATGAAGGACGGTATCGGCGAAGGCTATACGAGGGCGGACCATCAGGCGGTGGCAAACCAGCTGTTTTCCTCCTATGCAAAGGTAGGGGACGCAAGGGCGCTGGCGAGCGTTATCGGCGAGGACGAGCTTTCCGAGCTGGATAAAAAATATCTGGCGTTCGGCAAGATGTTCGAGAAATATTTTGTCGGTCAGAGGGAAGAAGAAAACCGTACTATCATAGATACGCTCGAGATAGGCTGGAGCCTTCTTCGGATGCTGCCGAGAGAGGAACTGGACCGCGTGGATACGAAGATACTGGACGAGTATTATGACCAGGAAGGGCGTCGCTTAGAATAAACAGTTTCAATTTTCCGAAAAGGAGATATGCATGAATACAAACGCATTTCCGACAAAGGGAAACCTGATGCTGGCAAAGAGCTCTCTGGAGCTTGCAAAGCAGGGCTATGAGCTGATGGACAAAAAGCGGAATATTCTGGTGCGCGAGCTGATGAACCTCATCGAGGAAGCAAAAACGATACAGTCGGAGATAGATTCGACTTTTACAGAGGCGTATCAGGCGCTGCAGCAGGCGAACATCGAAGTCGGGATACACTATGTTCAGGAGATAGCGCAGGCTATCCCGGCGGAAGAGACCGTCCGTGTGAAAACACGCAGCATCATGGGCACTGAAATTCCGCTGGTGAGCTGTGAGGAGGATAAGAGCATCCCCTATTACGGCTTTTACAATTCCAGCGCGGCAGTGGACCTGGCGCGGGAGCGCTTTTTAAAGGTAAAAGAGCTTACCGTCCGATTGTCTATGGTAGAAAATTCCGCTTACCGTCTTGCTATGAATATCCGCAAGACCCAGAAGCGTGCCAACGCGCTGAAAAACATCACGATACCGACCTACACCGTTCTGGTGCGCGACATCAGCAACGCGCTGGAGGAAAAGGAACGCGAGGAGTTCACGCGGCTGAAGGTGATAAAAAGGAATATGAATAAATGAGCAGAAATCCGGGAAAGAACAAATTTATGTTTTTTCCCGGATTTTTTCTTTGCAAGCAGGTGCGGGCACTGCGGAAGCTGTGATATAATTTAGAAAATAAAACAGGCGGTAGGATTTGCAAAGCAGCTCATACCATATCCTGCCGGGAGATAGAAAAGCTGATGCGGCTGGATGTGTACCTTGTCTTAAAACTAAGAAACGGCGTCTGTCTGCCTGTATGGAAGACTGGATTTCAGAAAGGCGGGTGGGAGGATGCAGTTGCCGCCATACGCGTCTGTTCAAAATCACGCGCGCTAAAAGCGGAAAGTCAAAAAGAATAGGGCTTGCCCTTAAAACCTCCCTATGGTATAATATTCGCAGCGGGCAATGATAAAAAATTAACAATTAGAAAAAGAGAGCCCGAATACAAGGCATTTTCAATTGAATGGAGGAAAAGACATGGCTAAGAAAATTGTTTTAGCAGGCGCTTGCCGTACAGCGATCGGCGTAATGGGCGGAACACTGAGCACGACTCCGGCAACGGACCTGGGCGCTATCGTTATCAAAGAAGCACTGAACAGGGCAGGCGTTCCCTCTGATCAGGTAGATCAGGTTTACATGGGCTGCGTTATCCAGGCAGGTCAGGGACAGAACGTTGCGCGTCAGGCTTCCATCAAGGCAGGTCTTCCGATCGAGACTCCTGCAGTTACCATCAACGTTGTATGCGGTTCCGGTCTGAACTGTGTAAACATGGCTGCAGAGATGATCGCAGCAGGCGACGCTGATATCGTTGTAGCAGGCGGTATGGAAAACATGTCTATGGCTCCTTACGCAGTGATGCAGGGCCGTTACGGCTACAGAATGAACGATGGCAAGCTGGTAGATACCATGGTTCATGATGCCCTGTGGGATGCGTTCAATGATTATCATATGGGTATCACAGCAGAGAACATCTGCGAGAAGTGGGGCCTGACAAGAGAAGAGCTGGATGCTTTTGCTGCAAAGTCCCAGCAGAAGGCTGTTGCTGCTCAGGAAGCAGGCGCGTTCGACAAGGAAATCGTTCCTGTAGAAGTTAAGAAGAAAAAAGAGACAATCGTTTTCAATAAGGATGAAGGTCCCCGCCCCGGCACGACAGCTGAGAGCATCGCGAAGCTTCGTCCTGCATTCAAGAAAGACGGCATCGTAACAGCCGGCAACTCTTCAGGTATCAACGACGGCGCTGCAGCAGTTGTTGTTATGAGTGAAGAGAAGGCAAAAGAGCTGGGCGTTAAGCCTATGGCTACATGGGTAGCAGGTGCTCTGGCAGGTGTTGCTCCTGAGATCATGGGTATCGGCCCTGTTGCTGCAACCCGTAAGGTTATGGACAGAACCGGCATGAAGATCGAAGACTTCGATGTTATCGAGGCAAACGAGGCTTTCGCTGCTCAGTCCGTAGCAGTTCAGAAGGAGCTTGGCTTTACAGATGAGCAGCTGAATCCTAACGGCGGCGCAGTTGCCCTGGGTCATCCGGTAGGCGCATCAGGCTGCCGTATCCTGGTAACCCTGCTGCATGAGATGGAAGCAAAAGACCTGAAGAAGGGTCTGGCTACTCTGTGCATCGGCGGTGGCATGGGCTGTGCTACAATCGTAGAAAGAGACTAAGGGATATCTCCCTTATATTCGGAGAATGCCTCCTTTTCAGGGACATTCTCCGCGTCATGTAAAAAAACAAGCAGGAGGAAGACAATGGAATTCGTATTGTATGAACAGAAAGGTCAGTATGCGATCATCACAATCAATCGTGAAAGAGCGCTGAACGCCCTTAATTCCACCGTTCTTGACGAGTTAAACGAGACTCTGGACAATGTAAACCTTGACGAGGTAAGATGCCTGATACTGACCGGTGCAGGACAGAAATCCTTCGTTGCAGGTGCAGATATCGGTGAGATGAGCACCCTGACAAAAGCGGAAGGCGAAGCTTTCGGCAAGAAGGGCAACGATGTATTCCGCAAGCTGGAGACTTTCCCGATACCCGTAATCGCAGCAATCAACGGCTTTGCTCTTGGCGGCGGCTGTGAGATATCCATGAGCTGCGATATCCGTATCTGTTCCGAGAATGCTGTATTCGGCCAGCCTGAGGTTGGTCTGGGCATTACACCCGGTTTCGGCGGCACACAGAGACTTGCGCGTCTGGTAGGTGAAGGTATGGCGAAGCAGATGATCTACACAGCACGTAACATCAAGGCTGACGAGGCATACCGCATCGGTCTGGTAAATGCAGTATATGCTCAGGAAGAGCTGATGCCTGCAGCTGAGAAGATGGCTTCCACCATCGCAAAGAATGCTCCGATCGCAGTCCGCAACTGCAAGAAGGCTATCAATGACGGTATGCAGGTAGATATGGACCAGGCGATCGTTATCGAAGAGAAGCTGTTCGGCGACTGTTTCGAGAGCGAGGATCAGAGATACGGCATGGCTTTCTTCCTTGACAAGAACAAGGAGAAGGTAAAAGAGCCTTTCAAGAACTGCTGATTTTTCTGAAAAACAGAATATTCATATATCATTTTAGGAGGAGACTATCATGAAGGTAGGTATTATTGGCGCCGGCACAATGGGTTCCGGTATCGCACAGGCATTTGCCCAGACAGAAGGCTACGAAGTATTTCTTTGCGACATCAATGAAGAGTTCGCTGCAAACGGCAAGAAGAAGATTGCAAAGGGCTTCGAGAAGAGAATCGCAAAAGGCAAAATGACTCAGGAAGCTGCTGATTCCATCCTTGCAAAGATCACAACAGGCGTAAAAGATATCTGCACAGACTGCGATCTCGTTGTAGAGGCTGCTCTGGAGAACATGCAGATCAAGAAGCAGACATTCAAAGAGCTGCAGGATATCTGCAAAGCAGACTGCATCTTCGCTACCAACACATCCTCTCTGTCCATCACAGAGATTGGCGCAGGTCTGGATCATCCCGTTATCGGCATGCACTTCTTCAACCCCGCTCCGGTTATGAAGCTGGTTGAGGTTATTGCAGGTCTGAACACTCCTGATGAGGTTGTTGAGAAGATCAAAGCTATCTCTGTTGAGATCGGCAAGACTCCCGTACAGGTAAACGAGGCTGCAGGCTTTGTTGTAAACAGAATCCTCGTTCCTATGATAAATGAAGCTATCGGCATCTATGCAGAAGGCGTTGCATCTGTAGAAGATATCGATACAGCTATGAAGCTGGGCGCTAATCATCCCATGGGACCTCTGGCTCTGGGCGATATGATTGGTCTGGACATCGTTCTGGCTATCATGGAAGTATTGCAGACTGAGACAGGCGACACCAAGTATCGTCCTCATCCCCTTCTGAAGAAGATGGTACGCGGCGGACAGCTGGGCCAGAAGACAGGTAAGGGCTTCTACGATTACACAAAATAATAAACTAAGAATGGCGGGGCGGCCGCAAAAGTGCGGCTGCCGCATTCTTCACTAGGAGGAATTATAAAT
>OBXC01000027.1_pt1 | contig 161820 bp, 130 predicted proteins | sample 1538111 | NCBI WGS metagenome assembly OBXC01 (sample SAMEA2580137, study PRJEB22360) | human gut metagenome | biome: human gut; feature: human-associated habitat; material: faeces | place: Denmark | collected 2008/2010
CGCAGTTGTGGCTCCCATCTTCGCGGGCGCATTCCCCCCGCCCGCCGTTACCGGCGGTGTTGTCGGCAGTATGTTCCTGAGTATGAAAAAAGGAGTGTCCCGCGGTATTTTCTCCAATGAGGCCGGACTCGGTACCGGTTCCATCGCCCATGCATGCGCCGACACAAAGAAACCGGTCAAACAGGGATTCTTCGGGATCTTCGAAGTCTTCATGGATACCATCGTCATCTGTACGCTGACTGCGCTGGTCGTACTTTGCAGCGGCGTGCCGATCCAGTACGGCGTGGATGCCGGAGCAGAACTGACGATCCAGGGATTCATCGCCACATATGGAAGCTGGGTTTCTTTATTTACAGCCGTTGCCATGTGCTGCTTCGCCTTTTCCACGATCATCGGCTGGGGACTGTACGGTGCACGGTGCATTGAATTTCTGTTCTCCGCAAAAGTCATCAAGCCGTTCATGGTCGTATATTCTCTTGTTGCGATCCTCGGAGCGACAGCCAACTTAGGGCTTCTCTGGAGCATCGCGGAAACGTTCAACGGACTGATGGCGATCCCGAACCTGATCGCAGTCTTCCTCTTGTCCGGTACGGTTGTAAAACTGGTGAAAGAATATTTTGCCGGGGAGGGGAAAACGGGAAACTGAATTTTCTCCCCCATCTAAAAAACCAGTCAATCATCTTCCACTCGATGATTGACTGGTTTTTTCACCCAATCCGCCCATGCATTTTCTTCCAGTAGAACAGGTACGAGATCCCTCCCGGAATCCCGATCCATAAAAGCATCGCGATCAATGAGATCTCCTCCATCCGATCACTTGTAAAAGAACAGGCAACGTACAGAAGCGCCAGCGGCAAAGACAGGATTCCAAGGATCCGATGTGCCAGATTCCATGTCTCCTCGTCCCGAACAGTCCAAGGCAGTCTTAACCCCGTATGCCTTGTAAACGGAAGTTTCGGCGATACCATGCCCGCAAAGATCATCACACAGGCAACAAGAAACACTGCAAACATCTGCTCATGCTGTGCCGAAAAAGTTATCACATCCGAAGCCGTGAGCACTGCCAGCAACATTCCCAGAACCAACACCACCGCATTAAAAACAGTTGTGATACGCAGCACTTTTAACCGCATATCCTCTGTCGTCACACTGGTCAGCAGTGTCAGATTACGGTACAGGATCACAACAGCCGCCAAAATACATACTCCGGATAAGAAAAGTGATACCGCCTCCTGCTTGATCGCAAGCGAAAGAAACATCGCGGCAAATGATAAAAACAAGATCAAGCCGCGCTTCTCCCCCGCCTGTTTCATCCGGTCTTCTTTGCGATGCAGCCCGGCAAGCTGTTCATTTACTCTGGCAAGTTCTTCTGTCAGATCTTCCATATCCGTCTGCTCCACCTCTGCACCGAGCAATTTACTGACCGGTACTTCCAAAAGCTTGGAAATCCCGATCAATGCTTCCGCGTCCGGCACCGATTTTCCAGTTTCCCACTTCGAGACTGTCTGGCGCACCACATGAAGCCGCACCGCCATTTCTTCCTGACTGATCCCTTTTTCTTTCCGGTATTTTCTTATATTATCGTTGATCATATCTTCTCTTCCTCTCGCTTAAAAATGCAGTACCGGAAGTATCTTTCTGCTCCGATACACTGTTCCTGCCACCGGTGAGCAAAGAAAGCTACGCTCTCCTTGCACACTGATGGTATACAAAAAAGAGAAAAATTACAAGCAACGAAATTTAACATCCCGGGATTTTGGGGATTTTCTCATCTACAACGGATACACATTCATCCGCCGGATCAATCCTTCCTCCGTCAGTTCCGCCAGTACCGCACAGACCGGAACGATAAATTCTCCATATTGAATGAAATACCAGACCATATCGTCACTCTTATATTCCACGCTTGTGATCGGGAACGGACCGCGGTTAAATCCAAACCGGTGATGATACATCATCTCGATCGCCATGCGTCCCTCGAGATGTACCGTATCTCTCCCGATCTTCAACTGGGAAGAATCGTGCAGGACACCGTATTTATCAAACAGATCCGCCAGTTCCACATTGTTTCCGATCTTCATGCAATGCACAAAGCGTTCCAGAACTTCTCTCTTTTTACTTTGATTCTCTCTGCCGTTCTCCATAGTTGGTCTCCTTTCCGCTAAAACCGTTCCGACCGGAGAAGCGCGTCGATTCCCCCGTCCACGAACAAGATCACACCGTTGATTCCGCTTGCCTCCGGCGAAACCAGGAAGAGCATCGCATTTGCAATCTCTTTTGCATCAAGAAATTCCCGTTTTCCGTATCGTGTCGGGATCGGGATCAATAACGCCGCATCCATCTGCGCGTCGCTCATTCCCTGCGTCATCGGCGTGGACGTATTGCCCGGCGCGACCGCATTGATCCGAAGCCCGTCTACCGCCCAGGACGGCGACACTCTCCTGACCCATCTTGCCAGCGCATGTTTGCTGGAACTGTATGCGGATGCACGCATCTCCTGCGGAATCTCTCTGGCATATTCCAGCACCCGTTTTTCATCCATGACATTGGAGATCATGTCTACCCAGTCCGGACGCACCGTCTGATTGGTGATTGAATTAGAAGAAGTCACAACACAACAGCCCCGCCTTTTGATCAAAAGATCCCGGACGCCCTCCGCCATCTCCACGCACGCAAAAAAATTCAGTGCAAAGATCATCTCCGCGGAGCGTGTCGGACCTACTCCCGCATTACAGATGATCCCGTCGATCCCATCCGGAAATTTTTCGTGGATCGCGGCAAGCGCCGCCTGTCTCTCGGATGATTTCGACAAATCCGCACAGAAATCTCCATCACGATAATCCACATTGTATACGATATGCCCTTTTTCCCTCAGCCCGTCCCGTGCCTGTGCGCCAATTCCGGTCGTTCCACCTGTGATCACAAAGATTCCCATAAACTTCCTCCTTTTATCCTTTTCTGAATTCATACATTGTTGCTTCCAGTATATAAGAAAAAAGAGTCGGAATAAGTTGTCGCAACAACTTTCTGACTCTTTTTTAATCATAATCCTAAGATTAAAAGGCATCTTGAATATTGATAAACTTTTATATCTCTACAGTTTCTTCACAGCGGCGATATAATTCCGCATCCAATATCCGGAAATGATTCTTTCGGCAGAAGATCAGATGTTCCTGCTCCATTTTCCGTAGTTCATGGGAAAGCGCACTCCGGTTTACACAGAGATATTCCGCCAGTTCCTCCCGGTTATACAGAATATCAAATTCATCACTGCCCCGCAGATTACGTTGGATTGCAAGGAATGTAAGGATCCGTTCTCTGAGTCCGTTCCGCGAGAGAATCTCGATCTTGTTCATCTGCCGCAGGTGCTCCCCGGCGATCAACGCCAGCACACTCTCCATCATCAGCAGACGTTCCGGCTCCGGAATCCATCCCGGTTTCGCCACCTTTTCATAATCGATCAGATAAACCCTGCAGTCCTGCTGTGCTGTGACATAGTAAGTGCAGATCTGCTTTTTCGTCGCCGCAATGTCGACCCCCACCATATAAGACGGAAGAAATTTCAGAAGCAAACTTTGTCTTCCATCCTGATATAACTTTGTCGCGCTTAATTCTCCATATTCCACGATCGCAAACTGCTCCACTTTCTCTCCGTCCCGAAACAGTATCTCCCGCTTCTTCAGATCCAGACAGTGGGGCGAAAGTTGTTCAAAAATCTCCATCCCCCGATCTCTGGATATCTGTTCAAAAATCCGCGCTTTCAAAATAATATCCCTATTCATTTTCGTTTTTCCCCTCTGTCGATCAGCCGCTGGATATGGATCGCAACGTATGCCGTTTCCTCATCGGAGATCCGATAGTTCGTTTTCTTTCTAAGATAGCTCCGCACCTCCTGCGCGACCTCAAATGCTTCCGGATAATCCTTTTTGATCTCCTTTGCCCAGCGCTCGCCCGTCCCCTGATATGCTTCTTTTTTCTCTGCGCGGGCGATCAGACACCGCATATGCTGCACAAAACGTTCGTATGAAAATCCGGACTCACGGAATTCGATCTCCGCCGACTCCTTGACCAGCCTGACGATTTCCGGAACATAGTCCTCCATTTTCCCCACTCCTCTTTACTCTGTATAAAACACTTTACCACTCGATAACGCACTCCCCGGGGCAGCACGCTTCCCTTAGCCCGCTGGTATTTTCCCCGGGACAGCGCGTTTTACTCTGTCCGCAGCGCTGTCACCGGATCGCTCTTCGCCGCTGTCCGCGACGGGATCAAACCGCCCAAAAGGGTCAGTACGACGCTGAGTAAGATCAGAATGATCGCCGGAACGACCGGAAGTACCGCGCTCACATCATTGTTTCCTGCCAGATGATGGATCAGCGCATTTCCCGGGATCAACAGCAGAAGCGTCACCACGATCCCGATCACTCCGGCGCACAGTCCGATGATAAATGTCTCCGCATTAAATACCTGAGACACATTTCCTTTGGATGCCCCGATCGCGCGCAGGATTCCGATTTCCTTTTTTCGCTCCAGCACGCTGATATAAGTGATGACTCCGATCATGATCGACGAGACGATCAGCGAGATTGCCACAAATGCGATCAGCACATAACTGATGATATCGATGATATTGGTAACGGAAGACATCAATGTTCCGACCGTATCGGTATAAGTGATGACCTGCTCCTCTTTTCCGGCTTTCTCCATCTTCTGATTGTAATCGTCAAGGATCTGTACGACCTGTTCTTTGCTCTCAAAATCTTTCGGGTAAATATTGATGCCGCTCGGAACCGCAAAATCGATATATCCCAGTTTTTTCAGGTTGCCGTCATAAGAAGCTTCCTCCGCAGTGCCCATGGACATCAGAAGTTCTTTTAACTCTTCCTCATCCATGCCCATCTCAAACGCGCCTGCAAATGCGTCCGCATCGATCGACAATGCATTTCCCATTGCGCTCTGCAGCTGGCTTCCGACCTGTGTCATCGCCTGACGCATCACATTTTCCAGATTTCCGGTGATCTGCGCGGCGATCTGCTGCATCGCGGAGGTGATCTGTGTCTGCAATGCCTGACCGACTTCCGTCGAAAATGTTCCCATCACTTCTCCCATGTAATTCTGCAGGGAGGTGGTCACTTGTTCCTCCACACTCTGCATATCGACGATCCCTGCGATCCCCTCCGTCAAAATCTGTTTGCCGGATTCCGTGTTCAGATATTCGGTAAAATGATCGTCCATCTTCGATGGATCCGGAAGTCCGTTCGCTTCCGCATATCCCTGATAGCCTGCTGCCAGATCTGCCGCAAGCGTCTCCAACTGCCCGAACGGGATTGAAATATCTCCCTCGATCTCAAAAATCTGATCCGACCATTTTGCCATGATCTGCAAAGCGCCCTCGGTCTGCAGATATTCCATCATATATTTGTCCGCCTGATTTTCCACGTCTTCTTTTCCGGCGACATATTCCAGATAGCCGCTCATCAGTTCCTGCTGCATCGCCTGCATATTTTCGACCGAAACATGGACAGATCCACTGTTTTTGATGATCTCTCCGATATGTTTGGAGAGGGTCGCTTTCGCATCGTCGGTCGTCAGATAATTCAGGAACGCTTCGCCAAGTCCCGAATAATCCGCCTGCGGATTCTCTGCCGCATACGCCTGATAGCCCTCCATCAGCTTCTGCGCCGTCTGCGCCATACCCTCAGCAGATACATTTAACTGGATCCCCGACATCAATTCTCCGAGATCAAACGGCGGGAGGCTGGAAAGATCGATCTCCACCGCGCTTAAATCGATCGCGCCGGACAGATCCAGAGACGCCGCCCCTGTCTGAAATGCATCGGAGAAGTCCAGATTTCCAAGCCCTCCTGCCAATGCGCTCTCATCAAATGTAAATGCATTTTTCAAAGCATCTTCATTCACGGTAAATAAAGAATTCATATCCAGCACTTTATTGCCGTTCTCTGCTCCAAATTCTTCATTCGTGAAGACGTCGGTATTTTTATTGGCAAGCTGTTGTTTTACGATCTCGCTCTTCTCCGCATTTTCCGCCACATGCTTTGTAAGCGACGCCGGATACGCGATTCCCGGTGTCAGCGCGGACGCGTTGGCATCCTCCGCCGGCTGTACCACGCCGACGATCCGGATATCCTCGCCGTCTGCAACAAGCTGTTTCATATACGTCTGATTGTCCGATTTATCTTTCCATACCTGATATTCCGGATCATACTCATAATAATCGGAACTGTTGACCAGTTTAAATTCTTTTCCGAGGAAATCATCGTATGTATAAGCGCCCAATTCCTCCGGCGTCTCGACGTCCTCCTCCTTTAAGAACTGCTGTACCATCGTATCCAGTTCTTTGGAATCCCGCAGTCCCATCGTATAAAGCAGCATATCGCTGACACTGCCGCCGGATGTCAGTACGACGACGCATTCGTTGTAGGCTTCCGGCCAGCGTCCCGCACGCACGTCGTATTGTTCTTTATATAGGTTCTCGTTTTCCGGCATTTCATAAAAGGTATTGGTGCTCATCATCGACGACATCATACTGTTGGTACTTGCAGACGAGCCAAGTCCCATTGCGGAAAAAGATTTGTCCGGATGTACCTGCCGGATGCCGTCTCCTTCCTGGCGGAAGATCTGCGGCGTCACGCCGTAAGAATATTCCACCGCATTCGTGTATGACTCGATCCCGCTTTTTCCGCTTTCCAGATAAGATTTCAGAGAACCGAGATCATTGGAATCCATCGTGGAAAACATATCCGTCACCATCTCGATCACACGGACGTCTTGTTCTCCCACCTCTTCTTTCGTGTTCGTCGGATCAACCGCCAGCATCGCCGTCATGTCCACTCCGGTACTCTGGATCTGGAGCGGATATTCCGACAGCGTCTCTTCCTCCACCGACTGAATGTATCCGTCTACTCCCGCGGACAGCGACAGGATCGCCGCGATCCCGATGATTCCGATCGATCCCGCAAATGAAGTCAGAAGCGTCCGTGCTTTCTTCGTCCGCAGATTGTTAAAGCTCAAGGACAACGCCGTCAGAAATGACATCGACGATTTTCCCATGTTCTGATGTTCCGGCTCGGCAAGCGTCGTTTCATCCACGATAAATTCATCCGTATCCGAGCGGATCTTTCCGTCTTTCAAGTTGACGATCCGGGTGGCATATTCCTCCGCCAGTTCCGGATTGTGGGTGACCATCACGACGAGCCGGTCTCTCGCCACTTCCTGCAGAAGTTCCATGACCTGAATACTCGTCTCGCTGTCCAACGCCCCGGTCGGCTCATCGGCAAGCAGGATATCCGGATCGTTGACAAGGGCGCGGGCGATCGCCACCCTCTGCATCTGTCCGCCGGACATCTGGTTCGGTTTTTTGTGGAGCTGGCTTCCGAGCCCTACCTTTTCCAACGCCTTGACCGCGCGCTCCCGCCGCTCACTTTTCCCGATGCCCGAGATCGTCAGCGCCAGTTCCACATTTGCCAGAACGGTCTGGTGTGGGATCAGGTTGTAACTTTGAAAGACAAATCCAATCGTATGGTTCCGGTAGGAATCCCAGTCTCTGTCTTTGTATTTTTTGGTCGAAATGCCGTTGATGATCAGGTCTCCGCTGTCATAGCGATCCAATCCTCCGATGATATTCAAAAGCGTCGTCTTTCCCGAGCCGCTTGGCCCCAGAATCGCCACGAACTCGTTATCGCGCAGATTCAGACTGACGTCATCCAGCGCTTTCTGCACCAGATCTCCGGTTCTGTATTCTTTGCATATATGCTGAATCTGTAACATATGTTTCCTCCATTTTCAGGCTCCGGCCCGGAAACCTGATTCCCTCTGAAATAAAATTTTGTTTCTTTAAATATCCAAAGTAAACACTTTCAATATACAAATGTTCGCTTTGGGTAATGCGAGATTTATAATTTTTTCACAAACAATGCGCGGATCGCATTCAAGACTGCCAGGATCATCACGCCCACATCGGCAAAGATCGCAAGCCACATATTTGTAATGCCGAATGCACCGAGGATCAGACAGAGGATCTTTACCCCAAGTGCGAACACGATATTTTCGTGTACGATGCGAAGACATTTTCTGGAAATACGGATCGCTTTCGCGATCTTCAAAGGCTCGTCGTCCATCAATACGATATCCGCCGCCTCGATCGCCGCGTCCGATCCCATCGCCCCCATTGCGATACCGATATCGGCCCGGCGGAGCACCGGCGCGTCGTTGATCCCGTCGCCGACAAACGCAAGTTTTTGATTCTCCGGCTTCTTCGCCAGCATTTCTTCGACTTTATTTACTTTGTCCGCCGGAAGCATCTCACTGAATACCTGATCGATCCCGAGATGTTCCGCCACCTGCCCGGCAACGCGCCGTTTGTCTCCGGTCAGCATCACCGTCCGCTCGATCCCTGTCTTTCTCAATTCCGCAACCGCTTCCACCGCATGCGGTTTTTCAATATCCGAGATCACGATATGCCCCGCATATTTTCCGTCGATCGCCATATGCACGATCGTTCCGATGGAACGGCATTCGATATAAGGAACATTCAGCTTTTTCATCAGCTTGTCGTTTCCCGCCGCTACAAACATCCCATCCACTACCGCGGTCACGCCGCTGCCGCTGATCTCCTCAATATCCCGCACCCGGGAATGATCCAGTTCCTGTCCGTAAGCCCGGCGGATGCTCTTGCTGATCGGGTGCGAGGACGCGCTCTCCGCCAGCGCCGCATATTCCAGAAGCTTCTGATTCTCCAACTCACTGTGGTGGATCCCGTTGACTTCAAATACGCCTTTGGTGAGCGTCCCTGTCTTGTCAAATACAACCAGCTTTGTCTTCGCCAATATTTCCAGATAATTCGATCCTTTGATCAAAATTCCCGCATTGCTCGCGCCGCCGATCCCCGCAAAGAAACTAAGCGGAATACTGATGACCAGCGCGCACGGACAACTGATCACAAGAAATGTCAGGGCGCGGTATACCCAGGTTCCCCAGTCCGCAGGAAGCCCGAAAAACAACATTCTGGCAAGCGGCGTCAGAAGCGCCAAAGCCAATGCGCCGTAACAGACGACCGGCGTATAATATTTGGCAAATTTCGTGATAAACGCTTCTGATCTGGATTTATGCGACGTGGAGTTCTCCACCAGTTCCAGAATCTTCGATACCGTAGATTCGTTAAACTCCTTTGTCGTCTTCACACGTAAAACACGTGTCATATTGATACATCCGCTGATGATCTCCTCGCCCTCCACGATTTCCCGCGGCAGGCTCTCCCCGGTCAATGCGCTTGTGTTCAGCGTCGAATATCCCTCCACAACGATGCCGTCGATCGGCACTTTCTCTCCCGGCTGTACGATGATCTCCGTTCCGACCGCCACTTCATCGGGATCAACTTTCACCAGTTCGCCCTCTTGTTCCACATTTGCATAATCCGGTCGGATGTCCATCAGTTCGCTGATATTCTTCCGGCTCTTTCCGACCGCGTAACTCTGGAACAATTCTCCGATCTGATAGAACAGCATCACCGCGATCGCTTCGGTATAATCTCCGGTTCCCGCAAGCCCCACGGCGATCGCCCCCAGCGTTGCGACAACCATCAGGAAATTCTCATCGAAAATCCGACGGTTCAAAATCCCGCGGAACGCCTTTCTTAAAATGTCATATCCGATCACCAGATATGGGATCATGTACAAGCCAAAACGCAGGATTCCCGTTGTCGGAAGCAATTCCAGCACCACCATCATCACTGCCGCGATCAGAATCCGCGTAAACATTTTTTTCTGTTTCTTATTCATCTTATCAACCTCCATATCTTTTTATTTTACCGAATTTGTTTTATTTGTTCCAGAGTTTTTACGAGATTTTCACAAAAACATTTTTGCAAAAAGTATTGTGTGAAGAATTATTTGGCTGTATGCTTTTGGTAGCGTCGGTGTACAAGGGGGAAAACGGTCGACGAAGAGCAAATCTAAGTCTCTTTGTTGTTACTTTCACTCCGCGTACGTCTCTGTACGCGTCGTTCAAGTGCCTAAAAGAGACTTAGATTTGTCTCTTCACGACTCACCGACCTCAACCGCTGAAAATCACCGAAATTACGCGGTTTGAGGCGTGTTTCCCCTTGTACACCGACGCGAATACTCTGCTGTACCGGCAGAACGGAAAGGAAACTTCTGAATATGAAATTCATCCATCTCTCCGATCTTCACCTCGGAAAACGTGTCAACGGCTATTCCATGCTGGAAGATCAGGAATATATTTTAAATGAGATCAAAGCGGTCATCACAGCGGAATCACCGGACGCCGTTCTGATCGCCGGAGACGTCTACGACAAACCGGTTCCGCCCGCGGAAGCCGTCCGCCTGTTTGACGATTTTCTTGTACAGCTCTCCCGGTTGGGACTCAAAGTATTTGTGATCAGTGGAAATCATGACTCCCCGGAACGGATCGCTTTCGGCTCCCGTCTGATGGATGCAAGCGGAATCTATCTGTCTCCGGTTTACGACGGTACGGTGACGCCGGTTTCTCTGCACGATGCATACGGGGTTGTCGACGTTTATATGCTGCCGTTCATCAAACCCGCGCATGTCCGCCGTTTTTATGAAACGGAAACGGAGCAGATCCAGTCCTACACCGATGCCATGCAGACCGCGCTCTCTCATCTGCCGCTGGATCACACACACCGGAACGTTCTGATCACCCATCAGTTTGTGACCGGATCCGTCCGCGCCGAATCCGAAGAGATCTCCGTCGGCGGTTCCGACAACATCGACGCTTCCGTATTCGCACCGTTTGATTATGTTGCACTCGGACATCTCCACACGCCGCAGAACTGCGGGCAGACTGCACCGACAACCGCTGCGGACTCTTCCGCGGACGAGCAGGCGGACGCGACACACGACACGGAACTTTCCACAGATACACAGGCAGGCGCGCCGCGCATCCGCTACTGCGGCACGCCGCTGAAATATTCCTTTTCCGAAGCAAAAGACCAGAAATCGGTGACCGTCATCGAACTATACGAAAAGGGAAATCTTCATATTCACACGGTTCCTTTAAAACCACTGCACGATCTTGTAGAATTAAAAGGAACTTATGACACTGTCACCGCCCGCTCTTTTTATGAGGGAACTTCCTGGCAGGAGGACTATACCCATATTACGCTGACCGATGAGGAAGATATTCCCGACGCGATCGGAAAACTCCGTGCGATCTACCATCATCTGATGAAACTCGACTACGACAACAAACGGACCCGCTCTTCGTCTGAGATCACAGCCGATCTTGCCGTGGAAGAAAAGACGCCGATCCAGCTCTTTTCCGATTTCTACGAATTACAAAACAATCAGCCATTGAACGAAGAACAGGCTACATTTTTGAATGGACTGATCGAAACAATCTGGGAGGAGGACGTATGAGACCAAATCAACTGACTATCTCTGCTTTCGGACCTTACGCTGACCGGATCATACTGGATCTGGATCAGCTCGGAACAAGCGGACTTTATCTGATCACCGGCGATACCGGCGCCGGAAAGACAACAATTTTTGACGCCATCACCTATGCGCTTTACGGGGAAGCAAGCGGAAGCCAGAGGCAGCCGTCCATGTTCCGCTCCAAATATGCCGCGGAAAACACCCCCACCGAAGTGATCCTTACTTTCACCTGCTTTGACCGGCAATACACCGTGCGGCGTAATCCCGAATATCTCCGCCCGAAAACACGCGGGGAGGGGATGACTACGCAGAAAGCCGATGCCGAGCTTACGCTTCCGGACGGGACGATCCTCACCAGACCAAAAGAAGTGGATGCTAAGATCAAGGAGATCCTCGGGATCGACCGCAGCCAGTTTCTCCAGATCGCGATGATCGCACAGGGAGATTTTCTGAAACTTTTGCTTGCCTCCACCGAAGAACGGAAAAAAATCTTCCGGCAATTGTTTCAGACGAAGCATTTTTATGAACTGCAGGAAAAATTAAAGCAACATTCCGGCACACTCCATGACAAATGTACCGCCGCCCGAAACAGCTTAGATCAATATGTCAGCGGGATCCTCTGCGACGCAGCTTCCCCATTTACACAGAAAGTCAACGCTGCCAGGTCGGGGGAACTTCCTATGATCGACGTCATGGATCTGCTGGAACAGCTTCTCACGCAGGATCGATCTCAATTAGAAACTCTGAACCGCACATTGACCGCATTAAATGAAAAACAAAATGACGTTCACCGTCGGCTGGAACAATGGGAAGAACGTCAGAAAATTTTCAAACAACTGGAACAAAACGAACAGTTATTACAACAGCATCAGCTTCTTCAAAAAGAAGCTGCCGATCGTTTAAAAGAAGCACAGGATCAAGAACCCGAACGGCTTCAACTGGAAGAAAAGGCAACGCTGCTGCGCGCGGATCTGCCGAGATATGACGAGCTGGAACAAAAACGGAATTTACTTCGAGAACAAATCCGCCAGTTGGAACAATTAAACACAGAACAGAAACAGCATTGCAGACAATTTGAACAGGCAAAGCAAGTTCTGGACTGCCTGAAAGCGGAACAGACCGAATTGTCCCCGGTCGGAGAACTTCTGGAGCGGAAAAGCAACGAACAAAAAGAACTCCGTTCAAACTGCGACCTTTTATACGCTTTCCTCCACCAATACAACCATTTAAAAACATTGTATCCGGACAAAGAGAAAGCCAAACAAACGTGGAAAACATTGGATGCCCAAAAACCGGAACGGGATCGTCTCACACAGGAGATCACATTGCTGGAAGCCGAGTTGCCACATTACAAAGAATTGTCCGAACTTCAAAAACAATTCGCGGAAAAAGAGCAGGAACTTACCCGATTCCAAAATGTAGGTGCAGAAAAAAAAGCGCTGTTCCGGCGGCTGGAAACACAAATCAGAAATGAAAAACAGGAAAAAGAACGTTTGCTTACCGCCGCTGCCGAAAGAGAAAAGCTGGCGGCACAAAAAGCAGTGCAAAATACAAGAATTCATTCCATGCAGGCATTATCGAAAGAATTATCACATTATGATACGCTTGCCGCCGCCTTGAAGAAACTTCAGACTTCCTACCTCAGCGCTTCGGAAACTGCCGCCTGCGCGGATGAAATCTATCAGCAGAAACATCGGGCATTTCTCAACGAACAAGCCGGTATCTTAGCAGAGACATTAAAAGACGACATGCCATGCCCGGTATGCGGTTCACTGACACATCCGCATCCTGCATGCAAATCCGCACAGGCTCCGACAAAAGAGGAAGTCGAAAAAGCCCGCTCCTATGCTGCTGAAATGAATGCCACAATGCAGTCATTCAGCGAACAATGCGCATCTCACAAAGCACAGGTGGATTCCGCCGAAACAGCGATCCAGCGTTCTCTTTCGGAACTTCTGCCCGAAGAAACGATCGAATCCGCAAGAACGCATCTGTCCATATGGGTTTCCGAAGAAACCGAGCGTTTATCTGAGCTGGAAGCCCGGCTTGCGGACGAAGAACAGCGGTTCAAACGCTTCCGGCAGTTAGAGCAAAACCTCCCGGAGAGAGAAGAACAGTTCGACCGGCTCCGTACAGAACTTACCGAACTGGAGCAAAGAACAGCTTCCGCCGAGACCGGACTTTCGGCGCTTTCCGGGCAAATCCAAAAACAGCAGAACGCACTTTCCTTTGCATCGGAATCCATTGCCGCCAAAGAGCTGCGCCAAAAGCAACAAACATTACAGCAAAAACAAACCGGACTCCAACAGGCAGAACGTACTTACCGGGAGCTGGAACAGACTTTTACCGAGGAGCGGGCAGCATGGGAACGGACAAAAGAACAAGTACAGACCCTTTTAAATCTTGCATCCGATGATCCGTCTTTCAACTCCAAAACATACCGGTTCTACAACGACTGGAAAGAAAAACTCCCCGCACTGCAGTCCGAACTGGATCAGTTGAAAGGAAAACAGCGCCGCAGACAGGAAGTCGATCGTTTGTTGCCCAACGCGGAAGAAACCGTGCAGACCGTACAGAATATACTTACCGGACTGGACAATCGGATCGCAGCCTCCAAAGCGGCAAATGCTGCCTTGGAAGAACAGACGCAAAACCTGTCTCAGACACTGTCTTTTGAAAATAAAAAGGACGCGCTTCTCCATCTGTCGCAACTCGAAGAACAGTGCAGCATTATGAGAAAGAGATTAGAACAGGCACAAAACGAAGAGAATGAACAGGCGAAAACGATCGTCCGTCTCCATTCCATTCTGGATCAACAAAAAGCACAGTACGAACAACTGCCCGAGATCGATCCCGAATCAGAAAACGAAACACTTCGTGCGCTCCATTTTCAAAAGGAAGAAACCGAGACACAGCGCGATCAGGCAAATGTGCGTATTTCCACGAACGGCACCATTCTGGAGAACATTTCCCGGAAATCGAACCAACTGATCGAGCTGGAAGAAAATTACACATGGGTCAAGGCGCTTTCCAACACCGCCAACGGTTCCCTTGCCGGAAAAGAAAAGATCATGCTGGAAACTTACATTCAGATGACATTTTTCGACAAGATCATCGCCCGTGCCAACACGCGGCTCATGGTCATGTCCGACGGGCAATACGAATTGAAACGCCGCAGAGAAGCGGGCAACAATAAAACCCAGAGCGGTCTGGATCTCAACGTCATCGACCACTACAACGGCACGGAACGGAGCGTCCGCACACTTTCCGGAGGAGAATCGTTCAAAGCCTCACTTTCTCTGGCGCTTGGACTGTCCGATGAGATCCAGTCCTCCGCCGGCGGTATCCGCTTGGATACGATGTTCGTAGACGAGGGCTTCGGCTCCCTCGATGAGGAATCCTTGGAGCAGGCGATGAAAGCGCTCTCCAACCTCACGGACGGAAACCGCCTTGTCGGCATCATTTCTCATGTGGGAGAACTCAAAACACGCATCGAAAAACAGATCTTAGTCACAAAAGAAAAAAGTGGCGGAAGCCGGGCGGAAATTTCCGCCTGAGCCGCCCGCAACAGTCATCTGTGCAATGGTTCTGCCGTTCTGAAATACTTGAAAAAGCAGATGACAACCATAAAATGGTGTGTCTTCTGCTTTTTTTAACACGGTTTCATTTCCAACGACATTCCAGATTCAGCACCGACTCCGGCATCTGGAGAAACTGCACGTCAAATTTCAGACTCGGTTCCACCGCGGATCTGGCATTGTGGATTCGGAAACTCAGCTTCCATCCTTTATCCAAATGCATTTCCAACGTGTTCTTGCTGCCATTCCGGAATTGGAGACCGAGCATCTTTGTCGGCCATTCCACCTCCGGAACTACCTGAACCTTGGCACAGTCCGGAGTCTCCTGATTCAATGTTTTGTGCATATTGAACGTATGGATGACTGTGAGCCTTTGCTTGTCTTTACTGACGATCTTATAATAATCCTTTACGCCCACAAGATACTCCACCATCTTCCGCGGAACATCCGCATCTTTCGCATACGCCCGTTCTACTTCATCCATAAATGCACGCAGAAGCGGTTGATAGACTTTCAGACCTTTGTCTCCGATCTCTGACCATTTTGCCTGATTTTTCTTTTCCTCTTTCAACATCGTGAAAATGGGATACACCGCATTCCAATATTGACTGCTGCAAGGAATCTGAAACCATTCTTCCCCGAAATCCAGCTTGTAACTGAGGCGACTGTGCTTCACCGCATCGTGATTATGTTTGATGCTGAATCCGACTTCCCAGCCGATCTTCGGGCGCTTCGCGACAATATCCCGGACATCGCCTTTCATGCCCGCCCCGTCTTTCTGGAACTCCAGGATCAGCTCGTCTCCGCTGTTTTCCGAGAGCTTCGGTTCCATCGCAAGAACAGCTTCCACCGCGGCATTCGCAGAAGTCCGAAAACTTTTCCGCATCGCTTCATCCATCTCCGACCACGCTTTTTTGTTCACCGCAAGACTGGAATTGCCGGTCATCCGGGTCTTTCTGACTTTCCGCAGTTTGCCGTATAATGCCTGCATCCATGCATATTCATAGGCGCGTCCCTGTCCGTTGCTCGTTGTTTTCCCTTTTATCGTCTGAACTTGCGTTTTCTCCCCGGATACTGCCGGCGCAGCTTCCCGATCTGTCGCGTCCTTTACCGCCGCTTTCTTTTCCGACACTTTCTGTAATATTGCGGTTTTCGTCGTTTTCTTTCCGCTCTTTTTTTGTGTACTCAGCTTCTTGCTCGTCACTTCATTTGCATCGATCGCTTCCACGTCAATCTCAACATGTTCTCCGTTTCCCTCCAGATATTTCCGGATCGCCACCGCGATTTCGTATGCAAGATTCACCGGAACTGCGTTGCCGATCATCTTATACGCGGTATTCGTATCTTCATATAGGAACTGGAACTCATCCGGAAATCCCTGCACCCGCGCCACTTCCCGGATCGTCATGCGACGGTAAAGGTGTTCTTTTCCCTCGACGAACCGACACGCATTATTCCCGAGTTTCTCCATCTTCGGCGCCTGCGGATGGAGCTGGCACTGTCTGCCGGATGCCTGCACGGTAAACGCCTGCTCATCCCAGGATTTCACCCGGTTTCTGCTCATAAAGATCGGGGAATACGCCCCGGTAAAATATTCATTGTTATTGACCGCATCCGGATTGTGGTGGTTCTTCGGTCCGGCCGGAACCGCACTCTCCTGCAGATCCCAGATCACATCCCGGAGCGTCAGCTTTTTCTCATCCTCTTTCGTCGATCCTTTCGGAAATCCAAACCGGATATTGAGATCATGTCGAAATCCAATATAAAACACACGCTTCCGCTCTTCCGCCACACCGTAGTCTTTCGCATTTACCATAGTAAATGTCACGTCATATCCCGCGCTCTCAAACAGCCGGAAAATATTCTGGACGGCTTCCGAATGGCGGTTTGCCAACATCCCGCTTACATTTTCCGCGAGAAAAAATTTCGGCTGAAATTCTTTCAGGATCCGGATATAGTCGAAAAACAGCTGTCCTCTTGCATCCTCGATTCCTTTGAGAGAGCCGGCCTCCGACCATGACTGACACGGCGGTCCCCCGATGATCCCGTCCACTTCTCCGCTCAGAAATTCCTGGAGGTCTTCTTTATTCACTTTTCGAATGTCCCCTTCGATCAAATGTGTCTTCGGATGATTCGCTCGAAAGGTTGCCCATATTTTCTTATCGATCTCATTTGCAACCGGAATCTCGAATCCGGCTCTCTCAAAACCGAGATCGAGCCCTCCGCATCCGCTGAACAAACTGATTAACTGCATTCTCGAAACTCCCCATTCTTCCTCTTCTCTCTCAGCTCCCTGAAAAACTCTTTCATCATGCGGCTGCACTCCTCTTCCCGCACTCCGGTCGTAAGTTCCACCTGATGATTAAATTCTTTTACATCCAGCAAATTTAAAATCGAACCGGCGCATCCCGCTTTCGGATTCATACAGCCGACGACCACCCGTTTGATCCGCGCCTGCACGATCGCGCCGGAACACATTTGACACGGTTCCAATGTTACATACAATGTGCAGTCTTCCAGCCGCCAGTCGCCCATCTTTCGGCTCGCTTTCCGGATTGCCTGGATCTCCGCATGCGCCAGAGGATTTTTGTCGATCGTCCGACGATTATATCCCCGTCCGATGATCTTTCCGTCATATACAATGACACAGCCGATCGGAACCTCTTCCAGCGCATACGCCTTTTTCGCCTGTTTGATCGCTTCCCGCATATATTTCTGATCGATCGCTTCCTGATCGGCACACTTCAAATCTTCTGTTTTTTGATCCATTGCTTTCTCCTTCCACGGCATTTTCTTCTATTCTTTTCACTTTCTGCTTTCCCGTTCTTTTTCCCTACCTGTCCGAATACAATGATACCAGAACAGACAAAAGGAGGGTATCATGAACAGCGGAACTTACTATCTATACGAATATAAACACGACCGGCGGATTCGCACCGCCGGATTTCTGAAACTGACCTGCGCCGCTGCCGGCTCACAGCTTCAGCTTCACGCACGGGGGCTTCCCCCCACACGAAATGAATCTCTGAAATTATTTTCTTTCCATACAAACGACACCGTTATTTTACCAGAATTTTTGACAGAAATGAACGCCCTTTCCGGAAATCTCTGCGTCAGACTTTCCCCGGCAGAATATCCGTTTCTCACCGCGTCCTCACTCTCGCAGATTGACGGATTTTTTCTCGTTCTCCCGGATCAGACTCTACTTGCTGCTGTCGCTCCTGACATCGCTTTCGACACCCGCAATGTCCAAAAGTCCGGACAACCGGACATGAGCATGGACGGTATTGATGCGAATAGCACCGACACTGGTGACACGAACCCGGAAAACACCGACACAGATGTCACAAGTACAGATGCTGCCGACACAGAAGACATTGCCGACGACAACGATCTCCCTAATGAGCCGCATGAACAAGACAAACAGAATGACCGGAACGAACGAAATATCCTGAGCGATATCGACACGCGCACGTCTGAAATTTCCGCGGAAGAGATAACTCCCGATCCAAAACCATCCCCGAACAGCGCTTCCAATGTGCGGAAACTCCACCGCTGCGACCTCTCGGGTCTTCCCCGGAAACAATGGTATCTCGCCAACAATAGTTTCCTGCTCCACGGCTGCCACAATTACGGACACCTGATCCTGTTCAAAGAAGAGGATCGCTACTGGCTCGGCGTTCCCGGCATCTACGATCCGAAAGAAGCACGCGCCGCGGAGATGTTTGGTTTCCCAAAATTCACGGATTCATACAACGACCAGATTCCCCGGACCGAAGATGAAGAAAATTCCTACGGAACATTCGGCTACTGGTGCCGCGCTGTCTTTCCCGACGCCGCTTCCCCGCTCTGTTTCTGAAACGATCCGCTTTCAAACGATCCGCTTTCAAACGATCCGTCTCCGAAAGATTCTCATTTACAGCATCGCTTTCATTTCCTGATACAGCCGTTTTGCATAGCCGTCTGTCATGCCGCAGACAAAATCTGTCACAAGAAGCAGGCGGAGATACAGCTTCTCCGCTTCATTCTTCCCCTCTGCCTGAAGCCGGTAGGCATTGCGGTAATTATCGGAAATAAACGAGACAAGTCTTTCGTCAATTGTTCCGAGCGGATGATCCGTATCATAATAGAGAACCGCTCCGACAAACTGATCCATCAGAAAATCCAGCATCACCGATTCCGAGATTTCCATCCGGTAAATGTCCCGGGAACAGAATACATTTTCATATGCCATTCTTCCGAGCAGATCCATCAGCTGCTCGCCAAATGTTCCATAAAACAAGTCCTTTTTATATATTCCGCTCATGATCGCCTCATAATTTGACGTAAATCCAAACGTGGCGCAGTTGATCAAAAATCCCTGAACCCGGACGATCCAGTTTTTGAGCGCATAACTTTCCGGACTCCGCACACCCTTTTCTTTCCCGCGCGTATACAGACTCTGCAATTTTTCCAGTCCGTCAAACGCCGCGTCCGGACACTGTTCTTTTAGTTTCTTTAACTCGGATTCCAACATCGGATAAGAAATATATCCTTTCACAAACGCGTCTTCAATATCCGCCGTCTTATATGCCAGATCATCTGCCGCCTCCAGGATATACGTCAACGGATGCCGCTTTCCATTCGTCCCGGTCTCTTTTGACACGTCTTCAAAAATCTTCTGCTCCGCCAGATAGTACCCCATCTTTTTCTCTTTGATATCGCCGGACTCCTCTCGTATCTCCATAGAAGATACCGGATATTTGATGATCGTATTTAAAAGCGCATACGTCAGGTTCATCCCGTTTTCATCAACCAGATAATGAAGCTTTGTCACGAGACGGAGCGCCTGTGCATTTCCCTCAAAATGATACAGGTCTTCCCGCATCTGTTCGGTAAGGATCTCGGATACCGCTCTTCCCTCAAATCGGATCTGACTGAGATTCCGTTTAAACCATTCCCGGATCGCAGTCTCCCCAAAATGTCCAAACGGCGGATTTCCAATATCATGGATCAAGCCCGCACATTCCAGAATATGACAGATATCTTCTTTCATCTGCATCGTGAACCCGGAATCTTTACGGTATTTCAAAATATTTTCACCGATATTCTGTCCCAATGATTTCCCGAAAGAAGAGACTTCCAATGAATGGGTCAGCCTTGTGCGGATAAAATCACTTTTATCCAGCGGAAATACCTGCGTCTTATCCTGAAGTCTGCGGAACGACGCACTGCCGATGATCCGGTGATAGTCTTTCTCAAACTCACTTCTCAAGTCTGCGCTTCTGTGGACCGTGTTTCCGTAATTCCCACGCATTCTCTTTTTGGAAAGCAATCTGTTCCATTCCATTTTCATCCCTCCAATCAGCTTTACCTCTTCTGTTGAAGAAAGGAAAGCGGATTTCCCGCTCCGAAATCCGCTTTCTCTTCTTGTTTCTATTTCACGCTCTGTCACAGATCCGGAAAAACCATCCGTATCTCAGTCCAGATAGATCGGCGGTTCGTAATCCTTTCCAAGCAGTGCTTTTTTCCGCTCCTGATATCCCAAAAATGCCCACTCCGTCATATCTGTCCACTGATGATGACTCCGGTCATATACCTGAACATACCCGATTCTGGACGGATGCATTCTCACACTGTTTGTCTGGTACTCTCTTCCGGTATATGGATTCACTTCCCCGACACTTAAGTCTTCCTCTGCATCTTCATGCTTGATCACCGGCTCAAAATCTTCCGCTGCCGAAGACTGTGCCGTTCTCGCATGCTTTTTATTGGCTGCCATACGGCGCTCTTCTTCGGCGCGCCGCAATGCTTCCGCACGCTTTGCTTCCTCTACCAATCGCTCTTCTTCCCGGCGCTCTTCCTCGGCGCGCTGCTTTGCCAGCCGTTCTTCCTCTTCTTTCTTTTCCGCCTGCTCTTTCGCGATCCGCTCTAAGCGTTCCGCTTCTTCCCGCTCACGGTCTTCCCCATGTTTTCCTTTTCTGCGGAAGAAAAGACCTCCGGTACGGAAACGGTCCGTGCCGCGCTTCTCTGTCTCCGCTTTTGGTTTCTGCTCTTCCAATTCAGAAAGTTCTTCGTGGATATCATAAAGCTCCCCGATCGTCATGTCGCGTTCATCTTCTTCCGGCTCTTCTGCCGGCATCTCGTCCTCTTTTGTCATGAGAGCCTTGTCTGACAGATCCTCTTCCGGCTGCATCCCGACCGGTTCCGGCTCGATCACCGGTTCCAGCTTTTCGTCAAATACCAATGTCTGCTGGTACATCTCTTCCGTCTCATTCTCCGCTTTCTGTTTCCGGCTCCGTTTCGGACCGCCGACCAGATTTGCATACTGCATCATATGCGCATCTTCCTGGGCATCCTCCGGAAAAATACTCAGTCGGAACGGACACCCTAAGATCGACGCGATCATACGCATATCCTGTTCCTGAAAATTATCCCGTCCGAGCCGCTGTGTCAGATTCTGTCTGGACATTGCTTTTCCCGTCTTTTCTTCGATCAATTCCGCCAATTCTTTGATCGTCATATTTTTCCGGCTGAGAATGATCTTCACCTGTTCGCCAAACGATAAACCGTCCATCGTCTTCCTCCTTGAAGTTCATAATATAAAAGAAATTTTTTTATTTCTTGATAAATTTAAGTTTTTCCTTTTATATTTTAACAAATCTCATTTTAAATGTAAAGCTGGAAACCATTCTCCCAAACCTGTTTCTCCCGGATCTGTTTCCTCAGATTTCTGGTCCATCCCCGCTCACTTCGCACCTGACTGCTCCAGATATTCTTCCAGCGTCAGCCCGCTTTCCGTGATCTCTTTTGCCGCTTCTTTTCCGACATAACGGTAATGCCACGGCTCATAAATAATTCCGGTCACGTCAGATTTCTCCGGGGGATAACGGAGGATAAATCCATACTTCCAGCAATTCTCTGCAAACCATTTCGCCTCCGCGGTGTCTGCCTGCGCGTCATCCAGCTGTGCATAATCTGCGGAAGTAATATCCAGCGCCAGTCCGGTTGCATGTTCGCTTGTTCCCGGAACAGCCACCGATTTCTTCGTCTCATCATAAGCATCCAACGGCGTATATCCCTGCGTGATCCAATCAACCATCGTATCGTTGAACACGCTTCTCTGGTAGTCATAATTCCGGTATGCCGAACAAATATACGGATTCAATCCCGCCCCCCTTGCATCCGCCAGCATCTGCTGCGCGTCTTCTAAAATCCTCACATCTACCTGACGCTCCGGTTCCAGTTCCGCAAGTTCCGGCACGTAGGAAGCATCCAAAGGATGGGATTCATTGACAAGCACCATCTGCCATGCATCCCCCTGCTCCGAAAGCTGCTGTGCGCTAGTCTGCGCCATCACTTCCAGATCCGTCCCGGTTTCTTCCTCTTCTTTCTGTGCATTTTTCAACTCTTTTTCCAACGATGTGATCTTGTCCTGATACTCTTTTTCTTTCGTATTTCCCGTCACCGTTGTAAAAATCCCGGTAGCAGCCACACCAACGATCAGCCCGCCTGCAAGCCCGGCTGCCATTATTTTTTTCATTCTTGATTCAATCTTATGATTCAATGCCATCACACAAACTCCATCACTCTTATCTTCGGATCGATCTCCTCGTCCGTCGAGCAGACCGCGATCCGGTACTTTTGATCTTCTGTTGCCGATTCCATATAATAAAAAGGCTCCCGGTAGCGGCTCGGACGTTCCAGCAGCACCGACGGATTTCCGTTCTCACCCAATGCGATCTCAAACGTATCCAATCCCATCGCCATCCCCTCTCGGGTCGCCTTGATAAAACTCTCTTTCAATACCCAATACCGGAAGAACAACTCCCGCCTGCGCTCCTCATTCGTCTCCGAATCGATCTTTTCATATTCCGACCGGCAGAAAAATCGGCTCGCGATCTTCATGTTGCAGATCCCGATCTCCTCAATATCGCATCCCACACGGATCTTCGGATCCTTTCCCTCATGAACAGAACACAGCACATATTCTCCCGAATGTGAAAGATTATATACTGTATTCTTTTGAATCTCATATTCTTTTTTCATCTGTTCATACAGACACCAGACGCCGATACTCTGTGCTTTTCCCTGTACCAATTTCAGCGCATCTGCCTTTTTTTGACGGAACTTCGGCACACGTTCATAGTATTCCTGATAACACGTCTCCTCTAACAGCGGTCTGATATCCGCAACCCACGTCCGTATCATCTTATCGCCTCATATAACGCACTTCAAATGTATCGATCGTGATCGGCTTATTAAACAATGAGCCCTGCACACTTTCACAGCCAAGCTCTTTGAGTACATTCAACTGATCCTGTGTCTCAACGCCTGCCGCCGATACCCGCGCTCCGAGCCGTCTGCACACATCGATCACCGCTTTCGCTACGATCTGGCTTCTGCTGTTCCCTACAATATTCGTCACCAGACTGGAATCCATCTTGAGCCCGTCGAACTCCATCAATGCAAGGATCGCGAAACTGGAATCTTTCGCACCGAAATGATCCAGCACAACCCGGATATTTGCTTTGCGGATCTTATTGCTTGTCTCCGCCAGCATCTCCTGATTCATCTCATGACTGGATTCCGAAACCTCCACTTCCAGATATTCGCAGGAAACCTGATATTTGTTGACGATCTCAAGCATCTTCTCCGCAATACTTTCCTGACGGAGAGTCGCTCCTGCAAAATTCACGGAAACCGGGATCATCGGAAGCCCCTCTTCCTCCCACCTGGACAATGTTCTGCAAACTTCTTCAAATACATATAAATCCAGATAATGAGAAAGCTTCGTCTCTTCAAGAAGTGTGATATATCGTCCCGGATTCATGATCCCGAGATCTTTATGATGGTATCTCACAACCGCTTCCGCGCCGATGACTTCCTCAGTAGCCGCATCCAGCATCGGAAGCAGGCAGACGATAAAACGTCCGTTCTCAATATCGGAAAGCAGATCTTCTTTGATGATCGGCTCATGATGTCCTTTTTTCAGATTCTTGTAATACTTCTGCTTTTCCTCCCGCATCATATTTTCTGCGGCGGAAACAAGACTGCCTGCATCGATATCTACTTTTTCCCACGCATACCCGAATGTAGCGAGACCAAGACTGATATTCTCCAGTTTATCATGCGCGCCATGAACCTGCTTCATGAACTTTTCATAAGAAATATCTTCCGCCACCGCAAGATATTCGTCGCCGGTCAGCCGATACACCGATCCCGGTCGGAAATATTCTTCCAGAACTTCACCGACACGGCTCACCACCTCGTCGCCATATTCCCGTCCGAACTCTTTGTTAAAATTTTTCAGTCCGTTAATGTCCACGGAAAGCGCGCCGAGCGACTGCAGTTCGCGCTCCTCCGCCTCTGACAGATACACGACAAAACTGTTGCGGTTCATCAGTCCTGTCAGGCTGTCATGGTAGCACAGATATTCCTGCTGTTTCTGCATCTTCTGCGAGATGATCACCTGCGTCACATACGGGATGACCGCATGAAGAAGCGATAATTCACAGCCTCCGCGATGCACTTTCACAGCCGCAAGAACAGCGGTCACACCGTCATCAAGCTGCCGGTGCACGCTGTAACTTTCCTCCGTTGTATTCAAAAGTTCCTGCTTCAGCCACTTTGGCCACTGCTCCGGATCCATCATCTTGATGCGGTCTCTCTGCCACGGAATGAATTCCGCACACCACTCATAGATCGTCAGGATCTCGTCCTCGTCTCTCTCTATATAATAAACATATTCTGAATCATAATAGTCCCTGACTGTACTGAGAACATCATTCATGATCTCCAGCAAAGACGGAACCTTCTGTTTTTCACTCATAAAACCTCTCCCACACAAATCTGTTTCGAGTCACTTAACCATACTTATTGTAGTATAAAGCCTTTCAAAATGCAACCAGAAAGAATCGGGCTTTCCTTCGTTTTCATTCCGTTTTTCCGCCGTTTTCCTCTCTGTTTTCCATCCTGTTTTCCACGCATTCTCCGGCTGCTTTTTCCTCTGTCCGAACTTCCGTCCGCTCCTCTTTCCGAGCTTGTGTCCGCACTTTGGTCTGCGCTTCCGTCTCCTGCGCGATCCGCAGAAAATCCCGTTCCGCTTTTTTCCTGCTCGGCACAAATCCGCGAACAAGTCTTCCTTTTCCACGGTTCTTGACATATACGAATCCGATACAAGAAAATACGACCGCACCGATGAAATTGACGATCAGATCTTTCATCGTATCGATCAGCCCGATATCAAGATAACCTCCCAATCCCAGTTCCTGACCGTTCACCGTCACACTGCGGATCCCGTCAAGAACAACGACAGAGTTTCGCCCCTCCGGATGCAGGCTGACAGAACGGATCGTCTGGATCACGGTGTCTTTCTGCATATCGAATCCGAGGATCTGATCCATCCCGAATTCAAAAAATTCCCAGACCACGCCGATCGTCATCGAAAAACAGAACGCAACGATCGCCATAAAGAGCGGCGACAGTTCAAATTTCAGCCGGTCGCTCCGGTTCAGCAGATCTACCATCGAAAATCCGATCGCCGCAGCCAGAAATCCGTTGAGCGTATGCAGCACCGTATCCCAAAACGGAAATGCGAGGTAAAACTCCTGGATCTCCCCTAAGATTTCCGCCGCAAAAATAAAGATCAGGATCGTAATTTCCAGCGCCGACGGCAATTCGATCTTAAATGTCACCTGTACAAGACTTGGCATGATCAAAAGGATCAACGTCAAAATACACAAAAAAGCATTCTCATAATTCCGGTTCAGAATTTGCAGAACGAGCATCACGATCACCAGGATCCGCAGTACAAAATACACAAGAAAGGAACTCCGGTGCTCCCGAAGCTCCATTTTAAGCGCCTTTAAAATCGTACGGAAACGATTTTGTTTCGTTTCTTTTTTCTGCTTCCCCATATGGACGTCCTCCCTCATCTCTTTGATTCTTCCACAGATTCAACTCATCACATACACCATTAAGAATTTCACCGTATTTTAACATTTTATAGTTTCAGAAGCAACGATTTTCATCAAATAAGCATCTTCTTCCATTCAAAAGGATCATCTGTCGTTCACACATCGCAAAATCCCCTCCGCCGCGCCGTCTTTTTCATTGGACGGAAGCACGATATCTGCCGCCCGTTTTAATTCCTCAACCGCGTTTCCCATCGCCATCTTCATGCCTGCTGCCCAAAACATCGTCAGATCATTTTCTCCGTCTCCGATACATGCGATCTCCGAGCGTTCTATGCCCAGCTCCTGCGCCAATGCACACAGCGCCGTTCCTTTGGACGCCTGTTTTGAAAAAATCTCCACATATTGATCGGTATAAGCCGCCGACAGATCCGCATAACGCGCCAAGATCCCCTTTGTCATTTCCCGCGCATTTTTTCCGAGAAAATAAAACTGGATCTCCTCAATACCGTGCCGTGTTCCGGCAATTTCTTTCATCATATCTGTAACCCGCCTCACCTGACGGGCATCTTTTCCGTAAATCACTCTCCCGAGAAGCACGAGGATCTGTCCCTGTAAAAGATACTCGTGATGCACATGGGAAGTGATCCCAACATGCAGCCCTTTCGTATTTTTTACTTCCTCCAACAGAGAAAGCGCGCTCTCCTTTTTGATATCCGCCCGAAATACCGTCCGTTTCGTCTGAAGATCGGTCACTTTCGCGCCGTTAGACGTGATCACATAACGGAATATATCACTCCGTCCGACCAATCGGTGGGGAAGACACCCCAATGTACGCCCGGTTGTCGGAACAACCCGGATTCCGGCTTTCGCCGCCAGAGACAACGCGCCGAGCGTCGCATCCGTCATCCGGCTCTTTGGATCCAGACAGGTTCCATCCATATCTACTGCAAGTAATTTTATCATTTCCGTCTATTCCTTTTTTCATATTCTAATAAAAGTTCATCCGCCAAATAGGCCTCACTCATACAATGCAGATCCGCCACACCATCACGAATTAATTCATAAGTCTCTGATTCATAAAAAAATTTCAGCGCTTCATCTAACGTAATTTCTTTTTTCTTTGCAAAATTTTCAATTACACGAGCATATTTTTTTTGAAGTAAGATTGGATTTGCATTCATATCTGTCTGCTCCCTTCAAAATAAAGTAATCCTAGTGCCTCTTCTGTACGAAAACAGATTTGTTCATTTGGTTTCTCATATTTCAATCGCTTGATCGCTTCTTTCTTATCGATCAAGCCGTCAAAAAAAAGTTCTACTGTATTAAATACCTTATCATTTGCGATTCCGCCAATTACAAGATCATAATCTGTATTATCATTTCCTCTTCGGCAATTCAAAATGAAATCCAGCCATTCCTCAGAATACGAATCGAACTTTAACACTTTTAAATTTTCACTCTGACTATCTTCAAACAAATATCTGGAAATAATTCCTTCTTTTCCTCTTCTCTTAAATTTTTCACACCACTTCGCCGCTTGATCATAAAATGAGGTTGTATAGAATCCTCTTCCAAAATCTAAATTAGATCTGGAATGTTTTAAATCAGGCTTTTGTATTTCTAAATAAGAGCCATGATAAACGATCACAAGATCACCTCTCTTTCCCGCATCACATCAAGAATGTCATTTACAATATACTCTTTACTCTGCGTATGCAAAATCTCATATTCCGGCACAATATAATCATTTAATATATTACTTTTTTTCGTAAATGCCTCGTAAACCCGTTCTGCATTTACTCCAAGTTTTATTGCAATATTTTCAATGCAAAATATAACAAATTCCAATTCTTTTGCATTTTTTATCGGTTTTTCTAACATCCTGATCTCACCTCCGCCTTTTCCGATTCTGTTTTGCACCTTATCGCCTAACTCTTCGTTGCATTTCCCCATATTCCTTGCTACACTCCTTTTTAGAGCACCGAATGATCCTATTCGCTGCATAAGAAGATTCCACCCCACAGACAGGAGAATATTTCATGTATCAGCATCCATTTTCTTACGAAATCATATACAGTAACCGCAAAACACTGGCGATCCAGATCACATCGGACAGCCGGGTGCGTGTACGCGCCCCGCGGCAGATGTCCCGCGCCGAGATCGAATCCTTTCTCACGGAAAAAGAATCCTGGGTATTGACGCATCTGCGCAACATGCCGCAGGCTGACACCTCCGCTTCCTATCCGGCATCTGCGCCGCTTTCCGATTCAGAACGCCGCCGTTACATCCACATGGCGCGCGAGATCTTCACAAGACAAGTGTGCTTCTATGCCGACCGGATGAACGTCTCTTACGGTCGTATCTCCATCCGCGAGCAGAAAACACGCTGGGGAAGCTGCAGCAGCGCCGGCAACTTAAATTTTAACTGGCGGCTGATCTTCGCACCCCCTGCAGTGCTCGATTATGTCGTCGTACACGAACTGGCTCACCGCAAAGAGATGAACCACTCCGCCGCTTTTTATGCCATCGTCGAACAAGTTCTTCCGGACTACCGTTCTTCGCAAAAATGGCTCCGCGAAAACGGTCATCAGCTCTGGCTGCGAAAATAAGTGCTCTTTTCCGATTTTTCCGGACTTTTCCGGATTTTTCATCTCTTCTCACTTTCGTCTGCCTGCCCGAATATCCCCAGTTCCTTGAACGTCTGATATACATAGGCAACCGGCAGACCGACCACATTATAATAGTCCCCCTCGATCCGGTCGATAAACGGAGCAAATTTCCCCTGGATCCCGTAGCTTCCCGCCTTGTCCATCGGTTCCCCTGTGTCAATGTAACGGCGGATTTCCGCTTCCGTCATCGCATGGACATATACGTCCGTCCTTTTTGCGTCACAAATACTCCTGCTGTTCCCGTTTTCATCATAATCCAGCATCGCCACTCCGGTGTACACCTGATGCGTACGCCCCTGAAGCGCCGAGAGCATCCGAAATGCATCCGCCTCGTCTTTCGGCTTTCCGAGTATTTTCCCATCCAGCACCACGACCGTATCTGCGCCGATGACGAGCATCTCTTTCCACGCTTCTTTGCTTTCCCGGATATCTTCCGACACATGGCTTGCTTTCTCCAATGCCAGCTCTTTAACGATCGCTTCCGGCTCTTTCGCCGTGTAAATCTCTTCCCTGCTGCTTATCTTTACCTCAAATTCTATCCCGATCTGTTCCAGCAGTTCCCGCCGTCTCGGGGACGCCGATCCTAAAATAATTTTTTTCATAGATTTCTCCCGTCACTGCATCATTCTACTTCTTTTATCAGAACCGCACGGCACGGCGATCCCTCCACGCCTGCCAGCTTGAGCGGCTGTGCGCACAGGAAATAATCACCCGGTTCAACTCCGTCGAGACAAAGTCCCTCGATCAGCGCCATATCCGCCCCGAGCAAAATCTCATGCACGCCTTTTGTATCCCCGTCCGGACCTACGGTCTGCCGTTCCACTCCTAAAAGTCCGATTCCCGCATCGGCAAATACCTGTGCCGTTTCCTCCTGAAATACACAACGATTTCCTTTGAGAAGTATCTTTTTTTCTTTTCCGCAGATCAATGCCCGCGCAGTTTTTGCATCCAGCATTCCATCATACTCCACAACGCTGCACATTCCCATCACCTGAGAGAGTTCCAGCTCATCGATCGTGCGTCCTCCCTCCACAAAATGCCTCGGCGCATCCATATGTGTCGCATTATGTGCGCATAACTTCAAATATGTTAAATTAGACGAATCTCCGTTCTTGATCTGTTTCAGCCATTCATGCTCCGGCACCGGATCTCCCGGGTACACCGGCGTACTGAACAATTCTCTTGTAATATCGTAAAATTTCATTTCCTGTGTTCCTCCCATACTTTTTCAAGACATTTCGGATCTTCCAGTAATTTTGCGCATCCCAGCGCCATACATTCCGCCGCATAAAGCATTCCCTTTGTACCGATACTCATTCCTGCCTGCGCCGTTGCCGCCCAATGATGCAGCGGCGTCCCCTTACACATTGCCGCCGCGCTCAGCATCACGGTCGGCACTGTATGGCTGACATCCGACACATCCGTACCGATCGCGAGCCGTACCGGTTCCGCCTCCAGCGGTTCCAGCCCGGTAAAATAAACGCCGTCGTTGGCAAGCCCGGCTTCCTTGCTGATCTTCGCCGCAAATTCCAGTTCTTCCCCGGTATATTCCGGGACAGGCACTTCCTCCATTGCATGGTAAAATGTTTCGGCAAGCGTCCGGTTCACTTTCATCTCCTTGTTCTTCGTCACGCGCTCAATCTCCACCCGGGTTCCGGTCATGATCGCCGCTCCGCGGGCACAATCGTCCACACGGCTCGACGCATCTTCGGTGCGTTCCCATTTGGAAGAGCGGATAAAATAATTCGTCGCCGCATGATCCGGCACGATATTCGCCGGACCGTCTGTATTCGTATAAGTATAATGCATCCGCACATCGTCCGCCACATGTTCCCGCAAATAATTCACGCCCACATTCATCAGTTCCGCCGCATCCAGCGCGCTCCGCCCCAGCTCGGGATGCTTTGACGCATGCGCCGCCGTCCCGTAGAACCGATAGTTCTTGATGTCCTGCGCCTGCCAGATATCGTAGCTGACCCGGTTCCGGTCAAACGGATGCCACGTCACCGCCACGTCCAGATCATCAAACACTCCGGCTTCGTTCATCCGGATCTTTCCGACCACGATCTCTTCCGCCGGACAGCCGTAAACCCGGATCGTTCCCGGAATCCGCTCTTTTTCCATCCACGCTTTCAATGCTCCTGCCGCTCCGGCGCAAGCCGTTCCGAGCAGATTGTGCCCGCATCCGTGACCTGCCTCCCCGGTCGGCGCATGTGTCGCAGTTACTTCCTGTCCCAGTCCCGGAAGCGCATCGTATTCCGCAAGAAATCCGATCACCGGACGTCCGCTTCCCCATTGTGCGGCAAACGCCGTCTCAAATCCGGCAAGCTCCCACTGTACCGAGAATCCCATCTGTTCCAGACATCCGGCAAGAGCGCGGGATGACGCTTTCTCTTTCAAAGAAACTTCCGGATGACAGAAAATAAAATCCGCCGTGTCCAGAAGTTTTCCCTCATATTCTTTCATCCATTTTCCGATCATCTCTGCTGCAAGTGTTCCCATCATGATTCCTCCAATCTCTATACATCTTTATAACACAATCCCCCGGATTTCTCAATCGGAGAGCCGGATTTCTGCCCTTTTCGCATCCCATTTTCGAAAGACCGGAACAAAATTTTCCGTATTTCATTCAAAAATGTGGTTTTATGTGGTTTTTGTCTTTCGCTTTTGTGGTTTCGTGCTCATTTTTTCCAACATAACATTGCTATTTCCTTGGTTTTAATATATAATAGGGAGTAAGAGATGCCTGACGGACTGCTCCGCGCATTCCGTTCCCGCAATCCGGCATCTGACCTATATCGAACATACGGCAGAATCCAACAAAGAGGGAGTAAAAAGCATGAAAAGATCAAAACGAATCGAGACCCTGGACAAGCGACCTGTCAATCTGGACGGCTACATCAATGAATGGCCGGAGATGGGGTTTGCCGCCATGTCCAGTCCTTATGATCCGGAACCGTCCGTGCGGGTCGAAAACGGAAAAATCGTAGAACTTGACGGAAAAAAGAGAGAAGATTTTGACTTTATCGACCAGTTTATCGCCGATTACGCGATCAACATCGAGCTGGCAGAACGTTCCATGAGCGTCCCGGCTTTAGACATTGCGCGGATGATCGTGGACATCCACGTTTCCAGAAAGGAAATCCTCACCCTGATCTCCGGTATCACCCCGGCGCGCATGACCGAAGTGATCAACCATCTCAATGTCGTGGAACTGATGATGGGGATGCAGAAAATGCGTGCAAGAAAGACGCCCGGAAATCAGGCGCACATCACCAACTTAAAAGATGATCCGGTGCAGATCGCAGCCGACGCGGCAGAGGGCGCGCTCCGTGGATTTGCCGAGGAAGAGACGACCATGGGCGTAGCACGGTATGCGCCGCTTAGTTCGATCGCGCTGCTGATCGGTTCGCAAGCCGGACGTCCGGGCGTACTGACCCAGTGCTCCGCCGAGGAAGCGACCGAATTGGAGCTCGGGATCCGCGGTCTGACGACCTATGCCGAGACCCTTTCTGTCTACGGTACGGAAAAAGTATTCATCGACGGAGACGACACACCGTATTCCAAGGCATTTTTAAATTCCGCGTATGCATCCAGAGGTCTGAAGGTCCGTTTCACCTCCGGTTCCGGTTCCGAAGTTCTGATGGGCAACAGCGAGAAGAAATCCATGCTCTATCTCGAATGCCGCTGTCTCTATGCGACAAAAGGCGCGGGAAGCCAGGGCATCCAGAACGGTTCCGTAAGCTGTATCGGCGTGCCGGGCGCAGTACCGGGCGGAATCCGCGAAGTCATCGGAGAGAATCTCGTCGCAGCGCTGTTAGGATTGGAATGCGCTTCTTCCAACGACCAGAGCTTCTCCAATTCCGATATGCGCAGGACTGCGCGCACGATGCTGCAGTTTCTGCCGGGTACGGATTTCATTTTCTCGGGATATGCCGCAGAACCGAACTACGACAACATGTTCGCGGGTTCTAACTTTGATGCGGAAGATTTTGACGATTACAATGTATTGCAGAGAGATATGCAGGTGGACGGCGGTCTCCGTCCGGTTACGGAGGAGGAAGTGATCCGCGTCCGCCGCAAAGCCGGAAAAGCCGTGCAGGCTGTCTTCCGTCAGCTGAGACTTTCCCCGATCTCGGACGAGCAGGTGGAAGCCGTGACTTACGCGCACGGCAGCAAAGACACCCTGCCCCGCGACGTCACCGCCGATCTGATGGCCGCGGAGGACGTACTCAAACGCGGCATCACGGGCGTGGACATTGTCAAAGCACTTGCCGAGACCGGATACGAAGACCTCGCCGAGAGTGTATTGAACATGTTAAAGCAGCGCGTCGTCGGCGACTATATGCAGACTTCCGCGATTCTGGACCGCGACTTCCACGTTCTCTCCGGCGTCAACACACCGAACGACTACATGGGACCGGGAACCGGCTATCGTGTAGAGGGAGAACGCTGGGAAGAGATCAAGCGGATCCCGCACATCATCAACCCGCAGGATATATAGGAGGAGCCCGATTATGCAGATCAGTGAAGATTTAATCAAACAGATAACCAATGCCGTTATGACCGAAATGCAGCGGCGCAGTGAAGATCCATGCGTCAGCTCTTCGGACTGTGCATCCACTGCCGCTTCCGCCCCGGTTCCGTCCATGGCGGGAAGAGACCGCATCAACCCGGAAAAGACTGACTACTCCGGATATCCAAAAGCCGCGCAGGGAAGCGATCCGAAAGAAGTCGTGATCGGAGTCGGCGCCGCATTTCAGCGTGAGATCAAAAAGACCATCTGCGGGATCCCGTTGGACGACGTACTCACCAATGTCAAAGCCGGCATCGAAGAAGAGGGGATGAACGCCCGCGTGGTCAAGATCCTCGACACCTCGGACGTCTGCTTTATGGCGCTGGAAGCTGCCAAACTGTCCGGTTCCGGCATCGGCATCGGGATCCAGTCCAAAGGAACGACCGTCATTCACCAGAGAGACCTCTATCCGCTCTCCAATCTGGAATTGTTTCCACAGGCGCCGCTGATGGATCTCGCTACTTACCGAAAGATCGGACAGAACGCCGCCAAATATGTCAAAGGCGAACAGGTTGTGCCGATCCCTTGTACCAACGATCCGATGTCCCGTCCGAAATATCAGGTCAAAGCCGCCCTGATGCACATTGCGGAGACGGAACAATTAGATCCGGAAAACGGCAATATCGAATGGGAGGGAAAATAAGATGCAGTATCCTTTAGGCGAACACGAAAAAGAACGGATCACTTCCAAGACCGGAATGAAACTGACCGATATCACACTCGATGAAGTGATGAAGAACCACATTTCCGCCGATGACATCAAGATTTCCCGGGAAATGTTAAAGGCACAGGGACAAGTTGCCAAAGAAGCCGGAAACGATCCGATGGAAAAGAATTTTGAGCGCGCCGCCGAGTTAGTCGACGTGCCCGACGAAGTCATTTTAAAAATGTACGACAAACTCCGCCCGAACCGTTCCACCAAGCTGGAACTGGTCATGATGGCGCAGGAACTTCTGGAAAAATACAATGCAAAGAACTGTGCGAAACTCGTAATGGAAGCAGCCGAAGTGTATGAAAAGAGAGGGATCTTACGTTGAGTTATATTGCCGGAATCGATATCGGAAATTCAACAACTGAAGTATGTGTCGGAGAAGTCGGCGCTGCCGGGACCGTTCATTTCCTGACGAGCGCTTCCTGCCCGACCACCGGGACAAAGGGAACCCCTGCCAATGTGCATGGGATCAAAGCCGCGCTGAAGCAGGCGATGGCACAGATCGGTCAGGAGATCGACGCGCTTTCCTGCATCCGTCTCAACGAGGCCGCGCCGGTCATCGGCGATACCGCGATGGAGACGCTGACCGAGACGATCATCACCGATTCATCGATGATCGGGCACAATCCCTCCACCCCCGCCGGAGCCGGACAGGCTGTGGGAAAGATTCTTCTTCTGGAGGATCTCTCCCGTGCCGAGCGCGGCGTTCCGTATATCGTTGCCGCATCCGCTACATATACATATGAAGAAATCGCAGCAAAGATCAACGCCGTGTCCGATGAAATCACCATTACCGGCGTGATCCTCCAGGCGGACGAAGCGGTTCTTGTTGAGAACCGTCTGAACAAGAAACTGCCGATCGTCGACGAGGTGGCGCGGATCGACAAACTGCCGAACGGCGTATCCGCCGCCATCGAAGTGGCGTTGCCGGGACAGACGGTCCGGATGCTCTCCAATCCATACGGGATCGCGACCCTGCTTGGGCTAAATGCCGAAGAGACGCGCACAGTCACACCGATCGCCAAAAGCCTGATCGGAAAACGAAGCGCCGTTGTGTTGAAGACGCCGGGCGGCGACGTCCATGAAAATATCCTCCCTGCCGGGGAACTTTATTTCCATGCAGGAGCCGTAACCTCGGTCAATCTGGACGAGGGCGCGGAAAAGATCATGCAGGCGCTTGCAGATGCCGGAGATATTCAGGACATCAGCGGACAGCCCGATACCAATGTCGGAAACATGTTAAACCGCATCCGCAAAGGAATGAGCGAACTGGATCCGACTGCGGATGCCGATGTGCGTATTACCGATCTGCTGGCAGTGGACACGCTTGCGCCGGTTCTGATCTCCGGTGCGCTGGCCGGGGAAACCTGTCTGGAAAAAGCCGTCGGCATTGCAGCGATGGTAAAAACCCAAAAACTTCCGATGCAGGAAATCGCGGACCGGCTCCGCGCAGAACTCGGAGTCGCCGTCACGGTTGCGGGTGTGGAAGCAGTCATGGCAAGCCTTGGCGCGCTGACAACCCCGGGAACCAAACTTCCTCTGGCAATCCTCGATATGGGCGGAGGCTCTACCGATGCCGCCGTCATTTCCGAGACCGGAGAAGTCACGATGACCCATCAGGCAGGCGCGGGCGAACTTGTTTCCATGCTGATCGAGACCGAACTCGGACTGGGCGACCGCCATATGGCAGAGCAGATCAAAAAATATCCGCTCGCCAAGGTGGAAAGTCTGTTCCATATGCGCATGGAAAACGGACAGATGACATTTGTGGAAGATTCCATCGATCCCCGGTTCTACGGACGGGTCGTATTGCTCGCCGAAGACGGACTGATCCGTATCGAGCAGGATATTCCGATGGAAAAGATCGCGGCAGTGCGCCGTGAAGCAAAACGAAAAGTATTTGTGACCAATGCATTCCGCGCACTGAAAAAAGTCGCGCCCGATCACGATCTCCGCAAGATTTCCAACGTTGTACTCGTGGGCGGATCGGCGGAAGATTTCGAGATCCCGGAAATGCTGATGGAAGAATTTGCCGGATACCGGATCGTCTGCGGACGCGGAAACATCCGGGGCAGCGAGGGACCGCGCAACGCCGTTGCGACCGGACTCGTACTTTCATATATAGGAGAACAGAAATGATCGTTAAAAAACCTGCCATTTTCATCTATACATCGGAACCGGACAGAGAAATCCTCCGGGAAATCTGTGCCGGAATAGAAGAAGAGGGTGTTTTCTATGAGATCAAAGAGCAAACTCTTGTTCCTAAGGACGCCCGCAGTACTGCCGCCCGTTTTGCCTGGCAGGCAGCGCAGGATTCGATGCTCGGCTCCGGGATCGGCGTCAGCCAAAGAGACGCCGCCTTGCAGATGCGCGGACTTTCCGTCGACCGCAGCGTTGAATCCTATCATGCACCGACGCAGGCGCAGTGCCGGAAACTTGGCGCCAACAGCGCCCGGGCGATCAAAAAAATGCCTTTTAAATAGTATACGTTTCATATAACATAAAAACCAACCGATTTCATAAGGGGAGTCAATCAAAAATGAGTATTTATACCAAACGTGGAGACAGCGGAACAACGTCGCTGATGAACGGCATCAGCGTTTCCAAATCCGACGACCGCATCGAACTGCTGGGAACGATCGACGAATTGAACAGCGCGCTCGGACTTGCAAAAGTCATCAGCGAAGACAGTCTCAAAGAACATTTATCCCATATTCAAAGGCAGCTCATGCAGATCATGGCAGGGATCGCCGATCCCCGGAATCTGGACTACCGATGCCCGAAAGAGGAGATCCTCGCACTGGAAGAGGGGATCGACCATATGGAAGCCTCGTTCCCCCGCGCGAAAGAATTTGTGCTGTACGGCGGATGTGAACTTTCCGCCAGACTGGATATGGCGCGCGCCATTGCAAGACGCGCCGAACGTCGTTTCCGAAAAGTCGCGCAGTACTACGGCGCAGACAATAAGGCGATGCAATATTTAAACCGCCTGTCCGACTATCTGTATGTAGCGGCACGGTACAGCGACTATCTGACCTCATCCAATCTGGAAGAAGCGATCCGGCAGGAAGTCATTCGGAATGTGATGAGAGAAACGAAAGCCGCACGGTAAACTCCTGCGCGTTTTCCGAGCAAAGCATTCTGCCGCCGAGAAGCGCCATCATTTTTTCCACACTTTTTAATCCGATGTGGTTGCTTTCAATATCGGCGCTTACTTTTTTCACTTTATTTTTCAGCTGGATTTTCAGTTCTCCCTCCTCGATCGTAAGGGAAAGTGAGACCGGGACTGCTTTTTCACCATATTTTAAAATGTTGGAGAATAAATTATTGAAGATCCGTTTCAGCATCGTCTCATCTCCTGCAAACGAAAGCGTGCAGTCCGGACATTTTTCTTCGACGGAACACTGAAATCCGGCAAGCTGGATAAAATCACAATTTTCCCAAAGACATTCCCGGAAAAATGTATACGGAACGGGAACGGTCTTTGGGATTTCTATTTCTTCAAACACGAGCGCATATTCAAACATCCGGTCTGTCAGTTCTTTGATATCTTTTGTCTTTTGCAGGCACCGATCCAGATACTCGTCCTGCATATCCGGCATTTTCCCTAATTTTAAGACTTCCAGATACCCGTTCAGGATCGTAAGCGGCGTCCGCAGGTCGTGGGACATCGCGGTGATCAAATCCTGATTCGCCTGCCGGCTCTCTTGCTCCTGCCTTAGCGTATCGTTCAATGTGATCCGGAGTTTGTCCAGTTCCGACGACAAAATTCCGATCTCATCTCCGCCGTATTTCGGCGTAGGCGTTGTCAGATCTCCGGAAGCCATCTGCAGGATGCTCGTCTCGATCTGTGAAACCTGCTTCATTTTCCGGGAAATGAAATATAAGATCACGATCAAAAACAGCATCCCCGACAGCAGAACACAAAAAACCGCATACGGATAAAGAAATCCGATATTGTGATAGTAGAAGATCATAACATTTGCTTTTCCGTTACGAAATTCCAGATTCAGTTCTCTGTATCCCTCTCCGACACCGCCTGTAAGCTGATAACCAAGATCAAAAAATGCCCGGAAAAGACTGTCGTCCATGATCTTTGCCCATTTTCCTGCGCGAAAAGTCCCATCGCTTCCATAGATATAGAGACTTGTATAATCATCGGCAAGTTCTAAAAACGGCTGGATCTTCTCAATGGCTTCAGTATCCTCTTCCGATTTTGGAACATCATATTTCGGCGCTTCCTCTACGAGAAGATCAAAAAAATCATAATCGCCATGGGGAGAAGCCAGATGAAAAACCGGTTTTAAAAATTCGTATACATTCCATTTCTTATACCACATAAACTCAAACAACGTAACGCTGACGATCCCCGTAAGGATCAAAAGTCCCGCAAACTTCGTGCGTATCTTTACATTTTTCAGTCTCTCAGTCACATCGGTACCCCTTTCCCCATACTGTTTTGATCACCCCCGGCTTATTCGCGTCGTCCTCGATCTTCTTTCGCAGATTCCGGATATGCACCATCACGGTATTGTTGGCTCCGTAATAATATGGTTCTTCCCAGATTGCTTCATAGAGTCGTTCGGCTGAAAAAATCTGCCCCCGGTTCTTCAGAAAAAGTAAAAGGATCCGGTATTCGGTGTCGGTAAGTTCGATGGAAATCCCGTTTTTCGTGACCTGTCCGACCGATTCGTCGATCTTTAACTGCTGGTACTGTAATGTACGGGATCTGTCGTCTGTCTCTTCTTTTCCTTTATATACATGATAACGGCGGATCAAAGCTTTTACACGGTTCAGCAATTCATTATAAGAAAACGGTTTCGGAAGATAATCGTCTCCACCGCTTGAAAATCCCAGCGTCTTGTCGCTGTCCTTTGTTCTGGCGCTCAAAAACAAGATCGGCGCATTGCTCATTTTGCGGATTTCCAGACACGTCTGATAACCGTTCATCCCCGGCATCATAATATCCAGAATGATCAGGTCAAATTCCCGCTCTTTTAACAGTTCCAGCGCCGTCATGCCGTCTTTCGCCTGCACCGCCTGAAATCCCTCGCCCGTCAGTAATATCTCTATGATCTCCCGGATCTCCTGATTGTCGTCCACGATCAAAATTGTCGAATTTTCCATCATACTTCCTCCTGCCATCTTCCGTCATTGTCTGCTCTTTATTATAACAAATATCCTGCCCGCTGAACGCAAACTTAAGGATTCTTAAAGTTTCATTTTGGGTAAACTTAAGATATGTTTGTTAGACTACTCAAAGCGAGGTGAGAAAAATGCAATATGAAATGATCCGTTACCTGATCGGCGGAATCGGTACAACACTTGTCAATCTCTCTATATTCGGCATTCTGCGATATAGTCTGGACATGAGAATGCAGGCGGCGAACATCCTCTCGATCATCGCCGCGATCTTATTCGCATTTATCGTGAATAAAAAATTTGTATTCCGCGCAGACGACTCCGGATCAGTGTGGAAAGAATTTCTGCGGTTTACAGGAATGCGCGGAGTCTCTCTTGCCGTGGAAGTATTCGGAATGCAGATATTGACCATGTTGTCTGTCCCGGATATCGCGGCGAAGATTTTGCTGCAGGCTGTGATCATCGCTATGAATTATGTGATAAGTAAATGTTATGTGTTCAAAGGAGGACATCTCAATGAAGAAAATAACCGTGATCGTACCATGTCTGAATGAGGAAGACGCGCTTCCCATTTATTATAAAGAAATGTCAAAGATCATGAAACAAATGAAAGAGACTGAAATCGAATTGTTATTCGTCGACGACGGTTCCACAGACCGGACGCTTTCGGTCATGAAAGATCTGCATGAGCTGGACGGAAGATGCCATTATCTGTCTTTCTCAAGAAATTTCGGAAAAGAAGCGGCGATTTATGCCGGACTTCAAAATGCCGACGGAGATTATGTGGCGATCATGGATGTGGATCTGCAGGATCCCCCGGCGCTTCTGCCGAAAATGTATCGCATTTTGGAAGAAGAAGGCTATGACAGCGTTGCCACAAAACGATCCACGAGAACCGGAGAGCCGAAAATCCGCTCCTTTTTGTCGAAGAGTTTCTATAACGTGATCAACCGGCTCTCCAAAACCGAGATTGTAAACGGTGCGAGAGATTACCGCCTGATGAAACGGAACATGGTGGACGCCGTGCTTTCTATGAGCGAATACAACCGTTTTTCAAAAGGTATTTTTGAATGGGTCGGATTCCGCACAAAATGGCTGGAATTTGAAAATCATGAACGTTCCGCCGGAGAAACAAAATGGTCGATGAAGAAATTATTTTGTTATTCTCTGGAGGGGATCACCGGTTTCTCCGTGGCGCCGCTTTCCTTTGCCTCGGTCATGGGAATTGCATTTTGTATTCTCTCCTTTCTTATGATCGGCGTGATCATTTTTCGTACGCTAATCTGGGGAGATCCGGTTTCCGGCTGGCCGTCTCTTGCGTGCATCATCTTTTTTGTCGGAGGGATCCAGCTTCTTTGCACCGGGATCGTCGGGCAATATCTCTCCAAAACTTATCTGGAGACAAAACACCGCCCGATCTATATTATAAAAGACAGCAGTGAAGAAGAGAAAGGAGCCGCGCATGTTCGGGAAAGTATTTGGAGCAAATGTGGACTGGATCAGTCAGCATAGCGTGCTGCCGGAATATTTCAGACAGCAGTTTTATGACACAGGGCAGCTCTTCCCTGAATTTGCGGCAAATATCGGCGGTGGACAGAATATTTACAACTTTTCCTATTACGGACTTTACAGTCCGCTGATCCTGCCGTCCTACTTCCTGCCCTTTTTTAAAATGAGCGACTATATGATCGCGGTCAGTCTCCTCTGCCTGCTCGCGGACGTCCTGCTTTTTTTTAAATGGCTCCGCCAAAATGACGTCTCGAAAGGCAATGCCTGCCTGACTTCGCTTTTATTCCTTTTATCGGGCCCTTTGATCTTTCATTCCTACAATCAGATCATGTTTGTCAATTATATGCCGTTTCTTCTCCTCGGACTGCTCGGAGTCGACCGGTATTTTTACCGAAAAAAGAGCGGTTTGTTTACGGTCAGTGTTTTTCTTATGATCATGACCAGTTTTTATTTCAGTATCAGTGGGATCCTCGTTCTGGTACTTTATGGGATTTACCGTTATTTGACGGTGCAAGCGTCTCCCGCAGACAGAACGCTACCACAATCACAGGCTTATTCCTCTCAAAAAGTGACGTACCGCAATTTTTTACCGGACGGAATCAAGTTCTGTCTGCCGATTCTGAGCGCCGTGCTGATGAGTGGATTTCTCCTCGTACCGACGGCGCTGACGCTGATACAGGGAACTCGGTCACAGGGGACTCAGACAGAAGAAACGGCGCTCTCATTTGCGTCTTTATTTCTTCCCGACTCCGATCTGCTGCGCGTTCTCTACCATCCGTACGGCATCGGGCTTACCACACTTGTGATCACGGTACTTCTGACCGGACTTACTTACCGTACATGGCGGGAAAAATACATCCATATTGTCTGTATCCTTGTGATCTCGATCCCGTTCTTTCTATATATATTGAACGGTGGTCTCTATATCCGCGAAAAAGTACTGATCCCGATGATTCCGCTTCTTTGTTATCTGACCGCAATCTATCTGGAAAAACAAAGAAACCTGGAGATCCCGTTTTTTCAAGGGGTCGTTCCTTATGTAATAACGCTTGGAATCGTATCGTTTGGACAGCTCAACGAAAATAAGCAGTCGCTTCGCTGTTTTCTCATTGCGGATGCGATAGTGATGTTGTTGTGCGCCCTCTTTTTCTATTGGAAACACATAGAAAAACTGATCGTTATCATTCCGATCGGCTTTCTGATTTTGTTCGGAACTGTCTACCAGATCCGGGCGGATCATATGTTGGATGCGGCTTTTTATCATCAGGTAACAGATGAAAACATCAAAAAGACAGTGGAACAGATATTGAACAACGAACATGGATTTTACCGGACGGAACAGCTTGGAACGGATACGGAAAATGCGGTCAATTTAAACCGTATCTGGTCAACGGATCAATATAGTTCCTCGCTCTATTCCTCCGCCTGCAACAAAGATTATCAGAATTTCCGTCAAAATATATTCGGTGTCGATCAGCCCTACCGCAATCTCCTGATGCAGGCACAGGCAAAAAATCCTGTTTTTCAAAATCTGATGGGTGTGAAATATGTGCTCTCTGCTGAACCGGTTGCGGGATATGAAAAAGTCACAGCCCACAACGCGGAAAAAAACGCAGTGAACATCTACGAAAACAAAGATGCTCTTCCGATCGTCTACACAACTCGTCGGACTATTTCACAGACAGAATATGAAAAGCTTCCGTTCCCGTACAATCAGACTGCATTTTTATCTTACGCGGTGACCAAAAACGATCCGGATGTCACTGCAGAAGATCTGATACAGGAACAGGCGGCACATATACAGACTCTTGCTTTGCCACTGGAGCCCAAGATCCAAACAAAGAAAAACATCCGGAAAAATATTTCCATTCCACAAGCGCAAGATGGGGATATCCTGTTCCTGCAGTTTCGTGTAAAAAATCTGAAGCCATCCCGGGATGTGTCCGTGTGGGTCGAGGGAATCCGCAATAAATTAACTTCCGAAGAGCATATTTATTACAATGAAAACGAGCTGTTTACCTACGCAGTTCCATTACAGGAGGGGCAGGACTCCATCCGGATCGTCTGGGGCGGCGGCTCCTATAAGATTTCCGATCTGCAAAGTTATATGTGGCATCCCGGAAATAATACAGATGAAATCGGTAGAGAAATTCTTTGTGAGGGTGAATTTTCCCCGGATGAAGAAAAGACAAAGGGAAACGTGATCGCCGGTACAATAAATACAGAAAGCAGCGGATATTTGATCACTTCCATTCCATATGATAAAAACTTTGAAGTATATATCGACGGGCAGCTTATAGAAAATGAAAAAGTAAACACCGCGTTTCTCGGGGTGTCATTGGACAGAGTATCGTCGGAAAAAGTATCATCTCAAACAATCGCTCCAGAACCAACACCGTCGGAGAACGAAACGCACGACGTTCGGATCGTGTATCATGCCCCCGGATTGAAAATCGGGAAGATACTGTCGGTTCTGGGCATCCTGCTCTGGATCGGGATCAGCCGAAGCAGGAGAGTTACATTTTCCCGCGCTTGAAATTGCCACAGGACAAGATACGCCTGTTGGAGTATGAGAGAAAGGGCACAGCTTACGGATCCCGTCGGCTGTGCCCTACTTTCCATTATTTTTCCTCAGCAAAAAATATTTCTTTCTCTTCCTATTCTCCGCAGTGATGTCCGCATCCGTCTCCATGATGACCGCAGTCTCCGCCCTCATGATCGTGATGCTCATGATGGCTGCATACGGTATCCGGATCGTAGTTCAATGTTCCGGCGATAAAAGATTCTACCTGTGCATCTGCGTCTCCCTGTGCGCCCGGGTAAAGCCGGATGTTCGCTTCCGCAAGTGCATTTCTGGCACCGCCGCCGATTCCTCCGCAGATCAGTACGTCCACACCGCCATTGAACAAGAATCCTGCCAACGCGCCATGTCCCTGTCCCTCTGTGTCAACGATCTCGGATTTTACGATCTTTCCGTCTTCCACTTCGTATACTTTAAACTGTTTTGTGTGTCCAAAATGCTGAAATATCTGTCCGTTTTCATACGTTACCGCAATTTTCATGATCTGATTCTCCTTTTTCTTATTTTCTGTCTCGCATATGCTTTTTTGACGCTCTCTCCCATATTCTTTGCAGTCTTCACAACTGCCGGGAGTGCTACACAAAATGTAATCTCCGCCGTCGATCTGAAGAGGGATCCCCTCGATCAGAAACCGCGCCAGCTTCTTTCTGGCTCCCGCGTAGATCATCTGCACCGTCGCTCTGCTCACCTGCATGCGCGCCGCACACGCTTCCTGTGTAAATGCCAGATGGTCGATCAGACGGATCGTCTCATATTCTTCCACGGTCATCGTAATTCCATGCTCTTTTTCCGCTCCTGCCGCATAGAAATGAATACTCTTCGGCATACGGCATACCCGTCTTTTCTTCTCGGCTCTCGGCATCCTTGCTCCTCCCTGTCTGAAAATAAACCACCAAATAATGCATCAAAAAGCGACATCGTTATTGGCATATGCTAACTTTATTTTTATAATACTCCTGTTATTAGCATATGTCAATAATAAAAATCATTTTCTTCTTCCCGTTCTTCTTTCCACCAACATAGTGTCAATGTACAAGGGAAAATACGTCCCCCTTGTACACTGACGCTATACATGCAGACGCACAGCAAAAACAGACCGTAAGACTTTGATCTTCTCAAAATCTTACGATCTGCCTTAAGTTTCTTTATTTTGTCGGTCCATCGTATTCACGGATGATCTGTCTCACCGGATAGATAAATGTCGGTGAAACGGACAGTTCGTCTACGCCCATTGCCAGAAAGCGCTCGGTCAGTTCCATATCTGCACCCAGTTCTCCGCAGATTCCTGCCCAGATCCCTGCCTTATGCGCGTTATCTACAACCATCTCGATCATACGCAGTACCGCCTCATGATGCGGATCATAGAACTCGTCCAGCTTTGCGTTCTGACGGTCGATCGCCAATGTATACTGTGTCAGGTCATTGGTTCCGATACTGAAGAAATCAACTTCTTTCGCGAGCAGATCGCTGATCATAGCTGCTGCCGGCGTCTCGATCATGATACCCTGCTCCACATTGCCGTATGCGATGCCGGCGTCGTCGAGTTCTTTCTTCACATCCTCCATGATTGCTTTGATCTGCCGCACTTCCTCGACAGAAATGATCATCGGATACATCACCGCGATGTTTCCATATGCGCTTGCACGCAAAAGCGCCCGAAGCTGCGTCTTAAAGATCTCCGGTCTTGTCAGACAGATACGGATCGCCCGAAGTCCCATCGCCGGATTCTCTTCCTTATCCAGATCAAAATAATCAACCTGTTTATCTGCACCGATGTCAAGCGTACGGATAATGACTTTTTTTCCCGCCATTGTCTCCGCTACCATCTTATAAGCCTTAAACTGTTCATCTTCTGTCGGATAAGTCTCGCTTTCCAAATACAGAAATTCGCTCCGGAACAGACCGATTCCGCCGGCGTCATTGCTCATCGCTGCCGGAAGATCGGACACAGAACCGATATTGGCAAACAATTTGATCGCCTTTCCGCCCTTTGTGACCGTCGGTTTTCCTTTTTGCTCTGCAAGAAGACGTCTGTGTGCCTCCTGCTCTTCTTTTTTTGCCTGATATTTTTCCAAAATCTCCGGTTCCGGATCAATATAAAATTCTCCGCTGAATCCGTCGATCACTGCCATTTTCCCATTCCATTCTTCCTGAATGTCTATCTGGATCAGTGCCGGAATATTCATCGTTCTTGCCAGGATCGCAGTGTGGGAATTGGAAGAGCCAAGCTTCGTCACAAATCCAAGAAGTTTGCTCTTATCAAACTGAACGGTCTCGCTCGGCGCCAGATCTTCCGCCACGATGATCGACGGCTCGTCCCAGCTCTTCGCCTCTCCGATCCCCATCAGGACATCGATCACCCGCTCGGAAATATCTTTCATGTCAACAGCTCTCGCCTGAAAATATTCATCTTCCATCGCCGCGAACATCGCCGCAAAATTATCTCCCGTTGTTGCGACGGCATATTCTGCATTTACCATCTGTGTCTCAATGATACTTTTTACCGAATCATTGTAATCATCATCTTCCAGCATCATCTGATGTACTTCAAAAATCTGCGCGCCGGATTCGCCAACTTCTTTGAGCGCTTTCTCATAAAGCTCTCCCAACTGTTCTTTTGCCGTCTCGCACGCATCTTCGTAACGTTTGATCTCCGCCGCGGCATCCTCGATCTTTTTACGTTTTACCTGTTTCTGTTCTTTTGTAAAAAAGTAAACCGGTCCGATCGCAATTCCGCCGAAAATGGATTTTCCCTGAATGACTTCCATTGCCTCTCTCCTGTTCCTCTGCTAAATGAAATTATAAAAACGAAATTATAAATTCTCTTTGAAGAATGCTTCCATCTCTGCTGCAGCAGCTTCCTCGTCTCCGCCCTCTACGGTTACTTCTACTTCCATATCTTTCTTTACGCCCATGCCCATGATCGCCATCAGTTTTGTAGCGTCCGCGCTTTTTCCGTTGCAGGATACCGTCACTGTCACGTCTGCGCCTTTCATCTCTTTTGCTTTCTTTGCAAGAAGTCCTGCCGGTCTTGCGTGAAGTCCTACCTCGTCTGTGATCACATACTTAAACTGTTTCATTTGATTTTCCTCCTTTAATTATCTTAAAATATCCTGTTTATGCTTCCATCGCCTGCTGCAATACAGCTTCCGCATCCATCCTTGCAAAGGTCTCCGGTTCGATCAGCGCGACCCGTACACCTGCCGGACAAAGCTTCTGCTTCATCTCTTCCAACCGAAACGAAACCTGCGGTCCGAGAAGCAAAACGTCCGTCGGTTTGTCATAACGTGTAAAAGCAAGTTCCGACATCGCGCAGATCTCTGCTTCGATCCCGCGCTCCTTTGCCGTCCGCTTCATCTTATTTACAAGAAGATTCGTTGACAGTCCGCTCATACAGATCAGTACAATCCGTTTCATCTTGCCGCCCCTTTCCAAGCCCTCGCAGCTTAGGTTTATAGTAACATATTTCCCACTGCATCTCCAGCCCAAAAAAGGGCACATTCAATCTGGCAAAAATTATAACTCCTCATTTCCTCAGCATCCGCAAAAACGTATCATAGTCCGGATGTTCCACGAGATACCTGATATCCCCCGGACGCAGGATCAGATCTGTCGTCGCCTCATAGAATTTCTCCAGTTTCGGATCTTCCTCGCTTCCGACCACGGTCAGGATCACAACCTGTACTTCATTCCGTGACCACCATACCGGTTTTTGAAGCACTGCCACCGCAGCGAACGTCCGCGCGCTGTATACCTGATCCGGATGGGGAATCGCCACCAGACCGCCGTAATCTGTCGGTGAAATCTGCTCTCTCCGGATCACCGATCCATAAAAATCTTCCGGAAGCCCCTGCTTCTCCCGTACACATTCACACAGATTGTTCAACACTTCCTCCCGGCTTTCTCCGGCAATGCCCGGGAAAAACAACGCTCTTTGATAATATTCGTCCAGACAATCCCTGCTCTCACGCTCAAACAATCCCCGAACCGCAGCCACATCCCCCTCTTTCAAAAAGGAACTGACTTCCAATACCGGAACAGGCACAGGCATTTCCAGCGGGACCGTCGTAAATACATAATCTACTTTTGCAAAATCGAACCCTGCCAGTTCATACCGGTTGCACACATAAATCTGATCGATATTCTCCCGGAACTCCCGGCTGTATTTATATTTTAACAGCTGGGAACTGCTCGCCCCTGACGCGCACACGATCAAAATCGAAAACTTCCGTTTCGCCGCTTCCCGCTGTTCCAATGCCAGTTCAAAAATCTCTGCCAGTTCTCCGATCTCATCATCGGAAATCTCCGCCTTAAAATATTCCCGCAAGATCCCCGCTGCCTGCGACGCGATCGTATACGCAAAGATGTAATGCTCTTTGATCTCTGAGAGCATGGGATTATGCAGCCCGATCTGATAGCGCATCCGGATCGCAAACGGGATCATATGTCGCAAAAGCGCCCGTCGAAGCTCCCGGTTTCCACGCAGATCCACACCGAATTCCTGATTCACCATATCGAGCATCCGGTCGATCAGCCGCTCCATCTCACGGTTCGTTCTGTCATTTTCCGCACATTCCTTTCCGGAATCCGGGACGGAGATTCCGCTTTTCCCGGCCAGCTGCAAAGCAAAATACGTCCGCTCACAGCTTGGGATACGGATTCCCAGCGCTTCTTCGATCCGTTTCGACAACTCTTCCGCAAATCCGATCTCTCTGCTTCCGAGAAAATCCACTTCCTGCTCCTCCACCAGACATCCTCTCCGGATCCTGCGGAGCGCCACATACAGATGTTCCACAAAATCATGATATCCGCTTTCCGACAGCGTCACATCATAACTTCTTACGCATTCGTATACGAGCTGTCCGAGCAGACGCATTTTATCCGCCCGCCGCGTACTTCCGATTCCCTCCAATCCGTCATGCTTCACAAAAAGTTCGGTCATGCACTGCCGGATCTGAAATTCCGTTCCGGTCACTTTCATTCCATATCCCGGTTTCTTTTCCAACGCAAGACCATACTGCTGATAGGTTTTTTCCACTTCCCGCAGCGCCGCCGTCAAAGTTCCTCTGGAAATATACAAAAATTCGCACAAATTTTCCGCTTTCACATATTCTTTTTGATTGAGCAGATATGCCAGAAGATAATTGACGCGCTCTGCTCCGGTCTCGGGAATCTTCTTTTCCTCGCCGCCGTTCTCTTCTAAAAGTCTCTCGAGCCCTCCGGGCGTACTGCTTACGATATAATATCCATACCGGGGCTTTGAGAGGATCTCCACACCGCTTTTGCGAATCTCCGGATTCATCTCCTTGATCCGTGTCCGCACAGTTTTCACACCGATCTCCAGTTCTTCCGCCAGACTCGCCGCTGTCGTATATTCTCTTTTCGATAATAACCGCAGGATCCTGTGGTCTCTGGAACTTAACACGCGCTCACCTCCTGTGCCGATCCGACCCTTTTCAGTCAGTATGTCCACAAACGTATAAAACCACTTATGTGCAGACACAAAGTGGTTTTATACGCTCGAACCCGCCATCTGGAAAAATTATATCACGGATTTGGCGCGCCGTCATTGCTTTTATTCTTTTCCGTCACCGAGTAGATCACCGCTCTCTCGCACCGCTCACGATCGAGTAATAAGCCTCTGATGTCAGCCGGTATACAAGGACATAGAACAGACCGAAGATCACGAAGCAGATGCCCGCCGCACAGATCAAAAGCTGCAGATTGTCGATCCCGAATAACTGGATCAATTTGTAGATCAGCGGGAAAGCAAACGCCAGATGAACGCCTGCCGTCACCAGCGGCAGGAAAAATACCGTCAGCATCTGTGAATTGATACTCTTTCGGATTTCCCGTTTTGTCATTCCGACTTTCTGCATGATCTCAAACCGGGACTGATCTTCATATCCCTCCGAGATCTGCTTGTAGTACACGATCAAAACAGCCGCAAATACAAAGACGATTCCGAGCATGATGCCAAGGAAAAAGATTCCGCCGTACAATGTGTAAAACGATTCCCTTGCCTTCGCCACACCGCCGGAATAGATCTCGAATACTTCCCCGTTTGTTCCCGGATGTTGTCCTTTATACGTCTCGATCGAATTTTTCAGTCCGGCAATGATCTGATTCTGTATTTCATCCTCACAGTCCAAATCATAACCGTAAATCCAGCAATACTGGATTTTCCGATCCAGCATCAGCGAAAATTCTTCCGGCGGGATTGCCGCAAGCAGCGCTTCCGTCTCCTGTGTCCACGCGTCAAAATCCGGCACGATCAAAAACATCGACGCAAAGATCGACATCGCATCGCTGGCAAGCGGTACAAACTGCTCCACTTCTTTTTTGATCTTGTAAGTCTTTCCGCCCTCCACTGCGATCGTATCTTCTTTGTAGTCCGCCTTTATCGTGCAGATCATCGCCTCATCTTCTTTTAATGTCTCTTTTGTTCCCATCACGCGGTTATATTGATCCAGTGACACAACAAAGAACTGCCACAGATCGGAATAACTATCTACCTGATACTGCTCCAATGTTGTCTTGGAAAGGCTGATCTGCCCCTCGTTGATCGATCCTGCGATCGCTGCCGTCTTGTAATCGATCACATTTTCCGGTTTTTGTCCCAAAGCTTTCGCCGCGTCTTCGGCCTGCCCTGTCAGGTCTTCACAGATCCCACTCTCCAATCCTGCCTGATCATAAGTTGCCACTGTAATATTGATATTTCTCGGATACTGTCCCCGGAGAGCGTCCTCCGCTCCCACATACATACAGATCGTAGAGGAAAGCATAACAAGCACCATTGTTCCGAGGATGCAGATTGACGCAAGTCCCGCTCCGTTCCGTTTCATCCGGTACATCATCGAAGATACCGAAATAAAATGCTGTGTCTTATAATAATATTTCTTCTTTCTCTGCAGAATCCGGCACAATGTCACCGAACCGGCAATAAACAGCAGATACGTTGCGATGATCACCATCACGACCGCCACAAAGAACCAGACCATCGCCGTGATCGGATCCTCAATGGAAACTGCGATGTAATACGCCCCTGCCAGGATCACCGCCCCTGCGATCGCCAGGATCCAGTTCGCCCTCGGCGGTTTTTCACCGACCTGCTCGCTGTGCAGAAGCTCGATCGGATTTGCCAGACGTACCTGACGCAGCGCATTGAGTAACAACAGCAGGAAAATAACCGCAAACAACGTCACTGTCCTGCATAATGCTTCCCAGTCAATCTGCATGGAAAATCCCGTCTCCATATGCACCAGCTTCAAAAGACAAAGTTCCGAAAATTTGGACAGCAATATGCCGACCGTCAGTCCGCCTCCAAGCGAGATCAGAAAACTCATCACATTTTCCCAGATCAGTACATGCGCCAGATTCGCTTTTCCCATGCCTAAAATGTTATAAAGACCGAACTCCTTTTTTCTTCTCCGGATCAAAAAAGAGTTTGTGTAAAATAAGAAGATCAGTGCGAACACTCCGATCACAATACTGCCAAGTCCCATGATCGCATTTAAAGTTTCTCCGCCCTCTACCTTTAACAGCACATTGCTGAATGCCAGAAATGCCATGATATAGTACATCGCGATCATTCCCGCGCAGGTCAGCAGATACGGAACGTACATCCGGCTGTTTTTCCGAATCCCCATCCACGCCATCTTTGGATAAAATGTCATTTTCATCGGTTCTCACCTCCGGTCGTCAGCACGGTCAGCGTGTCGGAGATTTTCTGGTACATCTGTTCCTCCGTACTGTCGCCGCGGTAGATCTGATGATACACTTCTCCGTCTTTGATGAATAACACCCGTCCCGCATGGCTTGCCGCTTTCACCGAATGTGTGACCATCAAAATCGTCTGTCCGTCCTCATTGATCGTATTGAACAGACGGAGCAGTTCGTCGGTTGCCCGGGAATCCAGCGCTCCGGTCGGTTCGTCTGCCAGCACCAAACGCGGATCCGTGATCAGCGCCCGCGCCACTGCCGCGCGCTGCTTCTGTCCTCCCGATACCTCGTACGGATATTTCTTCAGAAGCGATGTGATCCCCAGTTTCTTCGCCAACGGTTCCAGTCGGGAGTGCATTTCCTGATACTGCTTTCCCGCCAGTACGAGCGGCAGATAAATATTGTCCTCCAATGAAAATGTATCTAACAGATTAAAATCCTGAAATACAAATCCAAGATGTTCCCGCCGAAATGATGCGATCGCCGAATCTTTAATCGACGCAAGATTCTTTCCGTCCAGCTGCACGGTTCCCCCGGTCGGTCTGTCAAGCGCCGCGAGAATGTTTAAAAGCGTTGTCTTTCCGCTTCCCGACTCCCCCATGATCGCGACATACTCTCCCTCCTCCACGGAAAAATTCACGTTTCGGAGCGCTTCCACTTTATTTCCGCCAAACCGGGTTGTATATACTTTCTTCAATCCATTTACTTCCAGAATACTCATTCTTTTTTCATCCTCCTGTCATCCTTGTTCTTCTTACGTTACCCAGTATAGCAGAAACGGGAAATGCAGCTCCATCGAATCCGCTTACATTTCCCATCTCATTTCTTACATTTGTGTAAGAACTTTTTCGTGCCAATGCTATTCCACCTGTAATTCTTCCCGTTCCAGATCGACCTTGATCACAGTTCCAACGCCGGGCGCAGATTCCGCCCAGATCCGATGTCCGAGCTGTGTGCAGATCCGCCGGCAAAGATAGAGACCGATACCGCTCGCTTTTTTATCGGCGCGTCCGTTGTATCCGGTATATCCCTTTTCAAAAATACGCGGCAGATCTTCCGGAGCGATCCCGATCCCGGTATCCCGGATACAGAGCGTCTTCGGTTCCTCCAATGTGATCGCGATCTCCCCCTCTTCGGTATATTTCAGCGCATTGGAGATCACCTGCTCCACGACAAACGCCAGCCATTTCTCATCCGTCAACACTTCACAGCCAAGCGGTTCATACCGCAGCCCGATCTTTCTCCGGATAAACTGTCCCGCAAATTTCTTCACTTCTCCGCGCACGATCTGATCCAGATCACATTTACGAAATACATGATCTTTCGATTCGGAATCCAGACGCAGATATACAAGCACCATTTCCACATACTGCTCGATCCTCGACAGCTCCTCCGAAAGCCGTCTCGCCTGATCGGAATCCTCATTCTGCAGCATCAGACGCATGGATGCGATCGGAGTCTTGATCTGATGCACCCAGACCGTATAATATTCCATCATGTCGGTATAACGCATATCCAACTGATTCTTCAGACTGCTCTGCTCTTCACGGAGGTGTCCGATCACCTCCTGATAATCCCAATCCGCCGCCGTTCTCTTTTCCGGAAAATGTTCCATCAATTCAGAAGACAGTTGTGCGATCCTGTCCAGTTCCCGATGTTTTTGATACGCACTGTAGTAACCACGCACCAAAACACCCGCGCCAAGTACCGAACAGATCAAAGCCGGATACACAACCGCGCCTGCCGGCAAATCATACAAAAGAAAAATACAAAGAAAAACGGCACAAAACAGGAAAAAGATCCCGATACCTTTCCGGCTCTGCCTCAGATAAATCTTAAAAAACTGCTCTCTACTCAACCAAATACCCCCTGCCGAATTTCGTCACGATGAAATCTTCCAGTCCCGCCCCATCCAGCTTCTTCCGAAGCCGGTTGATATTCACGGTCAACGTATTGTCATCTACAAAACAGTCCGTTTCCCACAGACGCTCCATCAATCGTTCGCGGCTGACTACTTTCCCCTTATTCTCCATCAACGCCAATAAGATCCGGTATTCATTTTTGGTCAGTGAGATCTTCTCCTCCCGATAGGTCAGCGTATTGTCTCCGGTATTTAAGATCGCGCCGCGGTGCTCCAGCACCGGAACCGTATTTCCAAAATCATAGGTTCGGCGGAGAAGCGCCTGGATCTTCGCGATCAACACGTTCAGATCGAACGGCTTCGCAATAAAATCATCGGCGCCCATATTCATCGCCATCACGATATTCATATTATCCGACGCCGAAGAGATGAAGATCACCGGAACTTTTGAAACCTTGCGGATTTCCGCGCACCAATGATAACCATTATAAAAAGGAAGCGAAATATCCAGAAGTACAAGCTGCGGATCAAACGCGGCAAACTCTTCCATGATATTGCTGAATTTCGCCGCACATTTCGCTGTAAATCCCCACATATTCGCCTGTTCCCGTATGGATTCCGCAATCCCTCTGTCATCTTCCACGATCAAGATCCGATACATATCCTTTCGCCTCCTTTCAGGAATGCTTTTTCTCATAGATTTTCAGACATCCCCAATAACTAAGCGCCAGCAAAGGGATCGCGACTACAAAAGCAATCCCAAGCAGATTCCACCGTCCAAATGCCAGTATCTTCTCCCACGGCGCTACAAAACGGAGAAGTGCATATAGAAATGCCCAGATTAAAATAGAAACAACATACACGATCGTTCCTTTTTTATTTCCAAGCAGATAAAAACCTACGCTGAATGCAGCCACCGCATATAAGGAGATCACGCATCCAGCCAGCCAGATAAATACACCGTTCTGAATATCCGTTGTTTTTCCGCCATATACATAACCCAGCATCAGCAGAAAAGAAAGCGCCATGTTCAGCAGGATCCCGATCAGATTGCCACAGAATCGAGTCAGGATGATCTGCTTTTTACTGATCGGATAGGTAAGCAGCACATCGTCAAACCTCACACTTTCATCCTGTTCGATCGCCGCCTGCAAAACCATCACCGAGGTTGCCGGAATCGCGACCATAACAAATGCCATCATCATATAATAATTCGGTCCTAAAAGATAGGCGAACAAGAACATAAATAAATACCCGAATCCATTGGACAGTATATTTTTCGGAATCAAAAATGTATCATACAAATCTTTTCTCAAAATCCCCAGCATTTCACATCTCTCCTTTTACATAAAATAACATGATGTCTTCAATCGACGCCCGCTCGATCTCCAGTTCCGGAAATACATTTAAAATCTCGCTCTTATTTTTTACAAGTACTTTATACTCATACGGCTCCTTTTTAAAGGATACGATATCTTCCTCCCGCATCGACTCAAAGAAATCTTTACCACAATGCAGAATCCCGTAATGATCCCGCAGTTCATCATACGTCTTTACAAACTGAAGTTCACCCTCATGGATAAATGCAATGTAATCCGCAATCTTATCCAGATCACTTGTAATATGGGATGACAACAGTACCGTATGATCTTCGTCCTCCGTAAACTCCCGGATCAGTTCCAGTATCTCATCCCGGAAGATCGGATCCAGACCGCTGGTCGCCTCATCTAAGATCAACAGCTTCGGCGCATGACTGAATGCGATCGCAAACTCCAATTTCATCTTCATTCCCTTAGAGAACTTTTTAATCTTTTTATCTTTCGGCAGATCAAACCGTTTCAAATATTGTGTATACAGACCCATATCTCAGTTCTTGTACACACCGCTTAATATTTTCCCGATAAATGCCGGCGTATACTGCAAGTTGTAATGGCTTACATCGAAGATCACCGCGATATCCTCTTTGATCTCCCGCTCCTGCGTCTTCAAATCCTTTCCAAGTATAAAAATTTCATCGTAATCCGCCTTGAGCAATCCGAGAATTGACTGGATCAATGTGGACTTTCCCGCCCCGTTTGCTCCGATCAATCCCATCACACAACCTTTCGGAATATTCATTGTGATCTGTTTTAAAGAAAAATCTTTGTATTCTTTTGTCAAATTTTTAATCTGAACTGCATTTTCCACTCTTTATCCCTCCCGATACAACAATTCCAATGTATTTTTCAATGTCTCCTCCGACACGTTATTCTGCTTTGCGATCTCAATCGTTTCCGTCAGAAGCGTTTCGATCTTCCGGAGATTTTCCTCCCTTATAAAATCCTGATTCTGAGCCGAAACAAATGTCCCTTTCGCCGGAACCGTCACGATAAAGCCGTCTTTTACAAGATCGTCATATGCCCGCTGTGTCGTGATCACGCTGACATGCAGCTCCTTTGCCAGCTTTCGCATCGATGGCATCGCATCTCCCGGCTTCAGCTCCCCGCTCATGATCATCCCTTTGATCTGAACCGTGATCTGTTCATAAATCGGCTTGCTGCTCACATTACTTAAAATAATTTCCATAATACGGTCTTCCTTTTTCATTATTTCAAAGGAAAAATTCACTTTGAGTATGATATACGTATATACTGTACTTAAGTTACAAGTACAGTATATCTTATCATGTACTATCTGTCAATATACTATATATACAGTTTGGTTCTAAGCAATAAAAAACAGACATCTCCGCGTTTTCCCCCTGAAATCTTTTCAGAGATTTTCGCCAAAATGCCTGTTTTTTCATCTATATCAATTTATCTACTTCTCTTCAGTCTTCCGTCTCTCACCGATCATACTGACAAATATATCCACTGCCTCCGGTGTTTGATGATCAAAAAATAAGCTCTCTTTTGCATCCAATTTACTGATCGATGCCATGTCCTGCTCCGACAATTTAAAATCAAAAATATCAAGATTCTCTTTCATTCTTTCTATATGCGTTGATTTCGCCAAAGCGACAATATCCCTCTGCATTAACCAGCGCAGGATTACCTGAGCGACAGATTTTCCGTATTTCTCTCCGATCTCCAAAAGAACCGGATTGGAAAACATATGATTCCGCCCCTCGCCAAAAGGCGCCCAGGCTTCCATCTGTACATTTCTTTTTACCATATTCGCCTGCGCGTCGATCTGCTGGTGAAGCGGATTTGTCTCCACCTGGTTTACCTGTGGAACGATCTCGTTAAACGCAACCATATCCGCCAGCCGATCCGGATAAAAATTGCTGACACCGATCGCCCGGATTTTTCCCTCTTTATATAATTCCTGCAAAGCCCTGTATGCCCCATAATAATCTCCAAACGGCTGATGAAGCAATACCAGATCCAGATATTCTGTTTTTAACTTTTTCATGGAATCCAATACGGAATGCTTTGCTTTTTCATAACCATAATTATCGATCCATACTTTCGTAGTAATAAAAAGCTCTTCCCGTGGAACGCCACATTTCATAATGGCATTTCCTACTTCTTCTTCATTGCGGTAAGACTGCGCAGTATCGATATGTCTGTACCCGACTTCGATCGCATCTAACACACAGCGTTCACAGTCCTCCTTTGCGATCTGAAACACGCCAAATCCTAATTTCGGCATTTTCACTCTATTATTTAATGTTACATATTCCATATCATGATCCATTCTCTGTCACTCCTTGCAATTGATCTCTTTTTTTATTACAATGATATTGTAATACCCGGTAGTAACTACCGGTCAACCTTTTTTTGAATCTGTTTCAAAAATTTTATTTCAAAAACACATTGCCAAAATCTATCACATCCGTGTGTAAAAACTGACAGGAGGAAACCAGCTTGATGTATTCGATGAAAGAAGTCTGTGATCTGACCGGTATGAAATATGAGACATTAAAATATTACTGCAATGAGGGTTTGGTTCCCAATGTAAAACGAAATGAAAACAATTACAGAGTTTTCGACGACAGGGATGTGGCATGGATCAACAGCCTGTCTTGTCTGAAACGATGCGGCATGGGAATCGTGGAAATGAAAGAATACGTCGCCTTGTGCTTCAAAGGCGAGCGTTCCATTCCCGAACGCAAACAGATTTTGGCTAAAAAGAAAGAATTATTGGAAAGGAAACTGCGTGAAGTTGAGAACTGTATTGACTATATCGACGGAAAACAGCAATTTTACGACGACGTCCTGTCCGGAAAGATCCCATACACAAGCAACCTGATCGACATACCAAAAGAAACGTGATCTGCCCCGGTACAACAAAGCCCCTCACCGAAGATCCGGGCTTCCTCTGCCTTCAGATCTCTGTGAGGGGTTTTTATATCTCAGCCGGCTGCTCTCGCCTCTTTCTTCTGTTTCATTCGTTTGATGACTTTCAGTCTCGTAAACTCTTCACGCTCTTTTTCTTCCAGCGCATTGGTAATGTTGTATACAAGCTGTGTGTACATCGGAATGGTAATATTCTGAAGCGCATTCGCACGCTTCTGTGTCTTCTTGATATTCGTAGCCAGACGGTACGCGGCATTTTCCACCATCGAAAGCTTCACCGTCAGGTCTTTTACTTTCTGAAATGCTTTTGTCGCCTGGTCGATCGATTCTCTCGTTGTGCTGAACGAATAAGTCGGCATCTCATTTGCCGGGGTATAACGCACATGCGGAATCTCGGTTCCCATGATGCTTCGTGTCTGGATCGTGATGGAATTTTCGATCGGCACCGTATAAGCAAGCTGCGCGACCATATTGATCCCATGCTCGATATTGGCACGCTGCAGACATTCATACGCATGAGTAAACGTACTGTCAATCTCGTTCTGAATGTCCCGGGCTTCATCGATCAGATCCATCAGCTCCCGGATCAGAATATTACGTTTCTTATCCATCAGATCGTATCCCTGTTTCGCAAGCGTCAGGGAATTCTTTGCAAGCATAAGATTTCCTTTTGTGGGAAACGTACGCGGATCCATAGAATGCCTCCTCTCGTGATCGTTGTGAAATCAGGCGCCGCCGGAAGATCAGTCTTCCGGTTTTGCCTTATAATACTTATCCAGTATCTTCGTATCCACACGGTCAAGTTCTTCTCTCGGAAGAAGTCCCAGCAACTCCCATCCAAGATCCAGAGTCTCTTCCATGCTTCGGTTCTCGTTCATGCCCTGTCCGATATAACGTGTCTCAAATTCTTTTCCGAACTCCAGATATTTCTTGTCGATCGGAGACAGTTCGTCCTCACCGATAACGGATGCAAGGTTTCTTGCGTCTCCCACTTTTGCGTAAGCGGAGAACAACTGGTTCGCCAGATCCTGATGATCCTCTCTCGTATATCCGGCTCCGATACCGTCTTTCATCAAACGGGACAGCGACGGCAGGATATTGATCGGCGGGTAAATCGACTGTCCGTTCAACTCACGATCCAGTACGATCTGTCCCTCCGTGATATATCCGGTCAGGTCAGGGATCGGATGTGTGATATCATCGTTCGGCATGGTCAGGATCGGAAGCTGTGTCACAGATCCGTTCACGCCCTGCACGATTCCGGCACGCTCGTAGATCGTTGCCAGTTCACTGTACAGATATCCCGGGAAACCTTTACGGCTTGGGATCTCTCCCTTGGAAGAAGATACCTCACGCATCGCCTCCGCAAAAGAAGTCATATCCGTCAGGATGACCAGAATGTGCATGTTCTGTTCAAACGCCAGATATTCCGCAACGGTAAGCGCCACTTTCGGTGTGATCAGACGCTCTACGACCGGATCGTTTGCAAGGTTCAAAAACATCGCAACGTGATCGGCAACACCGCTGTCCTCAAACGTACGGCGGAAGAAATCCGCAACGTCATGCTTGACGCCCATCGCGGCAAATACGATCGCGAACTGCTCGTCGGAATTTTCACCGAGGGAAGCCTGCTTTACGATCTGCGCTGCAAGCTGGTCATGCGGAAGACCGTTTCCGGAGAAGATCGGCAGCTTCTGACCACGGATCAGTGTTGTCAGACCGTCGATCGCGGAAATTCCGGTGTGGATATAGTTACGCGGATACTCACGTTCCACCGGGTTCAGCGGCAGACCGTTGACGTCCCGCTTCAATGTGGAAGTGATCGGCCCCAGATCGTCGATCGGCTGACCGATTCCGTTGAACGTCCGTCCCAGCATATCCGGAGAGAGTGCGATCTCCATCGGATGTCCGGTCAGACGGGTATGTGTATTTTTCAGAGACATATTCTCGGATCCCTCGAACACCTGAATCACGGCTTTGTCCTCGTAAATCTCGACAATACGTCCGATCTTGCGCTCTGTGCCGTCTACGACAAATTCCACGATCTCATCGTAAAAAGCATCCTGTACGCCCTCCAACGCGATCAGAGGACCATTGATACTGCTCAGTCCTAAATATTCAATTGACATCGCAAATTCCCTCCTTACGCATTTTTCTCCAGCACACGCTGATAGAATTCATCAATATCCTTGTGGTACTGCGCGAACATTTCCAGACGGTCATTCGGCACGTCATATTTGATCGCGATGACTTTCTCGAAAATATTTTCCGACTTCAGTACGGACATCGGATGCCCCATCGTTACAAGTGCACGGCATTGTTTATAAAGATACAAAATCGTGTCCATCATCAGGAACTGCTTCTCCATAGAAACGCAGGTATCGTCCTTGTGGAACGCATTCTGCTGCAAAAATCCAAGACGGATCACACGGGCGATCTCAAGGATCAGCTTCTGATCATCCGGAAGCACATCGCTTCCGATCAGTTTTACGATCTCTAAAAGACTGCTCTCGGAGTTCAGAAGCGCCATCAGGCGGTTCCGGTAATCGACGAACTTCGGAGATACATGATCCTGATACCACGGCGCAAGATCTCCGAGATACTCGCTGTAACTTGTCAGCCAGTGGATCGCCGGGAAATGTCTCGCATAGGCAAGGCTCTTATCCAGTCCCCAGAAGCAGCGCACGAAACGCTTCGTGTTCTGTGTGACCGGCTCGGAAAAGTCGCCGCCCTGCGGAGATACCGCTCCGATGATCGTAACCGAACCGTCGGTTCCGTTTAAGTTGTGCATCATTCCGGCTCTCTCGTAGAACGCGGACAGCTTGGATGCCAGATATGCCGGGAATCCCTCTTCCGCAGGCATCTCTTCCAGACGTCCGGACAACTCACGCAAGGCCTCTGCCCAACGGGATGTGGAGTCTGCCATGATCGCTACGTCATATCCCATATCACGATAGTATTCTGCCAATGTCAGTCCGGTGTAAATACTTGCCTCACGGGCAGCAACCGGCATGTTGGATGTGTTGGCGATCAGTGTCGTCCGGTCCATCAGCGGATTTCCGCTCTTCGGATCTGTCAGTTCGCTGAACTCTTCGAGAACCTGTGTCATCTCGTTTCCACGCTCTCCACATCCGATATAAATGATAATATCAGCGTCAGACCATTTTGCGATCTGGTGCTGCGTCATTGTCTTTCCTGTTCCGAAGCCTCCCGGGATCGCAGCCGTACCGCCTTTTGCGATTGGGAACATCGTATCGATGATACGCTGTCCGGTTACAAGCGGGATGGATGCCGGGAAACGGTGATGCGTCGGACGAGCCACACGGATCGGCCAGCGCTGCGTCATCGTCAGTTCTTTCTTCACACCCTCCGAAGTCTCGATCACAACGAGCACCTCGTCGATCGTATACTCGCCGTCCGGAACAACCGAAAGAACCGTTCCCTCCAGATCCGGCGGAACCATGCATTTATGCACGATCGCGCGTGTCTCCGGCACTTCGGCGATGATGTCGCCGCCGTGCAGATAGTCTCCGACAGAAACGGTCAGATGCGCCGACCATTTCTTTGTGCGGTCCAGGTTATCCACACTGACACCGCGTGTGATAAACGCGCCGCCGGTCTCTGCGATCTTTTCCAGCGGACGCTCGATTCCATCAAAAATATTGTTCAGGATTCCCGGTGCAAGCGTAACAGAAACCGCGCTTCCTGTTGCGGTCACTTCCTCGCCCGGACGAAGCCCCGTCGTCTCTTCATATACCTGGATCGTTGTCAGATCCTTGTCCAGAGAGATCACTTCTCCGACCAGTTTCTCATGTCCCACATAAACCATCTCCGACATACGGAAACCGGTATTTCCTTTCAGGTAAATGACGGGACCGTTGATTCCATAAATAGTACCAGTTTTAAGCAATTCCGTCACCTCCTGAGAATAAAAAGCTGTCGTATTCATTACGCAGCTGTGTCTTAAATGAATTGTCGATCAGAATATTCCGTTCGCGGATGACCGCGCGGATCCCCCCGATAAAATCTTCCAAACTTACAGTCAGTTGAACGCCGCTCGCGTCTTCCAGTGAAAAACGGCGATTCTCATCGGATGGGTTAATATAAATTGTCATCTGATCTCCATCTGCAAATGCAACCGCTTTGTGGATACATTTAAGCAGATAATCTTCATATGCGTCTGTCTTCATATAGTCCTGCACAAGCGCACAGGCTTCCTCAAACACCTTGTCTTTCAGTTCCAGCTGAATCTTACTCTGTCTGCGTTTCAACTCCAACTGAGCTTTTGCGGATGCCTGATTGATCTGCTGTCTTGCATTGACAGTCTCTGCCTTGATGCGTGTTTCAGACTGAAGCATCGCTTCCTCTTTATGATCATCAAACACTTTCTGCAGCGCTTCGCGGTAAGAATCAATGATTGCATTTCCCTCCGCGCGGGCCTCCTCCATCGAAGTAGCCTGCAGATGTGCGATTTTTTCTTCCAGCGTCAAGAGGGTTTCCTCCTTTTCCTACAATTTCAAGCCAATCGCTTCTGTAACATAAGATGTGATAAAGTCTTTCTTACGGCCGGTTCCGTGTCGGTCAGGAATCTCGACCAGCAGGGGAAGTTTTCTCTCCAGGCGGAACTGATCGAGAATGTCCGGGAATTCCCGTCCGAATTTCTCGGTCAGAAGAACAACTCCTACCGTCTTGTCGGTCAGTACCTTCTCCAGCGCTTCGCGGAGTTCGTCACGCTCATGCACGACAACTCCGTCCACGCCTGCAAGCCGCATCCCTGTGTATGTGTCGACATTATCACTGATCAAATACATTTTCATATTATAATTTACCTAAGATCATGAAGGAGATGATCAGTCCGTACAGACATACACCTTCCGCAAGACCTACGAAGATCAAGGATTTACCGAGCACACTGGAGTCCTCGCTGATTGCGCCAAGGGCTGCGCTTGCTGCGCTCGCTACGGCAATACCACCACCGATACAGGATAAACCGGTAACCAGAGCGGCTGCGATATAGCCAAGACCTGTTGACAATGCTGCGCTTGTATCTGCTGCTGCGGCTGCATTTACCTGCGGTCCGCCGAGAAGCATTACAGATGCGATCGCAAATGCGCCAAAGAAGAAGAATGCGTTCACGCCGATCGTTCTCTTATAGCGTTTCTTGTTTTTCTCTCCGATCAGATAATATCCGAAAGGAATGATGATGCTTAAGATCAATGCTGTGATTAAGATGATTTTTGTTGCTAAAGTCATAATGAAATCCTCCTTTGATTCCTGTTCTTTTCTGAAATGTGTATCTTTCTGAAATATATATCTTTTTGTACGCTTTTACGCATACAAGGATTTGATTCAGCGGCTTTCACCGCAAAATACCGTTATCTGGCAGCTCCTTTTTTCTTTTTCTTCGGAGCCGTCTTTGTATATGGATGGAACTCCCGACCGGAACCGCGATAGAACCGGCTGAACATCTCATAGTATTCCAGACGAAGTACCTGGATACCGACGATCAGTCCCTCCATACCGCAGACAAACAGGTTTCCGAGGATTATGATGATCCAGTTCGGATTTCCCTTCTCTGCACCTGCAAGCATCAGTACTACTTCCATCATTGCCGCATGGCTGACGGCAAACGCTCCGATACGGACGAATGAAAGTGTATTGGAGAAGTAGCTGAGCAATGTCTCGAACAATTCAAAGAATCCCTGTACAAGGAACATCGCTTTACTCTCTTCCATTTTGTCCGCACGCTTCTGGATCTTCTTTGTCAAAGGTTCTTTGAACAAGATCAAAAGCAGCGGCACACCGAACATCACTGCAAGAACGACCGCTCCCGGAGTCTTATGTCCTGTCATGAACAGTACGACCGTTGCGACAACCGATGCATAGAACACCAGTCCCGCCACACCGTTGACATCGAACCATGTTCCCTCAATGTCTTTACTGCGCGCCGCATTTATAATATGAAGGATCATCGCCAAAATGATCACGCCCATACCAAATGCGACCGCCACGATAAACACCGTGTTCAGCTTTCCGATAAACGGAAGCGTCATCATACTGTCGATCGGACGAAGCCACATCGGTTCAATGATATCTTCAAATCCAAAGATACTTCCAAACATAAATCCGAAGAACGTGGAGAACACTCCCGCGCAGCCGATGATTCCCGCCAATGGGATCTTTTTCAGCCAGTAGAGAAGTCCGCCGCCGATCGCGAGCAGAAGTCCCTGTCCCACATCTCCGAACATCGCACCGAAAATAAAGGAATACGTCAGTCCGACGAAGACCGTCGGATCCATCTCATTGTGAGCCGGAAGTCCGTACATCTGTACATACATCTCAAATGGTTTGAACAGTTTCGGGTTCTTCAGTTTGGTAGGCGGCTCGCCAAAGTAACTGTCCCTGTCATCTTCCACAACAACAAAGACTTTCTCGTCATTCTTGATCTCATCAAGGAATTTGGCGACGTCATCCTCTGCCATCCATCCGCACAAAATGTAGAAATCTTCCTCGTTATCCTGCATGCGCGCCGCAAGTTTACGAACGTCAAAGTTGTTGGTCAGTTCTTCCAGACGTTTCTGCGCCGCGACAAGCTGCGGAGCACGTTCTGTCAGCATTTCTGCCGCTTCTTTATCCAGATCCCGAATCTGATCTTCCATCTTGCTGATCTCACGGTCGAGACGCATAAATGCTTCCGTCGGCGTACCGTCAAATCCGCCCTGCAGCGCTACCCGCTCAAAATGAAGAGAGCGGAACACCGCATCGACTTTCAGTGATTCCCCGGGAGATACGAAATACGCGCCATATACGGAGCTTTCATCCCGCTCTCCCTCCACGAAGATCGCTCCCAGATCGTCCATCAGATATTTCTGCATCTTATGATAGTATTCGATCGGGATCTTACCGAAACGGAAGTTGATATACTTGTAATCGAGTACATCCTGCAGATTGCAGTCCAGCGGTCGAAACGGTGCGATGATCTGCTGTTTCCCGCGGTTTTCTTCGATCCTGCGCTTTAATTTTTCTTTCTTTTCCTGAATCTCCAGATAATCGTCGTTGGTCATCCGGACGAGTTCAAACATATCATCCAGTCCCATCGAAGCATCCGGCGTCACATCGTCCGCATTTTCCAGAAGACTTACGAATTGATTGGCTAACGCAAGCGAATCTCTGTATGGATTCAGTTCCACAAACGGACGGAGGTTCTGGACCGATTTCAATTCAGAGAGCGCCGACTCCAACTGAATCTCATATCGGGAGAGGTATTGATCCGTTACCCGGTCAATGTCATCCCGCGGTCCGGAGATGTTGATAAATTTCATTTTTACGATCATATAGCTTTCCCTCCCACGTAGGCCAACGTCTCGCCCGGTGTAAGATTGTAGCGGATACACTCGATGGCAGTAGTCAGCTTTCTGAGTTCTTCTTCCTTCAAAAACAGGTAGGTATTGATCGCCGCGATCGAATACGGATTTCTGCGCTTGTCTAATACATAAAGCTTATGCAGACACTCCGTATAGGTCTGCTCGATCGTAAGTTCCCCGCTGAACTGATAGCGTTTTCCATAATATGTCTTCTGGATCTGCACTTCAAATTCGTCCAATGACGGAGATTCAACCAGATCTTTTACCTGTTCTGTTTTTAATTTGTAGTGAATCGGAACAAGCAGCGAATAAATATCTGCCGCCTGCATATGGTAATACTTTTTCGCACGGTAGATCCACTGCAGATTCAAAAGATCCAGTTTCGTGCCGCAGTCGCGTGTATACAGTTCCAATTCTTTCTTTTTCAGTACCTTCTTCCGGTCTTTCCAGACCTGTGAAAAATAATATTGATCCAGCGTCAGGTCATAGTCGAACAAAGTGATCGACGGTTTGTCCCTGAGTCTGCTGAGTGGTTCGTAATACTCCGTACCTTTCAGATTCTCAACCAGTTCATCGGTCGTTCTGGACATGATCAGCTTCTCGATCGAAATCTGCGAATAGCGGTCAAAAAACTGTTTCTTATAGTTCAGGTCAAACGGCTGTTCATAATGGTTGATCACGATCCGGAAACAATAATTGATCAGATCGATCTCATATCGCTTGATATACAATTTCAGGAACTTCCTCTGTTCCAGATTGCAGAAACGATAAATCTTGGAATAGTCATAATAAAGCTGCTCGATCAGAATCTTTTCGATATCTCCACGGTGCAGCTGACTTTCATCCAGATCTCCCAGCACAAACACATAGGAAGAATTATCTCTCAGATAATTTACGACTTCCGGTACGCTGTGCAGGTTCGCAATCTCCACGAAATTCTCTTCTCTTAAAAGTCTTGCTTCCATCGCACGGATCTTGGTTACGATTCCACTGTAAGTAAGTAGATTTCCCATGGCTTATACCTCTGTAATCCGTTTTAAAATGTCCTTCGCGTACTTTGTGTGATTTATCTCATATTGCTGTTTCAACAGTGCGATCGAATCATTGTTCTCTCCGCTCTGTTCATCCAGAAGTGAAGAAGTTGTCTTTTCCAGTTCTGAACGGATCTCATTGATCTTCTCCATCGTCTTTTTTTCAAGTTCTTCGTCAAATTGATTCCGTTTCTCACGAAATTCATGATCCAGAACTTCTTTCTGCTCCTCCGCATGTCTCACGATCGCTGCGGCGGCAGATTCTATTTCCGATAATTTCTTTACAATAGAGTCCATATTTTTTCCTCCTGTAATCCTTAATCGCTGATAATATTTTAAACCTTTTTCACGAAATGTCAACGACGATATGTGAAAAAAATAACCGTCTTCCGTGGAAATTTTCGTCATTTTGTCTTTGACCCTCCGGACAAGACATGCTATGATTTAAAAAGCAGTGTCGGTGTACAAAGGTCAATATGGTTGATGAAACATAATGAAGCACTCTAAAATAACGTGATTTCAATGATATTGTTCCTTGGACATTGCCGCTAAATTTGAAAAATAATCTTTTCATAACCTATATATAATATAAGGAGGTTTATCTATGCGTTTACGCAACATCCCACGCGCCGAAAGTACCTTGCAGGCGCATGAACTGGTCATCAAACATCCCGAAGAGCAGAAAAGAAAATGGTGCTCTCTTTTCGGCAATTCCAATCCTATCGAGATTGAGATCGGCATGGGAAAAGGACAGTTTCTTCTGAATATGGCAAAGGCTCACCCAGACATCAATTATATCGGGATCGAACGTTACTCCAGCGTACTTCTGCGCGCCGTAGAACGCCTTGACTCCGAAGAATTTCAGGATCTGCACAATATCCGTTTCGTCTGTATGGATGCACGCGACGTCAGAGAAGTCTTCGCTCCCGGTGAGATTTCCCGGATTTACCTGAACTTTTCCGACCCGTGGCCGAAAGCGCGCCATGCCCGCCGCCGTCTTACTTCCCGGGAATTTTTAAGCCGTTACGAACAGGTTCTTCCGTCCGGCGGGAAGATCGAATTTAAAACCGACAACACCGAACTGTTCCGCTTTTCTATGGAAGAAATCACCGAGGCAGGATGGCATTTGGAAAAATACACTTACGACCTGCACCACAACAATGAAATGAACGCCGGAAATATTATGACCGAATATGAAGAGAAATTCTCTTCCCGAGGAAATCCGATCAACAAACTGATCGCAGTCCGTAAAAACTAAACAAGAACCAAATATATTCCGCTGCATACAATAAGATAGAAGACTCTCTAAGCAGAAACGTAAAAAGATCCAATAAATATCGCTCTGCTTTCGTCCAAACAAAATCAGGGGGAATCGCCATGAAACATGCAGCATGGAAATATCGGCTCTGCGAAAAGCTGTACTGTAACCCACAGTGGAACCGCAAATTGATGTGTCTCAAATGTTCTTTTGACGAAGTATGCCGAATCTTAAACACGACCAGAAAATGCCCCGGCAGTCATTGTTCCGGCGGCAATTCTCATCCTTGCCGGGGTTCCTGCAAATGAAAAAACGGATCACCGACGCCGATTATCAGGAAGAAGTTCTAAACTGCCCGCTTCCTGTTCTTGTTGAATTTTTTGCTTCCTGGTGTCCGAAATGTGCGATGATGGAACATACTTTGGATGAGATCGCCGCCGGTCACGAAGACAGACTCCATGTCGTTCAGATCGAAATTGAGGAGTCTCCCTCGCTTGCGTCAGCTTTCGATATCCAGACTGTTCCCACTTTTGTATTATTTCAAAACGGAACCCCGATCGCAGCCGCAGCCGGGATGCTCAGCAAAGACACCCTACTTGAGATGTTGTCCATCCTTTAACGATTTATCCGATTCCCAATACTTCGGCAAATATAACATCCATCTCATCATAGTTTCCGTCCATACAGAAAGCCGTGCGTCTCTCTCTGTATGGATGGAACTTTAGTTACGATCTTCCCAAACCGCAATGTCTGTGGGACAATCCTCTCTTGAACACTGGCAGGAAATAGTTTACAAAACACAAAATCGAGTCGAAATTTTCAGAAAATAAAAATTTTGTAAAAAAGGCTTGCATTTTTCTAAATCTTTCGATATAATACATCTTGCGTTATCCAATACGGATACTTTTCATTATAGGATATGCGCGATTAGCTCAGTTGGTAGAGCACCTGACTCTTAATCAGGGTGTCCAGGGTTCGAACCCCTGATCGCGCATTCTAATCACTGTTTTTACAGACATTGTGAGCTGTGGGGACGGTGATTTTTTTGTGTACAATTTCCCATAACATAAGAAACGCCAGCCCTGGTAATATGCTTGCCGGAACTGGCGATTCTTTTCTCTTTATTTCATTTAATACTCAAATACAGCTACACCGTATGCCGGCAGAGGATACTCAAAAGAATACTTCTGACCATCGCACTCGCCCAATACCGATTTATAAATCAGCGGGCGCTCCTCCCCGCTTCCGCCGTATTTCGCATCATCACTGTTCAGGATCAGCTTATACTGTTTTCTTTTCGGCACTCCAACCCGATAATCCGGGCGCTCCATCGGCGTAAAGTTACATACAAACAACAGATTTTTCTTCCCGTCTTTTGAATGTCTCACAAAGCTGAAAATACTTCGGAATATATCGTCCTTATTGATCCAGTCAAATCCTTTCTCATCGGTATCCAGTTCATACAACGCTTTATTCTTTCGGTACAGATGAAGCAGATCCTGTACCCAGTTCTGCATCTGCTGATGCGGCTGCTCAGCAAGCAGATACCAGTCAAGCTCCCGCTCCTCACTCCACTCTCGAAGCTGCGCAAAATCCTGTCCCATAAACAAAAGCTTCTTTCCGGGATGTCCGATCATAAACGCATATCCGGCTTTCAAATTGGCAAACTTATCAAATCCGAGCCCCGGCATCTTATTGATCATCGAACATTTCAAATGTACGACCTCATCATGCGACAATACGAGAATATAATTCTCACTGTAGGCATATTCCATCGAGAATGTCATCATATAGTGCGCATTCTTTCGGAATAGCGGATCTAATTTCATATATTCGGTAAAATCATGCATCCAGCCCATATTCCACTTGAGGCTGAATCCCAGTCCGTCGTCTTCCGGATCACCGGTAACTTTCGGCCATGCAGTCGATTCTTCCGCGATCATAACGCTTCCGCGATTTCTTCCGAGAACAACCGAATTCAGATGTCTGAAAAATGCGATCGCCTCCAGATTCTCATTGCCGCCGTATTTATTCGCAACCCATTGACCATCCCGTTTGCCGTAATCCAGATACAGCATCGATGCCACCGCGTCCACACGCAGACCGTCCACATGATAATGCTCGATCCAGAACAGCGCATTGGCGATCAGGAAGTTCTGCACTTCCGGCTTACCGTAATCAAAAATCTTCGTTCCCCAATCCGGATGTTCTCCTTTTTTCGGATCTGCATATTCAAATGTCGGTGTTCCGTCAAAGTCAGCCAGTCCATGAGCGTCCCGCGGGAAATGCGCCGGAACCCAGTCCAGGATCACACCGATCTTATTCTTGTGCAGATAATCGATCATATACGCAAAATCTTCCGGCGTGCCATACCGGGATGTCGGCGCATAATATCCGGTCACCTGATAGCCCCAGGAACCGTCATACGGATGTTCTGCCATCCCCATCAACTCAACATGGGTATACCCCATCTTCTTGACATAATCTGCGATCGCATGCGCAAACTCCCGATATGTATAAAACCCCTCATCTTCTCTTCCGGGATGACGCATCCAGGATCCCGGATGCACTTCATAGATCGACATCGGATTGGTCTTATTGTCCCATGTCTCCCGTGCAGTCATCCATGCTGCATCTCCCCATTTAAAATGAGAAATATCCGTCACACGGGAAGCGGTTCCCGGACGAAGTTCCGCATAATTCGCAAACGGATCGGCTTTAAACAGACGTTTCCCATGCTGTGTTTCAATACAGAACTTATACATATCTCCCTCTTTCACTCCCGGAACAAAACATGTATAAATACCGATCGGATCCTGACGTTCCATATAGTCTGCGTCAAAATCCCACTCATTAAATTCCCCGATCACAGACACCCGCTTTGCATGCGGCGCCCATACCGCAAAATATACTCCCTCTTTCCCATTCATCTTCACCCGGTGTGCGCCCAGCTTTTTATAAATCTCATAATGTGTCCCCTGACCGAACAGATATTGATCCAGCTCTCCTATCTCAAAAGGCTGCAGCTTTTTCTTCTCTTCATTCTTTTTTGTCTTCATAATGCACCTCACCGCTCATTTTTCTTATACCAGCATTATACTTTATTTATGTTAAAAATAAAAGAGAAAACACTGTAAAACAAGCAAACTTTTTGTCAGTTTTTCACAATTCAAAACGCTTTTTTTCACTTTCCCCACCTTTTCCTTTACCATCTTTTCTCTTGACAGCCATTTTTCTTTACTCCGAATTTTCTTTGGAATGCGTTCTCCGGAATATTTTTATTTGACCGGATGAAATTTCCGATCAGATAATCACCGGAAGTGCCAAAAGGCACATTCCGGGATTGTAAGCAGTCGCCAAAGTCTCGTGCAAGCCCGGACTTGCACCGGCAAGTGTGGTCCAGCTTCGCTGGACGCACCCTATACAAAAAATGCTGCCATACGGGTTTCGCCCCATATAGCAACACTTCGTAAATATTATTAAATATTAAAATCTTTCTCTGTCAGCAGAATACGATCTGCATCATCTGTATTCTTGCCAAACACACGCTTCATCAATTTCTTCGCAGACGCTTTCTGGGAATGTGCCATCGCCTCATCCATCACTTCTTTTACTTCTGCAATAGTCACTGCATGATCTTCTCTCTGCAGGGCATCGATTCGGCTGTAAAGCGCCAGCATACCCATTTCGTCAATCCGATATCCATTCTCCTGTGCATAAGTCTGTCCAAATGTAACAAGTTCATCATTGATGAAGATCGGCACCTCCAGACGGCTCGTAAACTTTCTGCGGAACTCTCTGTTAGAACTCAAGAGACGATCCAGCGGCTTTCTCTGATCCTCAAGCACGAGCAACAGTTCTCCGGTATCCCGTTCCATCGCCTTGTTCAGACGGGAAACAGTCTTTTCATTCATCTTTCCTGCTTTTTCAATGATCAGCGCACCGCCGTACAATTTACTGAAAATATCGCTGATCTTTTTCTTGTTCAAAGAATCTCCGGTAACGATCGCAACCTTTCCCTGACGAATATTCCGCTGTTTTTGGATTGCTTTCACGACGTCAACTGCCAGAACCGTTTTTCCGTTTCCTTTATTTCCGATAATAAGCAGATTTCCTGTACGGGAACTTCCCTGACGATTGGTACAGTTTTTATCCTGCTCCAGAACGTCAACCAACTGCTCGCTCATGCCACGGACCGGTACAAAGTAAGAGAACAGCTTCTTCTGTTCATCTGTCAGGCTTGCTCTTCTTTCTCTGCCGTCCGGTGATTTCAACTCATATCTTCCATGTACGATAAATCCTGTGTCCGAAATAGATAATGCATCCGAGATCTCATCCAGCGGAAGCGGAGACGTCTTACCTGTTGCGATCAATTTTGCAGTTTCTTTCCGGCTGAGCGGGGTCGTTGCCGACAACAGGTTGATCTCTTCCTCTTCGTCATCTTCAATCTCTCTGTCGTCAATCTCACCCTCTGCTCTCTGATGCGGACGGAATTCCTCTTCAAAACCTGCTGTCACAGACTCCACATCATCTTCATATTCCTCTGCATCGTCGGCATATTCAATTTCTTCCTCTGCGAAAAATGCATCTTCCTCATCTTCCGCATCAAACTCTTCTTCCGGTTCTTCTTCCAACTCCTCCGCAAAGTCTTCCTCGAGATCTGCTGAAAAATCCTCTGGCAAATCTTCCTCGAAGCTTTCCGCCTCATCATCGGAAAGCACATATTCGTCTTCATCTTCTACAAAGCCTTCATATTCGTCTTCATCCAGAACGTCATCAAAATCTTCAAATTCATCTGACACATCGTCTATACGAAGCTCTTCTGCCACAGCGCCTCTGTTCTCAAGCACTTCCGGTTTTACAGAAACCGTTTTCTTCTCCGCTTTCTTTTCTTCCTGCATGATTGATTCTGATGCCGGGATATTCCCCTCGATCTCATCAATCAGTCTCTGAATATCCGGTGATAAAATCGGCACCGTGCCATTCTTCTTATCGTTCATGTCTTCCTCTTTTCCAGGCTCATACAGAAATACCTCATCGAACTCTTCCATTTCTTCCAGATCTTCCACATCTTTTGGTTCAATCTGAATTTCTTCTTCCTTATCATCAGCTTCTGTCTGTACTGCCCCTTGATCTTCTTGTTCTATATTCTCCCCAAAATCTTCCGGTTCTGATAATTCTTCTGCTTCTGCCGGATCAAAAGTGTAGTCCGGCTCCGCTTCTTCAAGGTCTTCGACCTCTTCCGCCTCAGCCGGTTCCAAGACTTCCGCTTCCTCAAGTTCTTCCGGCTCTGCTTCTTCAAGGTCTTCGACCTCTTCCGCCTCTGTAAGCTCCAATTCTTCCGCCTCAGCCGGTTCCAAGACTTCCGCTTCCTCAAGCTCTTCCGGCTCTGCTTCTTCAAGCTCTTCGAGTTCTTCCTCATCTTCCGACTCCGGACGCAATTCCTCAAGATCCGGATCTACTTTCACCGCTTCCATGCGCCGTTTTTCCGAAAGTTCGGCTGCCAGATCCAGATCGGCAACCGACTCTATCTCTTCAATCGCATCCTTTAACTCGCTCAAATCCGCAGTCTGTTCTTCAATCGGTTCTTCTGCCTGCGAATCACTATCATCATTATTTCCATCATTCAAATGAATATTCAAAAGACTTCTGAGCGCCTCATCCAACTTCATCGTATTGCCGATCTTCCGCTTTGCCGGCTTCGGCTCCTCCGCTGCCTCCGTTACTCCGTCTGTGGATAAACGATCATCACGAACCTGAGACGTACTTTCCGCTCCGGTCTCTCCTGTATCTTCGTTCTCTCCGACCATCGTACCGGAACTTCCGCCTGCTCCCCCTGCTTCTGCACCATTCCCACCGGAAATCCCCTGTGCCTGTGCAGTAGCTTCCTGAGCCGCCTGATATTCCATCAGGTTCGGCATCTCTTCTGTCTCTCCCGATACTTTCTCATATCTGCGGTCATACTTTTCCTGCTGGGACGGCGTCAGCGGCTTGTACTGCATCTTTAATTCCATCGCCTGATAAACGTACTTCCCCTCGCTGAACCATAAAATCAGATCATCACACTCTTCCAGACACTCGGCTGTCATACCGGCTTCCTGATAAAGCTTCGCCAATTCATACGCCCACTCTTCGATGTACTCCGCTTTCTTAAATTCTTCCAATGCATGGATCTGCTGCTCGATCGGAGCACGCTGTGCACGGAGAATCTGATATTTCAAAATATGCTGATTCGGATCTTTTGGAGCGATCTGAATAAATTCATCATAATAATCAATCGCTTCATCCACATTCCTTGTCTTCAGTGCAAGCGTACACAAACGGGAAACGATCTTTCTGCTCCCTTCCGCACGATGATAGGCAATATTAAGAACTTCATAACTCTTCTGATAGTCCCTGTTCTTCTCATAAATATCACTGACATTCGCCAGCATCGTCGTATTACGAACTCTTCTCCAGTCAATCGTATCCGCAATTGCTGCGGCTTTTCCGTATGCACCGTCTTCCATAAGTTCAAGCATCTGTTCTGTCTTCAACTTATATTCATACTTGTCCACTGCGCTCACCTCGTCAACTTAAATTTTAATAGATCCGGAATACTCTGTAAAACAGAGTTTCTCTTTCTGCGCGCCCGGCAACAAAACCTTAACGAACAATAATTCTTTCAATAGTTTACCATAATGCACCCGTCTTGTCAAAAAAATGCATCCTCAACCTATATTGAAGATGCATTTTAATTATTATTTAATTTTATCATTTTGATTTATTTATAAATCGGAGGAATCTATTGATTGGATTCCTGTAAGACCTTTACCGTTGTTATTGATCCGCCAGTCTGTTATTAGGATAAGACTTGCTTCCTAAACCTCCTGTCTTCCAATATCAACTTTTTACAACCGAAATCCTTACACTTTTCATGAAACCGGATCTTTTTCCAATCTTCTCAACTCACAACTTCTCGAATACGAACTTCTTATCTTCTTTTGTGGTCTCTCCTGAAAAGTCAGGTATTAACTTCATATTCTAAACATATCCGATTAGTTATTCTTTCTATAATCTTTCGATTCCACGATACTGTGCTCAATACCCTGACCTCATACTCAATTATTCTTTCTATAACTAAGATCTGTTTTTATGAAGTGATAGTCCGCCGATGTTTCTTTACACATCTATGGAAATCTCGTTGTATGTGGCAACTGTATTCAATACGTCTGTAAATGTTCAATCGTTTGACTTTTCATCCGAACTCTGTACACTCCGATTATGAACCTTTTCATTCTCGATTTTCCGGATGCCTTTATCTATGATCGGTAAAGGTCTCTTTTTCACAGGAACTTTCATTTACCGTACCACTGACATATTGAATTGTAACTGAAATCACGCTGTCCATGGGACCCTTGCCTCCTTATCGCTTATTTTAAACATCTGAGAAAATATCTTTCTTCATATTCTCTCATCTGTAATCCTTTTATGGAACTGATTTTTAGTTCTTTTTTGGATTGACTTTATAATAGCACCAGGCTTTTATATTGTCAAGTAATTTTTCATATTTATTTTTATTATTTTATAACTTTATATTTTGTATCTTTTTTTCAGTTAATTTAACCTATTATGATAAACAGATCCGGTTCACATAATAGCTGTCTTTTCGCTTGGACAGCAGAACTGTACATTCCCCGCTTCCGAACAAAACAATAAAATAAGAAGCTGCACATGACAGCCTCTTACCTCATTTTTATTTAGCAGATCTCCGCTCCGGACGGCATCGGTTTTTCCGGCGTCATAAGCGCCAGGTTTCCATCGGCGTCTTCTGCACACAGAAGCATTCCCTCAGACAGCACGCCTGCCAGTTTTGCCGGTTTCAGATTCACAAGCACCATCACTTTCTTGCCGACCATTTCTTCTGCCGTATAATGTGCTTTGATTCCGGAAACGATCTGTTTTACCTGACTTCCGATCTTCACCTGAGAACAAAGCAGCTTTTTAGATTTTTTCACTTCCTCACAGGCGATGATCTCACCTACCTGAAACTGCATTGCGCCGAACTGATCGAATGTGATCTCCGGTTTAGCCTCGATATCGATTCCCTCTTCTTCTGCCGCTTTTTCTTCTTCGGAAGTCTCGTCTTTCTGCGGATGAAGCGCTTCCACTTTCTCCATCACTTCATTCAGATCCAGACGCTGGAACAGGATCTCCGGCTTATCGGTCACATGTCCGCCGCCAAGCTGCTCTAAAATCTTCTTGCTTGTAGATGGCATAAAGGATTCCAGAAGTACCGCGCCTGTGGAAATCCCCTGGATCAGGTTCCACAATACAGTTTCCAGACGGTCTTTCTTCGCCTCGTCTTTTGCCAATACCCAAGGCATGGTCTCGTCGATATATTTGTTGCAGCGTTTGAACAGGTTGAAGATTTCTGTCATCGCATCCGCCACACGGAGCTCTTCCATCTTGTCTTCCACCAGTTTCGGCACATTTTCCATCACCGCTTTTAAGTCCGCGTCTACTTCTTCTGTCACACCCTTATCTGTCACAGTTCCGCCGAAATATTTATTGGTCATGGAAACCGTACGGTTCACAAGATTTCCCAGCGTATTGGCAAGATCGGAATTCATACGTTCTACCATCAGTTCCCAGGAGATCACACCGTCGTTTTCAAACGGCATCTCATGAAGCACAAAATAACGTACCGCGTCTACACCGAAGAAATCAACCAGTTCATCCGCATACAATACGTTTCCTTTGGATTTGCTCATCTTTCCGTCTCCCTGCAGAAGCCACGGATGTCCGAAAATCTGTTTCGGGAGCGGCAGATCCAGCGCCATCAAAAAGATCGGCCAGTAAATGGTATGGAAGCGGATGATATCTTTTCCGATCAGATGCAGATCTGCCGGCCAGTCTTTTTTAAACTGCTCCGTATTCTCTCCGTCACAGTCATATCCGATTCCGGTAATGTAGTTCGTCAGAGCGTCCAGCCATACATACACAACATGTTTCGGATCAAAGTCCACCGGGATCCCCCATTTGAAAGATGTTCTGGACACACACAGATCCTGCAGTCCCGGGAGCAGGAAGTTGTTCATCATCTCATTCTTTCTTGATACCGGCTGGATAAATTCCGGATGTGTGTTGATATGTTCGATCAAACGATCCGCATATTTGCTCATTTTGAAGAAATAAGCCTCTTCTTTTGCCGGCTGTACTTCCCGTCCGCAGTCCGGACATTTTCCGTCTACAAGCTGGGATTCTGTAAAGAAAGACTCGCAAGGCGTACAATACATTCCCTCGTAGTGTCCTTTGTAAATATCGCCCTGATCGTAAAGTTTCTTAAAGATCTTCTGAACCTGTTTCTCATGGTACTCATCGGTTGTACGGATAAATTTGTCATAAGATGTGTCCATCAGATCCCAGATCCGTTTGATCTCGCAGGATACATTGTCCACGAACTGTTTCGGAGAAATGCCCGCTTCCTCGGCCTTCAGTTCGATCTTCTGTCCATGTTCGTCTGTTCCGGTCTGGAAAAATACGTCATATCCCTGACTTCTTTTATATCTTGCGATCGCGTCCGCAAGTACGATCTCATAAGTGTTTCCGATATGCGGTTTGCCTGATGTGTAAGCAATCGCAGTTGTAATGTAATACTTTGGTTTCTCAGCCATTTTTATCTCTCCTTCTTCGTTCTCAGCACGGCGGCAGAATGTCTGCCCATGATCACCACAGCTTCTCCGTGCTCTACTATATATTCATCCGGCATCGTTGTATATCCTTCTTCATAAGAATACATCAGCCGTTCCATCCGGCAGTTCTCGGGAACCTCCGCCCGCCATACCGGAATCGTCAGTTCGCGCAGTTCCTTGCTGTTGTTCAAAACGACAACGATCTGTTCCTCTCCCTGAAACCGGCCGTAGGCAAGAATATTCTTCTCCCAGTACAGCATACAGATCGATCCGCACCGCAGCGGAAGTTCTTCCTTGTGGATCCGGATCATTTCACGGTGAAATTCGATCAGTTCCCGATTCTCATTTCCCCAGGGATACGTCCTCCGGTTGTCCGGGTCCGTAAATCCGCAAAGTCCTGCCTCGTCTCCGTAATAGATCGTCGGCGATCCCACCCAGGTCATCTGGATGGCGACCGCCTCCCGCATGACAGCCAGGTTCACTCCTTCTTTTGCCGCATTGCTTCCCAACGTTCCGACACGACCGACAATATGATTCGTCCTCGTCAGAAACCGGGAATGGTCATGATTGGACAATTCATTCATCGCCACCTGCAAAGATGGGGTCAGCATGCACGACATAAAATGATCCATCGCCGCGACAAAATTATCCGCATTCCCCCAAAGATCCATCCGCCGTTCATCACTGTGCTTTTCCATCCCGGTCAAAAACCAGGTCAGCGGTTCCATAAACGCATCATAATTCATGACACTGTCCCACTCGTCTCCCTGCAGCCATTCCGCAGGGTCTCCATAATGTTCCGCGAGGATCAGTGCATCCGGACGGACAGCTTTTACTTCTTTTCTGAATCGTTTCCAGAATAAATGATTGTATTCATTGGAATATCCAAGATCCGCCGCCACATCCAGACGCCACCCGTCCACATTATACGGCGGCGAAACCCATTTTTTCCCGATGCCGATGATATAATCTTCCAGTCGTCTTGAATCTTCATAATTCAGCTTCGGTAAGGTATCATGTCCCCACCAGCCGTCATAGCTTCCATTATACGGCCATGAAGAATCTCTGTCATCTTCAAAACGGAAAAACTCCCGATACGGACTTCCGGCGCTGACATACGCGCCTTTCTCGTATGCTTCCTGTCTTTCGTAAATCAGCTCCCGATCCATCCATTTGTTGAACGAGCCACAATGATTGAATACTCCGTCCAATATCACGCGCATTCCGCGCCGGTGCATCTCTTCCACCAGTTCCGCAAACAATGCATTGCTTGCTTCCAGATTTTCTTTCGCCCCGGTACGGATCTGGTACATCGACGCATCACGGTTGCCCTGCGCCCCCTCCGGAAGCGGACTGCCTCCGTCTTTGACGATCCGTCCGTAATGCGGATCGATATAATCATAATCCTGAATATCATATTTATGATTCGACGGAGATACAAACAACGGATTGAAGTAGACCACCTCTATCCCCAGTTCCTGCAGATAATCCAGTTTTTCAAGAACACCCTGCAAGTCTCCGCCGTAAAACCGCCGCACATCCATTGCCGTTGGAGGTTCTGCCCAGTCCGTCACTTTCTCGCACGGCGCGCCGATATAAATATACTCCCGCGATTCCACGTCGTTGGTCGGATCGCCATTGTAAAAACGATCTACGAAAATCTGATACATCACGGCGCCTTTTGCCCAGTCCGGCGTGGAAAATCCGGGCGCGATCCGGAACTGATAGAATGTGTTCAAATTGTCCGAGACGCCATATCTGGTAAAGTAGCAGACCTCATCTCCGCTGACGATCTTAAAATAATAGCAAAACGTCTCTTCCTCTAACTGCCATGTTGTCTCATAATAATCAAATATCCCACGGGAAGACGCTTTTTCCATTTGGATTTCTTCTCTTCCCTCTGCAACAAGGAAGACGCCTGAGACGTCTTCCTTTGCCGTTCGAAACCGCAGCACGATTTTTTGATTTTTTTCGGGCTCTGCCGGTATCACATACGACGAAGTCCCATCACAAAACAGTGCTTTTCTATTCATAAATCCCTCCTGTCAAAATACAGGACTCCTGACTCTTTATTCTTCAAAAAGAGCTTCAAATTCCTTACGCGTGATCTTTTCTTTTTCCAGCAGAAGCTGCGCGCAGGATTCCAGAACCGAATGATATTCCTGCAGGATCTTTCTCGCTTTCGCATAACATTCGTCGACGATACGTTTCACCTCTTCGTCGATCGTTCCCGCCACTTTCTCTCCGTATCCTCTGGATGTATGACCAAAGTCCCGTCCGATAAACACTTCATCGCTGTCGTTATCATAATTGATCAGACCAAGCCGCTCTGACATACCAAACTTCGTGATCATCGATTTTGCGATCGCTGTCGCCTGTTTGATATCCTGTGAAGCTCCTGTCGTAATATCGTCGAAGATCTCTTCCTCTGCCACACGTCCTCCGAGAGAAACGGTGATCTCCTGAAGCATCTGCCCTTTCGTATTGAACATCTCGTCTTTTTCCGGAAGCGGCATCGTATAGCCTCCCGCACCGCCGGTCGGAACGATCGATACACTGTACACCGGTCCCACGTCCGGAAGTACATGGAACAGGATCGCATGTCCCGCCTCGTGATAGGCTGTGATCCGACGCTCTTTTTCCGATACGACACGGCTTCTCTTCTCCGGTCCGATCCCGACTTTTACAAATGCATGACGGATATCCGCCTGCTGTAAGTATACACGGTTCTCTTTTGCTGCCAGGATCGCCGCCTCATTCATCAGATTTTCCAGATCCGCTCCGGTAAATCCTGCCGTCGTCTGCGCGATCTGCTTCAGATCTACATCTTCCGCAAGCGGTTTGTTCCTGGAATGGACTTTGAGGATTTCTTCTCTGCCTGCCACATCCGGTCGTCCTACGATCACATTCCGGTCGAAACGTCCCGGACGCAGGATCGCAGGATCCAGAATATCTTTCCGGTTTGTCGCCGCCATAACGATAATGCCCTCGTTGACACCGAATCCATCCATCTCGACAAGCAGCTGGTTCAGCGTCTGCTCACGCTCGTCATGTCCGCCGCCCAGACCGCTGCCTCGTCTTCTCGCCACAGCGTCGATCTCATCGATAAAGATGATACACGGCGCATTTCTCTTGGCATCCTGAAACAGATCGCGGACACGAGACGCGCCGACACCGACAAACATCTCTACAAAATCCGAACCGGAAATACTGAAAAACGGAACGCCCGCTTCTCCTGCGACCGCTTTCGCAAGCAACGTCTTACCGGTTCCCGGAGGTCCCTCTAAAAGAACGCCTTTCGGGATCCGCGCTCCGACCTGGATATATTTCTTCGGCGCTTTCAGGAAATCTACGATCTCCTCCAGCTCTTCTTTTTCCTCCCGTAGTCCGGCAACCTGTGCAAATGTCACTTTCTGCTCATCCGGCGAACTCATTTTCGCACGGCTCTTCCCGAAATTCATTGCCTTGGCGTTGCCTCCGCCATTCTGGCGGTTCATCAGCATAAAAAGTAAAAATACGCCGACCATCGTGATCAGTACCGGAAGCAGGATCGTTGTCATCCATGTATCTTCGTGCACATTCAGCAGCCGGTAATTGGATACTCCCTCTTTTTCAAGCATATCCTGAATCTCATTGACATCGGATACATATACCCGTCTTACAGCTCCGCTGTCTTTTAATGTGATCGTAACCACACCGGTGGGCGCCGTCTTGTTCTGAGAGATCGTCAGATCCGCCACATTGTCGCTTTCCACTTCCTGAACAAACTGGGTGTAGGTGATCTCCTGTCCCTGCTGCTGCATTTTCCCCATGAACCAAAGCGATCCAAATACGATCACAATAAACATCAGGAACGGAACACCGTTAAATCCCCTGTTTTTGCTGTCTTTATTCAAAGCCTGATACTCCTTCCTATTCCAGACCTTCCACCACTCCGATGTATGGAAGATTTCTGTATTTCTGTGCGTAGTCCAGACCATAGCCGACTACGAACTCATCCGGGATCTCGAATCCCACATAATCTACTTTCACATCACGCTCTCTGCGCTCCGGCTTATCCAGCAGTGTACACAGATGGATGCTCTTCGGATTGCGTTTTTTCAAAATGTCGATCAGGTAATATAACGTTCTTCCTGAATCAATGATGTCCTCCACGATCAATACGTCTTTCCCCTCGATCGCTTCATCCAGATCTTTCGCGATCCGAACGACTCCGCTGGAGGTGGTTCCGTCACCATAACTGCTGACACACATAAAATCCATAGAAACCGGCACGGTGATCCGTTTTGCCAGTTCGCACATAAAGAACACGCCGCCTTTCAGCACACAGATCAAATGTACCTGTTTGCCGGCATAGTCTTCGCTGATCTTCTTTCCGAGCTCCATAATTCTTTTGTCTACATCTTCTTCCGATACCAATACGCGTATTGTTTCAGCCATTTTTCTTTTCCTCCGTTGACTTCATTTTCTCTACATCGATCTGCAGGATCCTCTTCGTTTCACTGCTGATCCGGTATGCACTGCCCATCCGGTATCCCAGGATCCATACGATCCGGTTCCCCTCCGCGATCAGTGGGATTTCTTCCCGTTGTTTGTACGGGATTTTCTCATTTACAAACCAGGACTTCAATTTCTGCCGGTGTCCTGCACCGTCCACGGTGATCCAGTCGCCGCTTTGACGCGTCCTGATATGCAGACACTTTTTTATTATATCATAGTCAAACCATTTCGTGTAGGTTTTTTGCGGAATATCTGTCCCCTCCGACAACGGATTTTTTTCCAGGATCCGGCAGGTCACTTTCAGATTTTGTTCCGGCAGAACCGTTGTTCCCGGAATTGTCAGACAAACTGCAGTTTGTTCCGCGCGCCGTTCTTTTACAGGCTGTTCTTCTTCGTACCGGATTTTTTTCAGGCGTACGCCCTCATACTCGCGCACTGCGCGCACGCGCGCCGGAAGATCCAGACAGCGTCCGGGCTGTTTTTCCAACAACGCACGCACATCTTCCACATGCACACGCCCCAGATTTTTCTGCGTTGCCGCGGTTTCTGTCAGGCATCGGAAGATCACCTTGTTCTGCAACAATTCCGGATACTGCGAAAGCGGCTCTTTCCGGATCAGACAGATTTCGTCCGATTCTTTTTCCACACACGCCCGATACGCTGCTTCGACCTGCATCTCTACATAATCGTCCAGCTCCCGGAGTTCCTCCATCGTCGTATTCATATGCCGGATCGTCTGCCGGTTGATCTGCTCCTCCAGCACCGGAAGCACGAGATGCCGCAGTTTGTTCCGCGTATAGTCGGTTTCCAGATTCGTCGCGTCCGTACAATAAGGCTGCTGCCGTTTTTGAAGAAAGGTTTCGATTTCTCCCCGCGTCATTCCGAGAAGCGGACGGATATAGACGCCGTTGACCGGACGGATCCCGCCCAATCCATGCAGTCCGCATCCGCGGCACAAATTCCACAAAAACGTCTCGGCATTGTCATTTTCATGGTGCGCCAGCGCGATTTTGCAGGCGTTCCTGCTCTGCATTTCCTTTTCAAACAATTCCCTGCGGATCTCCCGCCCTGCTTCCTCCAGAGATTGTTTCCTCTTTTTTGCCGTTGATTCCAGATCCACCGAAAAAACCTGCAGCGGCACGCCATATTTTTCACAGAGATCACGGACAAACTGTTCATCCCGGTCGGACGCCTCCCCGCGGTATCCGTGGTTGATGTGTACCGCATAAAATGCAAAATCCATTTCTTTTTGGAGCTCCAGAAGCGCGAAAAACAGGCATACCGAATCTGCACCTCCCGATATACCTGCCACAATCCTGTCTCCGCTTTCGATCATATGATATTTTTGAATATATGCTTTTATCGTTTTCATATGTAAACTATAACGCAACTTTGTAAGAAATTGCAAGATGTGCGTTCACTTTTCCCATACTCCGATCACCAGAACCGTCATATCATCCTGCGGCGGTTCTTCACTCCAATTCTGTACCTGTTGTAAAATGTGATTTGCAAACTCTTTCGGGTTGATCATCGACGTTCCCTGAATGATCGTTTCCAGCAGCACATCCTGTTCTCCTGTCGGCAGCGCATCCATCACCCCGTCCGTCACCATGATCACAAAATCGCCGTCTTTCAACGTCCGTTTGACGGAATCAAGTTCCAGCTTGTGTACCACTCCGATCGGAAGACTTGTGGAACTTAAATGTTCTACTTTATCTTTCCGCTTGATAAATGTAGCCGAAGCCCCCGCCTTAATAAATTCACATTCTCCGGTATACAGATCGAAGACACTGAGATCCACCGTAGAATAGTGGATTTCCTCACGCCCCAGTACAAGCGTCGTGTTGATCATCTGGATCGCCGCCTTTTCCGGAAATCCTGCTTCCAGCAGTTCTTCCAGAAGTTCGATCACTCTGGTACTCTCCCTGCATGCCCGCACGCCCGATCCCATTCCGTCGGAGAGCGCCGCGCTCTGCCTGCCACCCTGAAGATTTGCCATCATAAAATTATCCCCGGAGATCTGACTGCTGCCTTTCCCGATCCTCGCCACGCCGTGCAGCGTATAATAGCGCGGTCCCTCCAGACAGATCACCGTCGCATACTCTTTCCCGAGCATTTGCGACTGGGTTCCCTCCGGCACGAGCCTCCGCCCCATTGCCGCGGAAACTTCTTTTGCTACTTCTTTCACTGTCACATACTGTTCTTTCAACGAGCGGGCAGTGACATGCACCTCATACTTTCCCTCTTTGTTCATAAAGAAATTGGTGTTCAGAACCCGCACACCGCGCCGTTTCAGATTCGCCGTGATCCTTTTCGACAGCCGTTCATCGGTAAACATACTGTCCTCCAACTCTTTTGCGGAAATCCGGATCAGATCTGCAAACGTGTCCATCTGCAACGCGCAGCCCTCCCGGCTCTGGGCAATACGGTTCACCCACATCATATTCTGCCTTGCCTCATGAAATGCTTCCAGTATTTCCCGCAGAAAACGCGGCGCTTTGACACAGCACTGCTGCAGCCGTCGTTTTGTCTCAGTATTCAGTTCATTTCCATACCGGTCTACTGCAGAAAGGATCTCATATCCCATCTGATACGTCCGCACAAAATTTTCTCCCCAGCACCAGGAACATTTTTCACATTGTCCACATACCTTTTCTTTCACACAGTCAAACATCCGCTCGACTTCATCTTCGGTAAACGCTTTCTTCTTTTCTTCCATCCTGAGAAATGTGTTTGTAAGCTGCTTCATCGAATCCGCAAGCTTTTCGATCTGTGTCACATACGGGCTGGTATGTAATACTTGTCCCACATCCATTTTCCGACTCCTCCCGTCCCGATTTTCGGTTGTGTTTTTTATTGGTCAGGATGTATCCTGCCAAATAAAAAAACTCCGGGAATTTCTCCCAGAGTTTCTCTTTCGTAACGCCCGCTCTATTCTGCGGGTTTAAATATGATCTCGTTCGGGTCTACCAGTCCCAGCTTTTCTTCTGCGACATCTTTGATATACTCGTCTGTCTTGACATATTCTTCATATGCTTTCACTTCCTCCGCACGCGCCTGCTCTTCCGATATCTGCGCGCGAAGCTCCGCTTCCTGCTGGCTGTAAAGCCGCTTCTTTCCATACAGGCTCACTGCATTCACCGACAACACGCCCGTCAGCATGACTAAAATCGAGCATACGATCAGCACGCTCCGCCTATGCTGTCCAAACACAGAACTCTTACGCTTCTTCCGCCTCGTTTCGTTTTTCCTACGATCCATCTGTACTCACCCAACTTATCAATCCATTCATAGGTTCCCCTGCCTATAACTTTCATTCTATCGGTTTTGTCTTCGTTTTTCAAGGGCTTTCTTCCATTTTGACATTGTTTTTTTCAAGAAAATTTTGATAAAATATGCCAGGATATTTCCAACTGCGACACCAAGCACGAAAAAACAGCGTATACTCCCATATGTTGTCTGATACATTTGCCGAAATATGTAGGCGCTGATTCCGAGCCAATACAAAAAATCTTCCGCATTGACCGCTGCGATGTGATGCGGGATCAATTTTCTAAAAAGGACAAGGATCTGATAGGCGGAAAATGTCACCACTCCGGTCAGGACTGCGTAGAGGAATATACTCGCCTCTTTTCCGATTCCAAGCATCATCCCCATCGCCTACCGGAATAATTTTGCAAAAAAATTATCGTTGGAACGATTGACCTGACTTGTATTGGAATAGGCTATGCTGTCGATATTTCCCGACAGATCAACTTCCCCTTTCTCCACACTGAGCCGGTTCACATGCAGATCCGTGCCTTTTACCATCAACATTCCCTGCTCCGTCTCCAGCAAAATCTCGTTCAGATCAAACGAAAGTACATCCAGCACCCCTGTCACCATACTTGTCTTTCTATTATTGATCACCAATTTGTGCGTCTTCGCAATCTGCCGCTCTTCCATCCCAAATCCCCCTTTGTTTTCATACCTTTCCTATGTATATGACGGGAGATCCGGTTTTATGTTATCTCCGGCGTCGGTGTACATGGGGAAAACGGTCGACGAAGCGCAAATCCCATACCGCGGATTTCCCTTTGCCGCGGATTTCCCTGTGTACACTGACGCTATGTAGCTTATAAATAGCGGAACAGATCTTTCGCTTCTTCTTTTTTGGTCGTGTCCTGCAGATCCAGAACTTCCACTTTTACCGTCTTTGTTCCGAACTGAATTTCGATCACATCGCCGATCTTCACTTTCACGGATGCTTTCGCCGGTTTGCCGTTGACCAACACACGTCCTGCGTCACATGCTTCATTGGCTACCGTTCTCCGTTTGATCAGCCGGGACACTTTTAAAAACTTATCCAGTCTCATGATTCTTCTTTCCTCCTGTTTCTTCTGATTCCTATATCCGTTTTCCTTTTTCCGGATATGTCTGCCTGTATATTTCCGCCCGCTATCCGCCGGAAAAGCGCTGCCTATGTTAAAAGAAAAGCAGGGGCAAGTCCCCTGCTTTTTGTTTATCTTCCGTTCTGATAATCTCTGATTACTCGTTTACAGCATCTTTCAATGCTTTTCCTGCTTTGAACTTCGGAGCTTTGCATGCAGCAATCTTCATAGTCTTGCCTGTCTGCGGGTTTCTTCCCTCTCTTGCAGCTCTCTCGGAAACTTCGAATGTTCCGAATCCAACGAGCTGAACTTTCTCACCCTTCTTCAATTCTTCTGTAACTACATCAGCGAAAGCCTTGATCGCTTTCTCTGCGTCCTTTTTAGAGATGTCTGCATTCTCTGCTACTGCTGCGATAAACTCTGTCTTGTTCATGGATAAATCCTCCTCTTTATTGTAGTAGAATATTCATATTCTGACTCATTCATAAAGGCATGTCCTTGCGTACGGCATGACTTTACCTTTAAATACTGTTATACCTGTTTCATATATCTTTGTCAAGATATTTCCACGTTTTCAGCGGTTTTTAGCGGTTTCTGAGCAGATTCTACATCATCCGGTCGATCATCGCGAGGACTTCTTTCCCCATATCGGCAGATTTCGCGTCGGCATCCTCCAGAGAAGTTCCCTTTACGCCGTAATAGAATTTGACTTTCGGTTCTGTACCGGACGGTCTTACGCACAGCCATGCGTCGTCTGTCAGATCGTAATAAAGGACGTTGGAATTCGGAAGACCTGTTCCGGTCACTTCTCCCGTCTCCATATCTTTGATCTCGTCGGTCTTGTAGTCCCTTGCTTTCAGCACTTTATATCCTGCGATCTCCGCCGGAGGATTTTTACGCAGCGTCTCCAGAATCTCCTGGATCTTTGCAAGTCCCTCGATTCCCTTTAACGTGATGGACTGGATATCGTCTTTGTAATATCCGTAACGCTCATAGAGTTCGATCATCGCATCCCAGAGGTTCATGCCTTTTGTCTTATAGTAAGCTGCGGCTTCGCACAACGCCATCGTTGCCACGATCGCATCTTTGTCGCGCGCATGTGTTCCAATCAGGCAGCCGTAGCTTTCCTCAAATCCGAACAGGTAGTTTCCTTTTCCGGTCGTCTCAAATCCAAGGATCTGCTGTCCGATATACTTAAATCCGGTCAGACACTCGATCAATCCTGCGTTGTAATACTTCGCGATCGCATCCGCCATGTTGGACGTCACGATCGTCTTGATCAGATATCCGTCATCCGGCAGTCCTTTCAGCGCTTTTCTCTGTCCGATCTCATAATCCGCCAGCAGGCAGCCGGACATATTTCCTGTCAATGTATGATATTCTCCGTCTTTGTCTTTCACACGAACGCCGAGACGATCCGCATCCGGGTCTGTCGCCAGCACGATATCCGCATCCACTTCTTTCGCCAGCTTCAGACCAAGATCGAATGCTTCCGCCGCTTCCGGGTTCGGATAGGAAACAGTCGGGAATTCGCCGTCCGGCAGCTCCTGTTCTTTGACAACGTATACATTCTCAAAACCAAGTTCTTTCAAAATACGGCGCGCCGGGATATTGCCGGTTCCGTGAAGCGGTGTGTACACGATCTTCAGATCTTTTCCGACTGCATCGATCGCATCCTGATGAAGCACCTGTGTTTTCAGTTCCGCAATATACGCGTCGTCGATCTCTGCTCCGATCGTCTCGTACAGTCCCGCTTCTTTTGCCGCGTCAAGAGACATCGTCTTCATCGTCGTGTAATCTTCGATCGCCCTGACATCGTCCATGATCCCCTTATCATGCGGCGGTGTGATCTGCGCGCCGTCCTCCCAGTATACTTTGTATCCGTTATACTCCGGCGGATTGTGGCTTGCAGTGATATTGATCCCGGCGATACAGCCAAGCTTTCTCACGGCATAAGAAAGTTCCGGCGTCGGTCTCAGAGATTCAAACACATAGGCTTTGATCCCGTTTGCCGCCAGACAAAGCGCCGCCTCGTCTGCAAATTCCGGAGACATCCGGCGGGAATCATAAGCGACTGCCACGCCTTTCTGTGCGTTACCGCTTTTGTGGATATAATTGGCAAGTCCCTGCGTTGCTTTCCGCACCGTGTAAATGTTCATCCGGTTCGTTCCTGCTCCGATGATCCCGCGAAGACCGGCCGTTCCAAACTCAAGGTCTGTATAAAAACGCTCTTTGATCTCGTTCTCGTCATCTTTGATACTCTCTAACTCTGCCTTTGTTGCCGTGTCAAAATAAGGATTGGAGAGCCATTCTTCATATCGTTCTTTGTATTCCATTGTGTATACCTCCTGCCAAAATAGTCTGTCTTCATTATACAACAGGCATTCACAAATGAAAAGCAAATATCTGCTCAACAAACCGCATTTTTTCTTCGGTCTGCCGGATCGCCGTTTCCAGCTTCTCCACACTTTTCTCCGGAATCCACGCTTTATTGGATTGGTAGTAGGCATTTGCAACTTTCCAGAATTTCTCCGGATAGATCAGTTTCAGCGAAATATATTCGATCTCCGCCTGACTGAGCGGACGGATCCGGCTGTACATTTCCAGCATCGCATCGCCGAATTTTACATCCCAGTGATGTTTCTCCATGACTTTCCTCAGAAAATAATACAGATCCAGCACCTGCACATCCATCCGGAAATGCTCAAATCCCGTTGTCGCGACCCGTTCCCTGCATCCCCACCCGTCTGACGTTCCGTGTACGCCCGCCGGCATCAATACATTGTGATAATTATAATCCCCGTGGACCAGTCGTTTCCCGCAGATACTCTGCTCGTATAACGTTTCATATCCGGAAGTTTCCAGCTGCTCCGCCGCCCGCGTCGCCAGCCGGATCATTTTTTCAAAATGTTGTAAGAACAGTGCTTCAAACTTTCCTTTATTTCTCCGCTTCCGGATAAACGCACGCACTTTTTTCAACTCTCTTGTATGACATAAAAATTCTTCTTTCAAATGTCTTCCTGCCGGCGGCATCTTCACGTTTTCTGCTGTCTGCGTCCCGTCTTCACACAAAGCTTCTCCCGTTGCCGGATCTGCAGCGTCATCTTCCGGATCCGGTTCCCAGCGCATCTTTTGATGGAGCAGACTCAGATTCCGTACAGCTTCCAGTACATCCCCCTCCCTGCGAACATCACATTCCCGACCGCCGAACCAATGTTTCAGCATATAACGTGTTCCGTCCCTCGACGTACTGATCAGCTCCTGTTCTTTTGTAAATACCGGAAGATCCACATTTTCATACCCGCTCCTCGAAAGTTGACGAAGTAACTGATACAGCAGAAGCGCACGCCCGTCGGAGATGCCTGCCTCTTTCAGCAGCATCAATCCCTCGTTTGTTTCGCAAAAAAACGCACCCCTTACTTTGCGGGTGCTGATTATCTCAATGTCATACTGGTTTAAAATTTCCAATTCATACTCTCTCATGGCTGCCCCCTGCATTTCTACGATTCTTAACTCTTTTCAATCTATGAGGCGGGCAGCCAAAGTATGCTAAAGCCCTAATCTTTCTTTTACATATTCACACAAAAGTTCTTTCTTATTGCATTCCGGTTCGTCGATGACCCATTCCAGCAGTTCGTTCAGCATACTGCCGAGTTTCCGTCCGGGCTCCATGCCGAGCTGCATCAGATCTTTTCCGGTAACCGCCAGACCGCGCAGGTTCACGCAATGTCCGCTGATCAATGTTTCCTGATAAATCTCCCGCATCTCGATGATATTCTCGATCTTCTCTTTTTTACGGTACGGACTCTGTGCTTTGACATCCGCCATACGCACGGCGAGATAATACGGGAACAAGTCCACTCCGATCCGGTTCATTGCGCGGCGCACATTCTGTGGCGTCGCTTCGATCCGGTAATCGTGATAGCAGACCAGCTTCGTCACCTTTTTGATCGTATCGTTGTCAAATTTCAGACGGCGCATCACGGAGCGCGCAAGTTCTTCACTTACGAGCGCATGCCCTTTAAAATGATCCCGTCCCTTTTCATCGGTCGTCTTCATCGCCGGTTTTCCCATATCATGGAACAACATCGTAAGTCTGAGGATCTTATCCCTCTTGACGCTCTTGATCGCATGCAGCGTATGTTCCGCCACGTCATATTTGTGATGCGGCGTATTCTGCGCCACGCCGACCATTGCATCCCATTCCGGCAGGATCACTTTTGTGATCCCGAGTTCATACGCATCCTGAATCCGTTCCGGATGAGCGGATACGAGCAATTTCACCAGTTCCGTCTGGATACGCTCCGCACTGATCCGTTCCAAAGTCGGCGCAAGTTTCCGGATCGCTTCCGCCGTCTCCGGCTCGATCGGAAACGCAAGCTGCGCGGAGAAACGTACTGCCCGCAGGATCCGGAGCGCATCTTCCGAAAAACGTTCCATCGGGTCTCCGACACAGCGGATCAGATGGTGATTCAGATCTTTCATCCCACCGAATACATCGACAAGCCGCACTTCATCGTTATACGCCATCGCATTGATCGTGAAATCCCTGCGCCGCAGATCTTCTTCTAATTTATTCGTAAAGACAACCTCTTTCGGATGCCGGCCGTCTTCATAAAGTCCGTCGATCCGGTACGTTGTCACCTCAAAACTGTCTTTTCCCAAAAGTACAGTCACCGTTCCATGCTCGATCCCGGTATCGACCGTCCTGCGGAACAGCTTTTTTATCTCTTCCGGCTTTGCGGAAGTCGTAATGTCCCAGTCTTCCGGACGTTTTGCGAGAATGGAATCCCGGACGCATCCACCCACGGCATATGCTTCATATCCGTGCATCTGCAAATTTTCAATAATTTCCGTCACTTTTGCCGGCAGCGTGATCTTCATCTGTTTTCTTCCTTTCCTCAGAACATTTTGATGATTTCTTCTTCTCGTTTTTGGCAACTAAATATTATAACCTGTCTTGGTTGTCTGCTCAACCATTTCAGCGCAGATTTTAATCTTTTTTCGTCATAACTGGAAAATGCATCGTCCAAAATAAGCGGGATCTCTTCCTCATACATCAGATCCAGCGCAGCCATCCGCAGGGAAAAATAGATCTGTTCGATCGTCCCGCGGCTTAAACGCTCTGCCGGAAGCCGTTTTCCCTCACTGTACACTGACAGTTCCAAACCATCTTCCACAAACAGTCTGCCATACTTCCCGTCGGTGATCTCACTTAAGATCTCCGACGCATGTCTGTTCAGCTGCTCCCCGAACCGGTCGCTCATTCCATGTGCCGCATCTTTCAGATGTTCGCCCGCAAGTTCCAATGCATCCAACGTACGATCCAGCTTTTTCTCCGCAGACGAGCGCATTTCCTCTTCCCGAAGCTGCTCCTCCAGATTATTTCTCAAAACCTGTTTCTCTTTCAGGTCGCTTTGTTTCTGCTCGATCTTCCATTTTAATTTATACACGCGCTCTTCCAACGCTTCTCTGTCTGCCGCATCCCGTTCTGGCTCTTTCTGCTCTTCCGTTTTCTGCTCCGCCGCTTTCGGATAGGTGCGTTCCCACGCATCAGATGGACGCCCCAAAGAAAGATCCCCCCACAACAGACAACCGATCCCGCCCGCAAAAATACCGACAGCCGCCCCGATCACAGCCGTCGGAAAGTGCAGCATCCATCCGCTGAGAAGAAGCAGGATCCCGAGCAGCGCCAGAATGCTGCCTGCCCGTTTCGCCGTTCTCTGCCGTGCAGTTCTCTTCTGCTCAGCCATCTGCCGTTCCCTGCTCCGCGGATCTTCCCTCTGCTGTGTGTTTTTTTCCTGCTCTGCCCGGTAAACCGCCGCTCTTCGTTTCTCTTCTTCTGCCGCCAGATGCTCCCGTGCATCCGCAATCTCTTTTTGCAGACGTTCCGTCTCGTCTTCCACATAACCGATCCGGTCTTCCGTCTTCCTTATCTTCTGTTCCCGCGCTTCCTGAAGTTTCTTCTGCTCCCTCTGTACTTCCCGCGCCCGGATCTTCAGACGCTCCAACGCCCCGGAAAGATCGATCTCACCACTTCCGGTCTCATAATAATTTGCCGCAAAATTTTTCAGTTCTGCCGCCAGATCCTGTCCCGGCTTAGCGCTTAAACGACCGATCGCCGCCATATTTTCAAAACTTGCTTCGCCGATCCCGCCCAGAAGCATCTCCAGATCGCCATTTTCAACCGACAGCTCTTCTCCGTCGTCCTCGCAAATGAGTTCTGCAGATTTATGATATCTGTCAAAATGCCGTTCCAGACGAAAATTACGTCCGCCGCATGTGAACCGCATCATTCCCGCATAATAATTCGGATTCTCCCAGGGCTCATACCGGGAAAATGTATCATTCTTTGCAGCTCGTCCTTTCCCTCTCTCCAATCCGAACAGCATGGCTTTGATAAACGCATAGATCGTCGATTTTCCGTATTCATTTTCTCCGCAGATCACATGAAGCTGCTCCGGAAAGTAAATATGGGTGTCTGTGAATTTTCCGAAATTCATCAAATGCAGTTCCCTGATCCTCATCACATTCCACCCCTGCTTTCCATCAACGCCTGCACGCCCTCGCACAGCGCCTGCCACTCGATACTCTCCGGTACGCAGCCCTCAAAAGATTCGATGTACCGCCCGATCAGATTTCTCCGGTTTTCCTCGTGGATCTTCCGAAAATCATATGCCGGAACCGTCTCGTCCACAATTTCCAGAATATTGCCGGAAACTTCGTCCCATTCCCGTTCAAAGATAAGCTCCGGGTCACGAAAACCTTTCAAAGTAAATTTATAAAGATTTTCCGCTCCCCTCTCTTTTATCATTTCCAAAATCCGGTCCATCACGCTCCGCGCCGTCATCATTTTGTCCACATTCAGCGCAAGATGCAGATATTCCCGCTTTGCGAACGGTACAAAAGAAATCCTCGTCTCTCCGCCCCGGATCTCTCCCCGGATAAACCCATGTTTTCCGGTATCATTTTTATCGGTCGGCTCCAACGCCCCCGCATATGCCGCCATCCCTTTGACGACAATCTGCGGCTTGTGGATATGTCCCAGCGCCACATAATCAAACCCGCTTCGTTTAAGTGCATTTCCATTGATCGGAATATGCTTCTCATCCCCTCCATGTGCAAGCAGTATCTCAATCCCCGCTTTTTTTTGCGCACAAAGTCCGTCATAACGCGGTTCCAAAATCTCTTTCGTCTCATAGCTGAATCCGTAAACCGCCGTGTCCAGATGTTCCAGCACAAGATACTGAGGTCTGTTTCCAAACAGCGGATGTACATTTTCACTCCATGAAAATGTACGATAATACGAATCTTTTCGGATATGATCATGATTTCCTGCGATCAGAACCACTTCCGTATGCGTCAGTTTTGAAGATAAATAATCCACTTCTTTCAATTCCCGGAGCAGCGGCTGACGGTGGAACAGATCCCCCGCGATCAGAAGCAGATCTGTCTGTTCCTGCTCACACAATGATACCACCTCGGAAAAGGTCTCCCATAATTCATCCGGTCGTCTCTTACTGTATGCCGTTCCCGCATCCGGCTCCGCTCCCAGATGTACGTCTGCAATATGAATAAATCTCATGTTTCACTCCCCTTTTATGAACAAACTCCAACGGCAGCGGATCATGGAAAAACAAAAAACGCCTTGTCCACTGACATGAAACCGTCCTCCGGACTTTAATGCGTGCATGACACCCCAAAAAAGAAACGGGGCACTCCAAAAGCAGCATTCCGCCTTTGAAGTACCCTCGCCCAATTCACTCTTTGCACTTCCCGCCTGTATCCCTCTTTGCGTTCGTTGTCTGTTCGGTATCTTATAACTCGCAGTTGTTTACAGTTCTCGGGAACGGGATCACGTCACGGATGTTGGACATTCCTGTCAAATACATCACGCAGCGCTCAAATCCAAGTCCGAATCCTGCATGACGTGTGGAACCATATTTGCGCAGATCCAGATAGAATCCGTAATCTTCTTCGTTGAGTCCGAGCTCCTGCATTCTTCCGCGCAGTTTCTCGTAATCATCCTCTCTCTGGCTTCCTCCGATGATCTCTCCGATCCCCGGGACAAGACAATCGACTGCCGCAACGGTCTTTCCGTCATCATTCAGTTTCATATAAAATGCTTTGATCTCTTTCGGATAATCGGTTACGAATACCGGGCGTTTGAAGATCTCTTCTGTCAGATAACGCTCATGCTCTGTCTGCAGATCGCATCCCCAATGTACTTTATATTCAAATTTATCGTTGTTCTTCTCCAGAAGTTCTACCGCTTCCGTATAAGTCACTCTTGCAAAATCAGACTCTACGACATTTTTCAGGCGGTCGATCAATCCCTTGTCCACAAAAGAGTTGAAGAAGTTCATCTCTTCCGGCGCCTCTTCCATCACATAGCTGATCACATATTTGAGCATTGCTTCCGCCAGCTCCATGTTATCGTCAAGATCCGCAAACGCGATCTCCGGCTCGATCATCCAGAACTCAGCCGCATGACGTGTCGTGTTGGAGTTCTCCGCACGGAACGTCGGTCCGAATGTATAAATACTGCGGAATGCCTGCGCATAGGTCTCGCCGTTCAACTGTCCGCTTACCGTCAGATTGGTCTCTTTTCCAAAGAAATCCTGACTGTAATCGATGCTTCCGTCTTCGTTTTTCGGAAGATTCTCCATATCCAGCGTCGTTACACGGAACATCTCTCCCGCACCCTCGCAGTCGCTTCCGGTGATCAGCGGAGTGTGCACATACACAAATCCCCTCTCCTGGAAAAAGCGGTGGATCGCATATGCCGCCAGAGAGCGCACGCGGAATACTGCCTGAAATGTATTGGTTCTCGGACGCAGATGCGAAATAGATCTGAGATATTCGAAACTATGGCGTTTCTTCTGAAGCGGATAATCCGGTGCGGAAGCGCCCTCCACCACAACTTCGTCTGCCTGGATCTCAAACGGCTGTTTCGCCTGCGGCGTTGCCACAAGTGTTCCAGTCACAACGATCGCCGCACCTACATTCTGCTTGGAAATCTCCTGAAAGTTGTCCATCGTATCATGGTAAACGATCTGAAGCGGTTCAAAATAAGATCCGTCATTTACCACGATGAATCCAAATGTCTTTGAATCACGGATGCTGCGGATCCAGCCGCCGACCGTGATCTTCTGATCCAAATATTGTTCTCTGTTTTTAAATAATTCACGCACAGTTACTAGTTCCATTTTGAAATTCTCCTTTAACTCTTTCTTCCTGATTTCTACGAAAGTTCAATGATACCAGGGGCAAAAGGTCATAAAACACGATGTGCTTGCACACAAGTGTTTTTATGCCTTTATGCCCCGCCCCCCCCTAATGAGGTTAAAAGCGGGGCTTGTGCCCCGCGATATCCGAATTAGGGGGCGGATTGTGAGAGCATGAAATGCGGAACAATCCGTCTGGTATCTTTATTCCCAGTAACTATTATTATAGCACCAAATCCGCATCAAATACAATCCCATTCTGCTTTCTTGCTTCATCTGCAATCTGAAGCGTATGGAGCGTATGCTGAAGATACGGATGCTCCACGTTCTTCTCCCGGATCAGACGTGCAAATCCCGCCACCTCAAACTGCATATTATCCCCACGTCCGTCTTCTCTCTCCGCTGTTGTCTGATATGGGATTTCTTCCGTGCGCCCGTCTCTGTAACGAATTTCAATCTTTTCGGGAACACCGACATGATCCAGAATGATCGCGCCGTCTTCCCCGAGGAAAACGGACGGATTGACAGATTCTGTGATCTTCGAATACACAGCCTCCGCCACCATTTCTTCATATTGCATCAGCACAATACCGTCTCCCTCAAAACCATTTTTCAGTTTCGTCGCACACGCTTTTATGTCTTGCGGCATCCCAAACAACTGCACAAGCATGTAGATCGGATAAACGCCAATATCCATGATCGCGCCGTTTGCAAGCTCAGGACGAAATGCGTTGAGGATCTCTCCCTGCCGGAATTTATCATATCTGGAAGAATACTGGCAATATTCCAGGGTCACGCGCCGCAGCTTTCCGATCTTCGGCAGATTTTCCATGATCAACTGATACGCCGGATCGAATGCCGGACGCATCGCTTCCAACAGGATCACCTGATTTTTCTTCGCACATTCGATCATCTGCTCAGCCTCATTTGCGTTGACCGCCATGATCTTCTCACAAAGAACATGCTTCCCATGCTCCAATGCTTTTAATGTCTGCGGACAATGCGCATAAGTCGGCGTTGCAATATAAACCGCATCCAGATCAGATTCCAGAAACAACTCATAATCTGTATACACCTGTGTGATACCGTATTTCGCGGCAAATGCATCTCCAGTCTCCTGATGTCTGGAATACACTGCGCATACTTCAACTTCCGGAACGTACTGTACCGCATGCCAGAGGCGGTCGCTGATAAAATTCGTTCCTACGATCCCAAGTTTGATCGGCATTTTATTTTCCTCCTTTAAAATGAGGGAGTGTAATTGCTCACATCACACTCCCTTAAATTCACGATTAAAAAAGAATACATAATAAAATAATCAATACCGCCATCAATAAAAGGTACAACCACAAAAACCATTTGTTATGAGCATGATTTAAAAAAATTAAAATCAATCCCATGAACAGTGAAATAACAATTCCCAACGAAATATTCATGGGAATAAGAAATTCCTTTCCCATATGATCATTAGTTATATTTGTAAAATTAACCATGATCAAAGAAAATACGGAAACAAATAGTCCCATAATCGTTAAAATATTTGCATACACACGATTTATCTTATCATCCAAATTTTTATTTGCATCTTTGATCTGATTCATCCGCTCTTCATATTCATCCTTATATTTGGCAAGTCCTCTATAATGCTCTTCATCATTAAATGCAGCATCCTGTTGATTATTATAAGGATGTTCCGGAATATCTGTAAGCTGTTCAAAAAATATCTGCGCAATGGAATCTCCTTTTTTAATTCGAATCTCCGCAGAAGATATATTTTGAACTCTTAAGAATAATCTGGTCTTATGTCCCGGAAAATAATGTGGTCCCGCAACATGCAACCCTTGACGCATCCGGGAATTTTTCTCTCCGATACGCCCCATCAAGTCCAATGGCATTTTTATCATTTCTTCACTTTCTATGAAAACAACTTCGTTCGGACGCAAACGATATGATTCCACAGTTCCATCATCCTCAATGATTCCTTTAATGTGAACATCATATGATACAGGTTTCACATTATTTTCATCATAACCTTTTTCAAAAATCTCTGATGCCCGTGCTTTTATATCTTTGTCAACCAGTATCATATCTCTTCACTCCCTCTTTATTTGATTTCCTTATTATAGCACACACCTAAAAAAAAACAAAGAGCACGCACTAAGGATTCTTAAGGTCTCTTCAATCTCCCCTCTACTTCCTCCCGCGTCGGAACCGCAACCGACTGATTTAATCCTTTTCCGCCCGGATAAACCTGCAAATCCAAAGAAGTGATCGTTTCTCCCGGTATTACAATATGAGGAAGCTGATAAGTATAATCCAAATTCAACGATCCAAAATTTAAAATTTTCATTCTGATCACCGTCCTTTCTGTCGACCAGTCATCCAATCCATTTGTTCCGATTATATCAATAAATAAAAGATTTTTCTATATCAAAAAATCTCCCGCAGAATATAAGTGCTGATAAACACCTGTTTCTGTGGGAGATCGATTCTCCTACATCTTCTGCCTCTGCTTTTTCATTTATATCTATAATTATTCCGATGCCGGACCGTCAAGACCTTTTGCCTTATCTACTGCTTCTCGATCATCTCCTCGAACGGCAACTTCTCCGGCAGTTCTAACGCAAACCGCTTCTTCAGCCAGACTTCCGCCAACTCCACCCATTTCGCCGCATCCGCGTTCATCTGAGATTTTGAAATCGCCGATGCCTGAGTTGATACGCTCAGACCATGCATTCCCTCTTCAAAAATATGCATCTCAAACGGTACTTTATGGTCTGCCAGAGCATGCGCCATCCGGAGACTATGCTGAACCGGAACAAGTTCGTCCGCCGATGTCGCCCATAAAAAAGTCGGCGGTGTATTTTCCGTCACAAGACGCGCCGGGCTGACTGCAAGAAGTTTCTCCTCATCCGGTTTTGCATTACCAAGGAATGCCGTATTAGATGCCGCAAAAAGCCCATCTGCCATCGGATCCGGGGAAACAATCGCCGCTTCTTTCATATAAATATAATCGCTCAGTGTATATCCAAGGATCAGCGCTGCCGGACGGATCATCTCTTTCGTTGTCTGCAGACGCTCTGTAATGATCGGTTTATCCCAATACACGCCATACATCGCTGTATTGTGCGCGCCTGCGGAAAAGCCGCAGACTGCCACGCGATTCATATCCACCGACCACTCTTCCGCATGTTCACGGATGATCAGCATCGATTTTCCAATCTCACACATCGGATTCGGAAACTGACAATGCGCTTTTGGCCCCAGCGGTTTTGACAGATCCGGAAAGCAGTCGTCTCCCTCGCCATAAACCGAATAACGAAGCACAAATGCATGATACCCCATCGATGCAAATTTCAGCGCAACCGGTTCCGCTTCCCGATCGGAACAATTCATGTACGCGCCGCCCGGGCATATCAAAACAGCCGGTCGTTTCCCCTGAGCATGCAGTTCACCTTTTTCTGCGATTACATAAGTGGTCAATGTTACATCGTTTCTGTCTTCATAGAGTTTGATTATCTCTGTTAACATACTGATATCCTCCTATTTTCTTTTATCTTTACCAATCACAACTGACGCAAAATCCGACTGGAACATCTCCCTCAGCGTCTTTCCGTCGAGCGCACAGACTCTCGGCTCATATTCCATTCCGAAAAAGCTTTCAAACGGCTCTCCTTTTTCATAATCCGCTTCCTCCGCCGCCCGGATGTAACGCAGCAGTTCTTCGCGTCTGATCGGATTAGGATTGTGTGAGCCGATATAATATGCCGCATCCAGATCATACATTTTCCGGACTGCCGCTATGTATGTCTCCAGATCTGTTGTCTCCTTTGCGAACAGCCAGACAAACATCCCGGTCGCATCTCCGATAAACAGCAGATTTTTTTCTAAATATAGCACAGAAATTCCGCCCTTTGTATGTCCCGGCGTCTCATAGATCTTCAATGTAACGCCGCCAAGTTCAAAACACGCTCCCTCTGAAATACTTTGCAGAGTTCCGGTTCCCCGCGCGCAATATGCTTCCATGTCAAATGCATCCGGAAGTCCGTTATAAGTCTCTCCACTTTCATAATTCATGCTGTTTTTGGCACGCTCGGCATTGTCCTTACGCATCGATGCCTCGGAATGTTCCCGACACACTTCTATATCTTTTTCGCCTATGTAGCACACCTCGTCGAACTGTGCATTTCCACCGGTATGGTCGCAATGTCCGTGCGTATTGATAATGATCAGCGGCTTATCCGTGATCGATCGCACCACACTTTTCAGATCGCCGAACCCATATCCTGTATCGATCAGCGCTGCCTTTTTGCTCCCGACAAATAGATATGAAAACACATTTTCCGGGCTTCCTATCCGATAATAACCATCCTGCTTTTCCACCTGATAATACATCTGCATCCTCCTCAAAAACTTCCGACTACACTGCGCCGTCTGATCGCTTGTTTCCGTTTCTCTCTCATCTAAAATCATTCCACATCCAAAAGCTGTGCAAAATGTTCGATCTTCACATCTGTTTTCTCATATCCAAATGCATCCCCCAGACCGACTGCCAACATTCCTGCCGCTTTTGCCGCGTCAATTCCCGCGTATGCATCTTCTACGACTACACAGTTTGCCGGATCTTCTTCTAAAAATTCTCCTGCTTTCAGGAAAACTTCCGGATCCGGTTTGGAATGTGTAATATTATTTCCGTCTGAAATCGCATCGAACGCATCCAGCAGTTCCACTTTCTCCAGAATAAACTTTGCATTTTTACTGGAAGAACCGATAGCAAGTTTGCAGCCACGTTCATGCAGTTTTTTCAGTGTTTCCCGAACCTCATCCGACACATCCGCCGGGGTCATCGTCGCGAGCAGTTCCCGGTAAGTATTGTTTTTCTCTTCCATCAGCTCTGCTTTCTTCTCAGCCGAAAGCGGTTCCCCCTCATATCTTTCCAGTATGATTTCCAGACTTTCCGCACGGCTCACGCCGCGCAGACGGTTGTTGATCGTCTCATCAAAATAAATCCCCATCTCATCTGCCATTTTCTTCCACGCCTGATAGTGGAATTTATCTGTAAATACGATCACTCCGTCCAGATCAAATATAAATGCTTTCATTCTTATTTATCCCTCTTGCTTTCCGTAAATTTTCATCAACTCTTCTTTTTCTATAAAAATGCTGACCCGCTTAAATCTTACACGGCAAAGTTTATCCGCTTTCGGATCCATTTCTACAAAAGGATGGTTCAACTGATCCTCTATGACAGCCGTTCCGGCAAATACTTCGTCCACCAGACCGATAAACTCATCCAGATAGCTTTTTGCGATCGGATAGCCATTGTGATTCGGAAGCAGCCAATCGTACGCATCGCCAAGATCTTTTACCCGCTGCATATTTGCCCGAAAATTCAGCATCCGCTCCCGTACATCATACGGTGCTTCCGGATTCTTGGAATTATCAAACATCATCACCTGTCCCACATCGATCTCGTCTCCGCAAAGCAGCAGCCGTCCTTTACGATCCAGGAAAAACAGACTGCTGTTGCAGTGTGCCGGCTTTACATCCAGCACCTCGATCGTACGATTTCCCAACTCGATCACATCTCCGTCTTTGACATAGATTTTCTCATAATCCGGATTCGGAAGCTTTGAAAGATCAAACGGAACCGCTCCCGGAGTTAAAGTTGACGGTGCGTCGATCTTCTCTCCCTCGCTCATATAAACAGCTTCAAACTCTCCGTTGCCCGCCGCATGATCCGGATGAAAATGTGTATTCGCAACAAGGATCGGCTTATCCGTCAGTTTCTCAACAAACGCCCGAAGATTTCCCACACCATATCCGGTATCGATCAGAAGCGCCTTCTCATCTCCCTCTAACAAATACATATTTTCACTGCCGTTCATAAAATTGATAAACCAAGTACCTTCCTTTGCTTCCCATGCAGTGTAACTGCCGAAAATCTGTTCCAGTGTCGGTTCCATTGTCCTTCCTCCTTGTCTGCAATATTTTACATCGCCTTTTATACTTCTAAGCCCTTTTATGTTTCTAACGTTTATGCTTCTAATACGTTGATTTCCTTTAATTCTTTGATCGCCTGCTGAAGCTTTTCCGGATCAAACGGAAGGAATCCGAGATAACTGATTTCTTCCAATGTGTTATACAAAAATTCTGCGTCATCCGACTGTGACATTCCTGCCAATGCCGGTGTATATTTTCCCAAAACAGCAAGCGCTTTTGGGTCTTTTCCGACTCTTGCCAACGTTGTCTTTTCTCCGTACGGATGACAATAATCGGTTTCCGGTACATAATCAAATTCATATCTTCCGGCGCTCAAAATCTGTTTGCCCTCTTTATATCCCGGCAGTTCTACTTCCGCCTCGCAGTTGAATGGAACTTCTATCACGAAATGCAGCCGTCCGTCGGAACAAATTTCAAAATTGCAGACATATTTTCCGTTCACGGAATCATAACTACACTCCACTTTCGGAAGTCGTACGTCCGGGTGCGGTGCGATGACCGCGCGGGCAAATCCCGGCTCTGCCGGACGGATTCCCGCCGCGTGAGCATACATAAATTCCATCACCGATCCGTATGCATAATGATTCAGCGAGTTCATTCCCGTGCCGCTGATCGTTCCGTCCGGAAGCACCGAATTCCAACGTTCCCAGATCGTTGTTGCTCCCAGATTCACACTGTATAACCAACTTGGGAATCCTTCTTTCAGTAAGAAATCATATGCCAGTTCATACAAACCTGCTTCTGCTAAAACGGTACAAAGAAGCGGTGCGCCGACAAATCCGCATTTAATCTGATTTCCATCTGCCTGTAATTTCTTCTTAAATTGTGCGATCAGATATTCTCGTTCCACATAGATTCCGAATTTTAATGCGATCACATATGCCGCCTGCGTTGTCACTGCCAGTCTTCCGTTCGGAGTAAAATATTCTGCTAACACTGCCTGTCTGATCTTTTCCTCCAACTTCCGATAATGCGCTGCATCTTCTGTCAATCCCAATGTCTCTGCAATTTCTGCTGTCTTACGAACAGACTCACAATAATAGACCGAAGCAATATAAGTATCTTCCGTGCTTCCTTTAAAACTTGTCGGTGTCGCGCCGTCTAATGCCAGCCAATCGCCAAAATGGAATCCGAAATCAAACAGATAGTGCTTTTCGCCTCGTTCTCCGTCTTTTCTGTCAATGTAATCTACCCAGTCTTTCATCAACGGATAACAGTAGTTCATTTCTTCCTGATTTCCGAAATAAGTATACAGTGTATACGGAAGAAATGTTGCAATATCTCCCCATACGCTTCCGGCATCCTCTTTATGTCCGATATTCGGCACATAATTCGGTACAGCGCCATCGATCATCTTCTGTTCATCCCGAAGATCTTTTACAAACTTATGGAAAAATGCACGCGTGTCCATATGGTAACTTGCCGTCGGAGCAAATACCTGCGCATCTCCCGTCCATCCAAGACGCTCATTTCTCTGCGGACAATCGGTCGGCATATCAAGGAAATTCGATTTCAATCCCCAAACTGTATTTTCATACAAGCGATTGATTTTTTCGTGATTTGTATGGATATATCCCGTTCTCTGCAAATCCGAATACAGTACGTTTCCTCGGAATGCTTCTTTCTTCAATTCCCCTGCCCATCCGGTCACACGGACATAACGGAATCCGAAAAATGTAAAATGAGGACGCACGGTTTCCGGTTTTCCGCCGGAAATATAGACAAACTGCGATCTGGCTTCCCGATAGTTTTCCCGATAAAAATTATCGTTCTGTAAAATCTCTCCGAAATCAAGTACCACTTTCGTTCCTTTCGGAAGATCCGCATCAAATTCCACAAATCCTGCAAAATTCTGTCCCATATCCAAAACGGTTTCTCCTGCCGGAGTGTGAAGGATCTCTTTTACTGAAATTTGTTCTTTCACTACAACCGGAAGACTTAAGCGGTCCATCAAATGTGATTTTACAAGATTTTTTGTTCCTTCCTCCGCTTCCGGATCAGCAATAACTTCCACCGGTTTCCACGGATTTTCTTTTTCTTCCCAAAGCAGACGGTTCAGGTCTTCTCCGAAATAAATACCGGAATCTTCAATATCGGAACCACAATATTTCCAATTTTGATCGGTACAGATACACGCTGTCGTTCCGTCTTCATATTCCAAATGAAGTTCTGCGATCACTGCCATCCGATCTCCGTAATTTTCTTTCTGACCATCCAGACCGAACTCACCCATATACCAGCCTTTCCCAAGCAAAAATTCCAGACTGTTTTCTCCGACTTCTCCATTTCCGCTGCAAAGTTCTTCTACCGGAAATGTCAGTACTTGTATATTCGCCTCATAATTGTTGACATATGGAGTTAAAAATTCTTCTCCTAATTTTTTACCATTGAGATAAGCCTCAAACACGCCCACGCCGGAGGCATAAAGTCTTGCTCTCTTAACAGGTTTCGCTGCAACAAACTTCGTGCCGATCACCGGATGGAACGCATCCATCTTCTGTGGAGCGATCCAATCCGCCTCCCATGCTTCCTGCATTTTTCCGGTTTCAAAATAGGCAAGATCACTGACAGCCGTATCGCCTTGATCTCCGGTTACAGTCACACGATAATAATAGGTTGTGCGAGGTTTTAATTCCAGATCGATCTTCTCTCCCGACTGTTTCAGATCTTCCCCTTCTTTTTCCCACAGAACCTGTGAGAACTCTGCATCCTCACTGACTTCGATTTTCGCATGGACTTGTTTTTTACTTTCGGTATCTTCCACTTTCCAAGAACAAAGCAGAAAATCATATGTAAATCCCATCGGGTTCTGGATTCCATTTATTTTTGTTTCTGTAATTCGCATTTATGTTTCTCCTTTTCGCTTACAATCTCAAATCTGACCTATAATTTCAGATCCAGTTTTCCGCAGAATGGATCGATCGGAGATTTTCCCTTAAACTCGCTGTCTCCGCACAATTTCTCAACCACAGCATGGATCACATATTCGGAATTGCAATATCCGTTGACAAATGTTTTGATCATCGGCGCATCCAGCAAATGATACGGATTTCCTACGCTGACAAACAACGCCGGCATTTCATGCACCATCCACGGCATGTTATTTCCAAGACCGAACATCGTATGCCAGTTCAGACGAGATACGGTTTTGTTCGATGCTGTTTCGATATTTCCCACATAGAAGATCAGATCGTAACGGCTCTTAAAGCTTTCCACGGAATCTTCCATCACTTCAAATCCTTCCGGTTCATACACCGTCACTTCAAATCCGCGCGCTTCCAGTTCCCGTACAAATGATTCGCATACTCGTTTGTTCGACGGAAAATCACCCATCAGTTCAAGCAGCACTCTTTTGTGTTTTTTCGGATCGATCGGAAGAAGTTTTTGTATATCTTTTACAAGCGTTACCCCTTCATCCGCACATTCCTTTGCCCAACGATCATACGTCTCGCAGTTCAAAATATCCAATGCCGATGCATCCGGTACAAGCTGTCCTTTTTCCTGTTTCTCCGGCAAATGCATCGCTGCTTTTGTTGCCAGAATACGCTTCACTGCTTCTTCCAAACGAGCGTCCGATAAAATTCCTTTTTCATATCCTTCTCTCATCAACCGGAAATCTTCTTCCATATTTCGATTAAATAAGAACATATCGCAGCCATTTTCAATACTAAGCGGTACTGCCGTTGCTCTGTCCATTGCAGAACAGAAACCAACCATCGGTGTTGCATCCGTTACGATCAAACCGTTAAATCCAAGCTGTTCTCTCAATAATTTCTTTAACAGATTTTCCGATAAAGTTGCCGGAAGAATCCGCTCGCACGGTTTCTGATCAAAATATTCTTCATATGCCGGTAATGCAATATGAGCTGCCATTACAGTCAATGTACCTGCTTCGATCATTTCTTTGTAAATTTTTCCATAACTTTCATTCCACTCTTTGCAGGAAAGAGCGTTCACACTTGTCACAAGATGCTGGTCACGTTCATCCACACCGTCTCCCGGGAAATGTTTTACACTTGTCGCCACGCCTTCTTCTTTTGCACCGCGGATATATGCTTTTCCCATATCGATCACCGTCTGAAGATTGGAACCGAAGGTACGCACATTAGTGATCGGATTGTGATAGTTCAGATCCAGATCCACAACCGGAGCAAAAGACCAGTTCACACCGACTGCCGCTCCCTCGCTGCAACTTACCTTTCCAAGCTGATATGCTCTCTCCACATCTCCGGTCGCTGCGGCAAGCATTTCTCTTCCGTAATACGTTCCTTCTATTGCCGATCCGTTTCCGCCGTATTCCAGATTCGAAGCTGTTAAAAGCGGAATTCTCGAAGCATCCTGCAAGATTTTATGAGACTGTCTTAATTCCTCTCCCGGTCCTTCACGATAAAGCATTCCTCCGATATGCTTTGTCTCCACCAGTTCTTTCAATTCTTTTTCATCTTTCGTAAATACGATCGGGCAAAAAAGCTGTCCGATTTTTTCCTCCAGACTCATAGAATCATAGGTACTCTCTACCCACTGCACTTGCTCTTCTGTTAAGTAAAACGGATTTTCTTTGTACTGAATCATATCCTTATACTCCTTTTCATTTCCATAAATTTTTCGTAACTCTCATACTTTTCAGGTTGATTTCATTTTACAAAATCTCGTTCTAAACTGCCATGTACTTTTTTTTTCAGAATCCGACGTATTTTCACCTTTTGACCATAGCGTCAAAGTACACTGACACGAACCTCCGCTTCACGATATAACACATAAAACCTTTACTTTTTTCCACAGGGCAAGTTGCATGAAAATCAAATTTTCTTTATAATAAATACCATCAACGAACAAGAATACATTTGCTCTTTTGTTCACTGATGGCACTGAAACATGAAAACGAAATAGATCGCTCAGACAAACAGTCTGGCATTGAGGTTAAACTATGGCTTACTACATCACCTATGGTGAATTTCAACAACATATGAAAGATTATTTTTTCCGAACAGGCAGTCGGATGCAGTTTCCGGAAATGGCAGATTACCTTTATCGAAAAGGACTTCTCTCTGAAACGCCTCCGGATCCTATGCTAACTTCTGAAATGTTCGGAGATATGGACGACGATGCGTTTAATAAGATCATCGATCAGCTTCCATTGGAACTGAATCCACAAATTTCAATTACGCCAAAAGTAAAAGAAACAGATATTTTTCCAAACTCCGGCGATGTTTTTATCATCCGTCATCCCCGCTATACACGTCCCACGCCTCACATACATAATTATTTTGAAATTAATTATGTTGCCAGCGGAAGCTGCACGTTTGTCTTTGAAAAAAGTAAACGCATCATGCAGGAAGGAGAGCTTTGTATCATTGCGCCGTCTTCCGAACACGATCTTGTCATCGATGATGACTCCACCGTGTTCTGCATTATGTTACGAAAAAGCACGTTTGATACAACATTCTTTTCCCTTCTCTCACGAAAAGACTTACTTTCCTATTTTTTCCGAACCATTTTACAGGATGATTCTCATGCCAATTATCTCTTGTTTTTTTCAGAAAATAATAAGTGGTTAAAACAGATCATTCATAATGCAATGGGGGAAAGCTATAAAAACGACAGTTACAGTAATGCCTGCTGTATCAGTTGGATCAATCTGCTATTTTCCAACTTACTTCGAAATTACAGCAAAACTTTACAATTTTACGACTACCAGATGGGATCCGACTTCTCACTTGTTTTACAGTATATCCAGCACAATTATCAGACTTTGACATTAGCCTCTCTTGCCGAACTGTTTCATTACAGTGAACCGCATCTATGCACATTGATCAAACAGAATACCGGACACAATTTCACCGGACTGATCAAGCGGCTCCGGCTCGCCGAAGCGATTGACTACTTAACCAATACCAATCTGAAGATCGGCGAGATTGCCGAAAAAGTGGGCTATAACTCTGCGGATCATTTTTCAAGAGTATTCCGCAGCACTTATAAAATGTCACCGCAGGAATACCGCAAGCAAAACAGCCATACGGAAGAAGCCTTCGTTCCGTTTGAGATCAGAAAAGAAAAAGACAAATAAAAAACAGGAATCACTCGGGGCAGCCTACTACGGACATGTATATCCTCCCTTAAGTGATTCCTGTTTTTTATATGTTAACAGAATAAATCATATAATTATTTCTTTTTTAACTTATAAGTTCTGTTGCTATTTTTTCCGATTGCTTGAACTTCTTCTATTTCTTTCAATAATGCTCTTGTTCTTACCGGACTCAATTCTATATAAGCTGCTATATCACTTGTTTTTGATTCACCATATTTTTCAAGATAATCCTTGATTTTTTCAATATTCACCTTTGTTTTCTTCGCTTGTTTTTTATCGCTTGTTTTCTTCGCTTGTTTTTTATCGCTTGTTTTCTTCGCTTGTTTTTTTACAAACGATAATGACAATACAGTCCTGTCTGGATCAAATCTTTCTTCTATTTCTGGTTCAACAAAGCCTTCATCATTCCATACGTTAAAAATATTGGGGACACCGCTTCCCGCCCGTTCACCTATATTAATAAGGTTAAACATTTTCATAAGAGATTTATTCCTCGGATCGGATTCACCACCTAAACGCATCTGTTTTTTTCCTGTTCTAATATATCCGGGGTTAGAAAAGACAATTTTATCCGCTTCCTTCCTAACCACAACTCCACGAACTCCATAATAATCTGCATTAATCAAACAATTCGCCAATGCTTCCCGAAGAGCTTTATGAACCGGAGTATCATCAATCCGCTCACCCCCCACCAACTTAAACGGAACTTTTATATCTTTTATAAGCTTATTGTAAACCCTGAAATAAAAATCACAAACATTACCTGACCACTCTCCGGAACTCGACTGCAATCTATCAGTCCATCGAATGGCTGAATTCAACTCTTCTCTGTAATCCAAAAAGTATTCCGGAAAATGTCTGACAATATCATATTCATTACCAAACATAAGCATTCCTGCCGCTGTCGGATGTAATTCCCCATCTTCATGCGAAATAGCCGCTGCGCCAATACTTCTCAAATACTCTCGATCACTAAGTCTTTCAAATGGATGCCCCTCTTTCAATGTTCTATGACTATTACGATATCCATGAATTGTGTCATAATTTAAATCCTCTATGGATACTTTCTCCAAAATCTCCATATCCATCGTTCTCTCTGTTTGATCCCGGAGCATTGCCTTCACTTGCAGCCGCGTACAGTGATAATCTCCCTCAAAATTTCGCCGAAAAGTCCCGTTAAAAATATCATTATTAATATAAACCGGTTTTTGCTCCCGTTTTGCCATTGGAACGTGTATAACCATTACAACATTTTTATCGGCACCGATCGTATAGGTCTGAATATCATCGTCGGATAATAAATTAAGATTTACTTTTTTCGGGTTATTAATAGTATCCCAAAAATCCTTGCGCAGTTTCGCTGCGTTTTTAAGTCCAGTTGTTCTCCAACTTCCATCTTCCTCTTCTTTTACACCAAGAATAATAACTCCGCCATAACAATTTGCAAAAGCAGAATATGTATCCCACAAAGAATTAGGCAATCCGCCGTTTGCTTTTTTCACTTCTCGCCTATTATCTTCTCTATATTCGTCAAAATGCGAAATATTAAACTCTTTACTCAAATTTATCACCATTCCTTTTTAATGCTTAATCTTTCTAGTTAGATTATAACATATAAAAAGAGGATTCACATTTTATCTGATTTCAAACTCTGCAAAATCAACCTTACCTTCTGCAACGCGGAAATACAATGCCTGTTTTCCTTCGATCTTCGGAAGAGTTATCCACACTTGCTCCCAATTTTCACCGGATTTTTCACAATTTCCGACTACTTTTTCCCCCGCAGCATCTAATAAAACTTCCATCATGCCTTCTCCTCTGAGTGTCAGTCCGATCTTCGTCTCATTTCCGGAAAAAGCAAAATATTTAAATCCTGCCAAAGCGCCTTTTCGCATATTGCAAATATAAGGATACAGATTTTCTTCTTTCGTCAATGTCGCTCCATCACATACCGCATCGTCATTTCGAACCTCTTCTGTAATATACGGCATTTCTTCCGGAAGTTCCGGTACAGCCTCGCCCGGACCTGCCATGATCACCTGTCCGACTTTTTCTCGATCTCCTTCCGTCAGATGACAGGCAATATACGCCGAATACTGTCCGCTTGCCGGAAGCGCTCCGTCATTCAAACCACAGCTTGTAATCTCGATCTGCGGAATCGTTCCGTCTTCACAGATCACAACCCGATCCGCACATCCCTGTCTGGAAAATGCAGTTCCATGTGTATGGCGATGCCAGAAAATGTAATACGCACCTTCCACCTCAACAAGTCCACCATGATTATTTCCTGTGTAATTGACCGGAAGTGTATTTCCTTCATATCCAATATCTCCGTTGGATACAATCACACCCTTATATTCAAACGGTCCTTCCGGCGTTTTTGCCATTCCGTAACAAAGTTCATGTCCTTGCAAACTGGAATATACAAAATAATACCAGTCCCCAAAATGACGGATGCTGGACGCTTCAAAAAACGGATGTGCTTCATATGCCGTTCCTTTCGCTGTATCGATTCCATTTGCCACACACACAGGTTCACTGATAATGGTGTGCATATCGTCCGAAAGTTTTACCATCATCGCTCCCGGAATGTCTAACTCTTCCATCCCCGGAAAACGCATCGGCGGGCAAAATCCATAGTACAGGTAATTGCCGCTCTCTTCACAAAGTATTGCCGGATCAAACCACCGTCCCACTTCCGGGATCGTCCCGTCTGCTCTTCTCACATAGTCTAAAAATTCATATTCTCCGGCCGGCGTGTCACAAACTGCCACCGAAATCACATTTACCGTATCCAATGCATAATAAAGATAATATCTGCCGTCCTGTCCTTTTGTCACGTCCGGCGCATAAAGCAGTCTCGTTTCCGCTCCGAAAAAGGAGGGTTCATACTCCGGCATCTCTTTGTCATATGGCGCTCCATTGATCGGATCCTGTGTTTTTTTATAAATGACGCCCTCGTATTTCCAGTTTCCAAGATCATCTACCGGCGCGCTCCAGCACACATAATCGTCCTCGCAAAAAGAAGTTCCGTTCCGCTTGTCGTGGCTTCCGTAAATATAAATCCTTCCGTCAAATACATGTGGCTCTCCGTCCGGAACTGTCTCCCAAAACGGTAGATACGGATTCAATCCTAAATGTTTGCTCATCCTCTTTTCCTCCTTCTATCTAAAAAACTGCCGGATCTGCTCCCCTCCCTTGAGCAAATCCGACAGTTTCTCTTTTACTATTTTTATTCTGCTTCTCCCATTTTCGCTTTCATTTCTTCAATCTGTTTTGCATATTTTGCCATCGGGTTCTTAGCAACACAGATGATCAAAATGATACCTGTCAATGTCGGAGCTCCGAATTTCAAGAAGTTCAATGCGAACATTGCGCTGTCCGGCTGCTGTCCGATTGCTCCTGCTACATAACCGGAAGCTGCAAGCACTGCAAGGATACCGGAACTTACAACCGTGTTACCACATTTCTGTGCGAAACCTTTGATCGATGCGATCACACCGTTCGCAGATTTTCCTTCTTTTAACTGAATGAAGTCAATCGTATCGTTTACAAGTACATTAACAAGTGCGTTCTGCATTGCTGCGAAACATGTAGAGATAAATGTGATCACACAGCAGTATGTAAAGTTCATCTTACCCGTGAAGAACAGCAGGACATAACATACACAAGACGCTGCCTGAGACACGATCAGCGCTTTCTGTCCTGTCTTGAAAATTTTCAAGATGATCGGCATCAGAACCATCATCGAAACCATCGCTCCAATGGAGATCACTCCCATGTACAAACTGATCAGATCCGGTCTTGCATAATAATACATCATATAATATACGGATGTGGAGAACATCAATCCATATCCAACGGAAGCCATAACCCATGCGATCAGGTTCGGATATACTTCTTTATATTTCAGAACCGTTGCGATCGCCTTGAACGGATTTCCTTTTTCTGCCGGCTGTAAATATTTCTCCTGTCCTTTGGACGTGAAGAACAATCCCCAGAAAGAAATAAATGCAAGCACACCGCAGACTGCCATCAGCGGAATATATCCGTTGCTGAATCCGAGACTCTCAAAGAATCCTGTAATGTTCAATGTAAATGTGTTTCCGATCGTAAATACAAATGCACAGCATCCGGCGCCAAGTGTAATGATCATATTTCTCTGTTCATTGTCTCTTACTGCTGCCGGAAGGATCGCCATCTGCGGCATCGTATACATCGTAACCGTCATTCCGTATCCAATATACATAATCAGAATATAAACTGCTTTCGCCGTTACAGACTCAAATCCCCAGTCAACCCATACCATGATGGAGAAGAATGTTAAAAGGATCGGCGCTGCGAACATATAAGGACGATAGCGTCCCCAGCGGGTATGCGTTCTGTCTGCGATAACCCCCATGATCGGGTCATTGATCGCATCCCATAATGTGGAAACAAACATAATCAAAGAAGCCGTAGCCGCCGGGATCATCAACGTATCTGTCATGTAAACGGACAAGTAACTTGCAAGTACAGCGGCGATCAACATCGCACCGCCATTTGCCGATGTTGCATGGAACCACTTAAATGCGGTACTTACATGGTCCTTTGAGCCTGTCTGGCTCACTGTTTTTTCATTTGCCATTTTTCTCTCTCCTTTTCGTTCTCTTTAAGCTAATTCCAGTTTACTCAATGTCAGTCATAAATTCCATGTTATATATTACCTCAAATCCGACATTTTTTAAGGTGATATTTTTTCATCCGTCTTTTTTTCAGATGAACCCGACATTTTTTATTCAGCGCTTAACTTAAAACTATCATAGCATGTCCGTATGCCCTGCGACAGTCTGTGAGATGACATCCGGACATGGTGATTCACGACATCTTAGAGAAACGAAATTTCCTCCTCCGCAAACATCCCGTCTTCCGCTTCTATTTTCACATGACATGTTCCGTTTTCTTTTGGTTTTCTCAGGATCAGGAGCGCATGCCCGTGAAATGTCTCCGTAATCCCCTCATTATAGTTATATTTAGGCTTCGGATCGCCGCTTCCAAATCCTGCCAAATCAATGTCTCCTGTCACTTCTGCCGTTAATTTCTTATCACAATCTGTCATGACTCTTCCTTGTGAATCTTTCAGCCATACATGAATATAGGAAAGTTCTTTTGCTCTTCCTTCTTCTATTTCTAATTCCAGATGCACTTCGCTTTCCGCGCTCTGAAGTTCCATACGTCCGATTTCCTGACCGTTCTCACAAGCGACTGCTTCCACAGTTCCCGGCTCATAAACCACTTCAAATAATGTACGGAATCCGGCATTTTTTCCGGCAGCTTTTTTCCCTTGTGACACACCATTTACAAAGAGTTCCACTTCTTCTCCCGGAGAATAAATTTCAACAATCGCCGGATTTCCTTCACAACCGGACCAGTTCCATGTAGAAACACTGTCGCTGATCACCCACGGTGTCTTAATCAGATGCTGTCCGAATTTGTGCGGGTTCTGAACTGTAATATATGGATCTTTTCTCAGACCAAATACTACTTCACGGAAGTAGGATGCAGGTCTTCTAAATCCTGTAATATCAATATCTCCGGAGTATGCCAACTGACATGGGAATCCTGCGCCAAAGCCGCCTTCTCCCCACTGATAAGCCGGAACGCCAACTCCGGCTTCTCCGATATAATCCCAACCGGTCCATGTAAAATCACCGATCACATGAGAAAGTTTCTCTACCAGCTCCCAGTTTCTTGCAATCTCCGGCGGATACGTTTCACTTCCGACAATGACACGGTTCGGATATAATTCTCCATCCATCTCATAACGTGCCGTCATGTAGTTATATCCCGCAATATCCGTAGATGCACACGCTTTCTCCAAACGTTCCGTAATTGCATGATGTACGACGATCTCATCCATATGATCGTCCATCAAAGTCATAAAGTCGTTGACATTTCCATCCAATTCACCTTTGGCGCAAAGATCTGCCGATACGTCTGCTACGATATTATCTACCTGATCTCCGGCTGCAAACACACCGTTGATAGACGCCAACGTATAACGAGTCTCATCCAATGCTTTGATTTTTTCACACAATTCATGACAAGTCTTTGCACCATGATCTGTTCCGATCTCCGGAATCTCATTTCCAACCGAATACAAGATCACAGACGGATGATTGTAGTCTTTGCGTACCATTGCAGTCACATCTTTTTCCCACCACTCACGGAAGTACAGACCATAATCCAGATCGGATTTGCATCGATCCCACATATCAAATGTTTCGTCCATTACATACATTCCCAATTCATCACAAGCGCGCAGCATCGCCGGAGCCATCGGATGGTGAGACATACGGATCGCGTTAAATCCGGCTTCTTTTAATTTTGCAACCTGCCGATACTGTGCATCTTCAAATGTTGCAGCTCCGAGAAGTCCGCTGTCATGGTGAATACATGCTCCGCGAAGTTTTACCGACTCGCCGTTGATACGAAGTCCCCGTTTTGCATCCAATGACATTGTACGGATTCCGAATTTCTCTGTCTGCGCATCTACAACTTCCTCTCCCATCATCAATGTAGATTCACAAGTATATAAAATCGGAGTTTCTGCGGACCAGAGTTCCGGTTTCTCGATCACGATCCGCTGTGTCAGTTCACGCTGTTCCTGATCAAATAAGACAGCCGCGGTCTTTTCTTTTCCCACTGCGTCACCTTTTTCGTTGCGAATAACAGTATGTAATGTCATTTCTGCAGGAATCGGTTTACGATTCTTCACTTCACTGCGAATCTGAAGAACCGCGTATTCTTCGTCCGCCGTCTCGCACTTGATCTGTACTCCTTCCGGCACAAGATAATCCAGTCCGGATTCTAACAAATAAACGTCACGGTAAATTCCGGTTCCGGAATACCAACGGCTGTTTGTCATATTATTATTCCGCACCTGTACACGGATCTCATTTTCCTGTCCGTAACGGAGAAAATCATTCAGCGGTACATAAAATGTTGTATAGCCAAACATATTTTTTGCCGCAAGCTGTTCATTTACATAAACCATAGCGTTCATGTAAATACCTTCAAATTTCAGCATCATTGTTTTTTCTTTTGCATCTTCTCCTACAAACAGATGTTTTACATAGGTATAAACGCCTCCGTCACGGAATCCGGTATTTCCGTGATTTCCACTCTCCGCATATGCTTTTTCTTCGATCATCGCGTCATGTGGAAGATTGATTGTCCGTGCATTCTCCGGTACGTTCCATACGAGGGCAAAAGAGTCTTTGTCCGCCCAAAATTTCCAGTTTTCATTCCATTTTTGAATTCTCATGTTCTTAATTCCTCTCTTTCTCTTCTTTTTATAAACTTAATATGTATAATCTCCGGCTGCGACCATTTCTGTTCTTCCGTCCGGCAGACAGATTAATGCCTTCGCCCCAAACGGAACGTGGAAACGATATGTTACCGAACCGTCTTCCTCATACTTCCAGTGGCTTTCATAAATTCCTGCCGCAGTCTCCATTTTACAATCCACATATTTCAGTCTTGCATCCGGATTCGGTTTGATCACTGCTTTTCGAAATCCCGGTTCGGCTTCCCGGATTCCTGCCACATCTCCGTACATCCATGCTTCGATACTTCCATAAGAATAATGATTCAGACTGTTCATTCCTTCCGGATTCATCCTTCCATCCGGAAGCACGGAATTCCAACGCTCCCATATGGTTGTCGCTCCGAGATTTACACTATAAAGCCAACTTGGATAATCTTCGTTCAATAACAGATCCACAGCGGTTTTATGATGTCCGGTTTTCGTCAATGCCGGACAAAGAAGCGGCGTTCCCACAAACCCGGTGTTCAAATGTCCGTTATTTTCTGCCACTCGTTGTTGCAGCCGATCGCCTTCCGCTTTTGCCGTATCCTCGATCAGTCCAAACACGATCGCGATTGCCGCCCCGGTCTGTGTCTTAGAACAACATGCTCCGCTTTCATCAAAATGCGTCGCACGGATTGCTTTTTTAATTTCTTCTGCAAGTTTTTTGTATTCCGACGCTTCTTCATATCCGAGTATTTCTGCTGCGTCTGCAATGATTTTCGTACACCGGAAGTAATAGGCGCTTGCAATATAAAGCGGATCCGTCGCTCCAAACGGTCCCGGCTGCTCATTATCCAACGCCAGCCAATCTGCAAAATGGAATCCGCCTTTGATCAAATGCAGACCGCCCTCCGCTTCTTCCTGTCTGCGCTGATAATCAACCCACGCCTTCATTCCCGGATACATTTCTGCCAATAATGTTTTACTTCCATAATGACAATAAACGTTCCAAGGAATGATCACGCCCGCATCTGCCCATGGACACGCCCCATACTCGGCTACCATGCCACGCTTTAACCGCGGAACTACATTGGGCACTGCACCGTCCAGAATACTCTGTTCGGCACGCATATCCCACATATATTTCCGATAGAATGCCGGCATGTACATATTGAAACATGCTGTCTCGGAAAATACTTGTGCATCTCCGGTCCATCCAAGCCGCTCATCTCTCTGCGGACAGTCTGTCGGAACGTCTAAGAAGTTTCCTTTCTGTCCCCACAATGCATTGGAGAATAATTGATTGACTTTCTGATCCCCCGTTTCGATCCATCCAATCTGATCAAAATCACTGCGAAGGTGCACTGCTTGAAACTGCGTCTTCCATTCTTCATCGGAAAGCGTCTCTTCACAACGTAATGTTACGTCTTCTCCATTGCGAACTTCCCGAACCACTTCCGCCTTCATATAACGAAATCCGTAAAAGGTAAAATGTGGTCTTACATGAGCTTCTTTTCCATCGGAAAGATACAGAAATTCCGTTTTTGCAGTCCGCAGATTTTCATGGTAAAACTCCTGATCCTGCATAATTTCCGATGCAGTCAGGCGTATTCCTTTTCCCGCCGGAATCCGGCAGTCAAATTCCACCCATCCGGTCAGATTCTGTCCGAAATCCAAAACCGTATCTCCCGACGGTGTATGAAGAACCTCTTTTACGGAAAAGATTTCTTTCGCCTTGATCGGAAGGCTGTATCGATCGAAAATTTCTCCGCATTCTTTCGGATTTTCCTGTAAAAGCTTTGCCCCGACAATCCGACATTTCTGTTGTCTGGCATCATAAACTTCGCCGTCATAAATATTATTAAAACGGATCGGAGATTCTAAAATTTCCCAAGTCGTATCAGTCTTTACAATGCACTCCTCGCCTGCATAAAGTTCTGCGATCGCATATAATTTGTCTCCATAAATATCGGTAAATCCGCCGTCAAAACCAAGCCTTCCTTTAAACCAGCCTTCTCCAAGCCAGATTTCGATCTCATTTTCCCCTTCTTTCAAAAGAGCAGACACATCATAGGTCTGTGCCTGTAAATGAAAGTCATAGGAATGATACCCCGGCGCAAGATATTCATCTCCTGCTTTTTTCCCGTTGATATAGCATTCATAAACGCCAAGCCCACACATATACAGCCTTGCCGATTTGGCTGTTCCGTCATAGACAAATGATTTTCGCAAAATCGCGGATGAAGTTTGTTGTTCCGGCGCGATCCACTGTCCTTCCCATGCCTCGTCTGTCTTTCCCGTTTCGAACCAGCTTTCGGCAGATACCTGTTCCTTTGTATCCGCGGTCACTTCTACCGACCATTGATACCGTGTTCTCGGTTTCAATTCTACATTTACCGAGTAATCCAAACTGTCTGCGTCCGTCACTTCACCGCTGTCATATACTGCCTTTTTTCCTTCCATATCCGCTTCTGTTTCCACATTTTCATAAATCCGGATTCTGGCTGACTGTTGTTCTTTTGCTTCTCCGGCTTCTTCCACTGTCCATGAAAAATTAAGTGGCATAATCTGAAATCCAAGCGGATGTTCGATATTGTTTACCCGTAAATTTTTTAATTTCATTTTTCCCTCCATTGCCGTTTTTCTCTTCTCACTGCTTTTGTTAATACTATTGTAAAAAAGATTCTGAAAAAGAAACACGGATTTTTTTCGTACAAACCCGACATTTTTTATTCACCTCTTTCTATTCCCATTTTCTTTCTGAAACATTTCCTGTATACTGAAATCATGCATATCCGGCATGTGCCGGGATCAGAAAAAGTAATAGAAGGGAGTCTCATTAGAATGGAACGAAATTTAAAAGAATTGGTTGCTCAGATGACTTTGGAAGAGAAAGCCGGCATGTGCTCCGGTCTTGATTTCTGGCATCTCAAAGGAGTAGAACGTCTTGGTATTCCGAGCGTTATGGTAAGTGACGGACCACACGGTCTCAGAAAGCAGGATGAGTCGGGAGATCATCTCGGGATCAACGACAGTATCAAAGCTGTCTGCTTCCCTCCGGCAGCTTTAAGCGCCTGCTCCTTCGACAGAGAACTGATGCATACCTTCGGTGACGCGATCGGAAAAGAAGCACAGGCACAGAATCTTTCGGTTGTTCTCGGACCAGCAGTCAACATCAAACGCTCTCCGCTTTGCGGACGGAATTTTGAATACTATTCCGAAGATCCATACCTTGCCGGCGAAACCGCCGCTGCTTTTATCGATGGTGTACAAACGCATCATGTCGGAACGTCCATCAAACATTTTGCCGCAAACAATCAGGAATTTAACCGCATGAGCTGTTCCTCCGATGTGGATGAACGCACGCTCCGCGAAATCTACCTTCCTGCATTTGAAACTGCTGTAAAAAAAGCACAGCCTTACACCGTTATGTGTTCTTACAACAAGATCAACGGCACATTTGCATCCGAAAATCCATGGCTTCTGACAGACGTCCTGCGAGATGAATGGGGATTCGAAGGCTATGTGATGTCGGACTGGGGCGCTGTCAATGAGCGTGTAGAAGGATTAAAAGCCGGACTGGAACTGGAAATGCCGACTTCCTACGGCATCAATGACCGTGAGATCATTGCCGCAGTCAAAGACGGATCTTTAGATGAAGCGGTATTGGACAGAGCCGTAGAACGGATCCTCCGTATCGTCTTCTTATATTGGGATAACCGCGAAGAGCAGGATTTTGCATTAGAAGCCGACCACGCTCTTGCGAAAAAGATTGCAGAAGAATCTATGGTTCTTTTGAAAAACGACAACGTACTTCCTCTGAATAAAAATGAGAAAATTGCAGTGATCGGTGAATTTGCCGTGAAACCACGTTTCCAGGGCGGCGGAAGTTCTCATATCAACAGTTTCAAGATCAGCAGCCTGATGGACGCCTTAAAGGAATACGAGAATGTCACTTACATCAAGGGATTTTCTGCTGATGAAGATTGTTATGAAGAAGCTCTCGCACAGGAAGCACTCAACGCAGCAAAATCCGCAGACAAAGTCGTGATCTGCGCCGGACTTCCGGACAGCTTTGAATCCGAAGGCTATGACCGAAGCCATATGCATTTGCCGGAATGTCAGAATCGTTTGATCCGTGAAATTACTGCTGTACAGCCTGAAACGATCGTTGTACTTCACAATGGTTCTCCGGTTGAAATACCATGGCTTTCTGATGTTAAAGGACTTCTGGAAGCATATCTCGGCGGTCAGGCAGTCGGAGAAGCAGTCGCAGATATTTTGTTCGGCAATGTCAATCCATCCGGAAAACTTGCAGAAACGATCCCGTACAAATTATCTGACAATCCGTCTTATCTGTCATTTGGCGACGGAGACCATGTGACATACAAAGAAGGAATTTTTGTCGGTTATCGCTATTATGATGCAAAAGAAATGCCGGTTGCGTTCCCATTCGGATATGGATTATCCTATACGACATTTGCTTACAGTAATCTCACTCTGGACCGCAATAATGTAGCCGATGAAGATACCGTAACCGTAACGGTTGACGTCACAAATACAGGCTCTGTAAAAGGAAAAGAAATCGTACAGCTCTATGTCAGCGACTTAACCGGCGCCGCACGCCGTCCGCTGCGTGAACTGAAAGGATACGAAAAAGTCTCCTTAAAACCGGGCGAGACAAAAACAGTTTCCTTTACGCTTGATTACAGAAGTTTCGCATGGTATCACACAGCGCTTCACGACTGGTATGCAGCAAGCGGAGAGTATGAAATCCAGATCGGCGCATCCTCACGAGATATTCGCCTTTCAGAAATCGTTCATTTGACAACGGAAAAATTATTACCGATCCAAACTCATCTGAACACGACTTTAGGCGAACTTTTATCTGATGAACGAACTGCAAAATATGGTCTGAAACTCAAGAAAAAAATGGATGCTTTCTTTGGCGGCGGCGCAGCAGCCGATGAAGACGCGAACGACGCAGAAGAAGCAGCCGATGAAGCGGTCGGCGATGCTATGGGAGATGCCATTGCATTTTCCATGCCAATGCGAGGCGTACTTTCTTTCGGACTTTGTACAAAAGAGGAATTACAGAACATGATCGATGAGATGAATCAGTTGTAAAAATCATTTTTCTCTTATTCTATTCTTGTTTTTCTTCACTTTGTATAAAATGCACAACCAAATATATTACAACTTGTAATGAAGTCCTGTGTTTTACAGGACTTCTCTTTTTTATCCTATTGAACTATATGCATAATGCTCAAATTTTTATTCGAGTATTGACATATTTTGTTTATGTTTATATAATAAATTCAAATACAAGTTGTAATATTAAGTTGATATGGAGGTAACTATGAAAGACAAGATCGCTGGAGCTTTATACGGAATGGCACTTGGAGATGCAATGGGAATGCCTGCGGAACTATGGGGAAGAAATCGTGCACGGAAATTCTTTCACGGAAAAATCACCGAACTACTTGACGGTCCCGCTGAAAATGACGTTGCTTTTAACTACAAAAAAGGACAATTTACAGACGATACCGGTCAGGCATTAGTGCTATTAGATTCTATCGCTTCTACAAATTACGTACCGGACGTCACGGACATTGCCGCAAGGATGCTCGCATGGGCTGAAAAAGAAAATGCCTTCGAGAACAATATCTTAGGTCCTACTTCTAAAGTAGCTTTGGCAAATTTCAGGGACGGAATCGACGCTTCTGCAATTACAAACAAAGCGCTTTCAAACGGTAGTTCCATGAGAATCGCTCCCATCGGATGTCTGTTCGAACCGGAACAAAAAAAGGAAATCGTAGATTATGTATACGAGGTATCCAAAGCAACTCACACCAGTGACGTAACGATCGCAGGCGCCGCCATGATCGCTGTCGGAGTAAGCTCTGCCTTGGTGAATGATCATTTCGATGATGTGATCAAAGATATTTTGGAAGTTGAAGAAATCGGTTATGAAAAAGGCTGTGAAACCTTCAGTCCGAGATTAAAAGAACGAACAAAAATCGCGCTTCAACTTGCAGATCAATATAAAGATAATGAAGATGTTTTTCTGAAAAAACTCTATGACGTAGTCGGTTCCGGCGTCGGGATCATTGAATCCGTGCCTGCCGCGATCGCTGTCGCATATTATGCGCAAGATCCGAATCGCTCCTGCCTGATGTGTGCAAACCTTGGAGGTGATACGGATACGATCGGCGCAATGGCAACTGCAATCTGCGGCGCATTTACCGGACTAAAAAAGATTAAACCGGAATATATTGCCACTCTGGAAAAACAAAACGAGATTGATTTCGATCAATATATCGACATTTTAATGAAAGGCAGGGACATTTTAAAATGAAAACACTTGTAATCGGAGCCGCTATCGTTGATATGGTCATGCAAGTGGATCGCATTCCCAAAAGCGGAGAAGATGTCATCGGAAAAGATGCCAAAGTAATGGTCGGCGGATGTGCCTACAATGTCGCAAGCACGATGCACAACCTTGACTGTGACCATGATTTATGTGTTCCCGTCGGAAACGGCATGCATGCCTCCATCGTTCGTAAAAAACTTTTAGAAAACGGATACCCGATCCTCATTCAAGATGATACGGACGACAACGGCTTCTGCCTCTGTCTTGTTGAAAAAAACGGTGAGCGAACCTTTATTACCGTCCAAGGTGTAGAAGGCAACTTCAAAACTTCTTGGTTTGACGAACTGGACATGAATGATTATGATAATATCTATCTGGCAGGGTATCAGGTTTGTGATCACAATGGAAGTGTTGTAGCACAATGGCTGAGAACTTTGGAAAATAAGACGATTTATTTCGCACCCGGTCCGGTCATCTGTGATATTGATCCCGAAACGATGACACAACTTATGAAACTAAATCCGATCCTGCATTTGAACGAAAAAGAGCTATTTGATTTTACAAAAGAAACCGATCTGGACACTGCTCTACATACATTGTACCGGAAAAATCATAATCTCATTATCGTGACATTAGGAAGTCGGGGCGCGGCATATTATGACGGTACACACACAACAATAATCCCTTCCGTTCCGGTCAACGTCGTAGATACGATCGGAGCTGGCGACAGCCATATCGGAGCGATCATCTCCGGCATTTCTAAAGGATTGAGTATACAAGACAGCATCAAAACAGCCAACAAAGTTTCGGCATGTATCGTCGGAGTACAAGGCGCGGTAATAACAAAAGAAGACTTCAATAAGAGGATGGAGGAACAACAGAATGAACAAAATTAAAAACTTTTTTAGCGACTGGAGTTGGAAAGAAGAACTATGGTTAGCATTTGTACTTATCTTTCAGACCGTTGCGTGGGCGATCAACAATGAAACAGTTTTCATGCTTATCATGACACTTACATCCAGCTTAAATCTTGTGCTGGGTGCAAAAGGAAAAATCGCAGGTTTGTATTTCGCGATCATCAACAGCGCAATGTATGCTTATAGCTGCTTAAGCATTCCTCTCTATGGCGAAATCATGTATAACGTACTGTACAGCATTCCGGTAAGTATCTCTGCGATCATTTTATGGAAGAAAAATACTGCCAATGGCGGAGAAGTAAAATTCCGCACAATGAGCAAAAAATTCCTTATCAACACGATACTCATAACAATTGTGGCTGTATTCGGTTATGCTCAAATTCTGAAATGGATGGGCGGAAACTTTGCTCTGATGGATTCCCTTACGACTGTTGTTTCCGTAATCGCCAGCATGTTGTACATGCTCCGCTACTCTGAGCAGTGGCTGATGTGGGTAATCGTAAATGCACTGTCCATCGTAATGTGGATCATGGTATTCTTGTCCGGTGACCACTCCGCACTTTTGATCATCATCATGAAAGTCGTAAACCTCTGCAATTCATCCTACGGTTACTTTAACTGGAAAAGAATTGCCGAACGCGTAAATCAAAATTAAAAAAAGCGTTGCAAAACAGATGATATCCCACCTGTTTTGCAACGTTTCTATATATAAAATCAATTATTATTTTACAGAATCACGCATATCTTGCATCCATGTTACCTGCGGTCTAATCGATGGATGTAAGCCCGCTGCCGCTTCAACAATTGTAGGAATTGTATTTAATACAGACATAATCGTTACAATGTAGTTCGGAGTCAGTTTTCTATTTCCAAAGCTTACTACTTTTTCATCAGAGTAATTACTTGCTTTGAAAGAAATATGAGAACTTAAAGAAGGAGTTCCTTCAATTGTTAATACATAATCATCCCCAAGATTTGCTGTTTCCGGTAACATTTTGGCTCCAAAGTACCATTCCAAATCAACACGGAAGAACGGTCTCTCAGTACTGATACTATCCACATAACAATCCATATGGTGTGTTACACGACCTACCGTACCTTTCTTGATCAACCAAGGTTCTTCAATATCTTCCGGAGCCTCATGAAATTCATGGGATTCTACTACTCTATCAAATTTTACCCCAAAATCTTCTTCTGCCGTATACACTACTGTTTTTTGAAAGTTTACAGAACTTGCAAACACTTTTTCGTTTTTCTTCGCTTCTTCGACTGTTTTGCCATATCCTAAGAACTGTAACGCTGCCTGTGCACCATTTGATACGTCCCATACTTCTGTGATAACTGCTTCTTTAATTTCCGAACATGCACCTGCCATAGATAATAAAATGCGATCACTGATGATATCCGGGTCTACGCCGCCTGCATAAAATGTAACATTTTTTCTTTCACATACTTCTTCAAATTTCTCAACAATTTCAGGAGCACGGAAATTGCCAATGTTATGATACGGAAGTGTTGTAACAACATTTTTTCCAGACTCTAAGATTCTTAAAATTTCAGCATCCGTAGCATAATTAGGGTCTTCATGTACTGTGTATAACACACAGTCTGCATCCATTGCCAATAAAGATTCTTCATTATCGGTCATAATAACTCCAATTGGATCAAGTCCCAGAAATTCGCCTGCATCAATATTGATTTCATTTTCAAAATATCCTCTAACACCAATCAATTCGAAAGCATCGTTTGTAATAAAGTAATGCATAGCATAGCTGCCCATCTTACCAGGTCCCCATACAATCACTTTGTACCGTTCGTTCTTTGTTTTGTCTTTCATTTCTCTTCTCCTTTTTGAATCTCATTTTAGAATGCATTCTAGTTTATATTCTATTTTTATCACGCAAATCCAAACTTGTCAATTCATTTCATTGTAAAATGTACTTTAATATGTTAAATTAACTCAAGAGGTGTCAAACTATGAAAAAAAAACTTACCAAAAAGCAGCAAGAATTATTGTATAAAAAAGACTTAATTTTCCGAACAGCTATCAAATTATTTCAAAAATATGGTTACGATAATGTAAGCATCAAAGATATCTGCAATGAAACCGGTATTTCTTCCGGTTCCTTATACAATATATATGAAAATAAGGCAACTATTTTGCATCAATTTAAAGATTCATACATAGAAAAATGTTATACAGCGCTCTGTTCTAATCTTAACCCTGAAAACGGTATTCAAACCATTATAGACTACATCATGTCTCTTTTAGAGGCATTTAATTACATTGGTGCAGATATGACCTTACAACTTCATATTTCTCATAATCTTCTTTTTCCAAGCAACAGTAAAGGTTCTAAAATTTTAGAAGGTTATATTGATAGTTTAAAAAAAAATAACACACTCAAAACTACTTTGCCTTCCTCCCAATGCGTAGATATGATCAACATTATTGTATACGGCTTTGTGTATCACTGGTGTATGAATGAAAATGACGTAAATTTAATTGAAAATGCAAAAACCAATTTGCCAGAAATGCTGACCTTCTTAAAATAAAAGTCCGCTTTGAAACGACTTGTGTTATTAATACAGCTCAGAGTATAATAAACTATAAGATATAGATAAAGGAGATCTATCATGGCGGAAAAAATATCCAAATACGAATATGTTAAACAAAGTATCCAAAAGAAAATCGCAGATCATGAGTGGAAAGGAAATCAAGTCATTCCCTCCGAGAATAAATTATGTGAATACTACCAAGTGAGCAGGATCACTATACGGCGCGCCATGGACGAACTGGTTCACGAAGGAGTTCTTTATCGCATTAAAGGAAAAGGATGCTTTGTTCGTGAAAAGGAAACAGATAAACTATCACATATATACAGCTTTACCGAAGCAATACTGCTTCAAGGCAAACGACCGTCCAAACAACAGATTTCTTTTTCAAAAGAACCCGCCGGCACGGAAATTGCCGCTAAAATGGGACTTACACCAAATGATGAAGTATACAAGATCAAATGTCTGTATCTGGCAGATCAGCTCCCCTACTGTGTAAACACTTCGATTCTGCCGACCTATATGTTTCCTAAGCTTGAATTTTTTGATTTCAATAAAAATTCATTGTATGAGATTTTAAAAACATTTTACAAATTATCTATGACACGCGTACAACAAACAATCACTGCTGAGCTTGGAAATGCCGACATCAACACACTGCTGAACAATACCGAAAAAAAACCGCTCCTTAAAATTAATGCAGTGTCCGAATGTCTATATCAAAACAACGAACAGGTCTTTGAATTATACGAATCTTATATTTTAACAGATATATTAAGTTATACCGTTGAAAAATATAATATATAAAATATACGCAGCGGAGAGAGCTTCTCTCGCTGCGTATATTTTATACATATCCTATCTCACAACATCCTCATATTCATCCAGACTCCATGAATCTTTCCAGTCGATATATACCATCTCGCCGTCAAATCTCAATGGAAGCCAGCATATTCTTAACTGCATTTTCAAACTCATTTTCATCATTTACAAATGTATACGGTGCATATTCTCCATATGCCATAGGGCGGCTGATCGTCACAAGCTGTATTCCCTTTTCTGCTGCCTGCTGGTTCATTCTCTTTTTCATTTCTGCCAAATGTTTACCATGCCGTGTTTTCAAAGCATAACAGCCGTGTGCATTTTTATTTTTCGCTATTAAATAACACATTTTTCAACGCCTCCCTAAATTCATTTTCATTACGAATCTCTCCGTCTTCATATAGCTTTCGTATCGACTTCCCCAATTCGTTAGGATAATCTTTCTTGTATAAATAATCATGAAGCCAATTATTTAACTGCCTGTCATATAATGTATTAAACTGAATCTCTATCGGATAACATCTACTATTTTTCTGAAAGTAAACATGCACACCTCTATATCCATCATCTTTCGCTTTTCCCTTGGACATATCAGCGATCCTAAAAGTTCCTTTATTCAAATCCAAAATAGAATCATAGGAGTCACAAAACGCCCGAAACCCTAAGATGTCATTGAAAACTTTTCTTGTTTGAGTATTCGGATAATAGCGATCGTATTTGCTTAGAATCGACTCAATACTTTTTACACGATAATCTAAAGCCACTTCTTCTAAAATTGTCTGTTCATCATACCATTCTGCCATCTCTGACAATTCTTTTATTAAACGTGCTTTATCAAAATAATGTAAATTTTTCTTTAAGGATATACCTAAATCAGACTCGTAAGAAAGTCGCTCTAATATTTCAATAGAAAGACCATTTAATTTTAAAATATTCTCTCCCATGTTCCACCACTTTCTAATGAATCGCTTTGTTCCCATCCTAGTGATAAGATTATCACAGACAATACATTCCTTCAAGAAAAACATTCTTATTATCCTATTATCTCACAACATCTTCATATTCATCCAGACTCCATGAATCTTTCCAGTCGATATATACCATCTCGCCGTCAAATCTCAATGGAAGCCATACATAATCAGCAATGGACGTATTTTGAACGACCTCTTCTCCCATCCTGCTGAAATCAAATTCCTTCTTTTCTTCCCCATAAAGACATTCAAACATTTCTTTGTAAATCGGATATTCTTTATCCATATTCTTCGGAAGCCAACGATCCGCACAGGCAATATAGAGATCTTTCTTCCCTGCCACCTTAAATACACTGGAAATCTGACTATGAAAAGATGTCTGACTTTCATCATCAATATGTGGATTTCCCAATACACGATATGGTCCGTGCCAAGTATCCGCAACTGCAACTTCCGACGGATTCGGTAAATATCCTGTCGTTCCCGACGTCAACAGATAATGCTTTCCTTTCCGATAAAAATGTGCGGTTGCTTCTCTCACATATGGAGGCTGCACACGTGGAAAATGTGTCGTGTAATATCCGGTTACATCGGTATAATCGTCCGTCAAATCTGCACAGATTGTTTCCGTATGTACTCGTTCAAAATAATAATATGCCTTTCCATCCGGCGCAACTGCCAGATCGAAATCTCCGCCATTCATTCCAAGTGGACGAAGTCCTTCTCTGACTTTTGTATAAGGACCTAAAATATGATCTGCCGTTAAAATCGTCTGGCTCTGAATATCAAATGTATCCATCACTTTCAGCCAGCATACATACTTTTTCGTTCTTTCATTATAAATAATATGCGGTCGATCCATACATTTTGTCGGATGCAGCGAAGACTTCGGATTTTCCGGCTCCGGCGGTATGATGATTCCGCAATCTTCCCAGTTATACAAATCCGTAGATTTATAACACCGTACACCCCAGTGCCAAATTCCGTTTACACCATCCGTCTTTTCTTTATTTTCTCCATACCAATAATAAATACCGTCCACATACATAATGGATCCGCCATGCGCCTGAATCCGCTTTCCGTCTGTGTCAAGCCACACTTTTCCCGGATAAAATGCCTGTCTTTTTTTATTTTTCATCTGATCATTCTCCTTGTTTTCTTTCCTGCAATTCTTTAATGATCGTTGGATATTCTTTTTCTAATTTATAAAAACTCAAGATTATTGCACTAAATAAATTCAGCACGATCGGCAAAATAACATACACAACCGTAATTCCGGTCAGTGCAGATGCAGACTGAACCTGTGCAGCTCCATCATATCCGGAAAACTGTAAAATCCAACCACACAGAGCTGTACCGACAGCAGTACCACATTTCGATCCAAAACTGTTGGCAGACATGATCATTCCTTCTTGACGATGACCGTTTTTCCATTCCCCATACTCAACGGTATTACAGAGAAGCGGATAAGAACACCATTGTGTACTGCATCCTACCGCAAATAAAATGGATCCCAGATAAATTGCACTTAACGATGCACTACCGCCAATCCCTACTACAACACGACCAAGTGCCATGATCAATACACCGGCAACAAGTCCGTTTTTCATTCCGATTTTTGCAACGATCGGTTTCGACAACGGAATCAAAAACAACATCGGCATTGACAAGATCATTCCGACAACAGCAACCGATTGCGGTTTCTGACAAACGTATGCCAGATAATAAAACATCGATCCCATATTCAATGCAATAACCGCACTGGAAACAATTCCATTGATTGTTAAAATCCACCAATACTTATTTTCCAATACATACTGCAAACTTTGTTTCAATCCAAGTTTTTCTTCCTTACCCTCTGCTGATTTTGTCTCTACAACCCTTTCTGTTGTATTTTTATAACACAATACATATACTGCAAGAGCAATTACCGCATATGCTCCGATCACGATCAGCCAGCTTTGTTTTGTATTTCCTGCCGCTTCAACAAATGTCATTGTAAATGAATTCACAATTGTTGATGCGATCGTCGAAAATACAGAACGCAGAACTCCGGTCATTTCTCTGTCTTTTTCATTTTGTGTGATCAATGCCTGTAAAGAATTATACGGGATCACGATCATCGTATAAATCGTACAAAACAAATTATAGGTAAGAAATACATACAATGCCTGCAACGCTGTACTATTAAATTCCGGAACCGCAAATAAAAGTAATGCTGATGCCGCATATGGAACTACCATTCGTTTGATCCACGGACGCGCTTTTGCATGTGGTTTTGCAAACCGTTCTTCTATATACCCCATCGCCACGTCTGAAACTGCATCAAAGATTTTTGAGATCAACATAATTGTTCCGACGATCGCCGGATTGATTTGTGCATAGTTTGTATAATAAACCAGTAAATATGCACTCGTCACCGCAAACAATAAGTTTGTCCCCATTTCTCCGCTGGAAAATGATAGTGTCTCTTTCCAGCTTAATCTGCTTCCCTGTACATTTTTTCCATTCATTTGACTAACTCCTTTTTCCTTAAACCTTACTTTAAAACATTCCTCTGTCTTCGAAGTGTCTTCATTCTAACATGTACCTGTGCATTTTACCCTGTAAAAAAATATGCTAATGCATCTATTTTCCTACATTTTTTATGATTTATTTCTCTATTTTTCCTTTATATATACTTCATCATTAACACTTTTGTATGTTTTTTATTTTTTTGCCTTTACATTTCTCTCATCAATCCACTATAATAACCTCATTAAATTTCATTAAAAATCAAATGAAAACGGAGGATGTAACATGGATTTTTATGTAACAATCGGCGATATTAAAGACACGATCCATACTTATTGGAACGCTCATCAGGCATCACCAAAATTTCCTGAAATTCTGAATATTCTATATGAAAATAAAAAATATCTTGACTATGAACCTGTTCTGCCGGACATTGGCGCGCTTGCACGACTTGATGATGATTCTTTCTTATCAGAAATTCGGAAACTTTACTTCCGTTTCCCGTATACGATCCTTTCCGATCCCGATTCATTTGACGTTGTTCCGCCTACTTCACACATAGCTGTTTTCCATCAATTTTGGCGGTCATATAGTTTTATCCATCTACATGACTGCTTTGAGATCAACTATGTTTTTAAAGGGGAGTGTGAACTTACCTTTCTGGACGAAAAACGTATTCTGAAAGAAGGAGATTTTTGTATTATTTCTCCTTATACCAATCATAACGTAACACTTTTAACCGAAGACTCTCAGATTTTCCCTGTTTTACTAAAAGAAAAAACTTTCAGTGAAATATTTTTTCCACTGCTTCCGGAAGATAATCTACTTTCCGACTTCTTCCGCCGGATTCTTTCTGATAAAAGTGAACCAAACTACTTATTATTTCAAACAAGCGGCTCCTTAGAAATCAGAGATTTAATGAAACGACTTTTTTTGGAGAATTTCCGTCAGGATAAATATGTTTCACAAAATCTCATACACTGGCTCTACTTACTTTTTTCCAGCATTTTACGAGATTACCAAACATACAGTCAATTTTCCAGTTACAAAACCGGACCTGACTATGCCCCAATCCTGCGCTATATCCAAAATCACTATACAACAATCACCCTAACGGAATTATCCAAGATTTTTCATTACTCGATTCCTTATTTATCAAAAATCATTAAGGATACAACTGACAAAAATTTTGTTACGCTTGTTCGGGATTTAAAAATGAGGGATGCTGTTCGTTATCTGGAAAAGACAAAACTTTCTATGGAAGAAATTTCTATCCGTATCGGTTACAATAGCGAAGATCATTTTTATCGGGTATTTTCCGCTTTTTACGGAATTTCTCCGCTGCAATATCGGAAGAAAAAACAAACGTAAAACTTCTTTTTCTATAATTACAAAAGACATCGGAACACACACATGTCCTGATGTCTTTTCTATAATTTTCTCTTACCGTATATCGCTTTCTCCATACATCATATTCTCCAAAAACCGTTTCGGAGATACATGATAATATTTCACAAACGCTCTATAAAAATTACTGTAATGATTAAATCCACAAACTGCATAGATATCTGTTGGTTTTTCACCATATACTAATAACTGCTTTGCTAAAATCATGCGCTTTTCCAAAATATATTGATAAATACTTTTCCCTGTCGTTTTCTCAAAACTTCTGGAAAGGTAAAATTTGCTGATAAAAAATTTTTCACAGAGAAAATCCAACCGGATTTCCTCTGTATAATGCTGATTAATATATTGAATAATCTCCTGTATATTCTGCTTTTCTTTCATGGTATTTAAATTTTCATAACGATTCAATAAAATCAAAAGCCTCTGTAAACAGGCATCATTCAATAAATCCTTTCCAAATTCCTTTTCATGTGTTTCTTGAATCATTTCCAGTAATATTGATATAATCGTCGTTCTGTGAGAGGGATCTGCCCGAAACAGATATCCCTCCTGCTTTGCTGAAACAAAACATTGTGCCAGATTCGTCTTTCGTGTAGAAAGTCTGTTCAAATACCAAGGATTGATCCACAATATGATCCGTTCATAATTTCCTTTTTCCGGTTTTTCACTATGGCTTATTCCCGGCGGTACCAGACAAATATCTTCCCGGCATAAATGATGACTGTGTCCGTCAACCTCAAAGCATGCTTCTCCGTCTAAAAGACAATAAACTTCAAAAAAATCATGCATATGGGTTTCTATTTCTTCCATATCTGCATTCTTATATAAATGCACTTCCATTCCGGAACTGCTCATCAATTGATAGCCGGTATAGACATCATAAAATTTCTTCATTCTTTACTACCTTAATTTCACCCTTTTTCTCAGAAAGGCTGATTTCAAGAGCGCCGTCTGCATGTTCCTCATACTTCACTAATTTACCGTTTACAAAAACCTGATAATCATAATCGGAATCCATCACGATGATTACCCTGTTCTTTTTCTTTTCATTAAGCTCGTAATGAATTACGGCTTCCGTATAATCTTCACTAAACCACTGCTTTTCAATCCATGTTTCATATCCCGTCGTCACACTTCCTTTTTTATAGTAAGCATGATACCACGTTACGATCGGAGATGACAAACCACTGAATTGGTGGAACCAACCTCCCCGTTCTGTTTCAATCTGCATCATCTCAAATGTATTGTAACTGAATTCGGTTTCCTGCTTCCATGAAGTCAGTGCTCTCTCCGCAATTTTATACGCAAACGCATTCTCCCCTATGTCCAGCATTGCTTTCCATATTAAGTATTGATATGGATACCATACGCTTCCATTCCAGTACCCATTATCATAAAAATAACTTGCGCTCATATCTACCGTCGATATTCCCACGCAGGACCATAATTCCTGATCTGATTTCAGATGCTGTAAAAGCTCCTTTTCCTGATGTTCCGTACAGATCCCGGCAATCAACGGTGTTACACCGTCCATCCCTTTATTGAAATTTTCTCCTGATTCTGTCCGGAAGATCTCTCGAGTCCCGTCGGATCGATGTAAAACATATCCAAAATATCCGCTCTCCTCATCCCACGCAGAAGACAGAAATACATCTTTCACCCGATTCAAATCTTCATCAAATTCAGCTATATCCGAATCCATTCCGAATAATTTCGCAACCCGTTTCATAATTTTTGCAATCCGTATAAAATGAACGTTGGAACATACCGGTGAAGCGATTTTTTCCAGCTTTCGACGGTGTATCTCCATTTGTGGCGGATAATCATCCATTCCACTCGCATTATAAAAATAATCATATACCGTCAACAATCCGCTGCCAAGTCTATTTGTTGCAGATCCCTCTGTTTTTCCCGCCATATAACGGTAATAACGTAAAAACATCGGATAATATTTCTTAAGATCCTCACGTTTTTCTTTGTCTGCCCGCTGTAATATTTCATAAAACAAATAAAACTGTGTTGGAACAAGAGAGCCATGCGATACAAATGCAAAATCCTGATTATCCGCCTCCGAAAGATATGTATCCATGATATATTCCGCCAGTTTTTCCGAATACTCCAACATACCGATACCTATAAAGCCGGAATCCCATGTATAAAGACTGTCCCATCGTTTTCCCGGCGTATAATGCGAAATATATTCGCCATGTCGATAAATAGGATACACAATGTTAGAAAAGATCGCTGTTTTCATAAGTTTTGTGGAAAACTCATACTGATTTCCCTCACGATTATGTCGACTATCCTGTTCCAGACACGGTTTTGCACGCATCTCCCACAATTTCTCAAGTTCATGGTTCGTGTATTTTTTCTCTTCACAGGTACTCACATATGCATACTCTACACGCCGGCTTTTTGCAGGAAGAAAAATCGCCTCCACCATACTTGCATGATAAAATCCCTCATCCGAATGTTTGTCCATAAATGCACCCGAAAAACTTTTTGTAAGATTATCATATGTCTGATCTGAATTGGTCATCCGTGTGATCAACGCGTCTTCCAGACATCCGGAATACAGATCCCTATTTCGAATACGTCTGTTCTGGATCGTAAAATAAATAGGAATTTCTCCATAATTATACTGATATTTTACACGCTCGTTCTGCCGTTCTATCTTTGGGATCACATTCCGAATCTCTTTGACCGCATACACTTTTTCTGCCTCTTCTTCCTCTGTGATGGCAAAAAAATCAAGAAAAACTCCGTTGCCTAAAGTTCCGATTGCTTCCAATCTAAATTGAAATTCTCCCGCTTCCAATGCACCCAATGGAATCCGGCACATTGCCGGTGTCGACGTCGGTTCAAAGACAACCGATCCAAATCGACTGGTAAAAGAAACCTTTTCCTGATTTTGCATCGTCTTATAACGAATGCTCAGCACTGCATTTTTATATCGGTTTTTCAGCTGTATTTTATATGCTGCCGTATCTCCCCGGTCTCCGCCGAACCATTTCAAATCCCAATGCTTAGCTAACATAATATAATAAGATGCCCCAAGACCGTTTCCATCTGTAAAATCTTCGATAAAAACTTCTCCCTTTTTCATCGCATCATGGTTCAAATGCTCCCATGGTCTCTTTTTCGCATAAACCAGTTCATCATATTGAAGTGCATTCCAGACTTCACTCTTCTCCGGACGATGTATCACATAAACGCTGTTTTGAGGGTATTCCTCTGCCGCAAAGAAATTCAGAAGACAATTCTGATTTCGATCCGTATTATTTTGATAAGAGACCCGGATTCCCCAGGTCTCATCCTCAATACTGAAAAAATCTACATCTGCATACAGCATATCTTTCCATAAAAGTTCATAGCGATAACGAAAATATTTCCCCTCATTATCACAGTTCCATGGATGATAATCCGACGGAACCGTCACATTCGGAACAGAGACCGCACTGTTTGCATATGTCGGATATACGACTAAATCCCATCTCGCTCCCGGTATCCTGGATTCCCTCATAATACGGGAAATCCCCATATACTTTTTTGAATACGGTCCCCACAGAGGAATCATCTGTTTGTTTTCTTCTCTCATTATTTCACCTCAGATGCATTAGCCTCTTTTACTTTCACAATATGATCCTCGATTTCTTTCATTTTCTCTCCTGTCAGCGGATAAAATTTCATAGCGACGATAGAAATCACCCAGCCCAAAATAGGCATTCCATTATACAACAACATTGTAACTACAAAAATACCTGTTGTCAGCTCATCACCAACCTGAGGCACCGTATTGGTATATCCAAGGATTGCAACGAATATTCCTACAATCGTCGCTGCAAACGAGGAGATCAGTTTATCCACAAACGAATAAACAGTAGCGATCAGTCCCGGAACATAATGTCCGCTCCTGTATACTTCATAATCCGTACAATCTGCCATCATCGGGATCATCATATTGCTTCCGATATTTCTGATTCCATTTGACAAAATATATAATAAGAGGAATGATACATTCATAAAACTAAATGATTTCAAATCGATCTGTGTCGGATCCCCCAGACAGAAAATCAATAAAATCGCAACTTGAATCGCAGTACACAACCAGGTACTTAATACATAAATATGCTTCTGTCCCGCTGTTCTCGCTTTTAAAATACCAAATACAAGTAAAATGATATTCGGAATCATTGTGATAACGGACAAACGTCCCATTACTTCAAAATCTCCGATGATAATTCCAAAAAGCATAACCCCAACGATAGAATTTCCCGCAATGCTCATCGCAAGCTTATCACTGGATTCCGAAATAATCAACATCTGCAGTGCACGATTGTGTTTCAATACTTCCCAATATACCTTAAAACCAACTTTTTCATTTTCTTTTGTGACCATGTTCTCATAGAATTCCGGTTTATCTTTCGGTGCGATCGCAATCCAAGCACAAACCATCATGATCAATGCAATTACGATAACCCATGCAAGTAACTCATCAAAGAACTGGAAACTCATGCTGCCATACTTCGGTACCAGATAATTCGAGATCAGATACATAAAACCTGTCTGCATGAATAACATAAAGAATCCTGTAAAAAATCCATAAACCGGACGCTGTTTCGGATCATTTGTAAGCAATGTCTGCGCAGACGTTGTAACCGTTCCCTGTACAGTATATCCGATAATATACAATGCATAAACTACGACAAAATAAGGAATCCGAATCGCTTCCGGCACAAGATGTGTCGTCTTATACATCAAAAGCATACTCACGATCAGCAAAAGATTTCCGACTACAAGGAATGGGCGGAATTTACCAAATCTTCCCTTTGTATGATCGATAAACCATCCGATGATCGGATCGGTAAAGCCGTCGAAGATTCTCATCGATGTTGCGAGCGTTGATACAAATACTACTGACATCCCAAGCAATCCGTTCGCATAATAAGAAACATAACTCATTAAAAAAAGATACATATTCGTAGACATCATATTCAGCGCAAACAACGCGATCTGCCACGTTTTTGCACGGTTGTATTTTGTTGTATTCATTTTCCTTTCCCTGTATACTTAAGTATATTTCCTTTAATCTTTATTTCTCTAAAAGTAAATTCTGCCAAAATACTCTCATTCCAGCATTTATCACAACAGAGATTTAATTGGAATCATGATTCTTAGTCATTTTATCACTAGTTTTTCCCTTTTTACATTGCGTTTATTTTCTGTTAAATTGCGATTATTGCTCTCAGTCTGTTTTTCAATACAATTACATATATTTTGATTTCCAAAAATCCTCAGTCCTCCGATTAATTTTTATTCGTTTTTTCTGTATTATTATAATATATTGTACCGTTTCGCCGATTTACCCTCTGTGTACAAAGAGCACATGGTTTCTTTGTACACCGGGGGTATTTTCAATTTTATTTACGGTAACAAAATCTATCTAAAAGGAGAAAACAAATGACATCAAACGACTTGACTCAACTTATGTACTGCTTCATTATGTTAAGCGTACTGCTGCTGATCGGTACTGCGCTTCGTGCAGTTGTACCGTTTTTCCAGAAAGTCTTCTTACCGGCATCCGTGATCGGCGGTATCATCGGTCTGATCTTAGGACCTACGGTAACGGGACTGTTTCCGTTTCCGGAAAACTGGATGACGAGCTGGAGTTCCCTGCCGGGTATTTTGATCGTGCCGGTCGTAGCCAGTGTACCGCTTGGAATGAAGTACAAATCCAAAAAAGAGAAACAGCAGACCGGAAGTTCTTCCGCCAACAGTATGAAAATGTTCCTGATCCTGCTGATCGCAAGTACCGTACAGATTCTTGTCAATCTGCTGACCAATGTTCTGTTCAGAGAAAAATACGGACTCTATAAAGAATTTGCCGTAGAATTATCCGGTGGATTCTCCGGCGGACACGGGACAGCCGGTGTTGTCGGAAGTTTATTCAACCAGCTCGGTATCGAAGCATGGGAGACCGCACAGGGAACCACCTCCACGACTGCAACCGTCGGTCTGATCGGCGGTATGATCCTTGGTATTTTATTCATCAACATCATGGCACGCCGCGGAAAAACCGTTCTCTTGCAGAAGCCTGCCGATATTCCGGCGGATCTTGCAAAAGGAATCCAGATGGGCGAGAGCAAACAGGAAGAAGCCGGAAAACAGACAACGTACTCTTCCTCGATCGATGCCCTGACGTTCCATTTATCCGTGATACTTGCCGGATGCGGAATCTCTTATGTACTTATGAATTTTGTAAAAATAAATAAAATCCCACTGATCAACCAGATTCCGATCTGGGCATACGCGATCGTCGTAATGTTCGGCGTGAATTACCTTATTCAGAAAATCGGACTCGGCCACTTAATCGACAGTAAAATGAAATCCCGCATCAACGAAACTTTATCTGACTACGCAATCACAGCCGCGATCGCAAGTATCCCGTTGGAAGCGATCGCCAAATATATGGTTCCGATTGTCTTTATGTGCATTCTCGGATTTATTGTTACAGCCATTGCAATTATTTTGTGCTGCAAGAAATATTTCCGTGACTGCTGGGTGGAGCGTTCCGTATCAATCTGGGGCAGTGCGACCGGAGTATTCTTAAATGGTCTGATGCTGTTAAAAATTGTTGACCCGGACTACAAACTTACGGTACTAAATGATTATTCCATCAGCTTTTCACTGACCTCCATCACCGGATTTATCATTATGCCGATGATCGTTCTCGCACTCAAAACATCCGACGGCATGATGATCGCATTTTTCAGTCAGGTAATTATCTTCATCATCTGTATGATCGGTCTTATTGCATTGAGCCGCAGAAAAGAAAGGAAGTAATACAATGGACAAAAAATCAATGGAACTTTTCCTCGATTCCGAGGTCCAGACTTTCTGCCGTCTTGCAGACGATATTTGGGAATATGCGGAAACCGCTTTTGAAGAAATAAAATCCGCAGATGCATTGTGCAGCACTTTGGAATCTTTCGGATTTACGATTGAAAAAAATATTGCCGGCATCCCGACCGCGTTCTGCGGAACTTACGGAAACGGCAAACCGGTCATCGGACTTCTCGCGGAATATGATGCGCTGTCAAACTTAAGCCAGAAATCGGGACAGGCTGTAAAAGAAACCGTCACCGCCGACGGAAACGGACATGGATGCGGACACAACCTGCTCGGCGCCGGAGCCGTTGCCGCCGCTGTCATGGTAAAAAAATATCTGGAAGAAAACCATTTGCCGGGAACGATCAAACTTTTCGGATGTCCGGGAGAAGAGGGCGGATCCGGAAAAGCATTTATGGCAAGAGAGCAGGCATTCTCCGATCTGGATCTCGCGTTCACATGGCATCCGATGGGAATGAACGCGATGTTTTATGCAAGCTCTCTGGCAAACTATCAGGTGCTTTACAAATTCAAAGGGCTCGCTTCCCATGCCGCCGTTGCGCCTGAAAAAGGCCGCAGCGCTCTGGACGCCGTAGAGTTGATGAATGTCGGTGTGAATTTCCTCCGGGAACATATCGTTTCGGACGCCCGCATTCACTATGCGATCACCAACAGCGGTGGGGTCTCTCCAAACGTTGTTCAGCCGGAGGCAGAAGTCCTTTATCTGATCCGCGCGCCGAAATCTCCGGATGTCGAAGCGATCTATCAGCGTGTCAACAAGATCGCACAGGGCGCCGCACTGATGACCGAGACCGAGGTAGAGATCCGGTTCATCAAAGCCTGCGCAAACTATATCCCGAACAAATGCCTTACCGGACTTCTGTATCAGAATTTCAAAGAACAGGAGCTTCCGACTTATACCGAGGAGGAACTTGCTTTCACCAAGGACATTACGAATACATTCCCGTCAAAAGGAAATTCACTGGCGCTCTATGTGCCGGATGCAGAACAACGCAAAAAAGCCGCCGCAGAATTAAAAGATAAGACAATGTGTGATCTGTTGCTTCCATTTGATGAAAACAGAACGTTCATCCTGCCGGGATCTACCGATGTCGGCGACGTCAGCTGGAACGTACCGACCGCACAGTTCGTCACTGCCTGCTACGCAATGGGAACGCCGGAACATTCCTGGCAGTTAGTTGCTCAGGACAAAACATCCATCGCACACAAAGGAATGCTTCTCGCTGCCAAAGTTATGGCCGGAGCCGCAGTGGATGTGCTGAACCACCCGGAAATCGCCGAACAGGCAAAAGCAGAACTTAAGGATACACTGGATGGACACAGCTATTATTCTGCAATTCCAAAAGATGTGAAACCGCAGGCAATCTCGAAGATTTGATCGATACGCCTTAGTGTGCTCCTTGTCAAGTGGACAATGAAAAATAATATTTTTATACTGCCTGCAATCTGTTCAATTTTAACTCATTTGTCGAGTTAAAACAATTTTTTAACTCAAAATGTGAGTTAAAACGAATTATATATACATTAAAATGATTATTGTTCATCAGCCCCCCTCTTTCTATGTAAAATAAAACAGAAGTCAGTTTCCCTGCAACACATTATTCTTCCTGCACTAAACAAAAAAGCATCTATGATACGAACGAACTCAAGTATCACAGATGCTTTTCTTCTTAATTATCTCACAGCTTATTCATTTAAACTCCATGAATCTTTCCAGCCGATCTATACCCTCTCCCCATCACCCCTCAATGGAATCCAGCATATTTCTAACTGCATTTTCAAATTCATTTTCATTGCGAATCTCTAATGAATCATCTCGTTATCATTCTAGTGATAAGATTATCACAGATAATGCATATTATAGCTTATAATTTGTGATATTTCCGAAATTCCGACGGTGTCTCACCATATTCTTTTTTAAATAATTTCACAAAATAATTTGCATCCATAATTCCAACCATCACACTTATTTCCTGAATAGAATACTCCGTACTTAACAAAAGCGAACTTGCATTTTCCATACGAACTTTTCTTAAATAATTAAGGGGAGTCATATTCATTTCTTTTCGAAACTGAGTGATGAGATAATTCGATGACACATTCAATTCTTCTGCTATTTTACATATTTTTAAATCTTCCTGAATAAATTGATGATCTATATAATATTTGACAGACAGGGTAACATTACTATACTTTTTATCTTGGTGCTTATGGATCGCTTGACAAAACTCTCGAATCATTTCTTCCTGAACTTCAAAAATCCTCTCCACTGTTAAAGCATTTTGTACGCGTCTTGTATTCTTACTGCTTAAATAATCTATTGTTGTCGCCGGAAGCCCCGCTTTCAAAGCCGAAACTCGTATTAATGTACGTACAATGGCAGCCCCTACTCTTTCATTACTGATCGTTGTTCCTATTTGTTTTAAAAAAGCCACATTTCTTTTCATATTTCTAAAATCTATAATCGCCGAATAATAATTACCATTTTGAATATTTTTCATAAATCGTTGTTCTATCGTATATCGTTTTTGAATGATATGATAATAGTCATTCGAACTTTCACTTTCATTCTGCACATCAACCAATTCATATGACTTTTTAGTAAAATCAATCTCTTCTACATGTTCAAATATACTTTCAACACTAGTATTTTTCAAAACTGAAAAAATAATTTTAAGCATTTCTTTATATGATATTACAGGAAACTGACTCCGATAGGCTAAAAACTCTTTACTGTCTAAATCAGCAAATCCTTGTTGCTTGCCTAATGTAATAAAATCATATTCCGTAAAAATACGTGTACAAAAAGGACCAATACATATCGGTATATTCTCAATTAAAATCAAAACATAATTTACAAATAATCTATCTGTAACAAAATATAACGTCCTGGAATTTAATTTCTGCAAAAGCTTTGAAAAAGCCGGAACCTCCAAAAACCCCTGCATATTATGAAATCTATTTTGTTCACAAAAATTATTTATCTCATTCATCGAGTTTAATACAATCGGTGTAACCGCCAAAAGATCTTCAATCAAATTTAATGCTAATTTTAAATTATATATCATTTTATCCTCCCATATATTAATTTTCTTCTATTTTATTTAATTTTATTCTATCACAATTCCACTTTTAATGATACTTTACTATTACAAAAATAAACAAAGGAGGATACAATGAATCGAAATATTCAAAAAATTGTTAATTGGAATTTTTCAAAACTAAAAGGTATATCCATGGCAGAGGTTCCGGTTAAGTTCCCTAATAATTATAAGACTATCACCGTCCCACATACTTGGTATCTGGATGATGATTATTATCGTGGCGTTGCCGTATACGAAACAACCATTTCCTGTCTCCCAAATTGGAATGCCTATCTTGAATTCCAAGGTGCCGATCAATGGTGTAAGGTTTACATAAACCAAATGTTTGCGGGCGAACATAAAGGAGGATACTCTACTTTCCGTATCCCGATAAAAAAAGATTTCATTCAAAACAATAAAATAACCATTCAAGTTTATTTGGATAACACAAACCACGGGACGATAAATCCGTCATTTGGTGATTTTACGATTTATGGAGGGTTATACAGAGATGTTTCTTTGATCACTGTTGCGGAAAATCATTTTGATATGATGTATTATGGAACTCAAGGGCTTCTCATTCAAACAGATGTTAATGATCATGTAGGACAGGTCAATATCACACCAAAAGTAATATTAAACAAAAACGGACATACTCCTCATATTGTATATGAAATCAGAGATTCTACGAAAACACTTGTATATGCTCAAACTGGTTGCATCAACGAAAAAACTACACTTACAATAGAAAATGTCTGTTTATGGGATGGTTTAGAAAATGCCAGCCTCTATTTTCTAAATGCAAGGCTAATATGTGATGATATCGAATATGATCGTGTGGAACTTCCTTTTGGTTTTCGAACAATCCACTTAAGTCCTGAAACCGGTTTTTACTTAAATGGAAAGTCACTATTTCTACGAGGTGTTGCAAAGCATCAAGACTATGACAACTGCTACTGTGCAACCACTGTAAAAGAACAATCTCATGACATTCAATTAATCCGGGAAATAGGGGCAAATGCGATCCGTTTATCTCATTACCAGCATCCACAATATACATATGATCTTTGTGACAAAGAGGGATTTATCGTATGGGCAGAAATTCCCGTACTCCGTTTGTCTATGGATACCGATCTACTTGAAAATGGCATTGAGCAATTAAAAGAACTTATTTTACAAAATATGCATCATCCATCCATTTGTTTTTGGGGAATCCAAAATGAAATCGGAATGTTTGGAACGGAACAATACATGTTTGACTATTGCAAAAAGCTGACAACACTTGCAAAAGAACTTGATTCTTCCAGAATCATTGCCTGTGCCAATATGAATCAAGTCGAAATTGCCAATCCATTAAACAGCATTACTGATGCCGTTGGACAAAATTTATATTTTGGATGGTACTATGGCAAAATGCAGGACTATAAAACGTATCTTGATGAATTTCATAGTCAAAACCCTAACATGCCTATCGGTATCAGCGAATATGGCGTTGACTGTAATCTCCATTTTCACACAGAAACGCCTACGGTGCGAGATTACAGCGAAGAATTTCAGGCTTTGTTTCATGAAACGGTCTATCCAATTTTAGAATCGAAGACTTACTTATGGGGAAGCTTTATATGGAATATGTTTGATTTTGGAAGTGCCATCCGTAATGAGGGCGATATAAAGCATAAAAATTGTAAAGGATTAGTAACTTATGATCGAAAAATCAAAAAAGATGCTTTTTATTATTACAAAGCCAGATGGTCAAATGAGCCTTTTGTACACATAACCGGCAAGCGTTTTCAAAAACGAAATGCTGCCCAAATCACCATAAAGATTTATAGCAATCTTCCCCAAGTTACATTACTGATAAATGGTAAGCAAACTCTGTCAAAAACTCCACAGCAACCTGGCGTATTCCTTTTCCCCGATATCGATTTGATAACAGATGGTCAAACAAAAATTCAGGCAATCGCTGAAAACTGTACCGACAATGCCGTTTTTGTCTATACCGATATTCCAGAAGAAAGCTATATATACCATGACACAAACAAAGGACAAAATGTACGAAATTGGTTTATAAAAGAAACTTCAAACAATGACTAATCAAAAAGGAGGAACACATAGTGAAAAAAGAACATTCAAAATTTGGATTTAAAGATCAATTCGGTTATGTATTCGGAGATCTTGCAGGAAGTATGGTCAATTTATATATTGATACTTATATCCTCACATTTAGCACTTATGTTTTGGGTATCAGCGCCGCTTGGATGGCCGGCTTATTTTTATTTGCCAAAATATGGGATGCTATAAACGATCCTTTAATCGGTTCTCTGCCAGACCGTTTTACAATCGGAAAATCCGGAAATAAGTTTAAACCCTATATCAAAATTGCAATGTTCCCACTCGCCTTTTCTGTTCTGATGTGTTTTGCAGATGTATCCAGCTGGCCATCTGCTATGAAACATTTATGGATTGCTGTGGGATATATTCTCTACGGAATGAGTTACACTGGTACATCCATGCCGTATGGCGCTATGGCATCTGTCATTACAAAAGACCCTATCGAAAGAACAAAGCTTTCACGTGCAAGAAGCATCGGCGGAACTGCTGTTGGGGTTCTGTTCCTTCCGCTTGTTCCAATGCTGATTTGGAACGAGGATCAAAGCGCTAATCCATCCGGTTTCTTCACATTAGCTGTCATTGCCTGTATTTCAAGCATTATCTTCTATATCGTACTTTTAAATTGTACAACTGAACGCTATAAAGAAGTTCCGGAAAAAACACAGGAAAAGAAAAGCGATTATAAGTTTTTTGAAGTATTAAAGGAAGCTATCAAAAACAGACCACTGATCGGCGTTATGGTAGCTACTCTTGGAAGTTGTATTGCATCCGCTTCTATGGGATCCATGTCAATGTACTTATACAGAGAATATTACCATGCTCCAAAATTGATGGCTTTAACCTCTCCACTGAGCATTCCCGTACTGTTGATCTGTTTCCCGCTTATTCCAAAATTAGCACAGAAATTTGGCAAACGGAAAGTAATCCTGTTTAGCGCCGCTTATAATTTAGTATTTTCCCTCTGCCTCTTTTTCTTTCCGATCGCAAACCCATATGTATACTTAATTTTATCTACATTAGCCAATATCGGACAGACTGGATTTATGATGTTAATATGGGCATTTGTCACAGAGTGCATTGACTATCAAGAATATAAAACAAATAAAAGAGCAGATGGAACACTATATTCCATTTATACTTTCAGTCGTAAAATCGGAAGTTCACTGACACATAGCGGCGCAACCTATCTTTTAGCAGCAATCGGATATGTTTCCGGCGCACAAGTTCAGGCAGCAGCAGTTGGAGAGGGAATCCGTGGAATTGTCACATTACTTCCCGCTTTGGCAAGCCTTGTCGAGATCATTGGTATCGGTGTAATATATAATTTATCAAAAGAAAAAGCAGAAAAAATCTACGCCGAATTAAGAGCCAGAAACGAACTTGAAACCACTGAATAATCCTATGGAGATGATCAAAATGAACAATATCATAATCGATACGTCTTGTGGTCCTATAAAAGGTGTCCAGTATTCTGACCAAACCGAACAGTTTCTGGGCATACGATATGCAACCGCTGCAAGATGGTCTTATCCACAAGAAGTTACCAATTGGAACGGAACCTATGATGCCACCACGTTCCGTGATGCATGCATTCAGCGAAGAACCTTTTATCCTGAATCAAATGACTCTTTCTATTACCAGGAATTTCGTAAAGGAGAACTCTATACATATAGTGAGGATTGTCAATATTTAAATATCTGGAAACCTGCTAATTGTCAAAAAGCTCCTGTTATACTTTATATACATGGCGGTGCTTTTCAAGGCGGCTGTGGTAACGAAAAGCCCTTTGATGGTTCCTTTTACGCTGAAAAAGATATTATCTTTATCACTTGCAATTACCGCTTAGGAGCTTTAGGTTTCTGCTCTCTTCCCGAATTAACTGAACGTGACGGACACTCCGGAAACTATGGTCTATATGATCAATTAACTGCGCTTCAATGGATTTATCACAATATAGAACAATTTGGAGGAAATCCTGAAAATATCACTTTGATGGGACAATCAGCCGGCGCAATGAGTGTACAACAACTCTGTGCTGCGCCACATGCAAAGAAATATATTGCCAAAGCCATTATGACCAGCGGAGGTGGTATCAGTGATTCTTTCAGTAAACTTATTTACATTGAAAATGCTTATCCATTTTGGAAAGATGTCACTTCAAAATTAGGAAATACTTTAGATGACTGGCTTAATGTCCCACCAAAAATGTTATTAGATGCCATGAATGAAACAGCCCCTCGATATGATAACGCATTGCAATACTTTATGCCTGTCATTGATCGAAAGCTTATTTGTTATGATCAAAAAGACCTTTCCACACAAAAAGTTCAAGCTTCTATTCCGTATATTATGGGAAGTACGAAAGATGATTTATTTGCAGAAACTTTCGCTAAAATGGCAAAGGATTGGACAATCCAACAGAAATCCCAGAATATGAGACCATCTTATTGCTTTTATTTTGGAAGAGATCTGCCAGGAGATAACAATGGAGCATGGCACTCCAGCGAATTATGGTATACAATAGGTGCTTTTTCCAAATGCTGGCGCCCATGGACCACATGGGATCAAGAAATTTCAAACTCCTTAATGAACTATTTTTGCAATTTTGTAAAAACAGGAGATCCAAATAGCAATGGACTCCCCACATGGTCCCCAACCCAATATTCAGATGATCCAATTCTGATAATTGATAATTCAAAAATTCAAATGAACTGATTATTAAATACATTACCTAGAATGCCGATTCTTAACTATTACATCAGTTATGGATCGGCATTTTATGGTTCTAATATATAAACGACATTTTTATCTATCTTCTATTTCTCTTTTTTCGGTTCCCCCTCCGGGAAGATGATCTTAAATACAAAGAAGAAGATCACCATCGAAACGCCGCCTGTGATAAACGTTACCAGCAGATTATAAATTGCCGGCGGCACATATGCCGACGCGATCGGCATCCACAGATTGTTAAATCCGTTACAGATCAGGGAGATCACGATCCAGGCAATAAAATACCACATTGCCTGATACACCGGATTCCCTTTGCTCTTAAACGTAATGTTTCTTTGCAGCGGAAAGTTGATGCACTGCGCCAGAAACGATCCGACTTCATAACTGATAAAATATCCGAGTCCGCCGCCGATGATCACCGCACCGCTTGCATCCCGGAGCACATTATATCCCAACAGACTCCATGTAAAATCTACACCCAGGATATGCATTTCTTTCTGCGGCCACATAAACTCCGTGCCCGCGAGTTCCAGCCCCAGCCATCCCGGCATAAATGTAAATACCAGATACTGGAACACGGTAACTCCCATACTGAATACAAAAAAATAGAAAATCTGATACACCCATTTGGAAAGTTTCGGATGTTTCTCTTCAAACGATTTCCATATATTCATCCATTTTTCTTTCATTCTTAATCTTTCACCTCATTCGCGCACTTTGCTTTCCCGTTCTTTGTTTTCCCATCCTGCTATTTTTCCGCGAGCTTCGCTTCGTACGCTTTATTTGCTTTTTGATTCCGGAAGAATCCGCCGATGATCTTTTTCATTCCTTTTAAGAAATGACCATTCACGACCGTCACCATTCCCTCGACCATTTCCATACTGATCATTCCGCCCGTCATCTTCGCAATACCGCGGAACGGCATGTTATAAATGAAAAGGATATTCAGATCCGGTTTCCCTTTTTCTTCACTTTTTTTCTTCATGGTCGTCAATACTTTATATATCACTCTGGCAAGACCGCTTTTCGCATAATACATCTGACAGATCGCGTCATTGATCCCGAGGTCTCCGGACCACTTTCCCGATGGGATCGGGTGCCCTAAAAGTTCTTCAAACTCTTCGTCCGAAATCTGCTGTACGATACCAGTATAATAGTAAGGAAGTTTCGCCGGATTGTACGGATACCGATCCGTCGTTCCACTCACCTGCAGTTTGCCCTCCAGCCTGATGTCCGCCACACTTGCTCCTATCATGATCTGATAGATTCCCTCTTCGACTTCCCATCCGTTCGTCTTCACATTCCAGTAACGGAACGTCTTATCGTCAAAATCAATTCTGACTTCTTTGCTTTCGCCCGATTTCAAAAATACTTTCCGGAAGCCTTTCAGCTCTTTTTCCGGTCGGAATACGATCGCATTCGGAAGTCCGACATAAAGCTGTACGACTTCCGCGCCGTCCATTTTTCCTGTATTTGTCAATGTAAATGTTGCTCCGTCCGCATCGACTTTCAGATCTGAATACATAAATGTCGTATAAGACAGCCCATATCCGAACGGATACTGTACCCGGACCTTGCTTGTATCGTAATAACGGTATCCGATGTAAATACTTTCCCGATATTCCGAATTTCTCTGTGTACTCGGAAAATGCCGGAATGCCGGTGTATCTTCATAGCGGAGCGGATAAGTTTCACTGAGTCTTCCGGATGGATTTACCTTTCCGGTCAGAATGTTCAGCATCGCGCTCGCCCCCGCCTGACCGGTCAGATATCCATGCAGGATCGCTTTACAGCAATAATGCCACGGCATTTCGATCGACGCGCCTGCGCTGAGCAGTCCGACTACATTTTCATTGACCTGAACGATCGACTGCAGAAGTTCGATCTGGTTCTGCGGGATCCGCATATGGGAACGATCCATCCCCTCCGATTCGCTCAGCTCATCCAATCCGAAACAATACAGAACAATATCCGCCGCTGCCGCCAGATCCAGCGCCTCTTTTTTCATCGCCTCGTCCGCTTCTCCGGTCCGTTTGTAGCCTCTGTTGATCCCCACGACCTGAAGATCGTAATTGCCGATCACTTTCTCGATCGTTTCCAGATAGGTCGGATTTACCATCGAAGATCCGGCTCCCTGATATCTGGGTTCCACCGCAAAATCTCCGATCACGGCAACCTTACATCCTGCTTTCAGCGGTAAGATCTCATCGGTATTTTTCAGAAGCACCGCGCTTTCTTCCGCTGCCCGTCTTGCAAGATCATGATGCGCCGTTTCCGGAAATGTGCGTTTCTTTCCCTCCGCATTCTCACTCAATGTCAAAACCGCGTCCAGAAGTCCGTCCACACATGCGTCCAGTTCTTCCTCCGTCAGTGTCTTTTCTTCGATCGCCCGCAGGATTTCCCTTGCGGAATCGAGTCCCGGCGCAGGCATTTCCAGATTGGATCCCGCCGCCACGCCTGCCGCATGGTCGTTGGATGCGCCCCAGTCTGTAATGACGATCCCGTCAAATCCCCACTCTTTTCGCAGGATCTCCTGTAATAAATGTTTATTTTCATTGGCATATGTGCCATTGATTTCGTTGTAACTTGTCATGATGGATTTCGCCTTGCCCTCTTTTACGGCAATCTCAAATCCCGTCAGATAAATCTCGCGCAGTGTCCTCTCGTCCAATACGGAGTTCATTGCCATACGGCGCAGTTCCTGACTGTTCACCGCAAAATGTTTCGGACATGCATACACGCCCTGGCTCTGGATTCCCTTTACATAAGCCGCCGCCATTTTTCCTGCCAGATATGGATCTTCGGAAAAATATTCAAAATTTCTTCCGCAAAGCGGACTGCGTTTCATATTCAGCCCCGGTCCGAGAAGCACGTTCACTTCCTGTGCCGCCGCTTCCTCTCCGAGCGCTTCGCCTAATTCCTCACCCAGCCGTTCATCCCAACTGTTTGCAACTGTCGCCGCGGTCGGAAAGCAAGTTGCCGGAAGAGATGCGTTTAACCCAAGATGATCCCCGGCTCCCGCCTGTTTACGGATCCCGTGAGGTCCGTCGGAGCAGAAGATCGACGGCAGGCCAAGCCGGCTGTAATCTCTTGTCTGCCACACATTTTTCCCGCTTAGAAATGCGGCTTTTTCTTCCAATGTCATTTTATCTATGATATCGCGATGTTTCAATTTTGTCCCTCCTGTAATCCCCTGTACGAACGTTTTCATCTCTCTATACGGAAGCAGAATCGGGATCTCTCCCGATTCTCTTCCGCTCTCAAACTCTGATATATTTCTTACTGTTCTTCTGATCTTCTTTTCTTATAACCTTTTACCACCACAAAATATTCAAGGGCTGCGATCACCAAAATAGCTGCGGCATCCACACCGATCGCTATCTTTTTCCATGTCTCCATTCCCATCTCTGCATTTCCGTCTTCATATGCCCAACTGCTTACAACTGTGTACATAATATTTTTACATGCGTTTTGCATTTGTTTTACAGAAGTAGGGTGAGACGGATCATTTACATTATTTTGTGGCCCGTCAAATGTTGACAGCATTGCATCCACACCATTCGCCAGCGCCGCGTCTGCATTCATAAAGCCATGTCCGTTATTTCGGAAGAAATCCGTAAGTGCCATTCCTCTGAATCCCCACTCATCACGAAGCACCGTATTCATTAACTGGCTGGTCTCTCCTGCCCATTTATGACCAACAAAACTCCAGGAAACCATCACTGCGTTTGCGCCGCCGTCTTTCACAGAAATTTCAAATGGTTTCAGATAAATCTCTCGAATCGCCTGTTCGTTCGACCAGACACTTACCATTTTTCCATTTCCTTCATAAAGTGCAAAATGTTTAATATACGCATATACACCATGCTCCATCGCACCTTTTACCGCATAAGCACCCATATTTCCGGCAAGTGTTCCATCTTCTGAAAAATACTCGTAATTTCGTGCTCCAAACGGGGTTCTATGCGTATTCATTCCGGGTGCGTACCATCCGTGCGCTCCCATTTCCCTGCTACACTTGCCCATACTCTCTCCCCATGCATTGGCCATTTCCTTATTCCATGTTGAAGCGATAACTACTTCAATCGGAAATCCCATAGAGCCTACGCCGGTGAAATTATTATTGATCGCTGCCGGACCATCAAAATCCAACGTCGCTACTTTTCCCACTGACTCAACAGCGCTGGTCTGATATCCTGCCATCGCAATTAATTCTGCCATTTCTTCCACTGTCATCTGTTCAACCAGTTTCTGCCAACGCTCATCCTCATAATCCGCATCCCGCAAATCTGCCAACTTCAATCCATTGTCCGCACCTGTCACCGGCATTTTATCTGAATCATCCAAATATGTAGTCAAGTCAAAATTACTGTTCAAATGATATTCAGAAGCATAAGGCTCTTCCAGATTCGTATTTGACGGCGCTGCTGTCGCTTCTTCTAAATTTGCAAATTGATTCTCTCTGGATAAATATGTTACATTTCCTGCTGCGTCATCAAATACATTTGTCGCTGCGATATCATCCGACTCTCTTTTTTCATCTTCTTTATATACCTTTGTTGTCGGAACCTCATATATCTCCTGATCAATGATCCTATGAGAATCTTTATTAATCGAGATCACATATTCTCCTGCTTCCAACACATAGGCTTTTTCATTTTCATAATCGTAAGACGCCATATCTTCTAAGTCAAATGTAACGTTTATCGTCTCGGATTCTCCAGGCTGTAAAAGCTTTGTTTTCTCAAATTCAATTAAATTTGCTGTCGCTTTCTCAATGCCTCCATTGGTATACGGCGGATTATAATAAACTTCTACCACATCTTTACCTGCAACATCTCCGGTATTCGTAACCGTTACATCAAAAGAAATCTCACCATCTTTTTCAGTAAGCGTTCCCATTTCCTGTACAAAATCTGTATAACTTAATCCATGCCCAAACGGATACTGCACAGTTTCTTCATAATTGATGATTCCCTCCGCCGCTGCTGTTTCATAGAATTTGTACCCTACATAAATACCCTCCACATAGTTTGTGAAAGACGGCGCATACATCTGAGGTACTCCGGCATTCATACCCTCAACTGCCAAGTCCGCCAAATTTGCATACTCGGTTTTTGTTCCATTATTCCACCACGGAGCCGCGGTCATATCATACATGAATGTATCCGGTGTTTTTCCGGATGGATTCACTTCACCGCTGAACACTTTTCCTAATGCATTAAAGCCTACATTTCCCGTTCCCGGACACCATACAACTGATTTAATCTGTTCATATTTCTCTGTAAAACCTAATTCAAACTGATTTGCTCCATTATAAACTACGATAACGTCATCAAAATTATTGCAAACCATATCAATCATATCTTCTTCTGATTTAGAAAGCTGAAGATAATGCTCTCCCTCTTCAAAATCTTTGTATTCCGAAGAATTATCATCATATGCCGCTTTGCTGACATCCATAGGAATATCATTATGACCTTCCCCTGCTTTTCTGGACAATACGACCACAGCGACATCTGAAAATTCTTTCGCATTTTCGATCAGTTCCTCACTATACTCGGACACCGGAGGTTCCGGCAATGTCCAGCTTTGTACCTGAATAGACATTTCCGGTTTTTCTTCACTATAACTATTATAGAAATCAATTAATTCCTGATTTACGGAAAATCCGGCGTTTTCTAATCCCTGTACTAAAGAAACCACATCGTATAAATCATTGATTCCTCCGGAACCTGCTCCTCCATATGCCGGATTTACAGATTCCCACCCAAATAAATTCAAATTTGTTTTTCCTGTCAGCGGAAGCAGACCCTCGTTATCTAAAAGAACGATTCCCTCTTCCATAATGTCTTCTGCAACCTCTGCCGTCTCTTTGTTTGTTTCATCACTTAACTGTCCGTCTCCCATTGCCAGCCCGATCAATGTCGACATCGGACCAAAACAGATCATGTTGACACAAACACCGATCACAAGAACCATTGCCACAACGGATTGCCATCTTACCATAAACTTTTTACTTTTCGGCAACTTTCTGCAACAAATCACAGCAATGATTCCAAGCACGATTGCTGCTGCAATTACGATAATATACGGTTTACATAATTGAAGCACCGCAATCACATCCGCCATTTCCACTTTGATCATTTCTTTTTCCTCCTGTTCTTTTCTGAATTTCTTTCATTTGACTGCATTTTAACATAATTTTCTTTTGATTCCCTATTTGCGCATAACCTGCGCTTTTTCTGCATAACTTGTATTTCTCCTTGTATATTCTATACAAAAAGAAGTGATCGGCTTTGTGCACATTCACAATTCCAATCACTTCTTCCTATTCATCTCATCTTCATCGGTATCAATACTTTCAGCACAAACCAGTTTTCCTCCGCATTGATATCCACTTCGCCGCCATATTTCCGCGCCGTATAGCGCAGACTTTTCAGACCATATCCATGGAACTGCGTATCTCTCTTCGTTGTTGCCGGAAACGCTTTCGTAAATTCCATCTGCTCTTCACAATAATTTTCAAACCGCACGATCAGAAAATTCTTCTGTGCATGCGCCGTCACATGGATCAGGCGCTTCTCTTTCTCTGCGACCGTCTCCTCATATTCGATCGCATTATCCAACGCATTTCCGAAAATAGAACAAATATCCATCGCATCCATAAAATCAAATAATGTTCCATCCACCACGCATGTCATTGAGATATCTTTCTTCATGCACTGCAGCATCTTGGAATTCAACAGTGTATCCAGCACCTCGTTTCCCGTCCGGTTCTGCGCCTCAAAATTCCGGATCTCCTCTTCCATCTTATCCAGATAGGCGTCCCGCTGCTGCGCATTTTCCTGTGCCCGGAGCGCAATGATGTGATGCTTCAGATCATGATATTTATAATGGATCAGATCCATCGCTTCCTGCGACTGTTGATACTGTACATACTGATTATGCAGGATATTCTGCACACTCTCCAGTTCATGCCGCACTCGCAGATCCACCCTCTGCCCATGAAATGCATAAAGGATCGCAACACCTCCCAGATCCACAAGCGTCCGCACATTAAAGATCTCCGCCGCTCCTCTTCCGCCAAACGGCGTCGTCAATGATACAAACCCAAGATTACTGATCAGGAACACCGCAAGACCGATGATCACACAGGAGATCAGTTCTTTCCCCGTCACCTGGATCGCTTCTTCCTGATTTTCATATTTGCGGTAGCAGAACCAGCTCACGAAAAAGACCAACGCATAAATGATGATCAGAAGACCGCCCCGGATCCAGACTTGTGTCCATCCCCATGTAAAAAATCCAAAGCAGTCCAACTGCCATTCCAAAGACGCCGCCAGCTCTGCCGTAACAAAAGCCCTCACACAATAATATCCCGTATCTTTCAGACTGATATCACAGCAAACGGCAAGAAATCCATACATAAATGCGACCGCCACCGCCATACAGACCATCCACCAGATTCCCTCCGCATCGACCGTCAGATACAAAAATGCCGACTGCACACACAGCATCCCGATTGAAATGCCTGCCAGCTTCCAGCCCCCGATGCGCCGTTTCACTTCCGAAATACAGATCAGGCACGCCAGCCATTCTGCCAGCGCCGTATAAATCCTCGGAATATCCGGCAGTACGATATTTACAACGGTTTCCATTATTTCAATTCCCCCCAGTACCTTGTCAGTTCCCGCATAAACGCATTCATCCTCGGTCGGCTGATCTGCAGCTTTTCGCCTTTCACGACCGCACATTTATCCTGAATCCCATCCACATGTGCCAGATTGATGAGATAACAGGTATTCCCCCGGGAAAATCCATACTCCGCAAGCTGTTCCTCCGCCGATTTCATCGTGCCGGACGTCAAATGCGTCGCATTTCCCATGTGGTACAGCAGATTGTGTCCCGCGCTTTCCACATAATAAATATCATCCAGATCGACCCGGATCACGCCGCCTTTTACCGCAAGCGTGATGTATTTACTGCTCCGCTTTTTGATCCGGGACACCGCCCGCTTTAATTTCTGACTGAACGCAAAATAAGACACCGGCTTCAGCACATAATCCAGAGCGTCAACTTCATATCCGCGTATCGCATACTGCGTCATATTTGTAATGAAGATAATGACGACCTCGGAATCCATTTTCCGGATCTCCTTCGCCGCCGTCATCCCATCCACAAATTTCATCTGGATATCCATCAGGATAATGTCAAACTGCGACTTATATTCCGCAGTGACCGCATCTCCGTCCCGGTAAACCGTAATATCCAGTTCTTCTTTTTCTGTTTTCTGATATTCGTTCAAATACCCGGTCAGTTGATTTACACAATATTCCTCGTCTTCCACGACCGCTATTCTGATCATACCGCACCCCTGTACCTGTTACCTTTTGTTAGAAAAGCTTTCTCTTTTTATTTAAACGACAGTAATTTCGCCAGCAGCAGATTCTTCTCATATAAAAATGTCAGGATCTCACTCTGCTCGATCAGATCAAAACATGTCTTTCCTGCTTCCGTCGAATACAAAAGCGTCAGCACAAGAAATCCGACCCAGACGATCAGAAGTGCGATCACGCCGCCCAGCGCCACACCGCCAAGATGATTGAAAAATCCGATCACCGGAAGTTCTCCGATAATATCCACCGCTGCCATCAGCGCTCTGACAATGATCACTGCCACAATAAACGTCACAAGGAACGACAAAATCTTGATCACCATCCTTGAAATGTACGACGCCACATAGGCGGCAAATGTCTGCACTCCCAGTTCTTCGTAAATCGTTGTGTTATTATTTTCCAGAAGCGCGTCTTTTAAAAATTGAGGAAGATTGGACTCCTCCAGTTCCTTGATCTGCTGATCCTTTGGAATCTCTCCCAATGCTTTTACCACATCCGACGCGGTAATCCCGAGCCTGCTCAGATCCAGATCCGACATATTTTGGAACTGCTCCGGATCGATGCCTGCAAGCGGCGTACCGGTCAGGTCTTTCCCCTCAAACAGATCCGCCGATAATTCCGGCATAAACATTTCGATGCATTTTTCTTCGATCATCTCATCCACCGGAGTATATTTCACCAATGCATCTGCCGCATACGGCGACAAATAAATCACAAGAATGATCGTCAGCACGGAGGAAAGCAGAGACAATCCGATCTTAAAAAATCCGCGGATCCCTCCCACGACCATGCCGACAAGAAAAATCACTCCCACTACTATCAATAACCAGTTATTCATCCTTTGTTTCTCCTATATCGCAAGGTGGATCACCCGCAGCTCATTCGCACTCATCACGAGATATTTATTGAATCCATTGACCGGGATCACTGCAAGCGCATCTACTTTCAAGTCTCCTTTAAATCTCGGAACGCCCGTGCTTGTGATGATACAGCACTTCGAGCCCTCATACAGAATGATCTCATTGCCAACCATCTGTACATTACTGTACTCTCCGGTCAGATCCCGGTTCATGAGCATTTTCCCATTCTTATTGTAAAGCCGGACTTCGTAACCGGATTTATCTTTATTCAGCAGGACAAATCCAATATACTGATCGGTGTGAAACGAGCTTTTGATCTCCTGCCCGATCTGGATTTCCGTTTTCTTTTTCAAATTCTGTCCGCCCTCGTAAACGACGAACGATTTGTCACTGACCGCAACCGCTCTGGATGCCCCCATAAAATAAATCTCCGGAATGATCACATCCGCATATTCTTCCGCTCCGGTCTGTCTGTCGCTTTCTTTCTTCCCTGTCTCCCCGAAATTATAGCAGACCACCTTGGACTTCAGTGCTCCGCCCTCGGAAGAAAGATAGGAAACCATCAGTACGGTTCCGTCCGGCGACATCTCCAGCGCGGTCGGATAGCCGTTGCCGGATGCCGATACCTGATTTTCCACAAGAATGTTTCCCGCCGCGTCATAGGTCACGATCATCGGTGCATTTTCATTTTTTAAGACAGCGCTCACAATCCCCTGATCCGAAACTGAAAACATTTCTATCGGAAGCGTCGTCTCAATCTCCCCTTTTACACCGTCTTCTGTAAAGACCTGGATCGCATTTCCGCCGATATCACCCACGGCAAACACATTCTTTTGTATATCGATCTCCGGATTTTTAAACTGGGACGGCCAGATCCAGCGCTCCTCATTTTCCCGCGTCAGATAAGTGATCCCATCCCGGCTGTAACGCACGATCCCTTTTCCAAATGCCGCATATTGGTTGCTGTCCGCCGTCTCCCGTTTATAAGAGGACGTACTGTACACGGTATCATACGGATGATTCACGATCAGCATCCCGGTTCCGAATATCATCATCGAGCCCAGAACGATCCCGGTCAGCCATTTCTTCGCCCGGCTTCTCCGGTACTGCCCCGCTTTCTTTTTCATTTCTTCCAGATTCAGCGGCTTCATCAGCCGCAGATTCGGATTTTTCTTTTGAGCCATCTTCTACCCCTTGTCTCTTTCTTCCCGATCTTTTTCCTTGTCTCGTTCTTTTTCGTGATAGTAGTATAGCATCATTTTAAGGCAATAGCAATTTTTGACCTATGTAAATCAAATTTCCGTCCGTCAGACCGTTCATCCGGCTGATCGCGTCGGCATGGCTGATATCTCCGTACATCTTCCGGCTGATGATCGCCAGTGTGTCTCCCTCTTCCACAATATAAACGCCGTCGCTGCCGTTAAAAGTCTCTCCTGCAGGCGCGTCGCCTCCGGTCACACTGCCTCCTGTTATACTGCCTCCGGTCATATGATCGCCTGCCGCTTCGCCCTCCGGTACCACACTGCCGTCTGCCGCCGGATCGCCTTCCGGTATCACACTGCCATCTGCCGCCGAATCGCCTGTTTCCGTACTTCCGTCACCTGCTCCCTGCTGCGCTGTCCCGGCATCCTCCGCTGCCGGATCGCCGCCGGATACTTCCGGAATCCCCTCAGACTGCACATTTCCCGAGGACACCTGCGTCAGTTCTCCGGTATCTGTTCCGTCCAATACGGCATCCTTTCCGTTCTCCTTTACAATCTTCGTTTCTTTTTCCGAATCTCCGGACATCTCATGGAGCGCCGACTGTACCGCTTTCATCTTGTCCATATTGTTCATCGTAACAACGCCCATAACAAGCACGATCAACACAAGGCAGGTACTCATCGCATACATCAGACGGCTTGTCTTCCTCTGATGCTTCCGCCCTCCGCGATCGCGCACAATGCTGCGGAAATCCTTTGCCGCTCGATCTTCCACAGTTTCCGTGGGACACACCCCGTTCTTTTTTCTGCAGGAGATCATATAATTCTGCATACAGGGATTTTTCTCATAATATGTATAATGACCGGAGATCTCCAGAAGATCGTTCATCTGATGCACGAAATATTTTTCTTCCTGCTCCACCGGATCTTTCATGATAAAAACAGAATTTTCCCGCGGAAATGATTTTTTATGCAATTTTACAACCGCATCCTCCAGATCCAGCGGCACGCCCGCATGTGCTACAAACCATCCGAGCATCTCTCCGTCCTCGAAATACTGTTTGCAGTCCTCATACGCATGTTTCCATGTATCTTCGTCGATCAGGTAATCTTTCCCTGACATTTTCAATTCGTGCATCTGGACCGCGCCGTAAATATAGACGTATTCTTCCTCGTCCGTCTTCTGAAAATCCCCGACGAGGAACGCGCCGATCGGAGTCTCTCCCGCTTTCTCGCATAATTGCGTAAAAAATGTGTCTACATAATCTTCTACATATATTTTCGGTGATCCGCTTACATTTCCTATCTGACGTACGTTTTTTGGTATCTGTCTTTCCATTTCATTCACCTCTGCTAAATTTTTTCTCAAGCATAGCATAGAGAAAAGGCTGAATTTAGCATTTGGTGTCAGATGCGTTCGACAGGATTTTTACATTTCGTCCAAACAGTTTTTATATCGCAAATGGATCTCTTCCCTCAATCGGACGAATGTCGGAATATATTGCTCAATAATGAGACGCACTAATCTTTTCGCCGCATCCCCATCATAAATATGTGTCATGTCGTTTCTGTTTTTCAACATTGAAAGCCATATACTTTCATCCATAAAATCATAAAGCGTATATGCGGCTTTGATGATTTCCCTCGGAGAACCAGAATTTGCAATACTTTTGCCCTCATATTTCAATAATTCTTTTAATACTTTCCATCCAAGCTCAAACTGAATAAAAAATTTATCAATAATCCCACTGATGATAAATTCATTCTTCAGATCCTCATCCGATGCTTTTTCCAAAACGGATAAATTTGCACAATAATTCTCAAACTTCTTCATAAATCAATACTCCCTCTCTCTGAATCGAATCTCTTAACTTTTCCTGCAACGGCTGTTCCAGATCGATCACATCAAAATCTAAAAGTGTAGACGTCTCTTCTTTTACTGCAATTGTAAATTCATCGATTCTTCCACTCCTCACCGCCAGATCGATATCGCTTGCCCGCTCATAATCGCCCCTTGCCCTTGAACCAAACAATATGACTTCTTTTAAACCATATTCTTTCGCAAACTCTGTAATCTCTTTTATTACGATCGGACGAATCCCGGATGTTTCCAACTTCCCCATATCACACCTCCGTCATTTTCTCTATTATAAATCTTTTCTTCCCCAAAGCAAACACTTTTAAACCAGTGTTGAAAGTGTTCGCTTTGGGTGCTGTCTAAACAACAAAACATCCGATTTTGCCTTGTACTCCAAAACAGAATCGGATATTTGACAGGTTCTCCCCCCTGTTTTATACTGAACCCAGATTACGATCCATGAATCCGGATACTGTTTTTCACTATATCATCTATCAAACATTACGCCACGGAGGCTGCACTATGAAATTTACCGACCACTATACCCACGAAATCAATACCGATCTGCGCCCGTTAGAATCGGTTTTCAAATCACTCCATGCACAGAATCCCTCACGTCAGCTGGATCTTCCGCACGAAGTCGCATCCTGCCGGGACATTCTTTTGAAAGCCAGTCAGACCACATCGGACCCGCTCCCGAGTCTGCTCGCCACAACGCTGAACGAAGATTCTTTTTTCCACAAAGATCTGGACTGCGAAATTTATCAGCACCTCCGCTATCTTCCGTGCACCTGGCACAAACATGCATTTCTGGAAGTCGTCTGCGTGATGGAGGGAAGCTGCACCAACTACATTTTGGAACAGAAAATCCAAATGAAAGCCGGCGACATCTGCATCATCGCGCCGGATACGCCGCACGCTGTCAGTGCGTTTTCGGATGACAGCGTGATCTTCAATATCATTTTGAGGATCAGTACGTTTGAAACCGCATTTTTCGGCACGCTCTCGGAAAATGATATTCTGTCCGATTTTTTCATGCGGACGCTGTACAATTCCAAGACGCATCCGTTCCTGCTCTTTTCCACAAACGGCGATACGGAAGCGCTCAACTACGTCGGCTACGCCTACGAAGAGTACAAAAGCAACCGTCAATACAGAAAACGGATGCTCAATTCCATTATCAATGCGTTTTTTATCGTTCTTCTGCGGAATCACGGAGCAAATGTATCCGTTCCGGCGCTGACTGACAGTGACAAAGACCAGAATCTCGTCTATATTTTAAAATATATGCAGGAACATTTTACGACCGTTTCGCTCAAGGAACTCGCCGCTTTTTTCAATTACAGCGAACGCCAGCTCCAGCGGATCATCAAGACAAGTACCGGCATGAGTTTCAGTGAAAATATCCTCAAGTTGAAAATGAACCATGCCGCTCGTCTGCTTTCCAATCCGGATCTTCCGGTCGCTGCGATCGCCGAGGAGCTGGGCTACTCCGACACAGGAAATTTCCGCGCAGTATTTAAAAAATATTACGGCATTACGCCGATGGAATTTCGTGCGCAGCAATCGGATCGGAAGCGCTAAATGCGCTTCCACACGATCTCTTTTCCTCTCCGTGCAAGTTCCGTCAGATCGATCTCAAATTCGATCTGTTCCGGAACCTGTACAGTCAGTTCCACCTCTTCTCCGCAATCTTTCACCTGCACGCGGATCGTTCCCCGGACAGATTCATAACTGCATGCAAATTCATGCATACTTTCCGGCAGATACGGGCAGATACAGATTTTTTCAAATCCCGGCTTCAGCGGTCGGATTCCCGCGATTCCGTTATAATACCATTCCACAATGTGCCCCATCATATCATGGCAGTGACTTCTCGGATTCTTTTCCCAATATTCGCCCAGCGTCGTCTCTCCATCCAGTACAAACGCATAGTAACTCGGATGTTCGTCCCGTAAAATATAGCGGCAGATCAGATCGCTCATACCATATTTCCGCGCAGTCTGGATCACATACGGCAGTCCGATCTCCCCGCTGATCAGTGCGTTTTTCTGTTCCAGCGTATATCGGAACGCCCGAACAACATCCACCTCTTTTTCCTCGGAAACCATCCCCCAGTAAAGCGGCAGCGCTTCCGCCGCCTGTGTCAGGAACAGTTCGTCCGGATGATCCCACGCCCGGTAGCACCAGCCGTTTAATTCCTCGTTCCACACAAGCAGCTTTTCATTATAATTCTCTTTCACCTGATCCGCATATCTTTCCAATTGCCGCTTTTCTTCGGCATATCCAAGCACCTCGGCAAAATAAGCAAGCGTCTTCGCATCCGCGTACAAAAATGCCGTCTCAATATTTTCACGCACAAGTTCATTTTTCGGATTGCCCCAGTCGCCAAGCCCGTGATTTAAAAATCCGTCCGCATTTACTTTCGTTTTCAGATGTTCCAGATACCGTTTTCCGGCTTCGTAATTCTCTTCGACGATCTGCTTATCACCATAAAACAAATAATGCCAATACGTTCCCAAAATACAGGTGCTTCCCCACGGAATAATATCATAAAAATCTCCCAGTCCCGGAACCGGAAGCACATTCGGAAAATAGCACGGACACTGGGACGGCATCAGCCCCTCGCCCGGATAATACGGATTCCCCTCCATATCCAGAAAATAATCGTCCGCCGTATGCTGTGCCGTCCGCATATCCAACAGGAACTTCTCCCACAATTTCCGTCCGTCTTTCATATAGAAGATCGACGGTGCCATCAGATGATTCGGTTCCTGCCATGCAAAACGCTCGATCGTCGGACAGTCAGTATGTACGCTGACCATATTGGCTTCCACCGCTTTTTCCACTAGACTGTAAATCTGCTCATAACGTTTGTCATCACAGGAAAATGTACCGTCTGTCTTCCACGCGCTGCTGATCGCGTGGGCAGTCACGTTCCGAATCCGGATTTCCGATCCCGCCTGCCTCATCTCCTGTCCATGCACCCGCTCAACCGCAACGTAACGCCCTGCCAAATAAGTAAATTTCATCCGGCATTTCTCCCACCGGTCATCTTCCCCGATGATATAGGTAATACAGGAATCCAGATTCACCCAGCCTTTCGCCATCTGGTCGACATCGCCGTTTTCCGCCAGTTTCTCAGCCGGATAGATCCGCACCTCATCGCCGCGTTTTCCGAACGCTTCAAACTCCAATATTCCGGACATGTTCTGCCCGAAATCATAAATCTCACGTCCGTTTACATTTCCGAGACATTCGCCCGCATACGATCGGATCACTTTCACGGGTGGCTGACACTGCTTTGTCAGTTTACCGGTCGGCTCTTTCTCTTTTGGCACAAGAACCGCCTGTTCCCATTCCGACTCTTCCGCCTCGAACAGCCGTCCGTCGATCGTCTCCGAACCATAGACATTGCTCATCACAACCGGATGTCTTCTCACCTGAAATGAATCGTCTGCATGAAGCACCGATTCTGTCCCGTCCTCATAGACGATCCGCAGTTTCAGCGCCAGCACAAGTTCTTCCCCAAACGGGCGGTATGGATTCGGATTCGGCGGCATAAATTCCGGAAAATGAAAGCTGTAATGTTCATCCATCTTATGGAACCAGCCGTTTCCAACCTCCACTTCCAACACATTTTCCCCTGAATGAAGCTGCTCCGTCACATCAAAGGTCACATACTGGATCAGTTTTCGGTAATCCGTCCACCCCGGATCAAGTTCATGATCCTCCACTTTCTCATGATTCATCCAAAAATGAAACTGCCCCAGACCGCATACTTTTGCCGTCGCGCATTTCACCGCTTTTTCTATCTCAAATACTTTTCTTGCCCAAAACGGTTTCGCCGTCCCGTTCGTGATCCATCTTCCCAAAGATCTCATGATAAACCTCCTCGTCGATCTATCGTTTTTATTTCTTTTCTTACATTTATCAGCTTATCAATTTTCTTAAAAACAGAAAAGGTCGCAAGACGACATAGACAGATTAAAAAGGCGACATTTTTGCTTAGACTTTCACATATCTCTGATTTCTGCTGTTAGGTTTATCGGGAATTGTCATCCGGATCAAGTTCGATTCAATTGCCGGACGCAGATAATTTTTACGGAATCCCTCTCTGGATTTCAATCCCACTTTTTCCATTAACGCAACACTTGTATAAGGAACGCCATATTCCATAACTGAAAGTAATTTCTTTATATATTCTGTAAACACTCCGCTTTCTTCGTCAATTCGATTCGCGATATCTTCTAAAATCCTGTCTATCTGGAATAACATAAATTCAATAAAAATTGTAGATTCTCCCTCTACATGACATCTCGAGATTGCATCGTAATATTCATTTTGAAACTTCTCAATCTGGCTTTCTATTGGAATATATTCAAACACCGATTTCCATTTTGATAGAATTGCAGTATGCCATAATCTCGCCATTCTCCCGTTTCCATCCGAAAAAGGATGTATAAAAACAAATTCATAATGAAAGACACAGCCCAAAATTAACGGATGTAGGTTATCTTTCTCCTTCTTCATCCAATCAAATAATTCTTCCATCAACTGCGGAACAAACTGTGCCGGAGGAGCCATGAAAATGCATTGTCCCCCATTAAAAACGCCTTCTTCACCACAACGAAAATCACCGGATTCTTCAACAACGTATTTTGTCATAATTCCATGAAATTGCTTCAGACTCTTTATATTATACGGATCGATTTCAGAAAATCTTTCATAAGCAGTATATGCATTTTTTACTTCCTGTATTTCTTTCTGCTCTCCTAATACAGCTTTCCCATCAATAATATCTCTTACCTGTCCCAAAGAAAGAGAGTTTGCTTCAATCTTCAACGAAGAATGTATCGATTGAATTCGATTATTTTTTCTCAAATGAGGTTTGGATACCAGACTGTTCGTTACTGTAATACGACCAATTTTTTCAGAAATAGACGATATATACGAAATCATCTTATCTGTTACCGTGAAAGGTGGTTTGTAATCTCCCATGCAATCGCCTCCATTATCTTACACACTATCTTCCGCATTATCTTGCATATTATCTTCCGTATTATCTTGCGCATTATCTTCCTTGATTATACCGTCTGAAATACAAAATCACAATGAAATATCTCTTATTCTTTTTCACTTTTCCAAAAGCGAATACATTAAGCTGATAAAATCTTTAATATTATTCATACACAATCTCTTTTCGGTTCAAAAAATTACAGCCAGACTTCAAAAAGTCTGGCTGTTGGCGTAAAATATAAGTATGCAACTCTCTATATTATTTAGTGTCTGCTGATTAAGCAGCTATCTGTAACTTCCAACTCTTACATCTGTTCCG